>Ga0179591_1405907_pt1 | contig 18434 bp, 18 predicted proteins | sample CZOMad2_1_08_16f_FD_182891 | JGI IMG/M metagenome (GOLD analysis project Ga0179591, IMG submission 182891) | Vadose zone soil fungal communities from Angelo Coast Range Reserve, California, USA - CZOMad2_1_08_16fungal (PacBio error correction) | ecosystem: Environmental > Terrestrial > Soil >... | reverse complement strand
TAATCCAGTTCGCCAGCTTTCCCCCCTTTCGCGGCCGCCGCCTCTTCTCGGTCCCCCTTCCCCCCAAAAGAAAAATCCGCAGGATTTCGCGGGTGAGCCGTCCCCGATGCGCGCTGTACCCTTTCTCTAGTTTCTCCGCGAAAATAAGGTTTTAAATCGCGCCCTTGCCGCGAACTCCCCGTCCTCGCGGTACTTTGCCTTTTTTTTTAAACTTTTTTTCCCCTTTCCAACACAAGAGCCGATCCCTGTCTCTCGTATACTTTCCACAGCTCTTTCTTTCGGAAGGATAAATAAGCTTAACTGTTCAGCACAGGCCTTCTTTTTCTCAGGTTTCCGGCTTTCTCCCCTCCTAATAGGTGTTTTTTTTATCACGCAGGGAAACCTTCGAATCTGTCACCTCTAGGACCCTCCCGTATCTAGCTAAGAGTACCCTAGTCCACGGCTTGAACCATCTTCTCCCCTCACTAACTTTCCTTCGAGGAAAGGTTCCCTTTTCGCGATGGTGTCTGAGGTCTGATACCGGAGGACTTCCCCTTTCCCCTGTGCTCTTTCCTTCTCCGAGAAGGGAAGTTATTCCAGACACGGGCGACTGAGCCCCCTTGATTTGAAGGACCTCCCCCGCGAAGGGTTATCGCAACCCAGCTCTTCCCGCTCCCCGGAGAAAACTTACCTTTCCCCCCAGAAAAGACGCGCCTCCAGCCGAACGGCGATTCCGATTGAATCTCATTCCACTGCTAACCACTCCCCATCTTTCGGTCCTTCCCCTCTCTAGTGAGGGATTTTATCCGCCTAGATACGGCAACTTCCGGCCCATTTAAAACCAGCTCACGCTGAGCCCAGTAGCAACTCCTGTCATCAGTTTCCTAACGAATCGGGCGCCCCCCCGATTCCACAGTAAACGACCTGCGCTCAGAGTTCCCCAGTCCCCCCCTCTCTAAAAAGCTAACGGGAAACATGCCTCTACCGGACTAGCAGCACCGCGCCTCCTTAATTTCTTTCCAATTCCAGAGCTCTCCCCCTTCCCCCTTAAGAGGATATATCCACTCCTCGGTAAACCCTGATGCTGCCTTTCAAGCCCTAGCAACCTTCCGCCGCCCACGGCCGTACCTTTATTTTAGTACCCCAGACCCCTCTTTTCTCTCGTGGGGGGAGGCTCAATAAGCCCTGACGGTCATTTTCTTTTATGAGGGATTTTGGCGGCTATTTCAATTTTCCTTTTTCTGCTCGCTGTCTGGCTGACTCCCCCTCTTTTCTTCGATGGCATAAAGCTGGGCTTTTCTTCTTCGACTCCGCCTGTTTCCCTTCCGTAGTGGTAGAAAAGCCTCTTCCGTAGGAACCGACCCTTCTGGTTTTGCCTCTTTTCTCCAAGATTAAATAAAGTTATTCCTCAATACTGCTTCCCTCCTCTTTGTGTAAATATGATTTAGCCGGTCCCCTGGAAGCTTCGGGATGTACTCTAAAAATAAAAAGAAGCTTATTGAGACTTTCGGTAGAGCAGCCCTCCCCCCTTTCGATAAGATCTTTCCCTGGTTTTTTTCCAGGCATGTCAACCATAACGAAGATCATCCTCTAGGCGGGTTCGTCTTTTTTTTTTTTCGCGTACTCTCAGTAGACTGGAGGACTTTCGAGCCTTGTTCTCAGCACTTAGAAGAGACGCCCAAAGAATGCATTTTTCGATTCTTTAAGGATTTTCTATGGCTTTGGGCGTCTTGTTAGCAGACCTAAACCGAATTCTAAAGGAGTTTCCCTTCTTGAAGAGCGTACTGTATCTCTCTTCTTATGGTGCATTAATGATATTTGTATCATCTCGAGACAACTTTTATGTGGCATCGTACCGATGGCCCTTTTTCTTTGTCGAGAATTCTCTGGACAGTTCTAGAGAACGCCAGATTTCTTCAATCTTTTTTTTTTGAGACAGGCCCTGTAGCAGGTTTCCCTTGCCTGACCTGAATTAGCTCCCCTCAATCCTTTGATCTCTCTCCTTTAGAATAAGACCCCTTTTTGTGAGAGGATTCCCGCCTGTCCTTTGCTCGTCCCCTCAATGAGTTTCAGGCGCTCCTGCTATGGCTTCTGAATCGCACGCTCCCTCCTGGAGGTTTTCTCCTTTCTCCCACTGCACTGCAGGAAGCCCCTCCAGCTAACAGGCTCTTTTACCTCCCCGCCCAATAAGAAAGATTTTTGCCCGGGCTTTCGCTTGCTCCTCCACCCTCAAAATAGCCAGTTCCACTCCTCTCCTTACGCGATTCCCTCTGGTATTCAGGCGTTTTTCTTCTCTGCTATCTGAAGCGACCTGTGCCCCAAGAAGTCTCTCGACTGGACCGTTATTCCCCCCCTGATGATGAAGTCCTTTCTTTGCTACGGACATTCAGCGCCCTCTCTCACTGAGTTCCGATAACTCACTTCGGTTCGAAAGAACCTCGTCGCCATGCTGCTTTCCTTCTTTTGATTGGAGGTCCATGAAAGGCATTGAAATCCCGCCGCCCTAGCACTCTCTCCCCGGATGCTTTTCCCCGATCTCAAACCGACCGTGTTTTTCCCTAAGTGGCCGCGAGCCTTTTAATGTACGGAATTGGAGCCCTAAGATGTACGCTGACGCTCCGTCGAGGCTCCTCTTCCCTATTGACGAGCAATCGGACCCTTTTTTAGGTTTTTCTCCCCCCGCTTTTTTTCTTTGACCTCCTAGGTTTTTTTTCCGTGCCTTTTCTCAGGACGACTTCTTCTTGTTCAGCCCAGATTTATGCCATCTTTCCCCCTCACTTCTCTCCCTTCTTTTTCTTTTTTAGACATAAGATTGAACTCTTTTGAACCAATCCCTCCTCCCTTCCCTTCAGGGCTGCCATCCACCCCCGAGCACCCCCCCTTTTTTTCATGGTTACCTTCTCTCCCCTTTCGGAAGTGGGGAGGCGAAGGTATTCCTTTTCCTTTTTGGAGGGACGTCAGGAATCAGCCGTTCCCTCGTGGAGGATCCTCTAATGGTTCTTCCTCTGGAGCTGTGGATTTCTTCTTCTTGCGGCTAAAGTAGTAGGGAGACTTCCTTTACAGGGAGTCGTTACTTCTTCGTGCCCGGCAGCGGGGGTGAAGATGACCTTTCGCGGTGCAGTTTCTTCTTCGGTGGTCAGGCTTCTTAGAGGACCCGAGCTTCTTATTGAGACTCCCCCCCCTGATGTGTGGCCCCTTTTTTTTACCCTGCAGAGGGGCCCTCTGTTTTTGAGGTTCCCCCCCCCTTTTCTTCGGTAAAAGAGGGCGGAGCACGGCCCCTGTTGTACTCTACGTTTCTGTGTACGCAGGCAGTGGCCCCCTTTCTGGAAGCTCGAGGCGCTTCTTTTGTCGGATGTTAGGGCTTCCCGTACGGGGTCTGATACACCGAGCCCCTCCCCCCCCCCGGCTGGGCTTTCTCTAAAAAAGTCTTTAGAAGTCTTGGAAGCACGTCCCTCCTCCCTTCCGGCGCCGGTCCCCGGCCCTTTTTTTAGGTTATTCCTTTAAACTGGTGAAGTCCCGCCGCCGGGACAACGCAAGTGGTCTTCCCACCTGATCACGTCAGTTCTTTTCTTTTTCATGGAAATCTTTCTGCACGGGTTCCCTTCTAGCCCTTTTGCTCTTTTTCGGTCCGCTTTTCCTTGTCGCACGGGCGGAGTGCCACCGTTCCCCCTTGTGAGCACACCGCTTTTTTCTTTTCCCCAATGAGAATGGCATGATTTTTCTTGACCGATTTCCTTTCTTATCCTGAATTCCCCTGAGTAGGTGGTAAGGAGAAGGTCTCGTCTTCCTATCGGATCGGTGGTGGTTGTTACAAGAGTGGTATTCACAAGACTGTCAAGGTGCTTTTCTCAGGGAGGCGTTTCATGCGGTGGGCTGATTCCCTTTTCCCTGCCCGTCTGATTCTCAGAGGGGAGGGGACTCTCTTTTTGTTAACTCTGTTTTTCTTCCAGGTAGGTAAGAAGACCCTCTTCAAGAGACCGGCAACTTCCTTTGATGCGGCTTGTGAGGAGGAGACTCCTCTCCTCCTTGGTGTTGTTGATCTCTCCTCCCCACGAAGACAAAGCTTTTTTTGCCGGTCGCGGCACGCCGAAGCCGCCTCTTTTCCCAACCGCCCCTTCTTCTCCCTCAGTGAGTACGAAACGAGGGTGAGCCTTAATCATCCGCTTTACTTGGCCCTTTTTTCATCGACGCGAACTCACTGCTGTCCCCTGTTTTCCACCGGTGAATAGCCCAGTCCCTCGCGTCTGGTCCTTCACTATTTTGTACCTCCCTCTTCAACTAAGAGCCCTCCCTGTCTCTATTTTTCATTCCCAGACGCAGGGGACCCTCCCGATCGTTACCTCTCTTTATGCAGGCCCCTCTTCTCCCTTCCTCTAAGGTTATAACGGCTTCTGCATAATCGTTTTCCTACGCCGGGAAAAGGTCGAGAACCTCTTTTATGGCATCCTTCCCGATCCGAGGGAATGATTTTCTCTTTCTGAACACGTTCCTTTTGTGATCAAATTCCCGCAAGGTATCTCGGAAGTCCTCCTTTGAAGGAGTCCAAGGAGGGGTTACTAGGAGGGACATCACAATTTTTGAACTGTTCTCTCCCCAGGAAGTTTCTCGCCCTTCTCTTTCTCGGAAGGTCCTATATTTAGTACTCCTTTGTTCCTTCCTTTTGTTTTTTGGAGGTCGTTTATAAGCGGGATCCCCTCTTCCCCTTCATGATCGAAAGCCCACACTAGCTTTCACTCCCGACGAGGCATTTACAGCGTTGCAAGATACCATTTCACTTGTACCCCTAGAATGAGACCCCTTCAGGCAGGACCAAGTCTGTCTGAAGGTGCCCCTTTCTGGGACGGATGACCACCCCTTTCAACGAAACCCCGTAACCACCCAAGTTCCTTTTCGTAGAGAACCTCTCCGGAGTTCTCTTACGCTTTAGGAAAGCTCATATAGCTTACTCCCCGGAGCCTTCCTCCTCCAGATTCCAAGCGTTGCCCCCCTTTCCCTCTCCCCAGATCAGGGAAAAAGGAGCTTGGAACTTCCGGGACAAATAGCATCACTCCCCTTGAATCAAGGTGTTTCTTCTCGCCTACTCCCCTGAAAGCCCCCCCCAGTTAGGACTCTCAAAGAGGGAGGGCTGTAACCCTTACTGAGGCTCTAAATACGGATTAGTCGCTCCCACGGACGTTTTGATCTTAGAGCTCTTCTTTAAACCCTCCCCCGATAGTGGGGGTCTTTCCCAACGCTGTTCTGGAGCAATGGGTGTTTCAATGTGGTGCATGAGTTTCCCCCGCTGGGTCTTTATAAATCTTCAGTCCCTCCCTTCCGTGCGCAGACCTTTCGAGGCGTCCTGCACTACTGCTGTGCATGTACGAAGGCTTTCTACGGGCACTTCCCCTCAAGAAGTACGTGGTAAAAGGCCTTACTTAACCGGCCAACTTCTTATTGTTGGTGTACCCGTAATCAATCCTCCCTCTTTCGGAAATTTCTAGGTCGGTTCAGTTCTGATTTTAGCTTCTGTTTCTCTAATGCCGTCCTTCCGTGGGACTTTCTTCCAATCCGATTCCCTCTTCCCAAGGGCAGTGAGATCGGGGTCGAAGCACACCCCTTTTTTCCGAGAGTTTCTTTCGGATCCGGCATTTTCGGCCCCCCTTCATACCCTCTCTATAAGGCAGAGACGCTCAAACTGTCGTGCGCTTTCCCTTTAGGGACAGTATTTCCTGCTCCGTTCTGCTTCAGGCAATGTCCCCTAAGCGAACCCCCGTTTCCCATGGGGTTTTGGATCAGTCCGCCCGGATGGTGTGAGCTTTCCTTTCTTTTAATTTTCTTCTCGAAGAGACACATCCCTGAGGGTTTATGTGGCAGAGTTGTGAGCTGGCTTTTTTACTAGGTCTTTTCAGAAAGAGAACACCCTCTCTTAAAGGGGGCGGTCTCCAGCCGTACGTCGAGCCCTCGGCCTTGTCGCATCCTTAGTTTTGACAGCCTCCTCAAACAGAATGCTAATAGGTTTTCGCGGCCCTTCGCAGGGTGGATCGACTTCCTAAGCTTTTCTTCATCTAGGGGATCTCTCGATTTTCCTCCGCTCTCGATCCCATACCCCGCTGTCCGCCTGCTGGTGTGAATCACATGAGCAGGCTTGGTCCGGATTCCCCCCTCAGCATTATTGAAGCAGATTTTCGTGCCTCTAACTGCACTGCAGTTCCCTTGCGCGCCCAACTCACCTCTACTTTTCCAGGAAGCGTCCCTAAGACCTTTAGACTCCTGTGGCTCGCTGATAACTGCCACAGAAGTTTACCATTTATATCAAACGAATTTCCGCGCTTTCAACATCCGCACTGATGATGCATTTTGTGTATCTTTTTCACTGAAGGAAGCCCCATCAAGCTAACCTGTCATCGCCGTAAGAGTTCCACCGCCTCCCGGAGTGGCTCTTCTCCGTTTGAATGATGAGTCCTATAGGCCAGGCAAGAAGAGTCTCCTCCTCTTTTAAGAACAACGCCCTTTTTTTTATTTCGCGGGGAGTGTCATGAAAAGTTTACCGACCGCGCCTTCGCCAGACACTTATGATCGACTTCTGCTTCAATAGCCCCCCCCTTTCTTTACTGGATGATGAAGTGTCCTTCGCTTTTCTCCGTCCACCGACTCGTAATTGGCAGATATACCCCCCATGTACGCTTGCCTTCTTCTGGAGACCTTGTCGAGTTATCTTGAAGAGCCCCCCACAATAAGCTGATCCTTTCTTTCCTACTTTCCGAGGATGAATGGGTCTTTTCTGAGTGCCGGACCTCTTCTTTTACTGAACCTTTCCCTTTTCTTTTGCCATAGCCCTCGAAGGACCCTTCCGAGAGCTGACTTTTCCACGATTTGAAATAGGCAGCCCACCCCAGAACTAATAACACCTTAAGCTTATTATAACCCTGCATAACCAAAAGATTGTTATTCGCCGGATATAGAACCTACCTTGGGGAGGCGCATTTTCTTCGTCCTGCATTTTTTTCCTCGGTGGCCCCTCGTGGAGAGATCCTCTTCATTTTTTTCGATTGGAGAGTTCAGTTCGACCGGGTGGGTTTGCGGCTAAAGCTCACTTTTACACGGCCGATTGATACGTCGAAGGTGGCCCCTTCCCTGAAGTTTCCTCTGGTGCAGCTTTCTTAGTCGAATCAGCCTTTTTCTGTGAAGGGGTTTTGGGTTTTTTAGCGGTCCTCCCTCGTCTTTCGTAAGGAGAAAGTCTTGGAGACGTGTGCTCCCTTTTTCTCATCTCTTTTGCTTCCTTTCTTCTTGGTTTCGAGTCCAAGAGGGAGGAGCCTTGGGTCCTCCGTACTTTTGAGTTTTAGCCTTGTTTTACAAGTTTTCTGCCAGACGCGGCCGCCTCTCCTTCCTTTTTGAGGCGGTTATTTCGGGCTGCATGAGGTCTTTCGACGCGCGATCACCTCTCCCCCCCTCTGAGTAACCCCTTTTACACACGTCGTTTTTTCTCAAAGGCCCTGGTTCGCCCGGCCCGAATTCCTTACCCCCCCCCCCCCCCCCCCCCCAAAAAACCCCCACCCCCCCCCGGGCGCCCGGGGCCGGCATTCCTTTTTTTTTAACGTTTAACCCCCCCCCTCCGCCGGGAATAATTGGTAGGCTACCCTTCCGATAGACGACTTCCCCCTGTCCTGGACATGTGATCACGGATTATCAAGAGTGCTCTCCTGCGAGCATAAGGACGCGTTTTTTTTTCCTGGCCCTCCCCTTTTTTGGCGTCCGGAAACGTGCCCCCTCCCCCGAGTATGCCGAATTTTTCCTTGACCTGAACTCCAGAAGGAATGTGAAAGTTCCGGTTCACTTTTGTACTCCCTGCGTCTGTGTCCCCCGGCGATGGATATGTGAAGGGACCGTCGTTTTTTTTCCTTCGGCTGGTCCCCCCCATCCCCTATCGGGCAAGTAGAGAGAGATTTAAGGTGATTGCCCTTTTGTCCGGGAGTCTTTTGTGACGTTATTTTTTTCCTTTAATTCGCGATCCTCGAGAGAAGCCTCTCGTCTCCACCCTCGTGTTCTGACCTGCTCCTTTCTTTTTTTCCTGGTAGGCGCCAGACTTTTTGCGACCGGCACACGCCCCCCGCGTAGTCTCGTGGGATTATAGAATCTTCGAGAGATGAAATATCAGCCTCCTCCGTCTTGGCGGTGCCGGTCTCGGTCCCGCCCCCTCCTTTCTGACCGGAAAGATCCACACGCAACCTCCCTGGGTGCAGCCGGCGTAATTTCACCCCTTCTCTTTCCCCTCGGATTGACAGTCATAGACTTTTTTTTTTACTAGCGCCCCTCCCGGCGCTCTTTTTAACATGACCGTACTCGAGACTGGCCTCCCAGCCGCTCGCAACTCCTCGTCCCCTCCGTCCCTCCATTCTCTCCTTCCCAGAAGGAAGTAACTCCGATAGTTCCCCTCTCAGGCACGGCTGAGCTCCCCCCCTTCCTTCTCACACTAAACTTCATGATCACGACGGGACGTTCCCTTTTCTGACCTGGTTTCCCCCTCCAGCACGAGTCATGATTTTCCCCAAGGGGCATCATCCCCCTTCCGGAAAGAGGAAACCCCGCCTCGCTTCGGTTTCCTGCCAAATTGAGGTTGATCTCTCCCGCTTCCCCAGTTCCTTTTTTTTTCGTCGACATTTGCAGGGTGATAGTCCCCCTTTTTTTTCCGGTGCTTTTTGATAGGAGAATCAGTCAGGGGTGCTCCGTCCTTCAAGCCTTTTGCGGTGATCCGCGTTCCATCATGTCTCCCCTTCCTTCCTATGAGAAGAGATAGGCTTTCTCAAGCCTCCCTGTGTTCCCCAACCAGGCCTGAGAAACCTCCCCCTCTGCGGGATGCCTGCTTCCGCGCTCTATGACCTTCTCCCCCCCCCCCTCCCACATCCGAATCGGAAACCCCTCTTGCCGCTGCTCCACGTTCCATCATGGCCACTTTACGCAGCGGGCCAGCTCGTCTTTTCCCTCGCTGCAAAACCTCCCCTCCCCTTCCGGGAAGGTAAGAGGTAACCAAGCCTTATTACCCGCTTCTTCCCCGCGCGATCGGATTGACACGTAGACATTCTTTCCCCCCTCCAGTACGTCCCGGTCTCACTTTTCATCGTCCATAACTTTCTCTCTGGGAAACAAGAGGTACACCCCTTTGCACGCCTCTCTCTCCTCTCCGTAGCAGAACACTCTCTTCTTAAGCGTCCCCAGAAACGTTTCTTCTTCTTTGCTCAAAGCTTGTTCCCCCCCTGGACGTTTTATTTTGAATGAGGGCTTTCCTCTTTGGAGGCTATTTCCTATGATTTCTTTTTCTGACTTTTTCCGCCGCAATGGAGCCCTCGGCGATGGAATAAACTTAAGTAAGGCGTCTTTTCTCGTCCTTTTTTTTTTAACTCCCGCTTAGGCCCAGCCCCTCCCATCCGCGGAATTACCACTGATCAGCTCTTCGGAGCCGTTCCCCTTACATACAGGAGGCATTTTCCTCCGGCGTCATCGTACCCGCTTTTCTTTGGCTCTCTAAAAGCCGTCTCAATCGAGGGCACCTTCCTGCCTCTTGAGATAGGTTCGGTTATCCGCCCGAGAGTGGCTGGCTTTTTCTTTCAGCGCGGCGTTGCCTTTTTGCACCTACCTCCCGCAGTCATCAAGCTTTTTTCGTCTAAACCTTTCTTTTGATCTGCCTCGCCTTTCTTTTCAGCGCCGCTTCCTGAAAGGCCCTCTCCATTCCTGACCTTTGGATGTGCAAGGCTTAGATGGGCTTGTTCGCCCCTTCGGGCCGTTCTACTCGACTCTTTTAAAATTTTTTTCTGATTTTTTTAAGGCGAGCTAGGTGTTCGCAGGGAAGTTTTAGCAAGTCTTCAACTTCTCCTCCCTCTATGTGGAAGAGAGAGACTTGAGCTTGCTTTTGTTCTCCTTCCGGGAAGGTATCTGCGTCAATAATCTTCTTGATGTATCTTTCCCTGCGGGTGGAATGCCTTCCGACCAGTGCATTTTGCATTCGAAAGGTTTTAATCCTCCTCCTTTGATGTCCCCCTCCTCCCAATCTGAATGCACTGCGTTTCGCGAAATCTGCTGACGGGACGAGACCTTCGAGTCAGCCTGCCTCCTTCCCTTGTAGAGTAGCATGCTACCTTCATAGCGCACCCCTCCCGGGCAGCCGTAAGCTCTGCCCACATCCGCCCTTTCTCGGTTGTTAGTCTCTTCCCTTTTTCCCAGCAGGCGCAAAAATCCCTTCCTTACGCGCTTCCCGCCCCTCCCTTTGATGATTCATTCCTCCTTTCGATGCTAAATGCCATTGGCCCTTCTTTCCCCACGACATCCCCTCCCTTACGCGCCCCCTCCCGCAAGCTTGATTATGCGGCTGCTTCTGTCGCGCTAAGTGCCTTTCCCCTGTTTGCTCGTGAACGAGCAGGCCAGCAACGTTTTTCTTCCGAGCACTCCATGTGTCCTCCCTCCCCTCAGGTTTCTCTTTTGTTTTAGGTGCGAATGACATGCTTCCCCTCGCCGCCAAGCCGCCTCTTATCGACTCAGGTTTTTTTCGACTCACCTCCCGGTGACTGTTTCTTTCTTGGAGATTCTTCTTCTTAAAAAAGAAAAGATAATCATCGGCGGATGTGCCTTCTATTGTCCTACTGTAGGTAAGCGGGACCCCCCCCGATTGTCCGACGGTTCATACTTTTTCTTTCTTTTTGGGCCTTACCACTTTTTTCGTTCAGGAACGGGACTTTTCTTACAGTCAGCCCAGCTTGATTTTTTCCTCAGCCTCTTTCCTTTTCCGAAGATGAAGGAGAACTCCCCCCTTGCCACACGCTTTCCTCCTCAGGCACAAACATTACCTTCCATCGGTGAGCCATCCACCACTCTTCTGGTCGTTCCTCCTTTTTCTTTTTTTTTCTCTCACAAGGTCGGCAGTGGGATTCCTGTTCATGGTAGTTAGATGAAAGGTCAGCGTCTTTTTCAACTCCCAGCGTGGAATACCTCTTCTTTTTTTATGGGTCGAGAGCTGAATTCCTTTCTCCTTACGGGGGGAGCAGGGTGCTTCTCTTCTGAGGAAGGTCCATTCGAGAAGGTGCCGTCCTCAGGGACGTCTGGGCAGTGCCTCTGACTGGATCCGGCGCGTTTTCTTTCGGTGGTCGAGAGTCCTTTCCGAGCTGGCCCGGCCCCGAAGATCTGTCCCTTGAGTTTCTCAAGGCTCGTTTTCCCCCCCCCTGCGATGGGAGGATGCAGTGGTTCCTCGGGAGGGAAGACTTCTTTCCAGCGTTGTTCTTCTTCCAGTGCCTGTTTTACAATTTTCTTTTCCGAGGTCTCTTCTTGAGGAGGAATAATGGGTCGCGCGCTTTCTCCTGGACTTTTCATCGATTTCCCTTCCCAATCATGCGGATCCCCTCCTCATCAATAAGAAGGCTGATCCACTCTACTGACTTCCCTCCTTTCCAGACGGAAGACTTTGGCGCCACCGGCTCTTGGCAGGAAGGACGTCATGCGTGAAGCGGGACTTCTTTCTAAATCAAGTGGTTCCCCCCTTCCCTCTTTTCTCGCGAAGGCGGATGGAAGCTTCTCCTGACATGGGGATCCCTTTTCCCGTGGTTAAGACTGTTTTAGCTGCGTTCCGGTTTTTGGCCAGGCCTTTTGGCACCGTGCTCATTATGCCGAGTTAGGTAAGCCGGTCTCTTTCTGCCCTTTCCCCCCCTTCTTTTTTCCTCTAACGACGGAGTTATATCAGTTATACCCTGGTCTTTTTCTTTTTTTGATCTTACGGTGGGGGAAAGGGATCGTTCGAGCGGTGGTTGATTTTTACGCTCTTCCTTCCCCTGGTTCGCGGCGGGGCGGCCTCGATTACAGCCCGGAGCTTTTGTTCGCGTCGATGACTTTTTTTCCTGTCAGCGCATCCTCTTCCCCGGCCGGCTACACCGAGTTTTCGAACGGGGCTCTTGTTTCTTGGACCGCGAGAGGAGGGGAAGCGACTTCTTTTTGCGAGGGTGAGTCTTAGTGTCCTCTCCCTTTGGTTGTCTCTCTCTCCCTCCTTTCCCCAGAATACGTTAAGACAGTCGTTGCGTTGTTTTGCGTCTGCGGGACCGCACGATCCCCCTTTTTGCGAAAGAAGGAGGAGAAATCTCACGAACTGCGCGTTATTTTTTCTTCACGCCCCCTCCTTCCCTCCTTTTTAGATGACCAAGAAAGGAGACGACCCCAGCACCTTGACCGTCTTATGTTGTAGCGTAGACTCTGGTAACAAGCTCCCCACAGAGCCGATCCTGTCATCTCCGTATACTCCAGACTCCTTTTTTTACTCCATAAATAAGATAGTTAAGCCTGTCATTGGCCCAGGCCTTAGTCCTTTCATTTCTCCGGCGTACCTATTCTGATCACGCGTTGTGACCCTTTCCGCCCGAGCCCCCTCCTATCTTTGCAATTTATCAGCTAAGAGTACTTCTGAAAAAAGGCAGGCCTTCTCCTGCGTCCCTCTTCCCGAGAATGGAACTATCTTCCCCTCTTTGCCCTTTCCATTGTAGGTTGATCTCAGTCACGATTAACAAGGCCTCCCAATTCTTTCCGGAAGGTTTTCTTTAGTTCCCCTTGCTGCCAGGAATTTGCCGAGACGTGTTCTCGTTCTTTTTTGTTTTTTAGGTCTTTTCACTGCCCTCATGCAGACCCTTCTTTTTTTTGCCCACGGGGCCCACGTTTTGTGGGGGGGGAAACCTTTTTCGATGAACGCGGCTGTCAGCTACCCCCCTTTCCCTCAACCCATTCTACCGTCGGCAGGAAAAAGCTTGAGGATGCCTGTCTCCCGCAGCAACGGCTCTTTCCTTCCTGGGGTAGAGGAACTTTTTATCACGTCTCACCTCATGTCCAGTTTCCCCAGCCTACACTGCCTCTTTCCTTCTCCGTAAACGCCCCGCGCATGAGAGCTTTCCCTTTCAGTATGGATACCCTGCTCCCTTCTCTCCCTATTCGATTGCCAGTCATCCTCTCGAAATCCCGGAAGCTCAAGGTCGACCCCCTTCTGGGGACCACTCCCCCAAAAATTTTGTGCTGTGATCTTCTTAGAGTCGTTTTTTTTTGAATACCCTTGTGCGGATTTCCTCCATACTACTTCTTCCATCCCCCCCCTCTCTCTACAAGCTGGGAGGGGAAACCCCTTTTTTTTCATGATGAGTTTGTCCTCTCCCCATAACGGCTCCAAGCCCACGGACGACGTTTATCTTTTTTTTTTTTGCGTCACCCAACACTTCTCTTCTTTCGGGCTCAAACAGCCTTCCTTACGGCCATGTTTGTTTATTCTGCGGTAACCCTATTTCAATCTGATGTCGTCCCTTGAAAGGCGAGAACCCTTTCCCTTCGCTGTCATTAAAGATGGGCATGACTTTCCGGAGACTCGGCCAGGTCCGCACTTATTCACAGCCCCGGCCAGCACGCTTTGAACCGTACCCCCTTCTTCCTCTTCGGATTGCTAGTACCAGATAAGCCCCTTATGCCATCTTTTCTTAATTCCTAAGGACATTCCCTTTTTTAGCTTTTCTTTGGTAATTTCCTTTTTGGGAGATCCTCTCCCCCCTTTCTTTCGAAGTCTCTCTTCGATCGGTCTTTTTCTGCACCAGACATATTCGATAATCCTTGCGGCCCTTTCCTTCTCCTCAGCGATGGAGAGCCCTAAACCCACCTCACGAAATCTCCATCCTCGACGCGATAGGGCGTCCGTGCAGAGGCGGATCGCTAGTGCGAGGCCTTTCTCTTTCCTTCCTAGCAAGGCAATTAGTCCCCCCCTGCCATCATAAATTCGGGCGTTTTGGCAGAGAGGACGGTTCTCTGGATTTGTGCGCCTTACTTTTTTCGTTTGCGCGACCTTTTCATAATAAAGGAGGGAGGATTTCTGGTAAGGCGAGCCTCTTTTCTTGTGCTGCCTGATTAATGACAGTTTTCCCTTTACAAAGAATGAATCATCATTTCTGGCAGCTTCTTCTAGTTTTTAGCTGTCTTTGTAGATGCATTTCTCTCAGGAATCTCCCTCCTCGTTTCCCATTCTTGGCGTGAGATGTTTTTTGGACTGCTCACTTCGCGTCGGCATGGCCTCCTCTCACTCTAGATCTCGTTTCCTCCTACTCCTTTTCCCTACGCTTCGCTTTTCCTTACTTCACTGCGGAGGGCCGTCTTTTCACCTGCTAATGGACCTCTTCTTCAAGCCCCGCCTTATTTTCCTCCCTTTGTTTCGCTTCTCTGATAATGAAATGCCTTTTTCGTGCTCGCCCTCCTCCACCCCCCTCCCGCCTTGGATGATGTTTTGTCTCCTTTCCTTGCTGCAGGAAGAAAGGCCCCCGAGCCTAGACCGTACGTCCGCCACATAAGACTCCTTTTTCATGTTGGTTTTAAATGCCCATGACTTAACTTCTCCCAATCCCGAGATATTTCTCCGACATCCGACCTCTCTTTCTGCCAGGATTTCGACGATGCTACTCCTTCAGAGGATCCTGCAGGCAGCTCCGGCGATCCCCCTCAACGACCCTCCACAACGCATCCGGCTCTCCTTCAGGGAGGTAGGCTGTACCCCCTTCCCTCTCCCTCTTACCCTGGCACAGTCCCCAACACTCCTCTTATCAATTATCCTTTTTGTGGCTCTACCCCCCCCCTAAAAGACAGTGGACGTCTTCTTAATTAGAGTTTCTCTTCGTTCTCTGAAGGAAGACACTACAAAGACAAATTATTTATTCTTCTTATTTTGAACAGAAATTCTTTCCTTGAGAGCAATCGGGCCACCCCTCGCTATCAGTGTTTTCCCTCGGCTGGACTGGGGGATGGGCCGGCTGGATTCGTTTATCCTACGGAAGGCCTTAGGACAGGTCCTCTTATGGAAATAGACAGCGGAAGTTTTCTTCTCGCCCGTAAGCGAGGCCCTTCCTCTTTGAAATAGCCGAAAAAGCCTCTCCACCCAGATATGCCACTCCATCCAGAGGTTAGAAATAAAACCGTTGGTTATGGAGGAATTGCTCTCCCCCCCTTTCGGCAGTGGGAGGAGATTCATTTTTTGGAGAGGGAGTGAGTAAGGAAATAAGCAGTTTCTGGGTCCAACCCCCATCTTTTATACTTTATGGGCTTAAGATGGGACCTGACAGGGCTTAAGGGAGGGTCCTCTTAAAAGTATTCAGGGAGACGTTTTTCCCCCTTTGACAGGGAGCTGTTCTTCCCTTTCTCTGGGATTTGTGGTTTACCCTCGGTCTTCTCCTCCGGTTTGGTGGGTGGTGGTCAGCGAGTCTCTCAAGAGTCCTTTTAGGAGAAACCGAGATGGCTTTTTCGAAGTGCTAACAGATTTTCCCTTGTTTTTCCGATGAGATGTTTTTCTTTGGGTAATTCGAGTAACATGGAGGTTAAGCCTTCCCGCACGCGGTGTTCTCTTTGGGAGTGTCGAAGGCCTTTCTGTGGAGCTTGCCTGACTCTTTCCCTCCCGCGGCGGTTCTTGAGGGTACTCTCTTCTTTTTTTCATTAGTTCTTCGCAGGACAACGCCGAAATAACCCTTTTCCAGCCATCTCCCCTCTCTTTTGCCTGATGACTCCTTGCATGGAGCAACTTCCCAGGCCTGGCGCCCACCCTTCCCGGGGCAGGCAGGGACGACAGGGCTTCGGGAATTTAAAGCCCTCCTTCTCACCGCAAGTGGACCCCTTTTTTCGAGATCGCGACGGCTGAGTTACGGCCCCGGTTGACATCGTCTCTTCGTCGCAAGGGTTCCTTTGTAGACATCCTTGCGTTTGCGGGTCGTGGCACATTTGGTACGCGGGTGCTCGGGAGGAACCGTTCTCGTGCTTGCCGAGTTTAGGTTAAGACGTATCTTCCCTGCCTGCTAGGGCCGTGCTGCTGCCTGGCTTACGATCAGGCTTGTGTCTGTGGAAGGAGACGTCGATGTTTCCTTTCGACAGGGATAGGCTTTAGCGGCTGGTTACCAGAGTCGACTCTCCCGGGAAGGCCCTTGGCCGGTCTCGGTTTACATGCCCGGAGTTGTGGGGCTGATTCTCCCGGCTGAATGGACCGGTTCACTTTCTTTCTTATTATACGGACGGCTACCTTTTTCACTTCTGGTGGAGATGTCGGTTAGCAGACTCCTGCTCTTCCTCCCGACCTGACACCACGCTGGCGGCTGCTTTTTCTGAGATGGCCATATCTATCTTTTCTGGCAATCTCCTCCCTCCCACTCCGCATCCCTTGTCCTTTTTTTGCGTTTGCGGCACTCTCCGACAGATCACCCGCCCGTGTCTCACTCCGGAGTCTCACCTTGGGTGAGCGGCTTACTCCCCCGCGCGATCATGGCCAAGTCCGCTCCCCAGACCCCAGAGCAGGGCTGTACTTCGCTGACCCTCGCGCCCCTTTCAAGCACATTGACTCCTCTTTAAGAATCTGGTAACCAGAAGTCTTCTGCCCCTCCCCCCCCTATCCTCCCCTGACACCCTCCATCCACAGGTCTCCGGACCCTTCCTTCCGATAACTCCAGATGTTACTTTTGACTCTGTCCCTCTGCGGACTCTCTTCCCCTGCTTAACATAAACTTTTTAATATGAACGATCACGCAGTTTGTCAGCCGTCCGAGACTCAGAAATGGCCATCCCTCCAGTACAGTCCTTTCTAAACCCGGCAGACGCCTTTTTCCCACTGTTTGACCGAGTTCCATCTCCTGCACTACGCCCCCTCTCTCGGTGCCGTCGCCCCTTGCTGTTGATTTCAGTCAGCAGGCCAGGGCCCTTCTTCCTGCGGCCCAGGCGGGGCCTTCTTCTAGCATGAGCTTCGTCCTTTTCTTTTTTGCTAGCTCTCTTCCCCTCCTACCTTACCACCGGAGTCTTCTTTCTGATGAACCCGGTCCCCGTCACTTGTGCAGCCAGAACAAGAGCTTTCTTCTGAAGAAGGCGAGCTTTCTTCAGCTCATCTGTAAAAACATCTCGAAACCTCCCCCTCGTCCTTGCCTCACCTCGTGCGGTGTTAATCTTCCTCCCCCTATGTCAACGCCTTCCCTTCCCTATCAATCGGAAAACCCAGATGGCCGCTGCGATCTGAGCATTCTGCACATCATTTCTATCTTCTTCCTCAGCCGGACAGCTCGTTTCCGTCAACCGCCCGGCCTCCCCCCCCCGGCGACTTTTCGCGTTCCTTTCAGGATACCAGCTCCCGGGCCAAATGCGCGATCTTTCCCGTCTGTGTCTACCATTTAGCCGCACCGCCTACTTCCTTTTCCGCTTCCTGACTTTCAAGCAGAAACATAGAGGATCATCTCCCTACCCCCCGGTAACGTCTAGAAAAAAGGTTTCTCCTAGCTCGCAGATAACGGCTCATCTCTCCTGCCCCCGTTATCCCGTGGAGATAGAGTCTTTTTCCGCCCCCCACGATTCTTTTTTTTTTTTGGATCAACCGCTGGGGATTTCTATGTCCTGTGTGCCTATTCTTTTGCGTGGGGAGGCATATTTCAATATTTTTTTTGTCGCCGGTCATATCCCCGTAAGTGACTCTTCCACCCCTAGGCATTCGCTTTCTCCTTCCTGGGCCTGAAATGTACGATTTTTTTCTATCAGGGCCTGTTCCGTTTGGTGCCCAGCACCAGGCCTTCGGACAGTGGAAAGGACCATGCTCACCTCCCTTTTTGTGATTGCTCCCTCTCCTATTTACATACATACACCCGGCATTCCCCACCCTCTTCCGCGTACATCTGAGTTTATCCTTTTTTTGGATCTTTATCCCCAATGACGTCCTTTCGTCCCCCCTTAAGGATCCCTCCAGTACAAGGGTCTTTCTCGGATATGGCCGCCATACATGATTACTGAGTGGATGGTTCTCTTTCTGGCGGCCTTTCCCTACCTCACGCCCGCTTCCTCTCCCGCGAAGTGCGGGGTCGTGAACATGGAGTGTGGGATCGCTTTCCCCCCTCTTTTCGTTTTTCCTTTAGCAGGAAGCCGAAAAGCTTCAGGCGGGCTGATCGTAAGGCGAGCTAGAGTGAGATGGCTTTTTCGAGTGCGTCCTGTCGCGAATTAGTCAGCGGACGCGCCCCCCTATTCCAGTCTTTCTCTGGGGGAAGCGCTTTATAGATGGCTTTGTCCTTTCAGGTCAGTTAGCAGAGAAGAGCAAAGCACTAATAAAGGCGGTTTCTGTTGGAAGCGTCTTTCTGCTATTTTTCTTGGTGGAAGAATGATTCCTTCCCAGCGAGCGTCCACTGTCCACTAAGGATGTCGTGAGATGTCAGGATAGAGGTAAAGTCTCTCTTTCTCGAAGGTCCCTTTCTGCTTTCAGAGCAAGCGAGACCTCTCTACATCCGTGTTGTTTTGATCCCCATACGCCATGTAGCGCTGTGCTGAAGACAGCGGAGGGTCCCTGACCAGCGATTTAGCAGGGGCACACTTTTCCCCGAGACTTCCGCGCACGCATCCCTTCTCGGCGGTGTTCTTCGCTGATAACTTCGGTAGGCAGGAGAAACCAAGCCTCCTCCGTTTCCTCGCCGCCTGATGAGGCT
>Ga0179591_1329758_pt1 | contig 18438 bp, 20 predicted proteins | sample CZOMad2_1_08_16f_FD_182891 | JGI IMG/M metagenome (GOLD analysis project Ga0179591, IMG submission 182891) | Vadose zone soil fungal communities from Angelo Coast Range Reserve, California, USA - CZOMad2_1_08_16fungal (PacBio error correction) | ecosystem: Environmental > Terrestrial > Soil >... | reverse complement strand
TAGGAATGCCCCTGTTCCAGCCCCCTGACCAGATTTTCGAGGTCGGCAAAAGATTCGGCCAACTCTACAGGGCCTTGACCACCCGCCTGTATTTTTTTGTTTTTTTTTCCTTTCCCCCCATCCAGCCAGAGTCCCCTGAGCACCCAACCCCGGCCCCCCTTCTAGACCCATTCCCCCGGCCGGGGGCGCACTTGCCAACTGTCGGTCAACATGTTTGGGTTGTCGCACTCCCCGGTCCCCCTGGACCAAAAGTCCTTTTTATGTCACTTGAACTGGCCCCCCCGGTACTGCGCCTTTATCCCAACCCGCTCCCGACCGCCACACCAAAAACACCCACTCCTTTCCGAATAACAAGATCCCCTCGCACCCCTCGGCCTTGCTGTCCACTGACAACCGCTCTCCATTGAAATGTTACTAACCCTTTCCCCCCGCACCTCTTTTTTTTCGTTGGAGAACATGTCGTGTAAACCTACGTTAGACATTCTCCCACCCTCCTTGTCCCGTTGCCCTCTTTGAGCTTTTTTCCTCCTTGGCTCTCCGACGCTTTAAGGAACCCCCCCCCCAACCACCATTAATGGTTCCCATTCCCCCCCCCTTCCCACCCCTGGGATCCTCGGTTCCAAGACAAACTGTTCCCCATCTTCACTCCCCCTTTTGCGATTTGGAAAACCCCCCCCTCTTCCTTGTTTTGTTATCTCCCCCGCTATTCGCGACCCTCTTCCAACGCCCCGGTACCGGACTAAGAAGAACTCCCCCCCCCCCCCCCCCTTACACTCTTTCTGCGCCCCCCCTTCCCTGACTTCCCAAACCCCCCCGTTAATACCTGCCTCCAAACACTGACTCATTCTAACCCGAAATAGTCGTGCTTTGGAACAGTAAACCCCCCCCCCCCCCTTCCGGCTCCCCCCACCCAAATGGTTGGATAGTCACCTACCTGTCCCAAAAATTAAAAGCATTCCTCGCGTTTCTGTTTTATCCGTTCCTTTCCGTTCTTATCCTGCTCACCCCCCTTGGGTGTTAGGTCCAAGGTTGTTCTCTCTTTTTTTTTTTTCGTGAGGAATAGTTTCTTCCGTAGTTGTAGGCCGCATCTTCTCTAGCCCCTTCTCCATTATTTTTTTTCCTTAATTGTTGACAGTTGTTTTTTCTAGGACAGGTATTGGAAACTCTTTTGCTCTGGCCGAAGCCCATTCGATGGCCCCAGACGAGGCCGGTTTTTTTGGGGTTTTTTATTGCGATTCTGTTGGGCGATCTTTCGTGACCACTCCCGTGGTCTTTGCCCTCTTTTGAATTCTCTTGGAGACTAGCGTTCCCCCCCCTTTCTTTCTCGGGAACGGCCCACTCACTGTACCTCCGGTAATGTCGGGGCGGAGGCAAGTGTAAGTAACCCCCTTTAAGCATCATCAACTGTGATACGTTGCACACCTGCTTCCTCCCCTCCCCACTTTTTTATTCAACCTGTAGGTTGCACCCCCTCCCCGAGGTTTATCCCTTCGGGTAGCTTTCGTTTTTACCCTTTGATCCCCCCTTTTAGCAAGGCTGCAGGAACCTTCCTCCACTTTTGCCCCCCCCAACGGCCCGGGGGATGGCGGAAAGTCCCCCTCTCCCTCTTCGGTAATGAACGTTCCCTCCCTCTTGTGCGATTTTACCTCAGCCTTGGGACCCCGCTCGGTGCGTTGGGCCGGGAACGTCCTTTTTTCCCCCCCCCGGGACCTTTTCTTAGTTCGTTCCTCCAGACCCCCTCGGAGCTTCACTCGGTCGCCCCTGCCCGGGTGTGCCATGGAAGGGGCTGCGATGGTACCATTTCCTGTGGTGTGTTTTCCGCAGCCCGTTGGCCTTTCTTTCGACCCAGTGAGGAGAGTGCCCCCCCCGGTATAAATTGAACCCGCCATAACCTTGAGTCCCCCCCCTTCCCCCCCATGGTTGGTTCCCAGTCTTTTTTTTTTTTGGCCGAGTTCCTTTCCCCGGTTCATGGTATCAGTCCTCGAGGCGTATTGGATTTCGGTTTGCTGCCCTCAAAAAGGGTCACCCTCCCCCTCTTCCCTGTTTTTCGGGGGCGTGTGTTAGGCAAGTGAGGTTCTCACGTCGGTTTTATGACGTTCGTGCGGGGCCGGTTTCTGCGTGAACCATTTCTTTCTGCACCCCCCCCATTGCGGGCGGATCTGATTCTTCGCGGTGAGTCTTTGTCTCAACTTCCAGGAAAAACTCGTATTCCCTCCCTCCCCTTGTGGGTTGATCCCCACCACACTTGTGGTTTTTTTCGAAGAATATATCTTCCTTTCCCCCCCCCTTTTCTTCTTTTTTTGCGTTTTTTTGACGATTCCCCGATTCTATACCACCCCCACGATTGATCAACCCCTGAAGGAGTCCCCTGCCCCTTTCTTTTTTGCTAAGGAGCAATACTCGAGATCCCCTGTCCCTTTGTCTGTGTCCCTGGCCCCATCTTGGTATACAGCGCATGCCCCCTTTTCTTTTGAACTTCAATACTGTGGCACGTCCCTCCCGAAACTTCCCCCAAGAAAAGACAAGGTTTTGGCTTCCTTCTTTGCTTTAGTGTCGCTTTCGCCCCCCCCCCACTCAATACTTGATCGAGACATGACTTTCTGTAGATACACCCAGTTTCACCTCCTTGTAACTGTTTTTTTTTTTTATGGAGTTTTTGGCAGATGTTAAACCGGTTCCTCCCTTACACTGTTAGCCCCCCCCCCGCCCCCGGCGCATGCCTGTTAAATACGACCCCCCTTTCTCCGCCACTGCACACTTGCCCTGGCCTGGATTTCTCGCCGCTGTCGGTGTTGAAAAAAAACCCTGTCAAACCCCCCGGTTGCCGGGCGACCGTTTTGGAATCCGTATGCCTTTGGTGCCCCCCTTGCATCGGCACCCCCCCTCCCTCATGTCACGGGTCACTGAAACACTACTCATGCCCTTCGCGGGGCCCCCGTTTCCTTTTTCCTCCCCCTTCCTTTTCCCCCTTCCTTAGGGGACCTTTTGCTCTGGTCGATCACCGGTCAGAAACAGCGAAACGAGTGCTCCCCCTTCGGCGCTGGACCCCTGCCAGGTTTCCTCTTTCCCAAACCGTCAGGGCGGGCCCTCTGGTTGCCGCCAGCAACATTAATTCGATTCCCCTTGGGGAATTTCTAAGCGACATTTTCCCTTTTCTGTTTCCTGACCAGGTGTTGGCCGTTTCTTCCCCAACTGATCAAGGGTCTACCTCCCACAACGCCCGAGTGTTTCCAAATCAACGAGTCCCCCATTTTGATGGCCCTGTGCCCTCCCCGTCACATTTTATCGAAACGTTACGTCGTGGGACCTCTCATTGCGGCTGGGGAACGACACCCCCATCCTTTCTTTTACCCATACGTACTACCCCCACCCTTGCACACGTCCAGGTGCATGGGCGTGGGCATCTTCCTTTTTCTTCAAACTCCACCTTTCAGTGGGAAATGATGAGTTCTTCCCTGACCCTTCCCCCCAACGTGGTGGAGCGATCGCCCCCTGACCATTAGCGATAAGTATGTTTGGGCTGTTTCCCTGTCGGCAGGTCAAATTTTTTCTCCTGTTACACGTATGTTTTTATGCTGTTTTTCTCGATTTTCGTGAATGCACTACGTTTTTCCGCGGTCTGAGAGGTGTTGCCGACTTTTCTTTCGCGAGTGCTGGTTGGGAGGGTCTTGCTTCCCCCCCTTTTTTGCTCGAACGGACGGTTTTTGGACTTATGGCCAAGCTTGGCGATCCCCTTGTCCTCGTTTTTGTCGGTCACCCTTCGTCCTTTCGTTCTTTTTTTTGCAGTCTTGACCTTCCCCGGGCTGGCCCCCGCCCTGTGGAAGTCTGTGTTCTGGTGGCGACCAGTGCGGATGCCATTTTATTCTTCTCTCCCAAGTCGTCCACATATCGGCCCTCCGTCGTGGTTTTACAAGGCATTTGTGGGAGGTTTAGCTCCCTTAACGGAAGTACTCTTTCCCCCCTTCGAGTTCATTTTTGGCTGGCCTGGTTTACGGGAATTTTTGTTGATGGGCGGGGAATTTTTTTTTTTTTTCACTTTCCTTCTAAGCTGGTTGGTATGGTAGGTTTACTTTGTCATGGCGGGTTTGGGCAGGTAGGGATCTTTGTGTATAATTGGGAACTTTGTTTTTTGACTAGGCTGTGTTTCTAGTGCCTTGGATTTTTTCGTGCTAAAAACTCCCCCTCCTGTTCAGGAACTGGCCCCCCGTTTTTGATTGCGTCTACTGTTGATGATGCGTCTTTGTCCCCACTTTTGTGTTGATCCTGCTTGCTGGAGTTGCCTTGCCGGGCCGGCGGTGTTGAGGGATTTGGGCCCTTTTCTCCCCCCCCCTTTTGTAGCTACCTATCAATTTTTCCGGGTTGTCTTGCCAAGTGCTCTATTGGGTAGAGGGCCTTGGCTCTTCTTTCGGATGGAACGTGAGGTTTAGAGACGTGACTTTTTCACTTTCCCTTTTCGATAGGTCTACATCCAGGGTCCGTGACCCGCGAAGTTGCTTCCCGGGCCGACGGCGAGGGGCTTCCCCCTTCGGGCGGTTTCCCCCACCGACGACGTTGGAATAGTCCATGTGCCCACCCCTTGATTTCAGTGGTCTTCCCTCCCCAATCCAGGCTGGGCTATAAAGTCTCTTGCGTCAGGGACAGGGCTTTCTTGTGAGCCTGCAGTCGCAACACATTCTCCCAGTTCTGAGGTGTGTCGCTGTTTTCATCTCATGGTCAGTGTCCTCCCGACCCCCCCCATCTCAGTGCTTCCCCCCCCCCCACCGCTCATTGAGCGTTCCCCCTACACAAAAGCGTGCGCCCATCCTTTCTCATCCCCAGGAGCGAAGTGCCCCCCCCCAGCTCGGCAGACCTCACCAGTTTTTTTACTTTCCCCAATGGGCTGTTCATGGGCCGAGCACACTAGGCGACGGCCTGCCGCTGTCCCCATGGCCACTTTTCCCCTTTAGTTTTCTCAGTGCCCCTTTTTCATTTTTGGCTCTTCCTCCCCAGGTTTGTTCAGGCCAGTGGCGGCCCTTCCCGAGGCCCATGTATGCCACTATGATCGTTTTTGTCCTCAGGTAACTCTTTTAGTTCTCCCTTGTCCCCCCAGCAGCCGGCGGCACATTGATAGAAGATCTCTTTCCTCGGCCCCCGCTTTCCGTTCTGAAGGTGTTACTTTCACTTCTTTCTCCTTGCCTGAAGGCTATTGATTCCCTTGATTCGGCAGTCTTGGCAGGGTCTCTTGAAGCTTCAGGGAAAGCTGTCGAGCCAGGGAATTCTGCGACTTACCTTCGCTGAAGACACCTAACGATCCCTTTGGTGGTGTTTTGTGAATGCGTACCCCTCCGTTTACCCCGTACCCGCGCTTCAATTGCCCCGTCTTTCTTGGGGATCGTAAGCTCGCGTTCTTGGAAGGGTTCGTGCCGGGTCTTTTTCTCCTTCCCGAACTCGAAACTGCCACCCCCCCGATGCTCACCTTCCCCTTGGCGGGAAACAGAAGAGCACCCCCGCTGGCCCGCAGCCCCTCCGATCCTCGTCATAGCAAACGGAGTCCCCACCCGGAGCACTCTCCTGCCCGCCGCCTTACTCTCGCCGCTTTCCCATTTTCTTCATCTCCACGGCAAAATACCGATGAGGGTCGAACTCCCCCCTCCCCCAGCCCCCCCGGCCGGGCTCCCTCGCCCGTCCGGCGATACCCTCCCCGCCACTGAACCTTTAGCCGTCTCCACCTCCCAGGACAATCCGTTTGTGCGGTTTACCCTCCCCGCCGCCGATTCTGGTCTTTTCCCAGTGTTTTACCCTTTTTCTAGTCGACGCCAGCGACTCTTGACATTCTTCTTGATCCGGGTGTCACTTTTACTCTTGTTCGAGGTTTTTTTCACCAGACTGAAAAGTTTAGTGTCCCTTTTAAAAGAATGCAAGGTCTTTCTTACACACCTGGTTCTCCGTCAAAACTTTATCCTTTCCTTGTCGCAAACTGCGCGCGGATTGTTTCAGTCAAAGAGACAAATTAGGGTTGGTTCGTTTTTACCGTTTTGACACACACTCCGGGCCGACAAACTGCCCTTTTTTTTTTTGTCTTTGAGCCAGTCTTTCACGCCTTCCTCCCCTGGAGGCTCTCGACCCCTTCACCAGGGTTCAACCCCTGATCAACCCGTCTCAAGAGTTCCCCCCGCTGTTTTCGTCATCTGTCCACGATCAAAATTGTGCCTCCCTCCCTCCCTGGTCAGTTCAACTTCACCCCCCGCCTGGGGTTTTCTGTCCTAGGGCCCCCAGGTTTTACCTGGGAGATCTCAACCCTTTCGTCTCTCCCAGCTCAGGTCGGTGGCTTGTTTCCAGCAGTACAGTAGAGACGTTCCCTCTTTTCGATCCCGGCTTCTTTCTTTTGAAGCAAACCCAGTTTCTTTCGTCATTTTTAAACCCCACCCCAGCACTTCCCAACAGTGACTCCTTTCCCCCCCTCCATCGTCGTTAGCGCGTCCGTAACCCTAGACTCGATATGACGCGACCTTCCCTCATCTCCGAACCCTCGCTCGTCCCCTGGCTCCAGCCCCTCGCAGGCTATTGTTGTCCCCCATTCCCCGAGTGTTCTGCGCCCTTTTCACGTTAGTTCTAATAGTCCTCCTCCCCCCCCCCCCGCCAGCATTGATAAAATTCTCCCTCCTTTACGAGCTTCCTTTTTTTGCGTGGACCGTGATCCAACACGTCCTTTTTCCGGCCGCGAGTTTGAGCGATTCTCCAGAAACACTTCCCCAGAACGTTCCCATCTCTCCCTGAACTATTTGTAGTACTCCTTTGACACCAAGCCCCCCGGGTTTCTAGTGCAGAGGCCTTCGGGTACCAAGGGGGTTCCCTTTTTTTTTCCCGCGAACCTTCCCAACTTTTGGTTGCAGATTCTTCCCCCCTTTCAGGCGGAATCCTTTATTTTCACATGCACTGCCGGACGGGCGTGCCAAAGACATCTCAGATCCCTACGAGAGGAGCACCGGGACCAAAAAAAGGCGGACTACTTTTGGTGGGAGGATGAGGCCCCAGATGTCTCCTACTATATTACAATCACCTCCCTTTTTTGTTTGTGAGTGGACGCTTCTATCCCTGGCAGTGGTCCCTGAATGCCTTTCTCCGTTTTTTGGCAGACGCCTTTTTATTGGTGTCCCCTGCATGGCGGACTGGCTCCTCAGGACGGGGGCCTTTGTTGAGTCTGCCCCCCCTTTTTCCGAGGCCCTGCATGATCTGTCGGGAACTCTTCGTTGAGCAAAAGGTGTTTGTTCGGCGGTTCGTGGTGACTTTAATCTTGAGGACCCTAGTTTATATCTGCACGAGGTGTTTCCCCTGGTTGGTTCTGTTTTCACCCTTTTCCCTCCCTAATCAAATAGTTTCATCCCGATTCTTCCGAGTAGGTCCTTTTTTCTTTTCGGTACGACGACCGTCTCTCTTCAGAGAACTCGTGTTTGGACCCCCCGCCCGAGACCAAAGCCCTTGCGGGCCCCGTTCCGCGTATTCTTTAACTCCCTTTGCACTTTCTCTGAGGCCGCGTGTATTTCCACTTTCTCCCATCCTTGAGAGCCGTAACTCGGGGGACGATAATGTCTCTTCCCCCGTACATCGCCGTGTTCTCGAGGTCCTTAGTCATCGGGCTAGGTCTGGAAGCGTCTCGTTGATCGTGCCCCGGGGGACTAGCCAGTCGAACCCCCACCTGTCTCCAAACGTGCTGCTTCGCCGCGGTTGTAGTACACGCATCCGTCCCGTTATGTCACTCGAGGTCCTTCTTCGTCTTTTACACCTATGTCCCCTTTTCTTCGACACTGAGAGAGGTCTGCCGACTTTTTTGTGAGATCCCCCTGCGGCCCACAATGAACCCGCGTCTCCCCCCATCACCCACGCCGTAACCTCATTTGTTTTGGAACTCCTGTAACCGACTTTTCAGGCTCTGTTGGCGCGGCCATTGATTAGTGTTAAATTTTATTAGAGACCCCTCGATCTTTCTCCGTTCTCCTGGTTTTGTAGTCTTTTGAAAACGTTTTCTACTCTCGCTGATGCACGCCTTGGTCACTATGCCGGAGACCTCTGCGAACAAGAACCAAAATAGTTAAAGTATTGCAAAGTTTACCTACTATGGGTTTACTGGTTAAGCCACCAGAACTAGGGTAAGTTAGGTTTCAATTCCCCCCATGCGTCGCGCTTTTAGAAAGAGTTTCTGAACGCATCCCTCCCTTCCCATCTGATTTTTTTTGCTGCTAGAAAACCGGGCAGCTCGGTGCGTAGGTTACTTCCTCTGGAGGTCTTTCCCCACGTCATGAACTTTCCTTTCTTCCGGGTTGAATCCTAGTTCACCCCCAGGCCAGTTCTCCTACCCTGCAGGATGAAGCGTTTTTCCGTAACTGAAGGTCAAGACCCCGTTACGTTCTATAAGCTTGTCTCAGGCGGCACCCAAAAGACTGGTCTTTTTTTCACCTGTCACCACTCGGCATCTGGCTTTTTTGGGTCCTCGCGCCTAATGGAACAGCAGGAGGTAGGTTTTCGATGGAGGGTCCCCCGTTCGTACTGACTTTTGCTTGGCGCCCGGTTGGAACACGGTTAGTTGGCTGGGGTAGGTTGTTTTTTGTCGCCAACCTCTCGGATTTTCTTGCGGGTGGTCGACGAATAGAGAACCCTAGTTCGTCCTTACTTCCTGCTTCCCTTGAACCCCCCCCCAACCCTGGTGTCCGGAGGGATGAGTGTCTTGAGGTACCCCTTGGCTCCCTATTGGGTTGCCGTAGTTCCCGACGTTTTCGAATTGTCCCCAAGCCTGTCCTACCCCCTTTCTTTTCCAGACGTCGACCTTCCCCCCCCCCCTGCCTCGCCCTTTGCTCGGGCTTTTCCCTTTTACGTTTCTACCCTTGTCACCCACTGTAGGCGAGGTTTCCAAGTGCTCGACTATTTCAGGGACTGCGTCTAGCTGTTTTGGTGGTAGGGAGAGAACGACTTCCTCAAGGAAGTCTTTCCCTGTTTTCGCCCGGCGCCTCAGATGTCCCCTTCTACCGCCCCCCCTTGCTCACTGAGATTTCATTCCAGACTGAAGCAGCCAGTCTCGTTCGATTACCCCGCTTGAGGTGATGAGGGAGTGAAGCTCATATTTAAAACCCCCACCCCAAACATGACCAAACATTTGCTCTCGCGCTAGGGGTCACCTTTGGTCCTCCCTTCAAGTTTTTTTTTTTTTTTTTGCAGGAATTCCCGGATACTATTTGTTTTGCAGTGAAATGCCGACCTGCTCCCCGCCAATGTTTTTGCTTGATGTTCAACGTGCCCAAGAGGCGGACAAAGTTCCCCCCCACAATTGTTGGATGTAGGCCCTAATGTGATGGGAACACCGGGCCAGGTCCCCAACCACTCCTTCAAAGCAAGCGTTTTTGCTGTGTTTACATCTGATGCCCCAAGGACCATGGCCGGGACTTTTAGTTGGAGCTTCCTCGGCCCCCCGTTCGTGTAAGGGGTGCAAAGCTTGCTTATTTTGATATGGCCCCTCGTCTCCCGTTGGGGGCGGGCTTTCCACAATAGGTTTCACGGCGGTGACAAATATCTCTCTGGTTTTTATAGGAGATGGCCTGACTTCGATCCCATCCGATTTCCCCTCTTTCCGCTAACTGACCCGAGGATAGATTGGCTCCGGTTTTCTTTTTATGCGGTGTGAGTCCACTTGTCCCTAATCCTCGACGTTTGTACTCTTTTCTCTGTCATCTTTTCAGTTTTTCCAGACCCACTGAACCAAGGGGTTATGGTCCTAGTCTTCCTTTGTGAGAGGGGATTTTTTCCACCCCGGCTTCCCAGGACTGCCATTTCCGTTTTTTTGCTTCCGGGCGAAAATGGCGCGTCGTCTTTTACTATTTCGCCGAGTTCCCTCGTCTCTCCCTCCCAACCAACGGGCCGCCAGGGGCATTCGCCCACTTTTGGGACTTCTACCGAGTGATTAGAGCACGTTCTTCCCCCCCCCGGGAACAAGAGTCTCCGTCCGCTAACAGGTGGCTTGCGTGCCCTCCCCCAGCCGCTTCCCCCACCGCGGTCGGGAAAATCAACTTTTCAGGAGCCTGAGACCAAACCCACTTCCGCATTCATACAACTCCTTTGTCGGGCCTCCCCGCCAAGTTGTCCCCCTTTTAACATTTTTCTGTCTGTGCGCGTCCCCAAACACCTTCCGGGGGGTCCCCGCTCCCCAGGCGTATTTTTTTCCCCGGCCCACAAATGGCATTTATCCTTATGAAAAACCCTGCTCCCGACCGAAACCAAACCAGAATTTGCTCCACAGCTCCCGCCCCGCCCAACTCTTATTGCGTCCATGGGCCACTCCGAGAAGAACCCCCGCCCCCCGTCCACCCATTTTCCTCCCTTTGATTTTTGGAAAAATTTTTTGTCCCTGGTAACCACCGTACAACGCGTTTCTGCGGAACCTCCCGGGCTGTTTCCCCTGGGTTTCCTTCCTTGTGTAAAGATGATCGCCGCGGATCAGCCATCAGTCAATTGTGGAAGGTTCCCCCTTTCTCCACCTCCCCGGCCCGGAACCTGGTCCCCTTATCTCGGTCCAGACCTTCCAGTATTTCCGCCACCCTTTTTTGCCTAGCTGCCAGTTTTTGTCCCCCAACGGAAATTTTGCAGGTTTGTATTTTTACGCTTATTCTCGACAGATCCCCCTCACGTTCCAGTATTGTCCTTGCCCCTCCCAAACTCAGCTCTTTCAAGTCGCCGCCACCAACGCATCAAACCAGTCGTCAACCTTTCTTAACTTCCCCCCGAAATCGAGCTGAACCAGGCCGGAAAAAATAAAGTTTTTTTTCCGGCCCCCCCCCCCCCACTGTGGCGATCTTCCACCCCTTTACGGCCCATGGACCCTCGTTAGCTTGCTAATTTCCGTTCTGATCGCTCAAAAAAGGGGCGGTTTTTTTTCGTTCCATTTCCTATTTCTGCCCTTTTCCTTCTGTGCGGACTTTTACTTTTAGTTTAGACGGCCGATGGCCGAATCGTCTTTCCTGGACGTTTTTCCGGTTTTCTTACCCCCCCTGTATTGGAATCCCCGGCTCGAGTGGCGGGGGTTAAGCCCGCCTGTCTTTTCCAAGACGAGCGTTCTTCTTATTTCCCGATAGTTTTTTTTCGATCGGATTTTTTTATGTTCTGTGTCCGGCCAGCCGTCGGGCACCTACAACTTTGGGGTCGTCCCTCGTGAATGTTTCTCTGGCTAATGTTTCTGTTACCTGTGCTGACTGTTTGAGATGAGGCCCTTTGCCATTCCACCGGAACTGTTTCAGGTTAGTTGAATTCCCCTTCCGATCTCAATTCCCGGTGCTCTTAACCATTGCCGCCTCCCTTTTCAGATCTCAACCTGTTTTGGTGCTTTGCCCATCCGCCGATCTCTTTCACGAGGGTCGCCAGTATTTTATACCCTTGATATACTTCATATCGTATTTTTTTTCGCCCACACTGAGGAGTGACCGTGCCACCGCTTTATCTTTTGACCTGTTTCCTCCTAGTCCCTCTGGCTTGACCGCTGATTACTAGTTCTCAGGTTGACCCCTTTCCCCATGAATCGTTGGCCTGTGTTAACCTCCTGACGTGGGCGGCCTCTTTCCAGCGGGGTCATAGGCCAGGACGTTCGAGGGTTCCCGCATCCGACAATCTCTGTTACCCACACAGTTTCCCACGGTGTTCAGTTGTTGCCTTTAGATGGCTCGTGGATGGTGTTATTTGACCGGGTTTGTGGCGCCAACGTTTGGAGTTTTTTTGTCGAACCAGTTCCTCATGAGCCCTGTTACGTTCTGTGACCCCCCCTTCCCATAACCGACTTCCCAAGGTGTGTTCAAATTAAATTGCAGAGGTAGCCCTTCCACGGAAGTTTTTTTTTTCTCGAGCGGAGTCGCCTTCTTTTTTCGGGGGGAAGAAAGAGGCCAAATGACATCCGACAGCCCGTACTCCATCCGGCCTCGTGGTGAGTTGTTCGGGTCCAATTTTTTTTCGGTGTCGCGTACGTTCTTGGAAGTTTTCGCGCGGGCATTCTCTTTTATACACTTTTGTTGAAGGCATAACCTTCTTTGCGGAGGATTCTCGCTTTGATGGCCTCACTGAACGTTGTTTCCCCAAACCTCCATCCACCGTAGATTTAGGGTTTTCCAACTCGTTTTTTTTTGGCAGGCGGTTCTCTTTTACTCTCCTACTGTCTTTTTTTTTTTTTTCTTTTTTTTTTTCTTTTTCTGTTGAGTGATTTTCACCCCCCCCCCACCACGGATTTGATCACCCCACTTGGTTTTTGCCGTCGTGTGGGGCCTTCAGTTGTTGCAATCAACCCATCGTTTTATGCTCCGTCCTCCATTTCGCGCATAGATGTACCCACAGCTCCCTGGCCCCTTCCCGTCGAACGGCATACAGCACGCGGTTCCAACCTTGCGGGACCCCCCCCTTGTCGCTGACGGACGTAGTTCATTTTTTCCCCTTTGCAGGGGCCGTCCTTTTCCCTCCCGAAAGGGAAAAGCTCTATGTACCTTGATACGTGACGTTTACCTCTGGTCCACAAAGGTGTCCTGTTTTGACCCAACTTTTCCCCCTTCCGGTCTGGGGGAGTTGGGGCCAGATTCTACCGGGTTCCTCCTCTCTCTGGTTAGACACCCCATCACGCGCCCCCCCCATTGTACATTTTTTTCCCCAAAATTCCCCACGGGCGCAAACTCCCCCCCCTTATCCCTTTTCCCTTCCTGTCTCCTCCTTCCTTTCTCTTCTTTTTCTGCCCCCCCTTCTTTTCGACGTTTAAAACCACCGGCTTGCCCGACGTTTCACTCCAGATGTTAGTGGTCGCAACCTCGTCACGGTGCTCACATTGAGGGTGTTCCTTCCCCCGCTTTTGACGCCTCGCTTTATTTGCACCCCCCCGATCAGTTGTTTCCCCCTTCACGGCAACACTTCCCAACGCAGCTGCGGATTTTCCTCGGCTGAACTTGTTTTGGTTTGCACTTCGCCGCGGAGTTTCCCCCATTTGCGCTTTGTGAGATCACGTCCCAAGTTATTCTTGCGTTTTACTGTCTTGATCCCTCGGCCCTTATGGGCAACCTTGCAGGTGGTGGATCTCCACCCCCCCCTGAATGCGGAAGCGTGGTTGGTTCCGATTCAACTAATTGGAGTATTTTAAGTGCCGGGTACCTCCCTGACTGATTACCTTTCAATCGCGCGCCATCACCAAGGTCTCTTTTTTTGCCCAACTCAGGCCCTCGGACATTAACAAGCTGCACCCCGTTCTTCCTGCCCGACTTTAACAACAGCACCCTAGCTCTACATGGCCGTAGGGGAAATCAGAGGTGCTGACAGCACCCCTTCGAGGGTTCCCGAGTAACACCTGTCCCCACCCCCCTGGCCACCTTTCCCCTTGCGAAATTGTCTGAACGACCACTCCCGTAGTATACCACGGTCGCACCGAGGCCTTGCCCAGATGATCTGAATGTCCCCTCCCCCGGTTATATGCATCCGCACAGGAACACATTGCGCTTACCCTCTTCTACCTTGGCTGTTGGGGGCCAAGGTGTCCTCGTTTTTTCCCACAGGTGTGGCAAGTGAACTTCTGTGTCCGGTTTTGTTGCCTCTCGATTTAGGGAATCTTCTCCGGTTGTCATAGTTAGCTGTGGTTTTGGCCGATCCGGCGGCGATCGTTGGAGGGCGTATTTTTCCAGGCCTCTCCTTTTCCTGGTTTTTTGTTGATCGCCCATAAGCTGGGGGATCAAAACCTGCTCGTTTTTTTTTCCGGTTCCATCGATTCCTTCACGCGTTTATATCTTCCGTTATTGACCGAGGACTCGCGGCCGTGCGTTCCGGAGGTGGATCCTTTGGCTTGTCCCACCAGCTGCGTGATTTATAAGTTTTTCGGCGATTAAAGCTGCCCCCACAGAAGCGGTCGCTTTGGTACCTCCTTGGGGAGGTCTTTTCTCTTTTTGTACGGTTTACCCTTACCTGCGAGGCACGTTGTTGCTGGAAGGGTTCAGTTCCAATTTTTTTTTCGGTCCTTTCCGGATGGGGCTCATTGGAAGAGCGTGGCTGTTTCCCCCTGCCTTTCCTTTTTCCAAGGCTGTTTTTTTTTTGGTCGTTTCGGTCCCGAGGGTTCCTTACGGGGGAAAGTTGGTGCTCGGCTGGTGTTTTCTAGGCCCCTTTGAGTTCTTCTTGACCGCATGGAGGTGCCCCCCTCTTTTTCCAGTCTGCGGCGCAGTTAGTTTCTGTTGAGTCTTGCCCAGTTGTTCTGATCTGATGGGGTATGGTCTGTAATTCCGGGTTTTTTTTCTTTCTGCTGTGAGCCCTTTCCCGTGCAAAGGGAGCCCTCCACGCCTTACTATATGGTTCTGTATTTTTATCTGCGCGGTTTTCTTCTAGGCTGGGCTTGCCCCTTTGGGAACGTTTTTTTTTTTATCTGAGAGGGGTTCCGCTAGGAAGAACATTTTTTTAACGACACGCTTCATTTGTTCCAGGTCCCGGGCCTGCACTGCCCCCCATTTTTCGCAGGATCTTTTTCCACAGCCTTTTGCTGAGCCCTAATGTTTTACCAGAAAATTTTCCCGGTGGTAGATTTCCCCTTGACACAATGTACAGGATGGACCCTAAGGACCTCTTCTTCGGAAACAGGCGCACCCCCCCTCAAAACTTTATACCACTTTCCCAGAGGATTCCCCCCTCCCCCCATTCTGTCGACGCTTTCTCGAATCGTACCAGGTAAGCCTCTTAGGTTCCCCCCGAGGGGATGCGCCCCCCAGGGCTTGCCCGTCCCCATTTTGCGGGCCCCTATTCCTTTCCTCTGCCTCGCCTTTTTTTTGAACCCCCGGGCCAGGTAGCCCTTTCAATGACTTTTTTTTGCCCCCGGGGCCGGTCGGGAGGTTCAGTTCGATTTTCCCCCAAGGGCTCTTTCTTTCTTTTGTTCCCATGTTACTTTCCAGCAGCTTTATAGGCAAGGTTCATTGACGATTTTCCTCCATTGGCTTCCCCAGTTTTTTTTTTTTTTTTTTTTTTGTTTTGTTTCCCCTTGCATCGAGTGCATTTCATGCCCCCCAAATGATCGTGTCCCAGGGGACGTTACCCCTTTTCCCATTGCCCCATTCTACTCATTGTTTCTCTCTTGCCCCGTCCTCCTGCTTTCAGTTTTTGCCCCGTTTCCATCTTGGAATGGTTGTTAAATTGTCAACTCTTCAGCAGTGGGACTTCCCCTTTCTTTCCCTTGACCTTTTTCGCTTTAAGTGGGCGTTCCTGTATCTTGCCGTTTCGCGCTCTCCCACCTGAGCTACCCCTTTCTAGCATCTCTTGAAGTCAGTTTGTTGTCCCTTTTACACCAGAACCACTAAGCGAGGTCCTGATTGGTTCCCTTGGGGTCTCTAAAGATCCTTCTTTTTACACACTTCCCCCACCCCCCACTCCTAGGTTCCCGATACGTCCTTGGCGCCTTCTACCTTTCGTCCAATGCAAAACCGATTTTTTGCCCTGGGGTAAGCTCTCGGCGAGATCTCCTTCCCCAGAAGATAATTGTATACCCCAGATTCACCTCCCCCGAGCGCCAGTGTTTTAACACCTCCACCCCCTCAACGGGCATTTTTTGCTGACCCGCACCTGTTTTGGGTAGCCCTCCCCGACTACTTTTCCATGGGAAGTTCCTTTCCATACCGGTGTTTAGTACTTTTTCCCCCGGTCTTGGCCCCGACGAACGAGGGGATAGGCTGTTTACACCGTGGGTTACCCTTCTCCCCTAGCTCCTCTTCCCCTGCCTTTGATCGACGGCCATGCTTTTGACGTCACTAGTAACGACCTTTCAAAAAGCGCCGTCTAGCCGTGGAAAAAGTCCTTTACGAACCCGTTGTCTGGCACCTCCGCTTCTTTCCTTCGTTCGGCCAGGTTCCTTTCTCCTGCTTAGGGCCGACCCCTCGGGGCGACGTGACCCAACTCTTGTTTTAGACCATTCGTGACGAGTGTGCGGGGCCCCTTTACACATGTTTTCCTGTGCGATGGGGCAGTTGCCCGTCACCCCTTCCTAACCCCACCGAGTCCAAACCCATGAGCAGTGCAAAGTGCTGGCTGTTGGCCACCCGCGTGCTTGTTCCGTCATAAACCTTTTTTTTTTTTCCGCCCCGCCCCCCATACCCCCCCCCCCCCTCCCCCCCCCCCCCCCCTTACTCCCTCCCAGTTCCATTCCTTTCCCGGTCACCTCGCCCTGAGGCTTTGCTTAGGACGGCGTTTGTATTTTCCCTCTGATCTTTCCACAGTTCTTTTACCCCCCCGTTTTGCTTTTTTCGGTCTGTGACGCGGACAATGAAGTTTTTCCTTCGCCGTTCGTTTTTCTATATGGCTGTGGTTGTTTCGTGGCCACAAACCGCTCTTACTTTTTAGCACGGTTTCTGAGGTCTTGCTTTTCGAGAGGTGATCCCGAAGTCCCTGATTTTGACTATATTTTTTCCCCCCTCTAGGCCTGTAGTCCTTCAGATGAGACCACCTCCTCTTTTGTCCCACGTCAGACCCCTTTCTTAGTCCCCCTTGATCCGACCCGACATCTTTTCCGGTCCCCCCTTCCACCGGATTTTCATACACGTCCCCCGCGCGACCTTCCCTCCTCAGTAAAATGATTACCATGGTATGAAGACTCTCCCTGATGGCGGTCTTTTTTAAGTCACAATCTTGAGAGACCTCTTACGGTTCGTACTCCAATTTTACACAAGTGCGTGACCATTGGAATACTCTTATCTAGGGGCTTTTCCACACATGACAAGTGGCTATTTGTGACCGCTCCGCGTGTATCATTCAGTTACAGCGCCACCTCTCTTCCTTTGCTTCAGTCCGCAATACCACTCAATACGGTATACTGACATGCCCGAGAACTTTAAAAAGCATACGTCTTCTTACTCCCCCAAGGAACGGTGTCCCCCACCCCGAAACATTAACATTGTCTTTTTTGATGACCTGTTGCAGTGATTTCGGCCATTTCATCTGGCCCGTGCTTCCTCTTTTCCCTCCCCCCAGATAATTTTGTGTTTTTGTCTCCTATTTCTGCATTCTTCCCCGGTTTTTCTCCGACTCGAAGTTCTTTTGATCCCCCCGGTGCGACCCTGACCTGTTTCTGGTGTTTGTTCCGCCTTTTGCTGTCAGTAAGTTACCTTGACTTGTTCCGACCCTTTGCCCGTTTCCTCCGTGTGGCTACCCCTGAGCGATGTTTGGGACGTTCCCCCTTTCCCTGTTCTCACCACGTCTTTATAGTCTCTGACTTTTCCTTGAGAAAGAGTTTATCTTTCCCTTAGGGGTGGGACCCAACTACATTTGGTTCCCCGGCCGTCTTTTCCTTTCCCCCCTAGTTTTCACTTCGATGCAACGCTCATGTTTGACCTAGTTCCCCTCCTTCAAGAAAGATCCTCGGGATAGCAATCTTTTGTCCCCCCTTCCGTCCTCCCACGCAATTATTCTGCCCCTTTTTTCCGCCTGGGATTATCATTTTAACGAGGGGCCTCCTTTTTCGAGCTTTCGTCTTATTTTACCCCACGACTTTAATACCAACTCCCCAAATTTGATTCTTCTTGCCTCTCCTCGACTTTGAAAGAGGATGGGTATCACCCCCCCCCCGGTTTGGCTGAAATGTGGAGGTCCCGTTATGGCATTGGAGTTCGATACGGTCCCTCCTTTGTTTTTTTTTGTTTGTTCCCTGGTCAAGACGATTTAGTTTTTTCTCGCTCTCCTTTATCGTAGTGGCTCTTTTTATGAGTTCGAGAGTTTCTTCTCGCTTTCTGTACTTTACCTTTTTTCTCTTCAACCTTTGATGAGACCCAGCCATGCTGGGTTGTCACTTTTTCACCTCCCACCCCACCATGTTACGACAAAGCCCCGTTTCCTTTTCCCTTTTTCCTTTCTCGTATCTTTTCCTCTCCCTCCCTAACTCGCGGCGTGAGAGGAAGAATGTCCAGACGTACGGTCCGGACCCCCCCCGGAACACGATGGACGCACTGAAACCCTCATGGGCGTTCCGGTCTTTCTGGCCGTTCTTTTCCGTGCTTAGGTCTTGAGTGTCTTTTTTTTCCCTTTCTGTGCACAAACCCGTTTTTCACTTTCCCCCGCTCTTATATAGGGTTCTGTTGATGTTTTCGCCCGTGTTTTCGATCATCGCATTTAATTGTTTGTCTCATGTCTCCCCCCCCAGTTACAAAACTCGTTTTTCCCTGACTTACCTCGCCCCCCTTTGGACTGTTGTTTTTTAAAGGTGACCTAGTTTGAGGTTTAGATGGGAAACCCTGGGTGTGAGTATTTTTTTTTTTCTGGACGGGTACTTCACCGGATTTTTCCCAGTTTTCCCCTTTTGGGGGTCTTCTTTAGCTTGTCTTAAGTTCTTTTACCCCCTTCCGTAAATTTCTTTGTGTTACGCTCAGCGTGTTCCCGTCGATCACACGCAGTCTTCTCCCTACTCTTTTAGATTGTCCCGTCCGGGTAGCCGGGTGTCAT
>Ga0179591_1299948_pt1 | contig 18439 bp, 25 predicted proteins | sample CZOMad2_1_08_16f_FD_182891 | JGI IMG/M metagenome (GOLD analysis project Ga0179591, IMG submission 182891) | Vadose zone soil fungal communities from Angelo Coast Range Reserve, California, USA - CZOMad2_1_08_16fungal (PacBio error correction) | ecosystem: Environmental > Terrestrial > Soil >... | reverse complement strand
GATTTTCCGATTCCTTTTTCTTTTGGGTTAATTGGTGCGCTTTCGTTAGGAGACCCCCCCCAATAGGTCGAACTTTCCCTAGTAGTTTTTTTTGTTCCCCTTTTTTTGTCCCAAACCAACCACACGCCCCAAGCAGTGACGTCGAATAGGCCCCCAACCCTTCAGAACTGGCCCTTCTCTTTTGTTCTCAGTCTGAGGAGCCGAGGCCTTCATGCCCAATGTTTTCTGCCCTTTGGCCAACTTGGGTCCGGACCCCCCCCGTTTCCGTGCGGTTTCGCCATTTTTCCCCTTCCCCTTCTTTTTTTGGGGGGGGGCCCGTCTTGACCGACCTCCCTCGCCAATCTTGTATGACGAGGACGATTCCCAGTTGGCTAGTGACCCAGATTTCGGGTTCCACCAAAGGTCCTTCTTCCAAGGAGTCCGTTTAGGGTGTTTTCTGTTTTTCCCCTTTCTTCATTCCCCACTTGAGTTCTTCTCTGATCGTTTAATAGGTTGAGCTTTCCCCTTCCTCTTTCCCAAGGATGGGTGATCTTACCTTTTCCTTAGAAGGAAAGAAAGATGTCGGTCGCCTTTTTTTCCCGGGACTTGCAGAGGGGGCCTTGACGTAGTAGTCGCGCCCTTTCGGTGCGAGTAAGTGGATTCCTTTTACATTTTTTTCTTCTATGCGCTTTCGTGAGGGTTCCTTTCTTTTCTTTTACTATCCCTCTTCGGCTGATGATCCTGGTTTTTTTGAGCGGCGGACCTTCTGTTGTACTTACTTTTTTCTGGGCCTTTCCCCTTTGGTTCCTTTTACACCTTTGTAGGTCTGGAACCCCCCCCCTTGATGGTTTGACCGCGCTGCGTTGCTCTTGTTTTCAGGGAAACCTCCCCCTTCTAAATTCTCGGGATCCAAACCCCTTTTTCCGTTGACTGCCCTTTTCTGTTGAAGGCCGTTTTTCACAGCGTCCTCCCCACAGGAACCCTTTTCACCTCAGCAAACTTTTTTTCTTTCTCGCTTTCGTTGGTCAAAGAACAATCGAGGCCCCTTCTCTTGGTATCGAACCTTCCAACACCAATGGGGGCACCCCTTGCTTCGAGGTTTTTCCCAAACCCTTAAGGCCTTTTTTTGCGGCGTCTTTTTGCCTTTCGAGATTGGCCGTCCATTCGACCGCAAGTTGGGGGGTGCTTCGCGATTCCCCCAGACTCATTCGGTTCCGTCCGTGTCTACCGCTTGTTTCCTGGACGTCACATGACCAGGGTTGCGGTGTCCATTACCCCTTTTCCGACCGTGGGAGTCGCTGTCCGGGCCGGGGACTTGCCTTTTCGACGGCGATTTTCCTTGCCGGACTTCCTGAGGTTCCCCCTTTTTTAACTTTTTTCCCTGAGGCCCAAAAAACACGTCTTTCGAACGGGGAACCGGACTCGGGGACGTGCGGCAGGATTGCGGCTTTTCGTTGCCACCCCCTTTCTCTGCAGTCCCTTTTTTTGTGAGGCGCCCCGCTTTCCTACCTTTCCCTCAAACCGGGACCCTCTCCTTCTTTGAACTGGGGCCCTTAGAGAGAACCAGACGAAACTCGTGCTGGTTCCCCTGTCTACCCTTCGACCCCTCCCCACAACTCCCCGTAGTTTTCTTTCATGTCGGACTTTTAGATTTTCCCTCCTGGCCTTCTTCCTGAGTGAATTCACGATCGTCTGGTAACTGACACGGGCTCCCTGAGGCGTCACCCCCCCCTTCCCAGCCTGCTTTCCCCCCCCTTTTTTTCCCGGTCCGTCTTGAACGTTGTTTTGTTTGGGATTCGAGCCGTCCCAAACACCCCTTGACTCCCTCTTAATCCGCTTCTTGTATCTCCCGCGCGTTTTTCCCAGTTCAGCGGGCCCCTGAGGCGGAACACCGGGTTTCCCGAGACAAACACGGAAAAGTTCCCCCCTGCCAATTTGCGCCTTTTTTTCTTGAAAATCTTTTATTTTTTTTTTTTGGGGGTTGGGGGGGGGTTGTTTGTTTTTTTTGGGGGGGGGGTTGATTTCGGAGATTTTTCTCCCTTTCTGGTCTTTGAGGCCCCTTTTTTTTTCGTGGGCCCTTTCTCTCGGTCCTTTTTTTTTCTTTTTTTCTTTTAACCGTGGACACGGGCTCTGCGGACTTGCACAAGGTTTTGCTACGATCTCGCATCTGGAAGCCTTTTTTTCTTTTTTGGGAGGATTCTGTAGTACCATGTTCGTTCTCCCCGAGCCCCCCTGTCCACCTTGAACCGCCCAGCCTGTTTTGAGGGGAAATGGTTGGGTTCGTTCCCCCTATCCGGTTCTCTCGTAAAATGCTTTCGGATTTTTGCCCTTCTGATTCTCAAGCGGGGACCGTCAACTTCCCCATGGACACGCCCTTTTTTTCCTTCTTGATTTGCCTTGGAAGGGATTACGAAGTTCGACCCACCTTGCCAGCAAGAGTCTCTCCGTGACCCCGTCCCCCCCCCTCCTTGCAGGGATTGAGAGAAGTCTCTTTTTTTAAGGACCCCAATCTTCCGTGAAGCCGGAAAAGCTGACGGATACCCCCTTTCGGGCTCCAACCTTTTTTTTTCCACGCGATTTGGTCCCCGTCCCCCCCCCTAAGTTTATAGGTGGTCTTCCCCCCCTTTGGAAGGGTTTCGAGGGTCTTCTTCATGGTCCCTCGACTTTTTTTTTTTTGCGATTACAAAGCTGTCCCGTGGAATCACTCCCGGGAAAGACTGAATACCCTTTCAGACAGGCCCCTCACCCATACGTTGTTCCTTTTTTCTCATAGGTTTATCCCGACGGGCTCTTTTGCGGCCGCAGAGTCCTGGATTTCGCCCGCCTTGTTTGCACAGGTCGAAGCCCGTTCCTTTTTCCATCTCGATTTCATCGCAATTCCCCGCTCTTTTTTTTTTCCTTCAATTCACCCCCCCGAAGGGGGCCCCTTCACCCAAATTGGTTTTTTTTTGTTGCTGCATGTCCTCCCAGCGTTCTCATTTTTAGCTTTTTTCTCCCCAACCGCCGAGACCCCAGAAAAGAACATCAAACCACCGCGGATTTTTTTTTTTTTTTTTTTTTTTTCCCTTAAAGGTTTTTTTTCTTTTTCAAGGTTCACCGGGCCATAGTTTTGCAGGTAGACCCCTTCCAGTACCTTCTTAACCAACGGCTTTTTTATTTTCTTGAAAAGGTTTTTTGGAGAGTAGCTTGGGCCGAGCCGGAGTTTAGTTTATGAACTTTCCATCCCTTCATCCCGGTTTTTCCCTGGTCCCTGTTCCACACCGAGGTTTTTTGAGGAAGGAAGACACCACCATCGTCATGGACCCGTCTCGCAGCCTCTTCCCTTTTTTTTCCCCCCCCAGCCGAGCGATTAAAACGGGAGGGCCGTTCTCCCGCTCCCGAGGAACCTCGCATAATCTACCTCCTCCTCTCTGGCCTTTTACCCCTTTTCTGCTGGCGAGACTACGATTTCCCTCGGCGTACGTTAATTTGGTCCCCTTTTTTAGCGCTTTTCAAGACCTTACATCTTTTTTCCCCTTTCACTTTGATGATTTCCCCCATGACTCTTCCTTCCTCACCTATTTTAGATTCGCCCCCCCCTCATGACGGTCTTCCAGGACACCTTTCCACTTTCCCCGATTTCCGAGCCGGTGATTGGCGAAATGTGACATCTTTTCTTCGGTGTTTTTTTTTCGGTTTTTTTCGGGGTTTGCGGTGGGGGGGGGTTTGGGGTGTTTTGGGGGTGGTCGCTCTTTCCCCCTCTTTGGCGGAGTTTCCCAATCTCATTGACCCTTTTTTCGATTTTTAACCCCTGTCCCCGAGAAAGGCGTTTTGAGAAAACTCTCCCCTTGCGCTTTTTTTTCATGGAAATTCGTTGACCGCGAAAGATCCCAAAATAGGGTATGACGTGGAGGGCTTCCCCCTTCCCTTTCACTATCTAGATCTTTGTGGCTCAACGTGACCCTTTTTCCCTTTTCCCCCGAGAGTTTCTGTTTGACTAATAGTTGTTAGACCTGCCTATTTTTTCTTGTGGGATTCTTCCCCCCCTTTTCCCGATTTTTTTTCTCGAACTCCAGCTTTCGCCTGAAAGGAAGACGTCCCCCCGTCCTCAAAAAGTCCTTTCCGCTTTCGGTTCCCCCCTTGGCCCCTAGGGCGGGCGCCACTGCGACCCATCGAGGGACGCAGTGGTCTTCTGGAAGTGCCAACAAGGCTTTGTTTCGATGGGGGTTGGCTTGGTTTTTCCCTCTCTATTTTCTCCTTTTCCCCCACCGTTTTTCCCCCCAGATTCTCGCTGGGGGTCAGTTTTTCACCTAAACCTTCGTCCCCCGAAATGTGCCCGGTGTGCCTTCACCCTTTTTTGTCCCGCCTTTTTCCCAAGGATCCCCCGGCGGGCGAGTCCCCCCCGTGTCAGTCACACCACGACAGGTTTAACCCAGGTGCCCTTCTCGGAGTCCTCCCTTCAACACAGGCTTTTTTGCCCTTTTTTTTTGAACTTTTTTTTTTTTTTCTGATAAAGTGAAGGCTTTTTCCACCCCCATTCACGGCATAAAGCGACTCCCCTTTCCCCGATTTGCCCTTTTCCCTCGTACTTTTCAGACGTGACTTTCGGTCGCTCTCGATCAGTGCCGCCTCCCCCTTTTAGTGGAAAGATAGGAGAGGGTTTTTTTGGGCGTACGGAAACAGGATTTTTTTTTCCCCTTGGCGTTCACTGTCCCCTGGTCCCCTTCTTTCTTTTTTTAGATTGGAATTAAAAACGTCACTCCTCCCTTCTACCTTCGGCGCCACCAAAGCTTTTCCCCCCCTTTTTTTTGAGCCCGTTCCCCCTCTATATCTTCTGTTGTTGTTCCCTTTCTGGTGCGGGAGTTAACACATGTCCTCGTTGGGCGCCTTTTTCTGGTCTCCCTTGCGGATGTTCTTTGGTCTGACTCTTTTTGAAGACTTGTCTCCCTTCCTTTCGATTTTCATGGTTTTCCCTTCCTCTCCTATCGGTCCCCAAACACTAGTGTGTTCGGTCCCTCCTTTTGGCTTCGGTTCCTTTTTCCCTGACAATTTACTTTTGGTTTTTTTCTTTCCTTTTTTGAGGAATGCTTTCGCCGGTTCCGGTGATCTTCCCGCGTGAAAACTTCTCTTTTTTTCCTCCAGATTTTTTTTTCTTGGGGGACCTTTTTTCCGGATTTTCCCCTTTTCCGGGACCCCCCGGTTTTTGACTAGCCCCGTCCTTTCCACTCGCGCAGGTGGATTCTCTTTCTACCTCGCCAGGGGTCTCCCTTCCGGTGAATTTTTAGGGGTACTTTTCTCTCCCCCAGAAAGCTTTCCCTTATTGATTGGTAGGGCCGGTGTCAGCTCCCCAAAGACAACATCGCCCTTTCGCACTTGGTGAACCCTTTCCGTTTGCCCGTATCCCCCTTTTCTGCTGTTTCTTTAACCTTTCTTTTTGACGTCCCGACCAGCAGTTTGGAGTCGGTGGTGGGTTTTCGGCTCCACTTTCTTGGCGATTTCTTGCTTTCCTCTTTTCTGCGTGTCGTCTTAGAACCCCACCCTCCCCACCTTATCCTAAATCGTTCGGTTCTGTCCTTTTGGCCGGTCAACCAACTCAGATCTTCTTGTCCTGGTCTTTTCGGCCGCCCCCCGGGTTTTTTTGGCTCGTCCCTTCGCATCTTTTGCAAATTTTTTGCTTTGAGCAGCCCTTGGGACAACTCTTGGCGCCCCACCTTTTTTTGTGGATCGGGTCTGCTTCCCCATCTGATGTTGGACATGATGTTGGCGTCCTTTCCTCGCCACATCTTGGCGCGCGAGCGCTTCCCTTCCCTTCCTTGACCCCCCCCTTTCCGCTCTCCAACCGTTTTTTTTTTTTTTTTTTTTTTTTTCATATTTTTCCCTTTTTTTGGACTTACTCTCTTGCCTTTCTCTTTTTTTTTTTGTTTTTTTTTTTTTTTTTTTTTTTTTCTTTTTTTTTTTTTTTTTTTTTTCTTCTTTCTTCAGCACGCCCGTCTTTTTCTGTCTGCATCTGAATAGGTGGTTTTTTTTCCCTGAACTCTTCAGGTGATCTTCCCTGCGAAGGACTTTTCCCCCCCCGAGATGTTCTGCGTTTTTTTTCCCTTTTCCCAGAGTGTCCTTTCTTTGCCGTCGGCTCTCTATAGTTTTCGTTTGAAGTGCTTTCCCTCTTTCTGGAATCTGCCGCCTTTCTTTGAGCGGTATCGGCTTCTTTTTTTTCTCGCTGCTTTTTTTCTTTATTCCCTGGGATTTTTGTCACTTTTCCCCCTACCTCAATGTTCCCTCTTTTTTTCTTTTTGCAATTCTCGAAGACTCGTTCTGGTTTTTTTTTTGAACACGTTCGGTTCTTTTTATCCGCAGCTGCTCTCCCAGAGGCCTTCCTCACCCCGCCCCTCAGTTCAGTTGATTCGAGCTCCCCCTTCCCGTCCCACCTTGGATTCCCCCTAAAACAGTTTCTTCCGGCATCTTTTTTTTTTTTCGACTCGAGTTTTCCCTTTTGTAGAGCTCCGACCCAAAATTTTTGTATTCACCGTGTTTGTGGGGTTTTGTGCTTCCTTTTTTGGCACCTCCCCTCCCCGCCACGATGTAATGTTTTTTTTCACAACAACAATTTGCCCCCCCCAACGGGGCATTGTGTTTTATTGACTTCCCCCCGTATTCAGGGATTTTTTTTTTTTTTTTTGGACCATTTGAAGGGAAAAGTTCCCTCTTTCTAACAGCCCCCCTTCTGGTGGGTTCCTTCCTTTCCCAGCCGTTTAGAGTTCTTCCAGAGAGACGCCTCTACCGATGGCCCCCCTTTTCCTGAAGCCCCTTCCCCTCCAATTGAATTCCTTTTTTTCCCCTGGTTTACCGAGTGGAATGTCCACTAATTTAGTTAGGCGAGTCGCAGATTCCTTTTTGGGATTTTCCCTGACTTTCCCACCAAGCGCTGAAGGGCTTTTGAGGCCCAACCCTTCTACACTTCTTTGGAGAAGGGTACCGTGCAGCGATTCTTTCGATTTTCCTCCTTTTTCTTTCCTCTGTCTGGTTCAGAAACCTTTTTTTGGTGCTTCTTCCCGGACTTTTCTGCTCTTCTTCAATTTTTCTTGTTTTGACGGTTTTTTCCGTTCGTGAGCGAATTTTGGACGACTGTACCTTTTTCCCCCTTTCCGTACATCGCTGGCTCAGTTTTTTTCTTTTTTACGTCCACACCATGTCGACTTTCTTTTTCCTGTACTTCAGATCTCGGCGCCTCCTTGAATTTTTCCCGTTCCCCTTCCGAGTCCCCCAGCGCAACTCTTTTCTGAAACCACGGGGTCTCCTTTCTTCCCGTTCTGTGCAGAGCTTCCCCCCGACTTCCTTTTTCTATCATGGGCCGTTCCCTCGTAAGATCACTTGGTGTAAACCCCCCTTCCGTGTTCAATTCCCCCCTCCTAGGCCGAGCCCTTTGGCCCGGCAACTCCACCTGAGTCCGCAGTCTCCGAAACTGTAATTTGTTTTTTCTCTCCTCCGCGATTTCCCAGTCGGACTTTGTGATGTCCGTTGAGCTGGATTCCCTTGGTCCGGTGGGCCTTTCAGAGACTGGGCCGTGACAATTTTCGCTGAGTGGGCACTGGAGGCTTCCCCCCCGAGGATTTTTTTTTCAGATTTTTTTTCCCCTTCTCAACCCCCCCGGATTCACCAGTCTTTCCGGCACGTGTTTTTCCAATACCCCGGACCTTCCCCTGCCTGTTGTTCATGCAGATAGAGGTTTTTTCAAAATGGGTGGACCCTAGTCTCGAGGAAGGTCTTTTCCGATTTTTCGTAAGCTTTTCGGCCGGGCGAGTGCTCGACACCTTTCCGGTGAAGGCGGTCCCGGGTCCCCTGTTAGCCAGCGGCTTTTCACGGAAATTACCTCAGGTACCTCTTTTCAAGTTCTTTTTTATAGTACCTTTTCCCCCCCCCCCCCCCAAAAGGGGACGTTGTGCAGGGGTCTGCGATCCTCCCCCATAAATTAGTTTCTTCCCCGCTTTCTTTTCCTCTGTTCCCGCTTCATCCCTTCGGGCGGAAAACAAACCCCCCAAAAACCCCAAACCCAACCCCAACCACTAAAAAAACCCTGAGGACCATAGGCCCTCGTTCGCGTATCTGTCACCTTTCAGGACACCTTAATTTTTCAGTTCTTCCTGTTTAGAGGCCTAATGTTCGGGCAAATTAGCCCTTTTCTCGACCTTATTTTTCTCCCCCGCTGTTCCATTCTGCTTTCCACCAGGTACGGGCATTGTTTTGCCCCAGCAACACCTTTCGGCTGGGTGTTTTTCCTCTTTTTTATTTTTGTTATTTGTCCCGTCTTGTCCATTGCATTTTTTCCCCTCCTAGAGGATTAGATCGCGTGGGGTTGAGGTCACTTTCTGAAGAGGACCTCCCCTGAACCCCCCCCTCTAAACCTTCGTCTTTTGAGAAATCCTTCACGCTTAACTTTTTAAGTTTTACACAACACGCGAGACCTCTTTTTTAACTTTTTTGGGACTTTTTTTAAACCATGGGTCCTCTTAAAAGAGCCAGGACAGGAATCTTGTCCCTCGAAAAAATTCAAGAAAAACCCCGTAGGCCACGGTGGAATCCCCTCCCCCTTTTTTTTGATTCCCCTCACTGGGACCCCTTTTTGGAGTTCCTTTTCGAAAGGTTAAGAGGAGGATACACCCCCCCAGCTTCGTTCTCCTTCCCCTTAAAGGTTTTTTTTCCGGGTTTTTGCGGCCCGATCCCAGCGAGATGTTTTTTTTTGACCCTCGTGGCTTTCCTTTACGGCTCCCAAACCCCCCACCGAACACGTCAAGACATTATTCTTAGAGGGTCTTGGCCCTTCAACACCCCTTTACCCAGTACCCCCCCCCCCCCCCCGTGGGCTTGTGAGGTTGCTCTCCCCCCCTTAGTAAGTCGGCGCGGAAGTTCAGGGACGGGGGTCTCTTTCCTCCTTTCCCACGATGGAACTTCTCCCACCTAAGTTCCCCCAGGCCTTCAACCCTCTAGTTTTTGAACGAGATGTTCCTCATACGAAGGAACTCACCGGCGTAGTTCCCCTGGGAATTTTCCCCCTTTTTCGCAGACTAGTCTTTTGACCTAGTGCTAAGGGTAATTTCCCCCCCCCCCCCATGATCCTCTCGGCCAAACCCCCCCCTCTTTGATTTCAACGAAATCAGAAAAAGCACGGAAGAGTGTGGGTGCTGACCCTTGTTTTTTAATTACCATTAAAAGCTCCTTGATGGGTAGTTTTTGGTGGTTTTCTGATTTGGCTATGGAGTAACCCTCCCCATTATTAGACGGTTTTGGGTATTGGGATATGTGTCTCCCGAGATAGCAGTGGTTTGGGTTGGGGTGCGCTTCAGCGTGTCGAGGCGTTTCCCTAAGCCAAACAATAATTCCCCCCCTCTTGAACGGGTTCTCCGTCCCCTGAACGCCTGTTCCCAAGGTGAACTGGAGCGTTCTTTTCAGGAGGACTAGCTGCCGATCCCAAACCCCCTTTCTTCGACGGCCCCTCCTCTTTCATGCTTCTTTCTCGGAAGTTTTTGTGAGGGCCACCACATTCCCCCACCGACAGATATTTGAGTTTTTTTTTCGACTCTTCTTGTCCCTATCGAGAACCCCCTATATCGGAAGCCAGATCTCCACTCCACGTGTGTCTACGGGCACCCACCCCCTTAAAAATCCCTGTTTTTTTTTGGTGACAGGTCTAGGGTCGTCGAACCAGGGCGACCCTTTCTCTCCGTGAATTAAGGTCGGCGTGCCACCAGGGCGTTTTTTTGTTTTTTTTTTTTCAAGGGTTTTTTATTTTTTTTTTTAACGGCATGCCCTCGTTCCTGATAAATCTCTGAAGAAACCCCCTTTTCCTTTTTTCAAGGCAGTCTCCTTTTTAACCCCCCCCTGCTTTCTGAAAAACTTTCCGGTTGTCCGCCCCCGTTTTTGTTGAATGTCCGCCGGTTTTGCCCTCTTTCCCCCCCTGCGGCAGACGTCCCCCTTCCCCCTTTTCTCCCCCAGCGGTTTTTTAAACCATTCCCATTAGATAGTATTCCTCTACCGGTCCCCTCCAGAAGGCGTCCCCGAATCGGGCATTTTTTTTTTACGTTCCTGATCAAAGACACCCCTTTTTTTTACCTCGATCCCAGGGGCCTTGCCGTCCAACCCCTTTACATGGGCTTCCTTTTGGACTCGGGGCGAGTCTGATCGTGGCCTTTTTTCTTTCCTTGAACGCCTTGCCGTCCTCTTTCTAGCGAAACTGATGCAGAAAAGATTTTCGCGTCCCGGCGTTGATTTTTCCCCAGTACACAGAAGTCTTTCCTGCGACCGTGCAAATTTTTTTCCCAACACTTCCCCATCTTCCTTCTTATTTTTTTTTAACTTCCCTTGTTGAGAGAGCTGGGTTTTTTTTCGGCGCAACAACTTTTCCGTTTTTTTTCTCCCGTGAACGGTTTTTTTCCTTTTTTCTTGGGTTCTTTACAACGCCTGGGAACGGCAAGTGGTGCAGGCTCAGTGCTCTTTTTTTGTAGTACCTTTTTTCCTTCCCCCCCCTCTTTCCGGTCACGAACTTATTCCCCCTGCTCTCCTGTAAGTTTTTGCCCGAGTACTTTTGTTTCGTAGGTCTTTTAATAGAGTCTCCTTTTTTTTCGCTTCGCCTTTCTTTTTTCTATTCAGTCTTGAACTCCCCCGGATTCCTTCGGACTTCTCTTTGGTTCGCCCTCTTCTTTTTGTCTTCTCTGCGATAGATGGAACTGTTTCCCGGACCCTCGGTGACTAGGTCCTTTTTTTCCCTCCGCCTGTGGTGACTTCTTTTTTCGAACCTGACCCTAGGACCCAAGAGTGAAGGGCTTTCTGTGCTTCGGCGAATGCTTCAACTTTCGGCCGAGTACGATTCCTCCCCCGAGGGCCTGGGAAGTCTGCCCCCCCCCCCCCAGCCAACAGACCATCGCCGGGACGTAAGAGTAGGTCCCTTAGCTCTTTTCTCCTTTTTTTCTCTTTGACTAACCCTAGTTCTTGCGGGGAACTTCCAACGACCCGACCGGCTTGGAGTATTTTTTTTTGAGGTAGGGCGTCCACTGGCGATTCTGGATTCTTTTTTTCTCTTCTCTTTTTTTTTCCGCGAGAGTCTCGCTATCCTTTGTTTTTACTTTAGTGAAGTGTGTTTTTTCAACAATCTTCGGTTTTCCGAGCGTCCTGAAAGCTCGTCCTTCCCCTTTTCGCATAACCCACGGGTCTTTTCTTAACTTTTTAAATGCGCTCGAGGCTTTTTTGTGCCCCCAATTAGGTGTGTTTGGCGCAACGTTTTCTGCGGGTTCGAAACTGTTTGTAAATTTTCCTTTTTCCCAACTTTCAGTACACTTCTAGCGCTTTCCTCGATGTAACCACCCCTCCCCCCCCCCCCCCCCCCCCCCCCCCCGGGCTTTCTTTCCCCACAACCCCCTTCAGATTCAATTCCCCCCCCCCGAGTCATCTTTTGGGGTTTTTTGGCATTGTTCTCTTCCTTTCAGCACGCACTTTTCTGCGTTTTATGCTTTTCCTACTCTGGTTGAGCCTCCCTTTCCATTCTTTTCCCGCTTGACCTCCCTTTTTCTGCGGGCCTAAACTTGTCCGATGAAAACTCTTCCTTGAGTGGCCGTCTTAGTTCCCGCTTCCCTTTCCTATTAGTGGCCTTTTTTCAGGCGTTTTGAGAGATTTCGTTTTTCCTAGTGTTCGGCTCCCGCGCTCGGTTGACTGTTGGAGAGCGGTTTCCGGTAATACATGTTTGACGATGATGGGGCGGGCCCCCCGGTCTCCTCTCCAGTCAACATCGCTTTTCCTTTCCACGTTTAGGGATCGCCGCGTGCCTTTTTGCGTTTTGCGCCCCGAAGCTTCCCCCTTCCTTCCCCCGAACGAGTTGTTGAAGGTGTCTTCTTTCGGGACCCCCCGCGGGGCCCTCCCCTTTCACAAGATGGTTTCCCCCCCTTTTGCCGAGCCCTTTCACGTGACTTTCGGGTCCCCCCCGTCACCATCGAGCCTTTTGGCTGGTATCGTCATTCCCTGCAACACCACTTTTTTTTTTTTTTGTTGCCAACCGTTGGCGGAATCTTGCGTCTTCCCATGGTCCTTTTTTGCGCGTCTTTTAATCGGATGGCGCTTTCCGCTTCCCCCCCCTTTTTTTCCCAACCCGGACTTCTCTTGCGCTCGCCCTGCGAGTTTTTCCCGAGGACCGTTTTCCCCCCACGGGTCTGACGTCAGGCTTGGTTGCGGTTTCGTCCCCTCTTTCTCAGCCCGGGCCCCTGCCTTTTAGAGGGCTGAGATTATTCTATTCCTTTTTTTTTTTGGTGTGTGTTTGGGGGGGGTTTTTTTGTTCCATTTTGCGACCCTCGCCCCCAGCGGGTTTTAAAACCTCTGGGCACAAATCCCCCTTTCTCTTTTTTTTGATTTCCCCTAGAAAGACCGGGAGTCCTCGAAGCGGCGTTTCTTTGTGTTTTTGCTCTTTTTTACCCACAGTCCCTCTTGTCTCCCCCATGCTACGGTTCAGTATTGGCTTCCCCTGGCTGATTAATGTTTTTTTTTTTTTTTCATAAGTTTCTGTTCTGTGTCTTTTTTATTTTTTTCCCTTTTCTCCGGTATTTTTTTCCGTTTTTATAGGGGCGATTTTTTTCTTTTCCTGTCCCTTTTTTTTTCTATAGTGGGTCGATTTAAACTTTTCTTTTTTTTGGAAGGGGGGTGACTTCGATCAAATTTTCCCCATCAGATGTCCTCCGTCCATGGTCTCCCTGTAAGACTTTTCACAACATCCCGTTGCGAACTCGTGAAACGATAGTTACAAGTCCCGTTTTCCTTCAACCATTGGCCCCTACCATATAGATGAACCAGGCGGGGAAGGTAAGGTCTTCCCCCCTTTGGCCCGAACAGTCTGGAATAATGTCTAAGAATATGTGGGGCGCTCTAGTAGCCTTTTTTCCAGACAGCAAGTCTTGTCCCCCATTCCCAAGGCCCTTACAAAAAACGTGTGAAAAGGACCCCCCCCCTCCCCCCCCAATTGATTTTTTCTTTCCAGGCCAGATCCTTTTGTTGTTGGAGTTGACAGAGAATTTTTTCGGGGGCATGGGCTGCTTTTTTGATTGGGTTTCCTTTTTTCCTTGGGTATCTGCGCTTGTCCTTATCTGCCCCACCTGAATTCTGAGAAGGTTTTGCATGCGTTTCTGGCGCACATCAAAAAGGTGAGACCAGTCGGTTTTCCCCCCGAGCGTGCCTGCAAATTTTCCCCTGGTTTCTTTTTCACAGAGATTGCGGGGCACCTTTTGTGACCCCCGCGCTCTTTCTTTCTTTCGTATATTTTTCGTGATTTCCCCCCTTCTGGTTTCCCGCCGGGGCTCAGTAAAGGCCCAGTCCCCCCCTCGGCACTTTCTCGCCCAAGTCTTCTCCGGGAAGGGTTTTTCGGAAGGGTCCCTCCCCCCTTCCTGCAAGATCTCTCTCTGAGGCCCCAGTCCCCCCCCCCATTTTTTCCCCCTCTTTTTTGACCGGGTACATTGAGAGTCCCTCCAGCGTTATTAGCAGCAGAGAAGACGGGGAAAGTGCCATTTCTCCCCCTCAGGGGTCGGAAAAAAAGCGTCCCCACCCGCAGCGTCGTCTCCTTTTTCCCCCCCCTCCGAAACATACGTTTCGGACTCCCCCTCATGCCAGGTGGGGTGGTTTTTTTCTCCCCCTCTTGGGGGGGCCTTTCCTTTAGGCCGGTCTTCGCCCTTCCTCGAAAACCAAAAGGAGTTTTTGTGCACCCCCCCCCCCCCTCCTGGCTTGAATTTCCCCCCTGGTACGACGACACTCCTGGTACCCCGGTTGACGTATCTTTAATTCGGGATTCGCTGCGCTAGATTTTTGCGCGAAATGATTTTTAGTCCTCCCCGACTGAGGTTGCTGCCCGAGGAACGTCTCAAATTATCTTTTTCAACGACAGGCGTTTTTTTTTTTTTTTCTCATCAATTCTTTTTTACCCCTTTTCGGGGCCATTTTTCAACCCTTTTGTTGTCAGAGATACCAGTCCGTAGAATTGTTTTTTTCCTCTTTTGTTTCCGGTTTAACTCTTTCCCGGCAAACAAGTCGGTTCCCCCCTAACTTTTTAGGCCGGCTATCCGGGAACGGCCCTTGTGCATGGTTTTCCCGGTTAGTTGCCACGCGGTTGGTTCTTTGACTTCCCCAGTTTTCTGAGGGGTCGTGCATAGCTTTCAGGAGGCCGGAGTTTCGGCAGTTCTTTTTTCTTTGACAAGACCTTCCCCCCCCCCCCCCCTTTTGTCTTACGCATTGCTCAACCCCTTTTCTTCCCTCGATTCTTCTGGGGGCGATGGAGCCCCTGTAATGGAGTTACTTGAGGGAAGCTTCCTCTTTTTTTTTCTCCAGGATCCCCCCTCCCTTTGAGTCCGCGAGAACAGGGGGACTTCCCCCCCCCCTATCCTTTTTGTTTGTCTTCCCCCTGCGTACCTTTTTTGTGGTGGAAAGGGGCCCCTCCCCACTCGCAGAGAGCCTTTTTCCTCCGTATACGGACGGACTTTTTCCGTCTTCGACGTTCCTCCTTTCATCCTTCATTTGGAGATAGACCACCATGCCGCTTTAAGCCCCCCTCCCCAAGCTCAACCTCTCTCTCTCCTTTTAGGACGGGACTTTTTCCAAGCTCATGGTTCATTTTGAAAAAGAATTTTCGAGTACGGTGGTGGGCGGAAACTACCTTTTTTTTCCTCTGGTGGGTCCCTTCGAGGCCAGAACTGTCGTTACGCCTCTGTCTCACGACTTCTACTTTTTTGTGCTTCAACAGTGGCCGACTCCGTCATCCCCCCAGCTGCGGGTCCCCATCTCACAGCCCACTTGACGGCGGGCGGCGATTGCCGGGGGGGTTCTGGTACTAGTGGGGGGCTTCACCACTGTCGGCAGATTGGTTGTGACGGGGGGGGTGTGGTGTGTGTTGGGGGGGGGGGGGTGGGGTTTGGCCCGGGCTCTAAGATGGGTGGGAGAGGGTTTCCCCCCCCCTGACTCAAACCCCCCTCTTCCCCATCTTTTTTTTTTTTTTTCCCCCTTTTTTTGCGATTTCCCCGAGCCGCCTGGTGAGGAACCCTTTCGGGTGAACTCCCTGTGAGTTTTGCATTCCTTCTTTCCCGATTCCAACCAATTCGGTCACGGCGGCCGGATTCCCTTTCTTTTTGGTTGTCCGACCCCCCTTATATGATGTTTCCCTGACATCGTTTGTTCGGCCTGGATTTCCTCCCCCTCCCCCCCCTCCCCCCACGACTTGAATCCCCCGCTTTGATAGCAAGCGTGAAGCCGACGCCCCCTTCACAAAAAGCCGGGTCGGATTGTCTTTTGGACGGTCCGCAGTGCCTCTTTTTTGTGGTAAACCCCTCCGTTGACTTGCGTGGACCTTTTTTCCCCCTCTGTTGCACAACTGTCTCAAGGTTATTCGGATTTGGGTTTCTTTTAGCTTAAATTTCCCTAGGGAACATAGGCCCCCCCCTTTTCCCCAGTCTCCATAAGTAGCCCACTTTTCAGGGATAAAAATAAACCTGGTCCGAAAATTTCAGTGTCGAACCGTAACGCCTTTTTTGACGGTCCCCCGGATTTTTCCCTTTTTGGAGCCCTCACAGTGGTTTAAGGGTAACCACCCCGGGTGACATCGTGAGAGGGAAGCTTTTTCCCAGAACACGAAGGAGGTTTCCCTTATCGCATGACGTTTTGTCTCACCGCCTCCGTGACCCAAGCGCAGCTCTATCTCCCCCAAGGGACCTATGGACAGTCCAACGTCCTCTGGGGGCAGAGTTTTTCCCTTTTGAACTCGGTGTCCTCACTTTAGGGTTTTTTCTCTGAGGGAGATTTTTGAGTACGACAAGGCCGTGAGCGACACTGATTTGTTTTCCTTTTTCCCTTGAGTCACTTCATTTCCCAGTACATCTTTCGTACCCAAATTCCGGAGACCAACGCCGTTGTTGCCCAATTTTTGCGCCGCAACCCCCCTTCCCCCCCTCTCTCTCTTTTCCTTCTTTTTATGAAGCCGTTGTGGTCCCCCCGGCGCCCAACAGTTTGCTTGCGCGTTGTGCTCCCCAGGAACCCAGAAAGGGTCTCTTTTTGAGAAGGGGCCTTTTGCCTGAACGCCCCCCGCCTTTTTTTTTTTTTGCGAAGGACGGTATCCCGTCCTGGTATGTCACCTTAATATACTATAGGCAAGAACTTGCACGGGATTTTTAATTTTTCTTTTTAGCCCTCCCTCTTGGCCTCCGGAAGTATTTCTTTCTCTTTTAGTCTTTTTCTCTTAGCGTTTGAATAGTTTGACTTTTCTTAAGGACGTGGAAACGCCCTTAGATTTCCCCCCCCCTTCTGCTTTTGGGTTTATTGCTAGTTTTCCCCTCTTTTCTCTTTAACCGTTTGACGGGGGAATCGTCCTCGTTCCTCAGACAGGAAGGGGGAACCGGCGGGTCAATAGGAAAGCCTTCCCCCCTCCACACCGGCCTCCCCCTTCCTGTTCTTGTGGACTCTTTTGACCTTTTTTTGACGAGTAGCAGTACCCTCAGAGGGGCGAGGGGACGGGCTCAACAAAGTTTTCCCCTTTCCTTTTTTTCTCCGGCCTCTCTTCTTTTCCCCCTGTATCGCCGGGTTCTGTGAGATTGATCAAACCCTCGCCCCCTGTTCGGAATTCCCCCCCCCTTTTTCGTCGGTCTAAACCTTTTTTTTTTCTGGCGTTCGCCTTATTAGTGGTTTCCGCGCTCGGTCCCAGGCGAACCTAGTAGACAAAACTTTCCCCCCTCCCCCCGTTCGGTGAGTGTTCCTTTTTCCACCCAATATTTCCGGCATCCCTTTCCTGTTTTTTTCCTGTCTCGATGGTTGTTCTAGGAGGAGTCCTCGCCTCACTGACATGATCTCTTCTTTCCCCCCCCCTGGTTTAATTTTGGTTGGATTTCGGGACCCCTTCAAAGATGTTGTTTTCCCCTTTTTTGTTTTTTCTTTTTTTTTTTTTTTTTTTATTCTGAACCCTCTTCTTTTCCCTTTTCCGCGTCGCGAGATGCTTCTTTAGCATGACCCCACGCTCCTATGTCCTCAACCCTCCCGCCTTTCTTTTGTGGCATACCCCCCTGAGTCTCTAAGCACCCTTGCCCCCCCCCCTCTGTTTATGAGATCGCCTAGGTGAGGATTGTCTTTCCCTGAAACTCTTTTTGAAGGGTCCGCTAAAGTTTTAGACCGCCCCGATTTTATTTGAGGCTTTACAATCAAATCTTCCCCCGAAGACCCCTTTTCTTTCCGTATAGTTGGATAGTGTTTTTGGATTCCCCGTTAAGAGTCTCGTTTTCTTGAGAAGGTTTGAATCGGGCGTTATATTCCGGTTTCTGATCCTTTGATTCTTTTTTTGGCGTATACGAGGTTACTCCCCCTCCGATGATGGGGCGGTTCGTCCTCTCGAAGTACTTTCTGGACTTCTTTTTTTGTTTTGCGATCTTTTTTTTTTTTACTTTCGAAACCCCACGGGGCTTCGTGCCTCTGAGCTCCCCCTTCCCGCCCCTTGAGGAAAGACCTCCTTTTGTAAAGCCCGTCCGCGTTTTTTCTTCTGCAAGTCCCTTTCTTTTCCCTTTGCCTTTGCTCGCCCAAAAGGAGTATTTTCTAAATAGCGGTTTCCGTGGTAAAACCCGACTTTCCCCCCTTCTCCGTCTTTTTTTTCTTCTTTAACTTCCAAATTTTTCTTTCCGGGATTTTTTTTGATTAAAATTTCTCTTCCCTCCCCTATGGACGACGTTGCGTTTTCGTGGGAAATCTCCTTTCCCCGGACTTTCCCGTTTTTTTTCATCCCTTTTGGCCGTTCCCTGTTTCGGAGGTATGCGCCGCGAGAAACCTTTGGAGTGGCCGTAACTGTTGAGTTTTTTTTTTTGCAAGTCTCTTTCTTCCAGGCGTGGCCATTTCAATCTGAGGAGCTCGCTGAGAATTTTGCCGTCGGGCCGGGAAGGCAGCTTCCCCCCCCTTTCGCAATCCAGGTCGGCTTCTTTTGCCAACTTGTGGACGAGGGAAATGGAAGCGACGCCGTCTGCGGATTTTACGCACTTATCCTGCAGTTTTCTTAAGATTTTTTTTTTTTTAAACGAGGTTTTCCCTTAATCTTATTTTGTTCTGGTTGCATAGGAATTACCCGATCAAGGGAAGAAATCGGCTTTCCTGGGTCTCTCTTCCCCTATACCCAATTCTTAGCTTTTTCTTTCCCCCCACCCCTTTGACGTCCCCTGTCCCCCTTTGAAGTAGCGAATTCGCTTTTCCCCCCTTTTCCAGTTCCTCCCCGATAAGTTTTCCCCCTTGGACTCGGAGCAGCAACCTTGGACCCGCACTTCTCGCTACCAAGTTGTTTTCCGGATGTCTTTCTTAAGGTTTCCTAATTTTCCCCCCCTCTCCCGAATGTCGAGCTATTTTCCTAGCTCTTTTTTTTTCAAGCCGGCCGAGTGTCCTCCAAGGAGCTTTTTCCCCGGCCCCGATCCCCCCTTTCAAAGTCCCCCCCCTCCTTCAAGCAACCCCT
>Ga0179591_1286667_pt1 | contig 18441 bp, 32 predicted proteins | sample CZOMad2_1_08_16f_FD_182891 | JGI IMG/M metagenome (GOLD analysis project Ga0179591, IMG submission 182891) | Vadose zone soil fungal communities from Angelo Coast Range Reserve, California, USA - CZOMad2_1_08_16fungal (PacBio error correction) | ecosystem: Environmental > Terrestrial > Soil >... | reverse complement strand
CCTCTTTTCGTCCATCAATACATGCGCTGATTCAGCTTTTCTTCAATAGATCAGAAGGGCATGTCGAAATATTGATTTCCCCCGCTTCCCTTTCCATTGGGTTTTCTCCGTACCTACAGTTTCTCCCCCCGTTTCTGGTTTATAGATTGGCGTGGGCCACTTTGATTATCTCCCCCCTTTTCATGTGTTACTTCGGCTTTACTCTGTGAAACACCCACCGAAAGAATATTTCCTCAAAGTCTTCTTTGTTCAAAGTCTCCTCCTTACGTCCTTACGGTCCTTTCCTCAGATTTGTAGTGCGTTGTTGACGGGTGAGACTTGCCCTCCTCCGAAAATTTCGTTGCGGTCTCTGTCAGTTCCGGGTCCTTTTACATTCTAAGGTTTCCTTTCTCATGCTGAGTAAACCACCAATGACACCCAGGGACCTGTGGACCTCGACACCTTGTCTTTCAAAGAGTTTTTTTCCCTCCCTTTGGACCAGTCTTGTAGTCCTCCTGTGGATTTTTTTTAATCCCCTTCCCTTCATTCCACCCCCCCCCTTGGTGGGACTACCCTCAAGTGTGACACACCATTCCCCCCTCTCAACCACATGAGCGTGCCGCGTGGTTTTAATAATGTGTGCGGTCACCCTGCCTGGATCCCCTTCTTCTTCCCATTGGAAATTGCTTCTATTCCTCATCCCTAAATTAGATCTATTCTTTCCCCCCTACTCTTGTGCTCGGCCGGCCCCATTCCCAGAATATTACCCTACCCGGCAGAACGCTCGTTGTGCGGTGAGCGAGTTTCCCTTAAGGGTCTTTTGGCGGCCCCCAAGGGTGGTCTGCAAGTTCCAAAACACAACCATTCCCCTATCGTCTCCCCTACCCTTTCCAGCCTTTACTCTTTTTTTCCCAAAAGGCTTTTTGAAACCATTTCCCCATGTCTTTAATTTACAGTTCCTGACACATTACAGATTTCCCCCTTTTTCCCCCGTCGATAACAATTGAGACCCCCCCCCCCCCCCCCCAAATCAATTCAGTGCCCCCCCCCCTATTCAACTTTCACCAATCTGGTAGGCAGTTTTCTTTATCGTTGCGTCCCTCCACTTCCTATTCGGAGAATCAGGTTCTTTTCCGCATGCTGAGCCTCAATTCCCTCTCCCCCGCCCCCCCCATTTCCTCCTTATTTCATCCAGCAATGTTTCCCGCCCTTGTTCTCCCTACCCCCTTCCGCAAGTTCGTCGGACCCTGCCTTTTCCCCCCATTCCATTTCCTCACCCTCCTTCCCTGCTTTTTGTCCTGGAAGGAAATTCGCATGTTTGACCAGATAAATAGTAGTCCCTTCCCTTCCGCAAGATCCTTATTATCTATGAGCACAACGAAAGTCCGTAAATTCTTTTCCCGTTTTTTCCTCCTAGTTTTAGCGGCTTCAAAGAACCCAATTCCCTCCCACCTTGTTTAAGTGATGGGTTCAGTTATTCTTAGTTTATGTTCTTATTTTATTTTTTACGATCAAGGGGTTTGCCATGACATTGTGTTGTACTTCCTCTTGTGTTTTCATAAAACCTTTTGCTTATTCCGGATGTTTAAGCCCACAAATTAACCCTTTTCAGGTTCCACCCTTTACCCTCTATGTATGTCAGACAATGGGTTTCCCGTAACCCCCAATGACTTTTCCAAACTATTTTATGTAGTGTCTCCCCACTCATGCTTTTTAATAGACCCGTCGACCCTTATTTTTTGGAGTTGGTTCACTTATTTTCTCCCTTCCGGGTCACCCGATAACTAAAGACCCCCCTTCATTCTGTTTTGTTTGAGCCCCCCCCCTCACCTTTTTGTAGCACTGTTTTAACCCCTGATTTCCCCGCGGTTTTTTGCATTTCCTAATTTTTTTTCACTATAGGTATGATTTGTTGCCGCTTCGGTGCTGGTCTTATTATACAGCTTTCTGATTCTCAATAGGGAATTCGCCTGTGGCCCCCCCTCCGAGAAAGACTGGTGTAGAAGTCACGCGATCCCTCTTGATGCCTTTTTATGGAGCTGATAGTTAAACCCCCTTTGATGGCCGAGTTCCCTTGAGCACTCTCTTTCTCATGTAATCTTTTTTCCACCTCCTTTTTTTTGTCTCTTCTTAAATGTATAACCTCGCGGTTCCCCCCACCCTATGTCCTTCTTTGCCAGAACCTGTAAATTAATTTCTCGCGTCCTCCCTCCCCTCTCCTACGCCCTTTAAGCCTAAGGTGTACACATCACCCCCCCCCGTCGGTTTGGCTTTCTCGGCCATATTATTAATCCCCCTCACCCCTCCCAAAAGGTGTTCCTACTCAGCGCCCATCTTACTTGACCATTGATGGCCCCCAAACATCTTTCCCATGCGTGAACCCCAGTGTAGGTCCCCTCCCCAATCTTCCCCCCGTTTGGTATATAACAACAAGGACCCTGTGGAGCCTCCATCCCCATCTCTGACCCCCAACCCCTTAATTTTGTTCGGACTGTTGATCTGGCGCATTGCTTATTCGCCCCCCCCCCGCTGAGTGGGGAGAGAGTCTTAGTCTCACCCACTTAATGGGCCCTTGACCTCAAATCCACGTTTTTTCGTCCGGCGTGTTTTTAACCCAATCTTTTTTTCGACAGAGTAATAATTTGTGCCAAGTACCTGCTTTTTGGTCTGTGTTTCTTGTTTGTCACCCCATTCGTACAAACGTTTGTTATATTCACCCAAAAAGAAAGACGTTTTGGTCTCTTCGAGCCCCCCCTCTTACGCCCCCCCTTCCACCAAGACCGTCCTCAACCAACCGCCCACATTCCAATACTTCCTTCCTGTTTTGATCATCACACCCATCTCCCCTCGGTTGTCAACCGGACCTTAATGAGGAGCTGTATCATTGAGTAATAGATATACCCCTGTCTCCCCTTTCGTGGTCTCGCCTCCGTGCTTTTTTATTTGATCTAGTGTCTCCCCGCCGTGACAATGTTGTACAGCTCCTGAGGTTTTCTGACTTCCTCCTTTTCTTTCGTCCACCCCTGAAGGCGAACGAGTTGCGTTTTTCATCCCCAGTTTTCTCCCATCCATTTTATTCTTTTTTTTCCCTCTTTGAAGGGGATGCGTAGGGTTTTTTGGGGCATTCGTTCGTGGGTTCAACTAGTGACTTTTGAGGCTGCAGGGGCTTTCATCGTTGTCCACAACCCCGCCTGCTAAAGATTATCAATTTCCAACTTAACAGCTCACCTTCACGGGGTCCCATATTTTTGTGATTGATGGGGTTAATTTGCGACAACTTGAGTTTCTTCGGGAGCCGGGTACGGTTTCGGCGGGCTAAACCGTGAATCTTTTTACCTGATCTGACCAAATTAACCCTTCACCCCTTTAGGGATGCCTGATTTCCCTGATGTGGTTCCCCCCATATTACCCCCCTGGCCTGGGAGTAGTTACGATTTCTTTTTGTGGGCGTTATCTTTTACTTTTTTCAGGTTTTGTAATCCCCAGTATTCTTCCTGCCCAAACAAAGGAAACCTCTCCTTGAATTCTGCCCCTTTAGCGGTAATATTGAGTGTTTTTTGTCCTCCATATGACAATTTCGACCCTATCTTTTAATCATCCTCTTTTTTTTTCTCAGATTGAACTTTAATATTTGGACGCAGTACACCAACTAAAGATATTCAATAAGGAAGACGCCTTCCCCCTTTTTGTGTTGGGGTTTCCTGTTTTTCATCAAGTCTTGCTGAGTCCCACCAGGGTTCTCACCCTTACACAAAATCCCCCCCCTGATCATATTAAATCGCAGGGGATTTGCAAATACCACTGTTCCCCCCCTCCAATGTGTTTACACTCCCCATTCCCCTCCCACTATTTCCCCAATGGGATACTAAAATTCAGAACGACCCAGTCCGAGAGCTAATTCACTTGTCCAGCCCCCCCATACCCCCTTTTCCCCAGAAACACTCCAATGGCAGGATAGAGATTGAAACTACTACTTCTATATTCTTATCTTTCGTTTTTTCCCGCCCCTACAGTAGAACCCCTCACCCTCCACGACCTCTTTTCCCCGCCCATTCCCCAGGCAGAAAAAAGGATGCGCAAATCGACCCCCCCCCCCCCCCCCCCCCCCCCCCCCCCCCCCCCCCCCCCCCCCAACCACCCCCCCCCCCCATGCAAAATTTGAGCAGGTCCTAGGTCCTTCCTTCTCGACCTGCCTTTCCTCTCTTCCACCAACTATCCTTCCTCCAGTGCTTTTAGGCGGGAAAATCCTGTATGCACTCCGGTGCCATCTCCAAATCAAGCCCGTGAAGGCGTTCCCCCCTAAGGAGAATCTAATCTTCTCATGACCTACAAACCGAATGTCCCAGAATGTTATTCCCCCCCCGTTTGTCATGCCCCTCTTTTTTTGCCTTCCCTCATACACACAAGGCACTGTTGTAAGTGTAGTTTCCTTTTTTTTTCATGCCTGGTCTTTTTATTTTTGTGTAAGCACTCGCTGATGTCCGATCCCCCAAATATTGATACTGTTAACCACCTGGGAGCTGTACGGATTGTCCCTCCCCCACAAACTGCCCCCCCCTCCGGGTAAGTCTTGTCAACCGTTACTTCTCTGTTAAGTCCAACTCTTGTTTTCCAAACCCCTTCCCATGGAGACCCACCCCCTATTTAGTATGTTGTACTGGTTTTTGGTCTACTATTCTTTTTTGGAGTAGGAGTCATCCCTTGAGGGCAGTCAGCTATCTCCTATGAGTTCCGAAATTATTTTGGGCCGAAGATGAGGGGGTGCGCGCCACCCCTTCTTTTAGACTTTTAGTGTGTGAATACCCCGAAGAAAGCCCCTACCTTTTTTTTGCCCCCCGAGATTTGTCTTCCCCCCCTGGACCCCTGGTTATGTTTTTTTTGAGTAGGACCAGGAATTCGGGCTCTCCTATGTCCTCCCCCGTGCCAAAAGCCAGTTAACTTGGTGGAATCCCCACCTGATCTCGCGGAATCGATCTCTGCTGCTCCTTGGCGCGAAAACCCGGTTCCCCAATTTCTCCTGACGCTCATCTTTTGACTTGAGGGGTGAATTCTACATTTTTTTGAGAGTTCCGATACTCACCCCCTCTCGGTCTCCACAAACTCATCTCTTTTATCATAGAAAGTAATCTCGCCAGTTGAGAGCGAAGAGTGTTCCGTTAGCACGGTTTCCCCCCCCCCCTTTCCCCCACACGTTCTTTTCGGTTGCCTTTCTTCCATTGCCGGACTTCCCAGGCTGCCTTCATTCAAATATTCCCCGCAAGATGGACCAACAATTCCCATAATTTGCGTGACCCCCCCTTGTAACCTATAACAATCAAGTTGGCCCTAACCTCCCCTGACAATGTTGATTGCTAATACCATAATTTCCCCATCCCCCACAATCATTTCCTACGGCGTGATCCTCCTTTCCCCCACCCCTCCAGTATACCGCATTACTAACACCCCCCAGAGTAGTTGCGATGGTGTATAATTCCCTCATTGGAGGCCCCACCCCTTTTCCCCCTCTGTGGTCCTGTGGTTGCGTTTACCTTACACACTCCTCATCAACGTTTTCCCCAGACTCCTTACTCGTTTGCGTGTTTTTTGGTAACCACAGACCTTGGTATGTCCTCCCCTCTTTTTATGAAACAAAACCCAGCTCACAATGTTTTTTCCTTCCCCAATAGTATCCACATCCATCAACCCAAGAAGTACTCATGTCCCAATTAAAAGTTCCCACTATTGCCCATTGTTTTGTCCCAGGTCACTCCCCTCTTTGCGAACCTTCCCCCTTACCTTTTCGGAGAAGCTTCATTAATAAGTTTTCGAATCCCTTTCCGTAGTTGAGTGTACGGCCTTCTTGCTTGATTCCCCCCAGTCTTGAATCTTGGCTGATCAGTGCCTTCCTTTTCCCCTCGTTTTTTTTCATAGGAAGGGCGGCTCCTCCTTTGTTCATAAGGCCGACATATAAATTTTCTCTTCCCTGCGGTTCTTTTTTTTGTTTTTTGTGGTTGCGGGCTGGCCTGAGGTTCGGTTTGATCAACTTTCCCGGTTTAGATTCTTTCTGCATTTCCTCCCGACCTACCTATCGAAACGTTGATGCGGTCAATTGCCCGCATGCAAGGGAAACACTCCCCCTCCCCCCTTTCTCCCACCCCTCTCTTTTCTTCCTTCCCACCTCTCTGCATACATATTGAGTGGTTGTTGAGGGTTCTATTATTTGTCCACACTTTTGATCTTTGGGTTCTTTATTCTCCTGGATCGCACCCCACCCCCCCGGGTGTTTTTTTTGATTTAATTGCACCTTCTCACTGAGGACCAATTAACACATCCACAAGTTCCCTCCCCAAATTTCTTCAACTGCCCCCCCCCTTCTCCTATACTGATGGAATATTTGTTGGTACACTTTCTCCTCTAGGTTATGGGTTTTTAGTTCTTGCCGTCCACTCCTTCCAGTCCATGTGTAAAAACAATTTCCCCTCCGTACCTTATTTTTTTTCTCTGGGGTTAACTCCCCCAGTCCCTTTCCTCAGGATTGGTCTGGAATTATCCTCTCCCCCCTCGTGTTGGAGAGTAGACATGCCTCTTTGCACCTTTTTCACGCCACCCTCAGTATTCCCCTCCCTTCGATGCCCTTTCCGGGAGTTTCAGTTTTTTTCTGGTTTACGTGCTTCTTCCAAAGGTTGGCCTCAATCCATCCAAAAACAAGTCTATACCTCCCGTATTTCCCCCCCCCCTTCGTCCAAAATTTTGGGTATGTTCAACGTCTCAATTTGTATCAGTGACTGAACTACATATTTCCCTCTGTCCACGACCCCCCGTCCTCCATATTAACAATGTCCGCAACCCCCCCGCCCCGCCACCCCCCACTACAAAATATTGGTAATGCCCTGTTAGAGATTCACTTCCTTTTTTTTATAGTTATCTTTTACTGTCTTTTCCCCGTAAGACAACCCCCGAGAAGAACCCCTTCCTTTTGCCCCCCCGACCCTACATTGACACTCCCCTCTCCGCCTTTCCCCCCTTCCGTAACCCCTGTTATTGCCCAATTCTTCTACCAATGCCCCCCCAATCCTGGTTTCCGCCGGTTCTGAATGTCTGCACTCTTTTTCCTCCCTCACTTTCGCTCCAGGTTTGATCGGTTAAATCTCTCTCCTCTTCCCCTCAAAACTGCAGCCTTGTTCCCACCCTAAGGATAATGTCAGTCTTTTTTCTGACGCCCCCGATGATAAGCACGGTTTTTCACCGGTGCGTCACGGAGTCTTTGTTTCAACAAAAAGAAAGCCATATTTTGTCTTGCTTTTCATTTGTTACCCTTTTCTGTATGTTTTTCTTATGTAAAATCTCATGGTCCTAGACACCAGTGTTCCAATTTGTTGGGTTACACCACCCTGGAGGGGCCTGTACCCCCTGTCTTTTCCCGAAAACAACGTCAATCTTTTCACCCCTTCATTCTCTATTTCTTCCCTCCACTCACACACTCAACCCACGAAACAACATGTCTTTGCCCTTCCCCCCCCTTCTCGTGGTATACTACTTTCAAATATTTTGGCTCGGTTCATGCGTTCTATCTCGTTGCCCAGTACAAGTACTTATTCCTTCCCGCCCTTATTTTCTCCGATCTTCAGTCGCGCCCGCAGACTTTCTCCTTTAAGTGGGGATCCTACCAGTATTTTGTTTTGGGTTATACTCGTAAGATTACATTTGGATTTTGTTGCACTCTCTTTTTACGCGGAGTCTTAGCCCCCTGCCTTTTTCGTTTCCTTTCTGGACTCTAGAATGCCAAAGCCGACCAAACTTTGTGTGAGTGGCCCCCCCCTTGCTTCGTAAAGGCCGGATCCCTGCCAGAGGCCAACAGTTTAACCCCCCTTCTGCCCCTGTATAACAATTTCTTCTTTCGGTGAGCCATTATATCTATATTTCCTCCCCATACGTTTGTGCGTTGAGATACCCCCACTCCCCCCTCGCTTTTCCAATTATATGATCCTCGGTTCACGAGAAACCTTGTTTTCCCTCTCGCCATGGCCTCAGCGCCTCGCCCAACGCCCGGTTGTTCACCTTCCACCATTTCTTTTTCTCCTTGCCTTGCACGTTTGTACCTTAGACTCGCACAACGTAACATATTTCTACTCCCTCCGGCAAATAGATTTTCCACACCCAATACCCTCGCCCCTCTTCTCATTGGACCCCCAGTGTCGGAACCGTTGCCCAAAAGTGTATGACACTTTTGTTTTCCCCCACCACTACCAAGAGACCCTTCTTGGAGCCTCATCTCCCTCTCCACCACGGAATGTTTTTTTTTTCCTCGCTCTTAATGTATTCTCCCTTTCTACGCCACCACAATATAGAGGGAAGTCTAAGGCCCCCAAGTGCCATGACCACCCCCCATTACCCTCTTTGTTTTCGGCGTGTTCCACTTCTTGACCCCAGGGACATTTAATTTGTGCCCTGACTTACCGTTTTTCCATTTTCGTCCCCCCCCCCTGCCGTACCAAAATATATTTGACCAACACCAGAGGACTTTCCCCCACATATGTTATCTATTGCCCCCAGCTATAACTTAACACTTCCCCCCCCCCTGACCTCCCCCTTCCTCGACACCAGTTGACCCCCTACCTTTTTGCTGGATTTTTCTTCTGCACTACAAGAACAGGTTTCGCAACCCGTGACCTCCCTCATTATCTGGTCCGTAGTTAGTCAGATAACCCTCCTGGAGTGGGAGCGGCGTTTATTCTTTTTTCTTTGGTCCTGTATATCGCCGATTCACATCAAAGCCCCTTCGTTTTGGCTCCCCTTTATAGTTTCGATCCAAGGCAGGGTCATGAGCTCAGACCGGCTTTAAGTCATTACTGTTGTCAGTTTCATTACTCCCCAGTTGTATTGCCAATCCCCAGTTTATAGGCCTTTCCCTGCAGTGAAGTAGTTATTTGTCAATGGGGGTCGGGCCTCCCATTTTCAGTTTTTAGGCTTCTTTTGTCAGTCCCCTCCCCTACCTTATCTCCTCTCTAACTTTTCGTCCACGTATTAATAAGCACGGGACCATCTCCACTTGCTGAGTTTGGGTACTCTCCCCTGACCCAATTTCTTGCGCTGGGGTTTTCCCGTTCTCTTTTTCTTCTCCAAGGGAATCTAGGATTACAATGGTAAATCCCAATACACCCATTTTAACTGTTGTCAATCCGGCTTTGATGGCCGATCTGGTTCCTTATAATCTGAAGTTTCTCCTATAGTGTGATGGTGTTTTCGCTTCCCATTCTGACAAAAATTTTTGGGACTTCCATTCCATCCCTTGCCACATGACCCCAGCTCCCAAAACTGAGATTGCATCTTCCCTTTTTAGGTTTTAATCTTTTCTTGAGTTTTTTTTTACTCGTTGCCTTAAAAGGAGGTCTGGACTTCCTCTCTCTCCCCCCCTTTTTGATACCTCTCGGCACCACATGGAGTACATCCTCTCACCACGGCAGTTCAAAGCTACCCCGTTTGCGTTGGTACCGATTTTTTTCCTCTTTATGATGTAGTCCCCCACTGGTCCTTTTTAACTAACCCCCAACCAACACCACCCTCAGTCTAACCTCACTTTCAAGTTGTATAGAGGTTTCACTGCCCCCAACCTTTTTTGCTTTCGTACTTCCTTTTTTCCCCCACTTTTTTACCTTTTAGATAAGCACATGAAGATCCCTTGGCTCCACCTTTCCTAGACCCAGTCCCCTTAGCTCCCCTATCCATCCAACTTCAATTTATACCCCCAATCCCCGCCCCCCACCCCCTATTTTGTCTTGATTGATATTAAGTAACTCCTCTTTTAGAAGGGGTCTTTCGCTTCCCCCCTGGCCCCATTCCCTGGCATCAGCATAAAAATGTAACTTGGAAACCCCCCCCCCTCCCCCCATTTCCCACTCCCCCTTTCACTCAAACGCCGTGCTAATGGACATGTGTCCTTCCCCACTTCCCCCCTTCCTTCTTGTTAGGAGCTTGACTGCCCTTTTCTTGACTATTCCCCCCCTACCTCTAAATGGGCGGCCATCTTTTTCACTCGGGAACCTCTACCATACTCCCCAGCCGTTCGTCTCCCCCCCTCCAGGTCACCTATAACGATTTTTTAGAGCCACACGCCTTCTTAAGCACCATGACAATAGGTAAACGTTGCGCAAGTAAGATTTGAGTTCTATACAGTAAAACAACCTAAATGGATATATGCACTGGTAATTTTCTCCTTGTGGTCATGCTTCCCCTCCCCTTGTGGTAGTATTTGTTCTTATTTCTTTGGTGTCCGCTACCCCAGTTTTTGATCGAAAAATATATGGTCCTGGATGTGGGGGAAAAATAACTTTGAGTGGGCTTTGAGATACGGCATTTGCGCTCCGCGAAAACAAACGACCACTTAAGAGGGACGTATGTTTTCCCCCCTACCGTTGCCCGTTCGGGAGATATAGTGCCGAAAATGCTGTGGGTGTGGGAACAAAAACCGCGCCCCTCCACCAGATCTACACACCAAGAGTATTTTACGGTAACCTTCTCCTTGTTTTTTTTTTTACCTTCGAGATCTCCCCCCTCTTGGAATACGGAGATGTTGATTTCCCGCAGTACGATCCTTATATAAATCCAATAGTAATCTTTCTCTACAGATGCAGGGATGACGATATTGCGTTATGGCTTTCCCAGCCAATTGTCTTCGTACCCACTCGTGGTCATCTTTTTGCCCGCCGTTCCCCCCCCCTTTTCACGGTGGGAAAAACTACCTTATTCTTCTTCTGTTTTTTGCCCATTCGTTGACTGTTCGTCTTCGTAGGACAAGACTTTTGCTGTCTCTTGCCTTAGCTTGCCCCAACTGCTTTACACGACTTTTTTGGTAATGTGTGCCCCCGTGTCTTTAAAGGTACTTGACCCCCCCTTATTAACAGGTGAACCCCAACTTATTTCAAGTGATAATTGTGAAGCCTCTCTTTTACTACTTATTTAATCCTTTTTCCCTTGTGTTTTTATCTAGCCCCCTCATAGCGATTCCCAATCTATGACAGGCCCCTCGAGTAAATTGTGATGCTTTATTTCAGCTCTCCCGCGACCTTTCCTCCCCCTCCATTGTACACCCTTAACCATTCTTATCCTTTTCTTGTCCTTCAGCTTCCCCTTCGACCTCGACACGACAATGTTCCCCTACTAGCCCTCCCCCACCTAAGCACCCCAACATCCCTCCTCTTTCCGTTCCCAAACAAGGATCCTTAACCACCTCATTGACTTCCGGTATATAAAAATTACACTTCACCTTGTCTGAATTTTTTCCCCCCCCCTCTCGAAACCAATAGGTTTGGCATCTCCTCTTCTTTCCTAATGAAGCATTCTGACTCCGAAGCCCCAAACTGATTCTTTTTTTTTAGCGTCAGTAGACCAAGGTCCTTCCACAACCTCTAGGTTTTCTGTGGTGCTTCCCACTCTGTCTGCAAAAATCTCTACTTGTAAAGTGTCCAGACTTTCCATCTTTGCTGTCCATTTTGTGTTAACTGCCTTTCAGTCCCATACCCCCCAAGTTTTTATTTCCCCCAAAACCTAGAAATGAGGCCCTTATGTGTCCTTGCCCCCCCCCCCTCTCTGTATCCCCAATTAAACCCACAGACCCCCTCATACAACAAGAGGAACCTAACCTTTTCATTGTTCCTGTTTCTTTGAAAGCCAAATGACATCTTTTCCACCCTTTACCTCAAGTTTACTGTAGTTTGCGTATATATAAAATCCACTTTCCTGATATATGGTGAAGTGATTTCGCCATTAGTTATTTATTTTGCAGTTTCCCCCCCCCGGTATCTATACTCCTTTTTTTCCACAGAATGTCGCGTCCTAGTAGATGTTGGTCACTGTCATCAGTCATGCTCCCTCTCCTGGGACGACCATATTCTTCATCTTTTTCTCCTTGACATAAGTGTCTCCATCCTTTTGGGTTATGAGTTGATTTGGCCCTTCGGTCTTTTCGGACAAAATGGTAAGGTTTCGGCCTTCTGGTTCTGCCTGATTCCCCTCCCCCGAAGCCTCCGAAAGATGATTGTCACTTTCTTCCATCTCCAGGGCTTTTTCCTAAAATATTGTAGTGATGGTGAGATCTTTCCCTACCCTGATTTTCTTTATCTTTAGTTTATCAGGGTCCGCTGTTTGAGTACTTCCCCCCCAAGGTTATCCTCAGGGCACCGATAATTGTATCCCCTTAAACCTTTCCTTTTACACGTCCCCAACCTTTGTCCCAATTGTGCCAGATATACAATCTTTGTCGAAGATGTACCGGGTTTTTTATTAGGTCCCTTGATTCCAAAATGTGGCGAATATTCTGAAACCCGTCTTTCCCCTCTTCACCCAAATAGTTCTATGACGGTATTAGATATTGCTTTTTTCCCCCAAGTGGTTCCCCCATATCATTATATGTCTTCTTCTTTTTTTTCTATTTCCACATCCCCCATGATGAGCTTTCCCTCAGATGGTAGGCACTGGCAACTTTCTCACACCAACTAGCTTTTGAATGATGTTCTGGATGGGTTCTATGCGTTCATTCTTCCCCCGACTTTTCTGGAGGAGGCCAACAGGTGTGCTTGAATGTAACACAACCCCCCCCAACACTATAGTTTTACCCTATTCCAGCCTATTGAATGACAATGTAGTCCGTCCCTTTGTCATAATTTTTCCCTCCCAAGTGTATTGAAATGCCGACCTTTCTACCCCCATTCCCCATATCCATAAATCAAATTTTCAAGTGCCATATTATACCCAACACCACTCCCCCTCTTGTAGGCCCGGCAATGTAGAGTAGGCACACTCATCCTTTTTTATTTTCGTCCTTCCTTTCTTTCCGTTCCATCCCGACAATCCACCTCACCTTTTGGCTCCCAGTTTCACCTTTGCCCCCCCCTCCACCCATCAAGCCACTGACCACCCAATTGGATTTTCACAACTTTTCTTCCTTCTTCCCCCCCCCCCCCCACCCCCAGGAATTTAGGTAGATCTGGCTAATTTTTGCATCTATCACTAATGCTCGCGATGTGGACGGGACCTTCTTCCTTATCCCCTCCTGTCCCCTTTTCCCATCCTAAAACCATCCCTACTTGTCTGCAAGAGCAGTATTTTTTACTCCCCCCGTAATCCCACTTTATTTCCCTTTCTAAGCCTGTGTCTTCCTAATAACCAAAGCCCATGCAACTTTTAAGATGGTTATGGTTAGGGTTCTGGTCGTTTTTGTTTCTTCTTCTTTTCCTCTCCTTGGTTTGTATCCATTCTGTATGGCTTTTTTTTCCTACCCCTTTTTTTTTTGCGTACCTTTGTTAAGAAACTTTCCCTACCACTGCGCTCAACGGGAGGAGAGAGGACTTTTCATGTGTTTACACCCGTCACCATCGCTAAACCAATCTTTTTATGTAGGTGCAAGAAACTTGTTTTCACAGACCCTCCACACCAACCTCTTTTCTTCTTATCTCCTGCTCTGATTGCTTTGCCAGTAATTCCGCCTCATCGGACCAGCCCCTCTACTTTCTTCTGGTCCAGTCCTCTTGAGGGAGTGCTCGTTCTCCCATGACCTGTCGAATTAGTGGTGGATTCTAAATCCGGTCATGCTCGTTTTCCTCTTTTCCTCAAGATTCAAAGATACTAATTTCGGATTTTTTGCCCCTGGCTTTGTTATGTTATGTGAAGCTGTGTCGTTGTCTATCTCTCCTATGTCCCCTTCCTCGCTTAACCACCCCCCCACGTTTTGAAAGACGGCATGGTTTCACCCGTGTACCAGTGAGACCTGTCGAGCTGCTCTTGCTTCCCCCTTGCTGATTGAAAAAAGTCTCTCGACCTCCTATGTTAGCCTCCGATTTCATGTATCTCTCTCCTTTGTATCCACAACGTTGTTTTTCTGTATCAATTTCATACCCTTCCTCTTTTTCACAGCCATCAGGCCTCTTGAGAAGTTTTTCCCCCCCTAATTATCCCTTTACTCTTCCCCTATAGAAGTTTAGATTGTGTCCACCCCTTTGTATCGTCACCACCCAAAGCTTTCTCTTTTTTCTTGCCCAAAGATTAGGCCATTCTAAAGCAAGAAACATTCTCGGCCTACATCCAAACATATCCCCCCTTCAGATCCCAATCCCGGGCCATCATTCCGTCGTTAGGGATGGGTACCAGCCACAGAATTGAGCGTGGTATATCACCCAAATGAAAATTCCCAGGTTTTTTTGTAGCCCCCCCCTCTCCTCTCCTGAACTCGGGAGGCCTAGGATCCTTCCTTTATGACGCACTGATGCCGCTTGCCAAGAGCACCCTTTACATTTTATCTCGTTCTAGTAGAACCATGTTCAGTGCCATGACAAAGAAATAGAGTCATTTGGTTAGTTTCACCCCCCCCTCTTTTTCCCCCAGTTGTAAAGTTTTTGCCCTCTTTTTAGTTTCGTTAAGTGTTGTTTCGTAACCAATGATTCTCAACTGTTTATTGGAACCCCCCCCCCATCTCCCTCCTAATGGGATTGGGTGATATACCTCCTCTCGTCCCCCCCAATCCACTTTATAAGAAAAGTCCCCCCCCCCCAGAGAGCATCCACCCCAGCTTACCCATTTTCCTTTGTCCTTGTTTTGTGATTGGACCATGGCTTCGGCTTCCCTTTACCTAATTTATTTGACCAATCGTTTTCGCTTATCAACTCCTATGCCTTAGGGTTTAGTTTGCAGTCTCCAGTTGATTTATGTCGCCTCTGGCCTTAATATACGATTTCCAGTGAAAGCCTAATCCCTGTCTCTCTAATTCGGATAGGTAGTGCAATAGATTCAAGGTCCCATAAAATTGGAGCCCGCATTCCTGTTGGTCCTTTTTTCTCCGGTCCCTCCATGTTCTCCCCCCCCTTTTTCGTTGCCAGTTGGTTTCCTTTTCTTTCAGAGGAGGGGTGTTTGTGAGGTTTCGTTTGGGGTTGGTTCTCCCAATTCCCCTTTCGGCTGTTTTGGCTCATTGCTTTACCAAGCCGTAAATTTTACCCTCGAAAAGGTCGGGTTCCACGTCTCCTGCCCTTTCCGCTTGTGGTCGGGTTTTCTGTGAGGGGTATCAATGATCTGGACTATGGGCGCTCCTGTCTTGTTTATGACATTTGAGATGCCAATTTCATTCTTCATGCTTTCACTGAGGAACCCATATGAAAATGAAACACTTGCCAGTGTCCATACCCTCCCCAAATTGAACCACCGCATGTGTTCCCCGTCTCACAAGGTTTCAATTTATTTTTATACTCTTGGGTTGGGATCTTCCCTCTTCCCCCCCCTGGTCTACCCCTTCATGGCTTAACCCCCCTTGTTTACCTACCATGTAGGGCATCTGCTTTCCGGGAACTCACACTCTCCACTGGCTTATTTCCATATCCTTCTTTTCCTCCAATAAGTTTGGGGTGTGTGGCCCAACTTTCCTCCCTACCTCCTTTGGCCGGCAAAGGCAACTTCTTCCACCCCCGCACCTCAGATTCTTACCCGGCCAGAAGAGTTTGTGCTGTTTTTTTTCCCCTCTTTTTCTCCAGGGACTCAGAGTCCCCACCGTTTTTTCCGCATTGCCCGATACATCACCAACATTCCCCCCTATTGTCCCCCCTCTTCCCCTTCGTCTTAGCTCCCCCAAATTCGTTGCTCCCCTTTGTCTTTCCACCCGTCTGTTGTGTCATTTCATTCCCCAATTCGATAATTGCACCGAATTCCCCTTGGCTCCTTTCCCCCCTTTTTCCCTACCCTACGTGCGAACCATCCCAACCCAACTTTTCTGGCAAATTCTATCTCCCCCCCCACAATCAACCCCAAATAAAATTGGGGACCAAGTCTGTTTATTCGAGCTACCCCTCAACTTTTACCTATAGTAGTATTTATTTTTACCCTAAATGCCGTCCTCCTCAACCGCCCTTGGCCCGACCCTCCCCACCTGACCCCAAGAAAACTCAAGCCCTGCCACCAGTCCGAATAAAAACTTTTCTTCATGACCCCTTTCCTGCCCCCCCCCCCAAGGATCTTTTCGGCTTCTCTCATGCATGCACTATTCAATACCCTTACTTGCTATTGAGAAAGGGATGTAGTTGCATGGCCCCTAATGCCCTCCGGTGACCCCCTCTCCACACCCCCAAGAAGCAGCCGCCAACCCTAAGGAGCACTCTCCGTTACCCCTCTCAACCCGACTTTCTTCCGCATTCCTTGCAAGGAGTGGCTTGATTTGCACGCCGATTCTGTGTCGTGTCTCCACCCCCAACCCAGGCCCTTGCACTGGGTAAGATTTTTATGGTTCATATTCTTTTTATCCTTTTTATTTCTTTGTTCCTCCCTAGTGGTTGACTCCACTATAGTCGTGATTTCTTTTGTTTTACACCTTTGACTTGTAGTTAAGTTTACGAAAACCACCATCCACTAAAATTCTCCCCCCTTTCCATTTTTCTTCTTCTGGAGAAAATCTTGTTTTCCCAAGACAACTGACTAACCAACCCTTTTTCTTATTCTGTTCCTCATGACCGGCTATTCCCACCCCCTTTTTTGTTTGTCTTCTTTTTGCGGAGACTGTCGGTGGTCAATTACCCTTCCCGATCATAGGTCCCCCCCTTTGGTCGAAGATTGAGGAGGCTGTACTCCAAGCCTCCCCTTGTCTTCTTAGTGTGTATACCCCAGTTTTTGTTTTCCCAGCGGTTTTACCTCATTTGTCCTCTAGATCTTTTTTTCCCATTTTCCTTTTTCCGGTTCGGCAACTGTTGTAGGTCGACTTCCTCTCCTCTTACGATACAAACTCCCGCAGAAAGTGGGATTGGCCCCCCTTCTGCCCGGAACTTTTTGAGCTTTGCGTCTGCCCATTGGATGGATAACGGGCCCCCTTTTTTCTATTCTTCCCTTTTCTAACTATTTTTTTTCCTCCATCGATATCCTTATCCTCCTCTTCCTCTACTCCGGTGCTGTCTGATCGATCCCCATCCAAGGCCCAAATTTGCCTCGTTCCTCGATAAAGCCCTTCCACTTTCGAATCGACGATACTACCGTTCCTCCTTACTCGCTTTTCCACCCTCAACCTCCACTTTCCTTGTCTTTTTACCACGTCTAGGTCTTTCCCCATAGGACATCGGACTAGCCACCCCCCCCTGCTGTCCCCTAAGCCGCACACTACTTCCAGCATATTTCAACACCGATATCCTTACCACCCTTTAGGACCCCTTGCGAAAAGGTTTTAGGCCGAGTTCCCCACCCACCACCCACGTGGACCTGTTGAGCCTTATCTTTTCGACACTGAAGGGGCTGTCCTCGGATCTTTACTTCTGGCACTTTCAAGTCCGCATGACCGACGCCCAAATATTCTTTTGAGCGTTTCGTAGTCCCTTCTATTGTGGGGTTGTAGGAACATAACAACTTCCCCCCTGTTTTTCGTCCTTTTTTTTTTTTTGTTTCACTCCTTAGTTTTTAGGACCTCCCCTATTCTTTCCACTTTGTGCAGACTGCTCGTTTGTATGGACATTTGTACACGTACAGTCTCCCCGGTTTTTAGTCCCCAAAACCACTAGCCAGACGTTGCCCCACTGATCTTTGTGTTTATGCAAAAACGCTCTTTCTCGCTTAACCCCTCCCCGAACCCGAACTACCGGCCTTTCGAAAGCCGCAGGAACCCCCATATCCAGTGCATTTCATTTTTATTTGTGACTGCCCCCTCCACATACTCGTTTTTCAAACCCTTCCCCCCATTTCCGGAGCTGCTAATCCCGTTCCCATAACCCCAACTTCCCCTTTCTCCTCGGTTTCATGGTTCCCTTAGTGCCTCTTAGATCCCGCCTCTTTTCTGAGCCTATTTAACGTCCCTCCCCAGACTGATCATTTCTCTCGAGTCCTTCAATAGTATGAGCCGCAGCATGCGCTTCTTGATCTCGACCTTTTATACTTTTTCCCGGGGATACGGAAAGACATTTGCCGAACTTCTTTTTCTAGGGCCATGGTTTCATTGCCGTCCTTTGGAGGTGGGGGGCAAATGAGGTTGGGTTAGACCCAATTTTACAGGTTGATCAATTTTGTGCACCATCAATCAATATTACTATCCTTTCACCCACTTCTTCGTTCACTCTTCGACCCCATCTGTAGGTCTCTGCCTCCACTCTTTGGTGCTTTGCTTGCTTGAGTGTTTCTGGGGTCACTCCTTTGCCATTCATTGGAGTTGTGGTGTTGATCTCCTTTCGGGGTTGTCTCGAAATTTGAGGAGTTTTTTATTTTTTTCTTAAGGTTGTCAACTTATCCTCTTCAATTACACCTTTCCCCCTTTAATGTGACATACGCCAACCCTTGAGTTGCCCTGCATGGTTTCCCCCTACGGCACGTGTAGCTTTCTGTTTAGGGTGTTGGCGTATCCTGCCCCCGCTGTTTGGTTCATCCCCCCCTTCCCCTTTCTGACAAAAATCTGCAAGAGCACCAAAATGTCGCTTTGATTTCTTTCCTTTGTTTTAATATATTATTTTTTTCCCCCCTTGTCCGCTCTAGCCAAGGAGG
>Ga0179591_1352461_pt1 | contig 18443 bp, 17 predicted proteins | sample CZOMad2_1_08_16f_FD_182891 | JGI IMG/M metagenome (GOLD analysis project Ga0179591, IMG submission 182891) | Vadose zone soil fungal communities from Angelo Coast Range Reserve, California, USA - CZOMad2_1_08_16fungal (PacBio error correction) | ecosystem: Environmental > Terrestrial > Soil >... | reverse complement strand
AGGTGATACAGCCGTCGGCCATAGTTTTCTCTTCTCGGCATGTGACAAGTTTCCCCCACCCTTTTAGCAGGGGCCCTTCTTGAGCACGGCGGCGGCCTAACTTTTCTTCCGCTTTGTTTCCTGTTTTAGGACCTATGGGCGCTGACCTTCTTATTTTCGGCCGGCGAACATCGTGCGTTGTTTTCCCTTTTCTGACTGCCTCGGATCTTTGCGATTTTTCCTTCGTTCGAGGTTTCGGGTAAGTGTCGGTTTCTTCTCAATTAAGTGTCGGGACGGCCACACGCCCCAGCCCGCTGGTTGATGCAGCCTCTTCTTAGCCCCATTTTAACCCGTGCGAGTTAAAGGGGTGCCCCTATATTTCAGCAGCCTCTGCTCGGCTGCGTGTTACGAACGGTGCCTTTTCCCATAAAAGAGATGGCAAATTTCCCCAAGCACGTCGGGGTTTAATCGACAGGACTTCCTTCCTAGGAACAGTTCCTCTTAATTCCCCAGAAAGAGCATACTCGACCTCAAGTATGCTCAGCGGGCGCTTTGCCTCGCCCGAGCTTTAACGAGGCGGGCATGGTCTTCTCTCAGATTTCAGCTCGACACAGTTGCAAAGACATTTCCCATTCGTCCCGCGATGGTCCTTCTTCAACCCCCCCTCCTCAGGCGCAGAATACTTTTGGACCTCAGGGTAGATTCCCCTCCCCCCTTCGGGTCCTTTCCTCAACGGTCACGTAGTTCACCTGCGTAGTCACCGAAAATTTCCTGATTAACCGGAGCCTAGAACTATTCCCGGTTGCGAAGCTTCCGCGAGAAGAACACAGAAATGTCGCCAGCCAGGGCGCTGCCAGGCGTTTCGGTCATTCCCGACATACGGTTGTTAGCCTACTCCTTTTCCGTATTCCCTTCTTTCCCGACAGGTCCTTCAGGACAAGCATGTCCCCCTCCCATTTCCCATGGCCCGGCCGCGGTTCCCCTTTTCCTTTCCCGAGGAGCAAGCGTCAGGCATGTTCTCTTTCGACAGAGTGCCGGCTCCCCTATATTTCCTCTGCCCTTGATTCAAACTGTTCAGCGGGCCCCTTTCTACTTTTCCTCCTTGCTTCTCGTCGTCGACGCTCCTTTCCCCTAATTCTTCAGCTCCTCCGCAAACTGGGAAGCACACCTCTCTCCCCCTCTGGGACTTTCCCTACACTTTGACCTTTTTTTTCCCGCCCTGCCACGGTTCTCTTTTTTGCACCGGGACGGCGGCTTTTGCCACCGGGATCTTCTGATCCGTTCCCTCATCTAATGGTCACTATTCGGTATCGGAGGATGTCTCCTCCCCTTCAAGCGTAGCTTTAGAAGAAGGACCCCACAGATTGTATTTGAATAACCCTCAGTCCTACAGCCTTAATCCCTAATCTCCCCCCTCCCTCTGTCTTTTAGTACAGAGAGTTCCTCTATCAAGTTTTGTACGGCCTCTCCCTCCACCCCTCTTCTATTCTCAATGACCTTAGGAACGCCTGAGTCCATGCTTCTCCCCAGTCTTTGTCTGAAGTCCCTTGATGACTTGTTAATAGCGGCCTTCTCTTGTGACCTTGGTACCCTGCCCTCTTAACCAAGGAGGCCATCGAGCGCAGTGATGGCGACTCTGAGGTCGTCGTGCTTTATATCCTCTATCCCCGAATGTCGGGGATTCATTCCACATGTTACCTCCTCTCAGGTCGCCGCGGCGGGGGGTCTTTTGCTCTCGGTGCTGAGAACATTCGAACACTTGATCCGTGAGCAGGGCGCCGATTCCCCCCCCCCTTCGCGGTCGGGGGCGGGCATGGGTGGGCTGCCTTTTGCGTTTCCCTTTCCTCCGTGAAGAATAATGGACCCTCTTCAGTCCCAAAGTGCCCATGATGAAGTTACTTGTCCTACAGAGCATCTCCAGCTTTGGTCGACTATAGAGATTGGAGTTCTTCTTTTTCAAAATGTCTAGCAGGGCCTGAGCAGGCTAATTCCGGGGTTTTGCCCGTCTGGCGTAGTTTAGACAGCCATGTTTGGCGTTCACCCTGGGCGGTTAACTTGCATCCCTGCCTCTCGAACCCTGTAGTTTGACTCTCTTGTTTACCATTTTCAGGACACTCAAGCTTTACGTTGCCGTAATCCCCTCGGGATTTTCCACATCACCAAAGGCTTCGGCACTCTTGTACCCCTCCCGAGCTGTCCTCCTACAGGACCTTTTCTCCACCACAGGAACGGGCTTCAAGGGTTGGCAGCATGCCTACTTTTTTTCCTTACCAGGGCAACCCAGTTGCCGTTCGTATATCACCCGAAGTGGCGGCCCCCCCCAGTCTCAGGAATTCGCAGGCGGGGGATGTCTTGGTAGATCCTTCCTTGGCGACGTGTTTAAAACTCAGGCCCTCCTTTTTCTCGATATGGAACGTAGGACTTTCTTTGTCAGAAGGCAGGCAGCGTTAGTCCCGGGCTTGTCCTGGCGATGCTTGGAATTTCTGGTCGAGGTAATTGGCCCCCCTCTTCCCCCGTTTTCCCTTCCTCTATATTTTCATCTTGTTTTTTATGCCGGGCGCCTGACGCATTCATGAACCTCTCCCCATGACATTCCCGCAGAGCGGATCTTTCAGTTTCCCCTTTTGACCCAGGAAAGCTAGTAGGCCTTAATTATCCCAGCGTTTAGATGGTTAGCCTTTCTTTCTTGTCTCCCGTCATGACATTCCTCCTGCTTCTTTCCTCTGACCCGGCAAGGACCTTCATGAGAAAATTAGCCCTTTTAGGATTTTCCGACACCCTTTGAGCGCGCGCAGCTTTTTGCAAGGCTCCGTAACCGCCCCTTCCCGAATGGGCAAACTGTCCTTATTTTTTTTTAAACTGCAATTGATGACGGTGTCTGTTCTCCCTGGGTTTTACCTCTTGTCCTACAGCCATTCCCCATGCTAGAATGTTTTTCTGGTTCCGCCGGTCCAACGGGATGGGCTTTATGAGGCTTATGATGACCCCGCCACGAGGAGAATTCCTTCTCCTGTTGGCTGGCTGATTCTTCCCCCCATGGTTTCCCCTGCCAAACGGACGCTCTCATCCCCCCAGAAAACGCCATCCTACTCCTTCCTTTTCGGTCATCCATGTCGGCATAGTATACACACTCCAAACCCCCCCAGATCTGGGCGGCTCTCTCGTCACGCTCTTTATGCGTCATGGGATCTTACTCTTGACTTTGCACCTACGTAAAGGTCCGGCACTAACCACAGGACAAAATCACTCTTTTCAACCATGGAGCTCAGACGTCTCATTATACTGCATCCCAATTTTTCTTTAATTGCGTTGGATCTACCAGACTTTATAGATAAACAAACGGCCGCGCCTGCCCTACTTTAATCTGTGGATTAACCTTAAAATTCCCTGCCTTCACCAAGAGGCTCGAGTCGCGTCATCCCACCTATATCCATCTTCACGCTTCTACCTATAGGAAGTCCTGTTTTTTTTCTGGATGCTTAGCAGCCATCTGTCGCAATTTACTTCCCGAATCTCTCTAAGTTTACCACCAACAAGTTTCGTACATCGTCCCCGAATCAGAACCTTTTTTCTCTAAGTCCTTTTTTGTGATAGGAGGGTTTCCGTGAGGGACGGAAGGCCGATCCTGGCTGCATAACTTCTGAGGGCTTAGCTTCCGATTGATTCCCTAGGCAGGGTCGGCTCTACATGTTATAGTCACGAGTCCTCGCCCCCCATCTGTCTGGGTAGTCTCGCCTCTTGATGTCTTATACTCGTGTACCCCGCAACTACTATATCTTTCTTGCTCGCTCGTTCTTCTCCATCCTTCCCCCCTTAAGAAGGCAAATAGCCAGTGCTCCCGGTGTCTACCCTTCCGCTGATGATGCCCACCTTTGTCGATGGCAGATTGTGCCAGTGGTTAAGAAGTTGACAGACATCTCTCAACTCAGTCTTATCTCAGTTTCTCTACTAATGTAAGACCTTTCATTCGAAGTTACTACCAGTTTCTCTCCTTTCATTCCTCGAATTAGATTTTACAGGCCCTAATCACACGAGCATGTTATAATCGCGATAGGTTCCCTCACCTGGGCGACGCCAGGTCGCCAACATTTAATGTGCGTGGAAGGACAAAGGTTAGTTCCTTTCGTGGTTTACCTGTGAAGGTGCAGGCTGCCCGTTTAATTTCTTTTTAATGAGGTAACTCCTTCGATCTTATTTCAGCCCCTCCTACTGCGGCCGCGAAGGGCTCCTCCCCCTTTCATTGAGTCTTTTTTTGGATGCTGCTGAGTGCCCCTTCTGTCATGTACGCTTTCTACCCAACGAGGCCACATCCGTAATTCTTTCTCCTTTTAAATTCCATACGGACGGAGGCTGAAACCCTTTCTCATCGCCTCTTCTTTAGGGATATTGTTTCGACTTTTCTCCCTGTTTTTTTCGCGGCCGCAATCCGGCCGACTCCCCCGCCCCAGCTCCTTGAGGACGATTTTTTTCTCCTTTGAACTCCTGTCGGCAGCGGCTAGCAGCCTCAACTTTCCTGACTGGAACTCCCTCCCATCCTCGCGACTCTCAGAATATCGCTAGCAGTCTTTCCTTCCTGTCTTAGCACGCCTCGCAGAGGAATTTCTTCTTCCCATCCGTTTTAAATGGAAACCCTCCGTCGTCCCCCTCGCCATTTTGTTCCATTTGATGATCTTTCTGGGAAGACAGTCGACCACTGCTAATTTTGAGTTTTATTCCCATCCTGATTCGCCTCACCATAATTCCCCTCGTCCAGCGATTTTAGACCTCCTCCTTACGTCTTTTAAAAAGCTGGCAGTGTCCGCACAGTCGGCTTGCAAGTCTTCTCTATACCCTCCACGACCCGCCCCCCTCTCAGCTCCTCCCCCTGACACACCATTCCAGATCGAAGACATCCCTCCTCGTGATCGGCGCCCATCCCTCTTAGACCTTTCAGTCAACCTGATCATCATCCTCGCGGCCAGGGACCGTTCCCTTCTCGAACTCTGGCACCAGGCGACTTGTCCCCCCTCTTCTGTCATTCCCCAGCCCGGCATCTACAACCTTCTTGGTTCTTCGCACGCACTTTACGGAACCGGAACTGTTCACTCTCCTTCCCTATCGAAAGCCGAGCGAGCAGCCGACACGACCCGCCGGCTTTACGCCCACGCGCCCGTGTTCACATTCCCACTCCCAAGGAAAAAAGACTACAATTCCCCCCTTCAGATTTTTTTCTCCCACACTTTGGACCCTTGTGGCCTCTCAGCCCTTCCCAAAGGTTTCGGGAAGCGTTGACGGGGGGCATCGTCATTAGCCTCCCCTGCTTCGCCCTCGTTCGGGGAAAGAGCGGTCCATCATTTCTTTCTTTCTTGAGTTGTGGGGAATAGCCAGGCTCGCCCTGGTCACTTGGTACCGGCGCAGATAAGCAGACCTCTTTATCCGGGAAGGGCCGGCATTTTGTTGCCTTCCCCCTCTGCCCGCCTCGGTGGGTTCGTCCGAGCTCCCGTTTACGCCTTCTAAGACCACTTCAGACAAGGGTTCCCAAACCTCAGTCGCCCCAACGATACTTCACCCTCATTCACGATTCTGCCTCTGGAAGTCCTCATCCCGACACCTAATCAGCCTTCTTCTTTTTCCCCGAGTATTCCCCACTTTATAAAGGGTCATTAAGTCACCTGTTCGACTCTTTTTCCTCTAGGACAAGCTTCACCCCAAGACTTATTACTCCCTCTTTTAGTGTACTATCTCTCTCTCCCTACCTCCTTTTTTTGTTGAGATCTCTTAGTAAGTGTCCCACGGGCGGATCGACTGAAGTTCTTTTTTGTCTCCCCCGGAAGGAATCTTTGTCCCAAGGAGATGTACCTGCTAGCGTCCAGGGCGCGGCGATGAGGTGGACGCGCTTTGACCTTTTTCCTGATCCTCTGTGCGCGTTTCAGGAAGGGGTCCCTTTCCTTGGGAACTCTTTTTACTCAGGGAAACCTTGGCCGGTCCCTCAATTTTTTCTCGCCATCAGATCCCTCTGATGGCAGTCGTGACAGAACGCTCTTGCTTGGAGACCCTGAGCTGCGAGGCCCATACTTTTTTTTGCGATTCTGCCTATCTGTCCCCTGGACTGCGGCTTTCGGCGAAACTCCTCCCCCCTCCTCCTTTAACTGATGGACGTTTTTCCCTCCAGTATCCTTTTTTTACAGCTGGAGTTCAGCTGCTGGACGACCAGGTCATATCGTAAGACTTTTCCTTCCTCTCTTTATAGACCTTCCCGCGGAACTTCCTCCCCCTCTGCTTATTGGGTTCATGTTTTTTTTTCCATTTTCTTTGGATTTGAATAGTTTCTTAGGGCGTAGTTACTGCGCTTTCTGTTTTGTAGTGCTTTCTTCTTGTCTGTTCGTCGGCATATGTCCCTGGTTTTCTGTTTTTTTTCTTTTTCATCCCTTTAGATCCAGTTGCCTGTTTTTCCGCTATTGGACAAGTTTTACCATATTCGCTGGTTCCACTAGTCTCCGGGAAGTCCTTTGTTCCCAGGGCGCGGATGGCGGTGATCATTTTTTGACCCCTGGTCCACCATGTTTTTTTTTTTCTGTCCACTGAATACCCTAGTGGAGGACATCGTTCGACTTCGGCCCTGCTTAGAGGGCAGGTGATGATTGGTCTTTCTTCGAGATTAGGAGGAAGAGGGGCTTTCGGATCGATATCTCCCGGCTGTGACTTTTGACTTCTGAAATTTGTTACCTTCGAACGTTACCGTTCTTTCTTTCCCCTATCCAGGATGTCGCAGTTTTATTCTGAGTTTTTTCTTGGAGTAAAGACCCGGGGAGTCTCCTGGATCACTCCGCTCGGCGATCGGACGGTTCCATTTCCCCGTACGGTAATCATACCGGTTGTCTCCTAAAAGTTTTCTGCTTCTGAAGGGCTATCTCAGTGTTCTCCTTACTTTCAGATGCCTCGCCCTTCCCTTACCTTTCTCTAGAGGCTGACAGCCACATTACCCCTTCCTTTTCGTAATTATGGGATGCGGCTGCACGGGAGAACATCACAGCGACCCCCCCTAGGATCCACCCTCCCTGAATGGTCCCTTTGTAGGAGTGCACTTTGCTCTGTTCCCCCTTCAACCTTCAAGCAGTTAACGTTCAAGTTCTTTCTTTCTGAGTATTCTTGTCCCATGAGCCTCATTGGTAGCAACGGTAATCCCACTCCTCATCCCAGACAGACTTCCGAGAAAGCGTGCCCGACCAAGGCCGGCCCTTCACTTCAGACGTCTGATTGGACAGCCATAGGGCGCTCCCCTCTGTGATCGATCTCCCGGCATCAGGAACTCCCCTCCGTTCCTTCCCCGACCCGCCTTAAGGCGGCCTTCCTTGGCTTCCCTCTGGAGGTTTTTTCGTAACTACCTCATGCTGGTTTCAGATCTCTTTTACCACTTCCGGGAATAACGTCTCCTTCCCCGGTGCTTAAACCGGTATTGAATGACTCGTTTTTAGTCGTCTCGTCGAAGTGCTGCCTAATGCCTTTCCGCTCGAGTCCCCTGTCCTCACACCCCTTTCCCTGCTGCGCGTTCTCCAGCCTGGACGCGGCCCCCCTTCACTTTTTCCGCCCTTTCAAACGATTATTTGCACTGCTGGCCCCGGCATTCACAGTGATGTTTTTATTAGCGAGCATCCCCAGATGAATTTTGTACTGCTTCGATAACTTGCGATGAGCGACACCTTCCCATCGAAGAGGGCGGACCTCCACAGTTTTTTACGTTCGTCCTAACGACCCGACACTAATACATCCTCTTATCCAGACCACAGCGGCTAGTTCTTCTTTAGGTCGAATATAGTTTTTGACCAGCACAAGCCAATCGCCGTCGGATACTCCTTCTCCCTGAGTCTTTTCCCACCCGCCTTTCTCGGCAGCCGCATTTCTCCGTCCGGCTGCCCGGAGATGTTCGGTTCTTTCTTTCCTGAATTCTTCCTTTTGCAAGAGCTACCGAAGATAGACATTTGTCTCTCTCGCGCTAGGGATTCTCTCTGGATAGGTTCTTCAGTGACCTCTCTACCTTTCCCACATTCTGCGCGAAAGGCATTTCGAGTAGGGTGTTTGAGTGTATTGCGTACGATCTTTTCCTAATGTTCCCCCCCAAGTTTTCTCGAGCCGCGGCGAATTCGGCGGCTTGCTGGTTCCAGGGTGGGACATGGGTCTTTGACTTCCTGAAGGAATGGCTCTTGCTCCCCCTCAAATCGTGGGGACCATGGACTTGGCCCTTTTTTTTGACTACGCGTCCCAGTGCGTCTCCGATGATCATCTAGCAGGATTCTTGCAGAACTTCCTTCGTACATTCTTTTTCACCCCCCTTCTGGGATGGCTGGGATGGAGTATTGTGATTTCCCGCCATTCGTCCACATGGCGGCTATAGCTCCTTCCCTGACTTTTGATGTTCTTTCTGGGAAGCTCTTCATTTCAGGAGAATAAATCCAGTCCGTGACCGTAAACGGCTTTTTCCACCAGCAACGGTACGAAGTCAGGCGGACAACGTGAGGGTAACCTCCCTCTCGTCCTTAACCAACGTCATCCTGGTCTGACGAACCCATTGAACTTTTGACGCCATAGAGGGGAATGGTGCCCGTGCAATCTCCCACCTTTCAAGAAACTCGAGGTACAAGAGCTTAACTCCGTCTCCAACACCACCTCCGTGGAGAATTAGAAGGACGTGTCTGCCTCTTCATAGAAACTGGACATTGGCGCTAGGTGCAATGTCCCTCTTTAACAAGGGTGACCCTTTAATTCTCTGGACTTGACGGGATTGAATAAGAAGAAGGAGCGTGCCGGCCCCCTTTCACTACTTTTCCTGGCAGAGTGCTGCTTTTCTTATGGCCACTCGTACGGCAAGGAGCGGTCCTTCTATAGTACTTTTCTCTTGTTTTTGAGATAATGATTTCCGGGCGTGACCCCCCTTTTTCGCATCCCAATCGACAACTGAAATTCTCGACCCGCATAGTCTGAAGATCAGTCAGGTCCGTCAACGCGCCCATTTATTATCCCCCAGACTGGACGTTTAGGCTTCCCCCCCTATTAGCGGTACGACGGATTGTATGTTTCCCCCTCTTTCCCATGCGGAGTGAATCTCTTCCTGACAATTTCCCCCGGAAGGATACAGCCGACCAGTGAAGTTTTTTCTTTAAGCCACAGATGATAGAGCTTCGAGTGCCTGGTTTTTGCCCTTTTTTGTGTTAAAGAAAAGGAAATAGTTAGGTACCAACTCTGGAAATTATGGTTTCGGAAAGTCCTTTGATCTTTTCTAGGGTGCCTGATCATAATAGGGTTCCCCTTGGACGAAAGAAACTTCTGAAGATTATCCTGGTGTAATTGAGAAAGGGTTTCCGTGCATCGTACTTATTCTCCTCCCTGTATACGAAACCTCTTCACCATTTCCCAACATCCCTTCCTTCTGATTCCACCGTGACCGGTCTAAAACGGAGCAGTCTTTCCCCAACCCCCAGTTAAGCAAACGCGATGGGGAAAAAAACCTTTCTTTTTGACTGCATGAAATGTAAGTTGAATCATCCTCTTTTCATCTTTTCATTTAGGTTAAAACAGTGCCGTCGACATTTGTAGTTAACTCCATGGAATGAAGTTCCACCCTTTTCCCTTTTCCTTTGTCCCTCTTGAATTCCGACAGTACAATAGGAACAGTAATCACGTAGTAGAAGACAACATGACAGCGGTTCTTCTCAATTTCCGGCATCCAGTGTGGGGATTAGCCAATTTCCCCTTCAGGCCCCAAAGCGCAGAGAATGTACTCCTCTCTCGGGTCTCCCATTACTTAGTCATCCCTGCGGCACTCGCTCGAGCGCCAGTCACTCCTCGCCCTCCTCAGTTCTCTACGGCCTGTGTTGGTTCTTGATTTTTTTTTCCAAACTTCTTCCCCAACTCTCTTTAATCCCATCGAACTGGCCGACCACTGAACGGTGTCTCGTCTCGGCCCAGACTCAGGAAGTTACTCCCATCTCTTGAGACGGTTGCTTGACGGCTTGGTAACGGACTTCTGATGCTTCGGAGCCGCTTCCTAGAAGTTGCAGTAAATTCCTCCCCTTGTCTGATTTCAGGGTCGTTCTCCCGTCCTTCATGAAAGACCCTCTGGGGTCCACGTCTTCTCCTCGCAGTATTAAGCTTGATTCTAGCCGGGGATAAAGCATATTTTACCTACCGGAATTTTCTCGCCCCCTTCTCCTCTCCGAATGCCAATGCCCAGCCTGCAAACACTTTCTGTCGGAGTGTAAACCCCAAGTTTATTTAACGCGGGTCCCAGGCATGGAGAGCGAGCACCCTCTCTTTCCCATTATTAGACGAGGTCCTCACGTCCTCCCATCCTATAGAGTTCTCGGCGTCAGACTCATCTCCCTAATTCGCTCTTCAAAGTTTCGACTTGTATGAAATTAGTAGGCTACTTTCCTTGCATTCCCCCCTGATGGAAGGGAGTATTACTCCCGGCTCAATCAAGGTCTTAGCCGTAATTTTCCGGAAGGAAAGTTAGGTGTGAAGCCATTCCCGAAGCTTTTCTAATGTGAAGGGACGGATGCCCTTCTCTTTATTACATTCTAATATACGGAGGTTCCCAGCCCTCCTCCCCCGAGCAGTGCAGGCGCGAAAAGGGGTAGGCTCCTCTCCCTTTCTTCTCTTCTCCGGCAAGCATTGACGTGCTCCCAAGTCTCACCCGCAATTTTGAGACTTACCCTTTGCATTACTTGCCCTTCGGGCGGTGAAGCAACCAGTTCCCCATATCTCGTAGAAGGAAAGGTACATCCGGGTTTCTCTTTCACGAATTGTTCTACTTGGAAGAAGCTCTTAATATTTTTTCCCTTTGAAACCTCTGTGGCTGGACCGACAGGTTTCTTTTCCTTACGTACCTACAGTCATCTCTCCCCTCTCCTCATTCACCTTGATATTACTCGAGGAAAGCTGGTCCTCATGATGATCCTCCTAAGACCCTTGCGGCTTCTCCTGCGGGTTCTGAGGAACAGCCGCTTCCCCGTCGCTAGCTGGAGTTCAGGCAATGGAAACGCCCCTCTTTCTTTTCTCGTAGAATCTCCTGCCAGGAGCGTTGATCTGAAATTTCCACGTCGACGGTAACAGCGAGGGCGACTTTTCCCCCCCTTTCGGATTGTAGTAAAAGGGGCAGGATTCCTCATCGTCGCTAATAAACCCCCATCCTCGCCCCTCTGTAACGTTCCTTCCAGATTTCGAAATAACGGCAGATCTTTCATTCTCCCCCCTTTTACCTCCCGACACAAGTACCGCAGGTTCATTCAAGGTCTGCTCTTCCAGCCCCCCCCCCCCCCCCCTCGCGATTCCATGCGTGAAACTTCCTCCGCTTTTAACGAGCTACCATTGAATGGTTTGGTCCCTTAGGCTAACATGCATTTACAACGTCTCGCTACCGCGCTTGATAACGAACGTACGACTGAACCCCCCTTCTCAACTTTCTCCTATAAGACAGACCTAAGCGAGCGCAGAGCAACGTACGTCACGAGCCGGGGACAGCAGGATGACACCCTCTCCCGGAAACACCACTTCCATGAGTCAAGCGCACTCCCCCTTTCTTCTTCTCGGGACTCTATACGCACAAAGCGCCGACTGTCCACTTGGAACGCTCCCTGGGCCTGTCGCGTCCAGCAGCGGAAGGAAGCTCCCCCCTTTTCTAGACAAGAGAACAGAGGTCACTGGTTGACTTTCTGCTTTGGAGGAATGTAAGCCCTCTGTAGTTCTCTCCCCCTTTCGGTTCCAATGGTACTCGGCGACGTAAATCCTTTTTGAAAATCTTTAAATGGACGACAATGACTCAGCTGTCCCAAGCAGACGTTTCCCTTGAATCTTGCAATAACCTTATCCGATTCCCCCCTTTAGCATCCCCGGGTTTCCATCCGTCGAAGTATACAAACACGCACCCCGAATTTCATACGAGCCCTCTTTCCGTCCCTCTAATTTTTCAAAGCCAACCCAAGATAAGGACGACAGGTCCATACCTTTCCTCATTATCCTTTAACTTAGTAGATCAGAGCCCTCTGGACCGGAATAGGTCACTTCCCCTGTCATGCGCAACCAGATCCGCAAGGAGTGAATTCATATTCGTTGTGTTGAGAGGAGATAGTACCCGTTCCGCCTTTTATTCTGAACGCAGTTTCTTTTCCTGGCCTATGCTTAGACTGCTCTGCCTCCCCCCTTCTGATGTAACTGCTTTAGAAGTGGGAGGGGGGACAGATTTTTTTGATTAGGTCGTGCGGCAAGGATCTTGCCCTTCATTAGATGAGCCTTCCTTCTCTGGCCGTTCGCGTGTTGAACCGCGTGTCCTCTTTCCCTATTCAAGTGGGCTGGGCTTAGCCCCCCTTTGAAGTCTTTTCTTTCCTATACTGAACCCCACAGGGCTTTGAGCTTCTCTGACTGGAGCCTGGTACCCAGGTTGCATGCTGCGGTTAGCTTTACTCCGATGTAACCTGTCCATCCTGCGAATGGGGAGTACATTCAATTTCCTCATTTTGGAACTAAGGTCTATGCCCAACGGAGAAATTCTATGGCGCTCTCCGCCCTAACCGGCCTCGAGCCTCCTCCCTCGACCTCGTCCCGCTTAGGGAGAGACATCGGACAACAACCTTTTCATCTTTCTTTTTGTTTAGGTTGTTTCATTTGTTGGGCGGTGAAACCTCGAGGTCTGTATTGCTTGCCCTTTGGATATGCGCCGTGGAGTCTCTTGATTTCGTTTCTTCTAAGTTCTTTACAGGGGAGTGGAGGTAAGTCCTCCCAGTTTTTTCATTCCCGCTAGGGCGGAAAAGCCTGTACTACCAGATGGATTCCCGAGACTCGTGATCCTTAGTCCCTGTTTGCCTTCCGTCGTCGAAGAGTATTTGACTTTTTTCCATTTTCCCTTTCTGAAAATGCTGAGCTTGGGCTGGCTTATACCCCTGGTTGAGTCCCCGGATATTCTCTGATCGATATGCTCCTTTTTCAAGTTTGAGAGGAGGTTTTAGTAGGAGAGCGGTTTCTACTGTTCGGCCCTGATTATATCGTGGCCCATTTGTACTATCTCCTGCACAAGCACGATTTTAACCCCGTTCCCTTTTTTCGCGATTCAGCAAAGAATCATTGAGTCTCTGACGATCTCCCTACGCGGGATTAATAGGCCAACTTGACGATCACCTTTTCCTTCTCTTGAACGAGGGAGGACATGACGGCTTCCACTCGGTTACCCTTCAGTAATTCTGCCGGACTTTCCTCCCGGCAGATGTCTAAATGCTTCCTTTCCGATCAGAAGGTTCTCAGCTCGTTTATTCTTTTCCCTACTATTACCGTTTTTGAGATCGAGCCCTCTTTTCGAAACGCTTTCCCTATTTAACGATCCTTAACGGGAGTCGGAGGAGATATGAACTCTCCCATAAGGCGCCACCCGCCCCTAGATAGTGGAGCAGTAGGCGTAGAGGGATATCTGCGAGACTTCCTTCCCCCTGCTCTTTTAAGTGTTCTGGTTAGCTACCCTTTATGGTATGCGGATGTTCCCCTATTTCAGTTAGCTTAAAGTTCCTCCCAATCCCATAGCACGTCGCATGCAGTCCCCTCCTTGGCTTTGCACGGAGCGACGTTTTTTCTTTTGCAAATAATTCCTTTTTCGTGCCTGTAAATAATACTTTGTCCTTCTGCAGCTCTAGGAACCGATCCTCCCCTTCTTCCCTTCGTGCCAGCCCCGTTTCTCCTCTGCTCCTTTGAGGCGTAGGGCGTAACTACACTTCTCCCCTTGTTGTACCTTCTGCGGCGGTAACTGCCCCAATCCGGATCGATTGCACCTTTTCCGGTCAACTTTTCAGCGGATAGCATTCGCTTGTTAGTTTCGAAGTCCTAGAACTGCCCCTCTATTGTCGGTAAGCGCCTCTAACCCCCTTTCATCCCCCCAAATTTGAGTCCTAAAGCTGGGCGCCCAGGCCCTTACGAAGCCCTGGGGACAGAGTTTTTATTTCCCCTTTCCTCTTGCTTCGTCGAGAAGGTAGTCATTTTCTAGAAGATGTGAATTTCCACTCGCTCCGAATCCTAGCTCTTAACTTCTCTACGATACATCCCCTGATAAGAATTCTCATCCTCTACCTCACCAAGAAGTTGGTTCTTCCGAGAGACCAGACCCGATTGGTTTGCCCCCAACCTGCAAAGAATAACTTTCTAATAGAATAAAGAAGAGTTTAGCCCCTTCTCGACTCCTGCTGATCTAGGGCTGCCTCTCCCCCCGCACCCCGTCACTTCCAGAACTTCTTTCTTCATGGTTAAATTAAGCCGTCCTTTCTCCAGGATTAGTGAGGCATGTCGGCAGGCGTTTCTGTGCCGCAGGATTCTTTCTACCTTTTTTCCACAAGAAGAAATTTTGGGCCATCCCGACGACCCCCGCTAGACTTAAGTTCTTGATTGTCTCTTTAGAGAGATTTGAATTACTCCTTTTCCTCCTTGGTCCTTTGAATCAACAACAGTACTTCTCTGGATACCTATGTCTTTCGGCTGACTCTCTGGCCATCCCTGAGGCGAGACCATGCTATTTCCACCCCTGGGACCGTCTATCAGTGCTACCCGCTGACGAGGTCGGACTCGGGGCGATTTTAGCAGTGGTGATCATCTCATTCTTCCTTTTTCCCTGCCGTTCTGAAAGGAAGCTCCACAGGTTTCCATGACTGCAATGCACCCGTTCCTCTCCGAGACAGATTTTTTTTTCTCAGATTTTTTCTTTAGAGGACGCATTCAGACCCCCCTTTATAGTTGGGCCTTTCCTCTGGACTAGGGGTGCATTTTATTCCTCGCCCCGTGGAGTAGCACATTTTTAAGGGCTGCAGCAGCCGAAGGTCACTCTGTGATCTCCGTGTTGGTCATAATTTCGCTTCCCCCAGAAGGCTCATTACCAGAACGGTCCAGAGCGGAACAAAGCAAACATTCAGGCATAGCATTTGCTGCAGAGGGTAAATTCCTATCTCTCTCCCCCCAGTTAATCAGCGCCATTTGAGCCCCCCCTAACTGGCCCTACCTGGGTTTGATGCCGAGTTTTTCTCTGAGAACAGTGCAAGAAGGTCCCCCTCTTCCCTTCGATCTTCTTTCAACCCACCAACACGGTCGATTCTGTTATCAGGCCGCCCCCTCCCCGGCATTTTTGGTAGATCCGTTTGGAGATCTTTGCAGGTGTAACCGACTCCGCTTTGAAAGGTTTCGGCGACCTCGGCATCCCCTCCGTCCGGCTGATCCATCTGCTTTTCTCAAAACAAAAACGGTTTTTTGGTGAGTTCGTCTGTTTCGTTCATGGACCGCGTGCAATGTCAGTGCTCATCAATCGTCAGGAACCTCGCTCCACTATATATTTCATACTCATTGTTGTTTTTCTCTATACTTTCCGTGCGGGAAATTGAGCGACTCGACCACTGATGCCCTTAGTCCCCCTTCCTCCCTACTGCTTCTCGCCGACGAGCTAGGATGTGATCCAAGCCCGGCCTTAATTCGAGTCCCGTTCTGCCCTTTTGTATAAGTAAGGCCACACTCTCCATGACTCTTTCCCTCAGCCAAGTCCCCCGTGCTTTAACCCTATCCCATTAAGGTGGGGTGGCAACCCCTTAGCTTTATACTCAACGATGAACGAGGAATTTTTTTAGTCACTTCCCCGTTCCCCAAAGGCAGGGAATGGGGACACTGTGTCGGCCATCTCATAATTTTCTCCATTGAGCTGTATCCGTCCCCTTATCTTGGGAGGTGCAAATGGGTGTTTCGTATGCAGGCACGGTGATTAACGCTGATTTCCTTATGGACCGCTGACTCTGTTCCTCGATTATTGGCCAAGCAAAGAGTCTAATCATTCTCCTCTTTTCGTCTTCCCGTGTCCGCCCCTTTTGCCGAAACTTCGGCCTTCTCCATTTATAACCTCCCGCCAGGAACCCGTCGGAGGATCCAATTGGCCTAGGGCCGTATTCGACTAGCTTTTAATCTAATATTAACCCATGGAGATGCTTCGTCGTTAAACAAGAATGGCCCTCTACATTTTAGCCCACCGGTGGACTACGGTCACGTGTGGAAAGCGTCTTCCCTGCCCCCTGAAAAGGGAAACAAACTCATGCCCGCCCTATTCAGACAGGGCCCTTCCTTAGCCATGATCACTATCCCTTTGTCTCTTAGATGGGTCGAAATAGCTTGGCCACCCACTCAACGAGCCGCAATCTCGCTTGACCTGCGCGGACAAACTTTGTTTGTCACTTTCCTTCCTTTGTTCAAGGCACAATCTCTCGCTGACGCGCGAGATGTTTTGAGATCTATACTCCTTTCCGCTTTCTTGAGACGGGTTTGGACTACGCCCAGGCCCCGCAAACCGCCGCATATTTCAATGCCCTAGGACCGAAACTTTCCTTCTGTCTTCAGGAAAGACTAAGTCCTCCTACTCCTCTTGGCACCTAGTGGAGTGATCGGCTTCTCAGGTTCCAGCATGAGAACCTTTTCGGATTTCCTCCCTAGGTAATCTAAATACGCAGGCTTCCAGTACTATTTTTTCGGAAGGGTAGTATATTTCACTTTTGAGGAGGATCCCCAATTGGAGCGGATCTTAGTTTCCATCTTTTGCTATTCCGTGCGGACTTACCAGTCCCCTCGTTGGAATGATCTGTTACTACCAGTTTATGGCATCACCAGCAACTGAAGTCAAATAGATTAGTCTCTATCCGGTGGATGTAAAACATTGAAATACCGGGGCTGAGATGCCGAAGCGATTGTGCATATTTTCCTTCCCCAAAGACCTTTACTTTAACAGATAAGACTTTGCCTCCAGAAGTTACCTCTGGGTTAAGCCTTTAGTTGATCTCGCATTGTAAGAAAAGCTGGTTCATCATCATGATGCCACCGTTTTTTTTCTGGTATTACCCGTGAACGAATCGACAGTCCGTGGAAGGGAACCTTCCTCAACCTTATGTTTGTGGGGTCGTGTCAAGAAGGACTGCATGTGTCAGCTGAGATTTATCCTTTCCCTCACGTCCAAGAATCTGAGACACTAGTGCACTAAAGATTTCGGGCCATCATTACTAGGAAGAGCAGTATGACAGCCTGGGGCTTTTTCAGGGGATTGTTGTACTGACATTTTTCCGCAAGAATGCAGTGATCTCACTTGGCAGAACAGTCCGACCCCTTTTTTGATATGCTCTTTACAAACGGACCCGTCGTCCGGCCAGAAACCTCCTGAGCATACAGAGAATGCACCCTTCACCCTAGAGGTGGCCCGGCACGGTGAGGTCTCCATGCCCTACATGAGGAGAGAAGTAAATGATGGGGCCAACGCTGTCATTCCTAGGCTACGATTGCCCCGGAGATGAGCCGTACGGCTTTACCCAGTACCCAGCCTCGCGAGATTCTGCTGTCGCTCTTTTTTCTTAGCAGCGGAGACCCGCGCTCTCCCGAGGCCGGTGAACGACCCAGGCTTTTCACCGAGGAACGGCCGGCGTCATAACGGCTCTGTGTGATACTCTGCCTATCTACCAGCGTCTTATTTTTCCCCCGCTCCCCTCAAGGCCTCTGCAAGGAGTCTTTGACACGTGAACGTCTCGGTTTGGACTTCCAACTTTTCTCACCTGCGTTCAAGTCCCCTGGCAGGCCTTTCGCATCGGCCGGCTGAGACAAGATTTACCCTCACCCTAGCTGTCATTAGCATCGGGTCTAAGAAACGATCGCCGATGTACTCACGCTCTTTGGCTGACCGCCCAAGAGCACTCAGGCTCCTTTTACCAGAATCAAGACCATTGATCCGCCCTGAGCTTGAAGCTCCCGGCCACGGCCAGACTCACCATGGCGACATGTGTGGTACCGAATCGTGGGGCACCCGGTATGGATCACCCCTGCTGGCTAGTCCCCCCCGCCACCGGCAACCAGAATTAATTCATAACCGCGCTCGACCAGCCTCCCTACGTCTTTGCCCGATGCCCGGCTAATCCGACCGCCGATGGTTCAAAAGTGAACCATTCCGAACGATAAACAGAGTCCAAACAGATAAAGCTAGCATTTCTGCCATCCTTTTGCCGATTCTTGACCAACCCTCCGCCATCTCCGGGCAGCTTTTTCCTTTCGTCTTCTTTTCAGTATTACCCCTATTTTATCGGTTCGACCGCCCGGGCCAGAAGGTTAGGGCGCGGAGCGGATTTACTATTTGAAGGACCCTTCATTGGACCCCGTCATGCATTTCTCACCCTTCTTGACGTTGTACTCCCCGCTCCGCTCGCCTTTCCGCGTTCGCTCGACGGCCCTCACTTACGGGATTCTTTCATAAAGAAAGGCCCCCAGGTACCCGCTCCAACCTCGTAGCTTTCCCCAACCGATGATCCTCATCTCTTCTATCATCCGGCTACGGGGACTCTTCCTCCAATCATAAGCTCTCCCGGCCCCGTTCCCTTACCGTAGGTAAAGTCGAGCCCGTGCCCGTAGACCTCCCCAGGCCGGAACACACGGACTTCATCCGATCGCCGGCCCCG
>Ga0179591_1374556_pt1 | contig 18444 bp, 21 predicted proteins | sample CZOMad2_1_08_16f_FD_182891 | JGI IMG/M metagenome (GOLD analysis project Ga0179591, IMG submission 182891) | Vadose zone soil fungal communities from Angelo Coast Range Reserve, California, USA - CZOMad2_1_08_16fungal (PacBio error correction) | ecosystem: Environmental > Terrestrial > Soil >... | reverse complement strand
TTCTATTAATACCTATCGCGAGGCTAGTCCACTGTCGTTCATCTGTTTACACACAGTTCCCATTTTCCCTGATAATTTTTTGACCCCACACAGGGGTTGAGGAATCTGGAAAAACGTGCTCAGGCCACGTCGCAACGTGGCTGCCGACCAACTAACCTTCCCCCCCTTAAACTCGATCTGCGTGTTTGACTAGAGAGTTCCATTGTGCTGTGCCCACCCAATTTGCTGCCCCTCTTGCTTCTTGGCCAAGTTCTGGTCTTTTTCTTTACAATGGACGACTTCTTAGCAGTGCAGAATTCGTTTCCTCGTCTTGTAACTTTGTGAACTACGCGTGCTTCTAAATGGCCTCGTTGTTCCTCCGTTTCTTGATTTTTTCTTGCTGACCAACCCTGCCCTTTTGCTGTTTCGAGCAATCCCCTTCTTCCCCCTTTTCCCCCCCCCCCTGTCGCATCCGGCCTGCAAGTCCGGCCGTCCTCCTTTGTGGCTTCGAGATTGGTACCCACGTTTTTTTTTTTTTTTCCTTCTCAGGGATCTCAACCTGCAGTTCCTCTACACGGCCGCTACTTTCTGAGGAGATCACTTTTTCTGCGGCTACCCCCCCTTCCGGCCTTTTCCCAGGCTTCGAAGCTGCGGCGAAAGTTTCTCCGAATTTTTGCCGCCTGCGTTTCCCCCCTCTGCCCCCCTTGAACAGCCGGAAAGGACTGACCTGCTTCTTCGCGGATTTTGGACGTCCATGTGCTCCGTTCATCACGGACACGTGATAGATTGTCCCGTTTGATGCACTCCCCCTATGATCCCGCCACGCCCACCCTATTTGAGGCATTTTTGTGTCTACCCTTTTACAACCCCACAACACGGCCACATCAGTTTATATGGCCCCCTTACTCTCCCCGATTGGTGTCCCCCCTTTTTCCCTTTCCTACGCGTATCCGATTGCGGGGTTTGTAGCTGTTGCTTTGATCTTTTTTTGCTGATAACACCAATATGTATTTAACCTTCTTGATATTCATGCGCCCTCTGTTCTCGTGACGTTCTTCGCCTCTTCCCCCTCACAGTAGGGTTCCCCCTCCCCTCATGGAAGGGTAACCCCACAACGGTTACATTTTGGGCGTGTTTCTTTCCCATCCAGCCTCGTCCCCAATCTATTGTTGTTTCACCGCCCTCTCCTCTCCTCTTCAAAGGTATTGCTCCGGCTTTTTTTTGAACCTTTTTTTTTGTGACCCAAACCTCCCAAGCTCGGTAATTGCCGACCCGTACGCGTGGCATACGGCGACACCACCCCCCCAGTCTGCGTTTCTGTTCTTTCGGTTCCCCCATCTTCCTTGAATAGTTCTACGACCTTCCATCCCCCTGTGCAACGTTGCCTCTTTTCCCCGGGACTGAATTTTCCCCCCCACTCAAGTCGATCGTCACAACCCCATTTTTTCCGCAGGTTTTTTTTTGATCTATGTCCCCGCCTAGTCATTTGATTTGCTGCCCCCGCCCAGCGACCCGCCCATGTTTTTTTGCGTGCACTCCGATCGGTTTTGATGTTGGAGGTTTTTTCTGCTGGCGTTTTTTTTTTGCAGATCTTAGTAGATTCTTCTCTGTTTTTCCCTTTTCTCGGTCAAACCCCTTTCTAAATGGAGGATCGGTATTTCGAATTTCCCCCCCGTTCCCCCTGACCCCTTCGTTCTTTTTTAATGAGGCGTTTTGCTTTTTTAACGACCCAGTGGGACATGTTTTAGTCCTTCTACCCGCCGTCGTTCGTGACTCTTTTTGGCCGCCCCTGCTTCACGCGCCTCCGGAGTGCCGTTTCGGCGCCTTCTGACCGGATTGAATTTTTCCTTGCCTTCTGTGCGGTTTGTTTTTTCGGCTTTTCCAACAATCGGCTTAGTTGCGGGGTAGGGATGTGCTGAGGGACGTGAGGCTTGTTTGCGTTGCACTTTTGATTCCACTTTTTTGCCGGATCCTTTCCCCTGATCTTTTCCCCTCTCTTGTCCCCGGAAGAAAATGTACCGTTTCTTTTTTGTCTTTGTTGATTTTTCATCGCATTCGTTTCGAGGGTTGCTTTGATGAGAGTTCTCGGCTTTGTCGGATTTTCTTGCGGTCTTGGGCGGTGCTTACAGGCTCCAGAAACCCCCATGTTTCCCTAATTTCCCCATTTGTCCCTCACTTTTTAAACCAAACTTTTGACCTCTATGGCTTTCCCCCCCCCCTTCTCTTTCATCCACACCCCACCCCCCTTCTCCCGTGCTTTCCGGGTAAAATTATTGCGAAGGACCTGTCATCGCCCTCCTATTTACCCTCAGGGGTCCCTGTTTTGCTCAGAACCAAGTATTCGTGCTTCCACCGTCCCTACCGTCCCAACGCCCCCCCCCTTGAGTGGTTCTTTTGGTCCCTTTTTCCTCCACTTTCTCTGGATTACGCCTGCTGTCAACGTTTTACTCTTCTGGCAAACCTTTTCCTTCGTGCTCCCGCAGGAAGCAGGAGTGTTCTTCTAACGTCCTCTGACGGTTGTCCGACCTTCCGATTTTTTTTTTTCCCGGTTCATTGCCCTAGACGTAAGGCCTGAAGAGGCGGACCGCCTTAGTTCTTGTGAAGTGTGGTTGGCGTCCCCACTGATTCCAAAGCTGATCGCCTTTTTTCCACGCTTTTCCCCGGTCCGGATAGTTATCGGGCACCGATATTCTTTCTCGATTTTTTGATGCCGCGTTATCCTCAAGGAGAGTTGGGCTTTTACTTTTATTTTAATTGCCTTTTTCAGTTCCCCCGTCTGAAGGAGCCTCGATTCCTGTGCTTTGCTCACCGATTCGTTTTTTTCCGGCTTTTTTTTTTCGGTCCGTGCCCCCCTACCAGTGCCGATATTTTTTCCGAGTACGGCGTTGCGACCCGTTCTTGCGCCCTGACCCTTTTTTTTTCTCGCCCTTTGCGTCCCCCTCCCTTGACGCTGTCCCTTTACTTTCTTGTCTTCAAAAGAATACAGAGAGTCCTGTCCCTTACCATCTTCTCTTTTCCCCCCCCCCCCCTCTGTTGTTTGTTTTTCTATGATGGGTAACTGTTTGGTATTCGTCCCTCGAACGCTTCCCGGTTTTCATGGTCGCCGGCCAAGGGCGAGATCACTTCGGCTTTCATGTGCGCTCTTTCCCTTTCGTTTGAGGCGCGGCAAACTGATTCCTCCCGCATGTTGGTCGCGGTTCTTCCCTTTTTGCCAGGTGGAAGTCCCAACGGCTTGCGTTCCCTTTACTTTCCGGCCGTCAGTGGCCCCGTGGGCGCCCAATCCTCGGCCCCTTGCAGTCTACCCGTCCCCCGCAACTCTCCGTTCGAAATTCTTCCCGTCTTAACCGTGACTAGACTGACCCTCTCTCTCGACTCTGCCAATCGACACGCGTATCCTTTAGCGTTCTGACCAAATTTCAGTGCCTTGAGAGTCATTATGGGAGGACCACCTTTTTACCATGTAATCACCCGACTGTCACCCTCAAGCTTCTTTCCCTTCGATTTGATCAAAAACGGCATGGTTTCCTTTCTTCCGTGTCATCTCGTCTCACGATTTGTTCCGTCGTCTGTGGTCGGACCTTATGTCAAAGTCGCGATTCTTCTCGTTGTGCTTCATTTTGACCCTGGCGGACCCAAGCTAGCAACAACAGGTGCGTCGGTGCCTTTTTCGGTCTGCGGTTCCCGGTTTTGGCTTCCTCCTTTTAGACACCAGTGTCCCCTTGAGTCAGATTATTCCTTTCCCCCCATCACCGATTTCCCCACGAGTGCCTCTGGAATTTTCTGTGTTTGTATGAACACCGATTTCAATTAGGGGCCGGCCAGTTCTAAAGTTGTTCCAGATTGCAAAGCGCTCGATCTGTTTTTCCTCTTCAGATCAACCACTTCTCCTACTCTGGCTTCAACATTGCCCCCCCAAGTTATCGCGTGCCTTCGTCATCGACACCGATTCACCCCCCCTTTTTTGAACAACATCTTTTTGTAGAAGACAGATTGACCCCGTAACTGTGTGACCTCATGGGCACACGGGAACGCCCCACCCCTTCCCCTACGCAATGTTCCTCCCACACTGCATTCCTCCGGACCCCTTAATTATCCGAAATTTTTTGTTTCATAAAGGCCTTCCCCCAAGACCGCCCTATATTCCCCGCGTCCTTCCAAGCTGCTTTCCGTCCCCCATGAGAGAACAGCAAGTTCTTCAGATCTTCCCTAAAACTGTTCCGCCGGTCGGCTTGCGACACCCCCCCCTTCTCCTACTTGCACAGAATCACCGGCATTGCCGGCACTTCCGCGCCCCGTTCATCGTTCTTTTCTCTCGGTTTTCCTGATCAAATTTTGACGTGTGGCCCAAATCGACGGATGAGGCGCAGTGGTCGTAACCCCCCTCGACTCCCTCACCAGTCAGGGATACGGCTCCGCCACCAACTTTGTGTCGTGTTTTTTTTTTTTTCTGGCTAGCTCATTTTTCCAAGAGTGGCTCGTTGCAGCCCCTTCCGCCCTTTACCCGTGACTTTACTTTGCCGTCCCGATCGTTGTTGTTGCCCCTTTCCTGTTTCTGTCCCTCGGCCGTTTCCCCTTGTGTTATCCGGCGAGCCTTTCTTCAGCGTTATATATATTATGCGCCGTCGTCCGAGTTGCGACTTGGTGTGGGTTTCTCGTTTGATCCCCCACGCCTTTCTTTTCCCTGACAACTTAGTCAGCGCAAGGGTTTTATGCAACCTCTCCCGCAAGGTGGGATCCTTGATGAGTCTCTTTTTCGAGATTTTTTATGTTTTCTGTCTTGTCCCCAAAAACTGACAACTGCGGGGTGCCGCTTTTTGGGTTCCCTTTTGTCGTAGTGCCATTCTTTTTAATCCCTGGCTCTTTCCCCCCACTTCCTTTTTTCACATACAAAAAATGATTCGAGCCCGTTTTCCCCCCAACACAACCTCCCAGATGTTGGTTACGACCCCAATTCCCGCCCCCAGCAACCGTCCTTGTATCGGCATTTATGAATTTTTGCGTGCGTTCTTTTTCCACATCTTTTCTCCTACCTTTTGACATAGGCCGATGTGCCTTTTTTTTTTTCGTCCCCCACTTTCCCAGCCTTCTGTGCGGGTGATCATTAGGGTATTCATTTTTTCACCGTCGCATATGGTTCCTTCCGGGTCGTGTTGATTCACCTGGTTTCCCATGTGTCTTGTCAAAATGAGATTCAACTAAGTGGCGTCGCCGTCGTTGCTTGATCTTGGGAAAGTTCTTTGTTTTTTTCCTTTCCCCCCTAATACTCAGGGACTTCTTTGGGGCGTTCTATTTCCGCATGTCATCACCTTTGAGTTCTCGTGGCCCGTTTTTAGATGTTCCCACTGCCTTCGTCTTTTTTTTTTTCGACATTGCAATAGCCACAAATGTAGTTGACTTTCTTGGTTTTCAATTATGGTTAGGGACTGTGGTGAAACCCCTTTTCATCGGGGGGGTTTTTTGGGTGGTGGGGGGAAAGTAGACCCCAGTCCGCGTCCTCTCTGGTTACCCTTCTCAGTCCTCCCACTCGTCCTTCACGGTGCCTTCTCCATTCTTTTTCAATTGGTAGCGGACCCGGACCGGGCCCCTCCTTCTTTCCGGAGTTTTGCTAAACAACATCGCTGCCGGTAGGAGCCCCCCTTTTCCTCACTGGCCTGGATTTTCCTAGTAATACTGCCACCTTACAGGTAAACTCGCGATCTTGCACTTCTCCCGCAGTTGATGGACTTTTGTTTTGTGGCGCGTTGGTTTTTTCCCGTTCTGTTCATCTTCCGAAGTCATGGTGTCCGTCGTATGCTCCCCGATGACTTTTCACCCGATGCCTGACGCTGCCCCCGCTCTGGCTCTCTCGGGAGGATCTTCTCCTCTCCTTGTCTGTTGAGATTTGAGATTTACATCGAGGTCTAGCGCCTTCACGTCGTTCATCTGTTTTCCAAGGTTTTTTTCTCCCCTGCTCCTTTTGGCACTTGGTGGTTTAACCTTGTCATGTGCCCCTGTTTCCATTTCTGCCACGCGTTGTGCCCACCGCCAACCACCTTCCATCCCCCCCTCCCTCCTGTCGTTTTTAATGTTTACGAGAGTCTTCCCTCAGTCAAGTGCGCTTTTATCCGCCTCTACCTGTAATTTTGTGCCTTCTCTATGATGGATTAGCAACACTCTTTCCCCAGCCCCGCTTTCTTGCTTTGTACTCTCTTTCCTCTTTCGATGTCTTTTACCAACTTTTTTCACGCGATGTGTAATATACTGGGCTCTCTTAGCCGCCCTCTGACTGCGGTTTTTAGCGTTCCAAAGCGGCTGGTTGAGCCCAGTCCCTTTTTTTCCATTTGGTCACAGCCGATATGGAACACTTTGCCCCCGACCGTCTCGCATTGTGTTGGCCCGACCGGCTTTCCCCCCCCCCTGTCTGGCTCGCGGCGGTTGTAATTGCTTCTCCGATTCTCCACCCTGTTTTTGCTTAGAACACTCCAAAATGTGTCTGCGGCTTACCAGAACGCTTTGTTACCGGCTTTTACCTTAGTCGATGGCTTGTTTTTGCCGGCGCAGCGACCAATGACTTTGCCCGTCGCTTTTCGATCGGCGTCCCCCATCTCCCGAATCTTGCAGTGGGCCTCTTTCGCTGGTTTTGATGGTTCCATTTTCCGTGTTCTCCCTTCCCGCACATTCGCCCCAGGATACCCGCGTTATTACCCTATTCCCGTCCCCCGAGCCCACAGACGGCCTTTGTGCGCATTGTCCTCCCCCCCCCAACAATTTTCAACAAACCCATACCCCGGCCCCCTCTTAATCACACTCACTCATCCTCCCCTTTCTTACCCGGAACTGCGGTTTCTTTTCGGGACTACTTGGTCTCTCCACACTAATGCTTGTTATTTTTTGGACCTGCGCCTTGAATTGGCATTATGTCATTTTTTCTTTGTTGGGGCTCGTCTTTTTCATCTTTCTCGTGTCTAGTCACTTGACACTGTCCACGGACCACTCCCCTTGAAGCCACCACACTCGGCTCTTTTTGCGGGCCCGTTGTTCTTTTGCAAGCCAAAGCAGAAGGTCTTCTCCCGAAAAAAGCCTTTCTTATGCCGTCCAGAGTCAAAAGCTTGCCTCCTTTTCGGGTTAATCCAACCCTGCCAATTCCCCTGGCTTCCGGGTTTTCCCTGGCCTGGACGGGTTCCACCTGGATCGTGAACACCACCCCCCATTGGTATTGAAGTGCTTCGGCTAATATCTCTATGATCGCGTCGGACCCCCCGACCTTTGGACCCTTCTTCACCACTTTTTTTTCACGGCCGTATGACGCCCCCAGTTAAAGGCAGGTCCCACCCAACAACTGTCTTCCTCCTTGCCCCCTTGATTCCAGGTCTTCGATCCTTGTCATGTTCCTTTCCCCCTCCACATTTTCTACGTCCCGAGTTTTTTTTTCGTTTGAATCGCCAGGGATTTGGTTTTTTTCGTGAGTTTTTTTCTGGATGAGTTTCGCTTGTGATGTCCCACCTGTTTTCAGGAACACAACAAAGGCCGGGCGTTTGTCCCGGGTTCTCCCCTGTCCCAAGACCTTATCCGACCGTAGCAAGCCGGTTTTTGTGCCGGGGCCCCCTGTTGAAAATCACTCTCCCGGTTTCCCCTCCGCTCCGTTCGGCTATGAACGGTATTTCTGCCTGGACGCGTTTTAGGCCTTGGGGAGCTTCGTTTTTCTTTTTCCGTGCTTTCTTCTTGGAATAGATGTCCACGTCGGTCCCTTTCCAACACCCCTTCGGTGCTCTTTGTTCCCGGTTTCTGTTCCCCATTTTTCTACTTGGTTCCGTAAGTTGGGTTCTTTTGGTTTCGTTCCTTCCTTGGTCCACTTTTCCCTTATCCCTCGTCACTGTGGGGTTTTTGGATCGAGAAAATCCCAGATGGTTTTCCTTGATTGCCCGATTGTTTTTGCGGCCGGGGCGATCGTCTTTGGGCCCGGACGTCCTTTTTTGGAGTTTCGCGATCCGGGGGGGTCGTCCCCTTCTTTCCCTTTGATCCCTTCAGTAGATTAAAAAACACAGGTTCCCGCTCTTGTCGTTACAAATTCCACTTATGCGGTCCTAATGCATCGTTTTTCACCACATCCTTTTTTCTTCTTTGGCTGCTGTTCAGGCTAGTTGATGTCCGAGAATTTTCTCACTCTTTCCTCCTGTTTTTTTGTTTCACCGTTTGCTTTTTGTTGATCGTCCAGTCCATGAACGTTGTCCCACCGTGCACGTGACCTCATGCCCTCGCCATGATTGTGTGCTCTCTTCGCTTTCCACCCCATCCTCTTGCCAGTTGTGCAACGTTACTTCGCTGGTCGACTTTCACAGTTTTTTTTCGCCCCATCTTCGATTCCCCCCACCGCCTTGGTCGCTTGACGTTCGTCTCTTTCCCTTTTCCCCCCTGGCACTTTTGTGGAGTGAAGTTGCTGCCAGAAGGAGCGGCACGACCAGGCCTGCTATGGAAGTGTTTTTTTTCTCCCCCCCTGGTTTCACTAGACCCCGGGATAGAGTGAGGGACACCTTCTTGCCTAATAACTTTACCCAGTTCTAGCTGGTGTCTCCGGTAATTCGACGCAGATCTTTCCCTCGATTTTTGAGTTTCCATTCTTTTTCTATCACTAACGGAATGTGTTCTGTGGGATGTGTTTCTTTTGCCCCCCCTGGCCATGCAGGGCCGTCCCTGTTTTTTTTTGCGTTTGCCCGGTCCCCACTCGAGGTCCCGATTTCTCATTACTTTTGTTGTGCTTTTTCTTTTTACTGCCAGTGCCTTTTGGTTTGACTTGCGTTTTTCTCGACCTCCGTCGACCACTGGTCTTGAATGTACTATCTCTTTTCCGTCCCTGAGGTTCGGTCCCCTACCAATTGTCTTTAACCTTTCCTTTGTTTTTTTGGCTTGCAAGACCAGTCGCGCCGCTTGTCATCTCTCTCTTTTTTTCCCTCCTTTGTTTTTTTCCTGAGTGTGCCGTGGAGCGTCTCTCTTCTTCCGGTTTCTCTTTACTTTTAAAGTTTTTTTTGACTGGATGCGCGGAGGCCTGGTCCTTCCAGTCGCGTCTCTTTTCTCCTGGCTGTCGTTACTGAGAATTCCCACGTCTTGAACTGGTCGGACTTCCCGAAACCTGCCGGATGTACAGACTTTTTGAGGTCATTTATGAATGTGTTCCCTTTCTACCGCCCTGCATTTGTGCGCGACCGTTCCCGTGCCATTACTCCCCCCCCACCCCACTACGCCACCCACCCCCCCCCAAACACAACCCCCCCCCCCCCCCCCCCCCCACCCCCACCCCCCCCCCCCCCCCTTCTCGATTTTAGACGAGAAGGCCGCAAAACGCGAAGCCCTTGTCGCATGCCCTGCTCGCACCCAGAGAAGATTACAGACTACTTGCCGTTTCCACTGTCTCTTCTGTCTCTTTGGCGCCCTTTCCTCTTCATTCCCTCCCACGACGAAACGGACCTTATACTGGAGATCGCTTCCACAATCGTGTGCTAGTTTCGGAACCAACCCCTAGACGTATGTTCGACGACACTTTGTTTATTCCGGGCGATGCTACAATCCGACTTCGGTTGCTGTCTTTGCCCGCAGTCTTCTCCGGTTTGACCGAACTGATCCCCCCCAACGTCTTTGGGTGCGCTCGCGATGGCATGGTTTTCCCCTTGATGTTTCCTCCGCTCTTTGATGTCGACTACCCGTGCCCTTCTTCTTCAGTGATTTACGAACCTCGTTCATCGCGTCTTCCGCGTCGCTCCCCCTCTCTATGTGTGATTTGCCCCCACCCCAATTTCTTGGGCAGTATTTTATTCCCCCCCCAAGTTTTTTCTCGGGCTTCCACCCCCTTCGTTTGTCCGTCCCTTTGTTTTTGCCCCTTGTTTCTCTCCCCCATCTCACCCCCAAGGACCTCCGGTCCCCCCCCCCCCGCTTTTCCCTCGCTTTGGTACCGGGACAGAGGGCATCAACCCCTCCAAACCTCGTTTCGGTTTGTAGTCCTATTGGGACTAGCGGGTTGTACATTTGCCCTCCCCTCAAACCCAGCAAAAAGTTGTTGGAATTCCCCCGCCACACCTTACTGTCCGCAACTTTCCCCTCTGAAGGCATGACGAAGTTGACAGAACATCGACTTCAAGCCCTTGCCGTTAGATTCCTCGTTTTCAGCGCCACGACGTATTTCCTCTCTTGTTCGCGTCCCTTCCACTCCCTGGGAGGCCGACGCACTTCGCGTCTGCCGGCCGCTTAAACCTTGCCCTTCATGAACTACAAGAAACGTGTCTTTCTTCTCCCAAGGTTCTGGAGGAACTTCAGTCCTGCGTACGCGATTTAATTACCCGTTGCCTATACATACCCTGCGACTGTTGTTCTGCAGGCTCAAAACCGGCGTTTTTCATCTTAAAGATTTCGCGGCAACTGCGTGCTTACGAGCTTTCGTCCCCACTTCCTCTCTGCCATTTTCTCGGCATGCAGGATCACAAATTCTCCCTCCCTCTTTGTTTTTTCACTGTTCCTTTGTGGGTTTTTTTTCCCCATATTTGCGTTCTCCAATTTTCTGCCGTTTTTGCACAGTGTGAGTATTAGGCAGGATTTCCCTGTTTCGGGCGTTAGCTATCATCTCATCTTAGTATTTTCTTTCGAAGACTTTTGGCGAATTGTTGTGGTTGTCGCCCTCCCATTCCTCTTTCAATGTTCACCCTGGAGGTGTCTTGCACTTCAATTTGTCTGTACTCAACTCCGCCGTTGATTTCCGGGGAAGTTGCTTTTCGGTCCTTCCGTGTTTTGTCTTTCTTTTTCCGCGACCAATGTCACGTGAGTCCTCTGTTGGGGTCTTCTGTTGTTCCGTAGGACTTTTGTCACCCGGCGGTTCCACCCCCTTTGTTTCGGTTTGGCGTAAAACCTCTGACCCCCCCGCGCCTCCACACACCGCATTAGTGTTTCCTTGCCCCCCCAGATCCCGCCATGCACCGCCCCTCCCCCCCGTATTACAAGTCCTTTCTGGATTTCGTGTTTGCAAATCTTTTGCGATTCCTCTTTGTTGACACAGTCCGCTGTGCTTTTTTTCGGATTGCGTCCACTTATTCTGTTTCTGGAATCTTTCTGTTGTGACCTTTTAACCTTGTCATTCAATGTTGTCATTGTTCTGGTTTATTCACCGTGGCACACTTTGATCGTCCCCACAACCGCGTGGGGCTTAGCTCCCTCCGTGTTTGTCATTTCTTTTTGCTTTTAGCGCGCGGCCCTCCCAACGTTTGGTTCTTTCGCGCAATCTTCTTTTGAAAAGCGTCCCACTTTTCGTCGTTTAGTAGTCTTCGTTTTCCTTTGAAGGTTGAGTCGTGCGTAAGCCTGTTGACGCCGTGCCGATTTTTTTCGCGCTTTCCCTACCCTGTTGCCACAGCTACACATGCGGTTTGTACTTTCTGTTTCACTCCAGTCGTCCCCGTGGTTAACCCAGGCCAACATAGGTTCCTGCCGCGAGTTCATCGCTACGCTTTTCTCCGTCCGTCGTACCCTTATATTTCGCTTGCCTTTTCCACTCCTTCACAACAGGTTCCATTACGATCGTTTTCCGATTGTGCACCCCCCCGCCCTTTTCCGGGTAGTTAGTCCCAGGCCTCCCAACTGGTCTATTAGAACCTTTTTCCCCCCCTTTTGTTCCAGGCACTTTCCGCTCATAGACCTCGCTCGGATTTGACCGTTTTTCGTCGTCCAGCGTGCTCCGGTTCCTTCTCGCCGTTTCCCCCGCGTGGGTGTTCCACGAGAGTTGATGCAGTGTACTTTCTAAGCGGTGAACGAGATTGGTAGCTCGCGCGCGGTCTCTCTGTCTTCGGTCTAATCCCTTCCTCGGTTTTTTTGTGGTGTTGAGATGAATTTCCTCCGATCGCGAGTAGCAGCTATTCCCCCAGTGTTCCAAAGTACCAATGTTGGATCGCATTTCTATTTGACCACTACTTGCCCGGACGTCTGTTTATCATTTACCCGTACTTCTACGGTGACACTGCCCAAACAAGTCCATTCAACCACTCTAGCTCCCCCTCCAGACACACTGTCTTGCCTTGGCTCCCGACTTTCTCTACCTGCGCCACCGGCCTGCCCCGGCCCCGGCAAAACCCCCATACGGCCTTCTCCCCACTCTTGTACAAAGGTGCATTTTTTCTACCCTCCCCGTGGTATTCTTCCTCGCTTGAAACCCCCTTTTTTCTTGCCACCACATCCAACGATGGATAGGCCCCCCTGTTAGTTCCAGTGTATGAGATGTTTTACTCTTCTTCAGGATTTTCGAGAGGCAAGTACCTTTCTATGTCTCCAACTGGTTTCCCCCCTCACTTCGTCTTTTTTCAATCTCCACAGTAAAGCGGGAAGACGGTTTGGCGCGATTGCCATGTTCCTTTGGTTCTCCTTCGATAGGTTGCCCCCCTCGGTTTTTGTAAGACCCCTCTTATTCTAACTCCGCATCCCGATCCAAAGATTTAATCGACCTTTTTCACGGTCTCACCCTTTCTTTTTGTGTCCTCTAAGCCATGTTCTACTTCGTTTATGGAGAGTATCCTCAACTGATACTACTTGCGGGCATTCTCATCGCTGCAAAGCTTCAGTGGTACTGTGCCCCCGTGTAAACCCTTACGTCGGATTCCATGTTTCTCCGGGTTATGAAATCCCCCCTGACTCACGGCCCCCGAGATCGTTTCATCCTTTGTGTTGAGAGGGCAGTCGTCTACGACAAAACACCCCCCCCCCCAAATTTTTCCCTCGCCGCTATGTCCCCACACTTACCCTCCGATGTCAACTTTTTTTCTAGTGAATTGAACTTACACGAGAAATTACCTACTTGTCCCTTTCTTCCTCACTCTTGCCGGTCGTGTTGCTTCTTGGTTGCTTATTTTTTTATCAAACTGCGGTCCCTGGTCTACCCCGTCCTGTGGGGATGGTCATTTGCGGAAGTGTTCTCGACGTTGCTCTTTTTTTCCGTAAGTATCTACCAGACTCGGTCTTTTCCCCCTCACCCCCTTCAGAAAACAAACACTCTCTTCATGTTTCTTGGTGGCTGGAACAGCCCCCAACTTCGGACCGTCCCCCCCCCATGCCCTTTTCTTTCCTCGCTATCCCCACAGTATTGTTTTGGCGTTGCATCACAGGACTCTTTTTGTCCCCCCCTCTCAACCCTCCCTGTCAGTGGAGTCTTTTTTTTGTGATTCGTTTCGACCCCCCCCCCCCCCCCCTGTGAATGTTACGGTTCTTCGGGAGAAGCTTTAATTTCTCTATTTCCTTCTCCTTTCCTGCCCTCCGTGCCCTCCACTTTTCACAAGTTTGGTCCGATATTGCGGGCCCCCAGGAATTCCGCCCCAGCCTTCGACTTCCCCCCCCACCCAAAGTTATGTCGTTTTTACTTGAATCGGCCGTGTGCCCGAGCATTCTTGTTTAACCGATTTTCCTTTCCCGACGCTTAAGGTCAGAACCTAGTTTCGTGCCTTGCCCGATACAATTCTTCTTGAGTTTCTTTCTCTTCGGTTGCCCTTTCTTCTATTGAGTAACACCCTGTTTATCATTATGGTGTAAACCCTTGGGGCTCTTTAAAGCGGAGGGCCTGGTGCGTTTCGTTAAAGGGCCGCTCCTTCCCTCGTTGGGAAAAAGCTCCCCCCTACTTCTTTGTCTCTGTAGGTTTTTACACCTTTTAAGACGATCCACAGGTTAAAGCCTGAAGTCCGCCGTCGTCTTTTCGTTTCCTCCCTTTTTATGTAGCATTTTGACGACTTATCTTTTTTCTCTCCTTAGCCCGCTTTTGTGGGATCGGCGCGATGTGTTTAAAATTCTGTGGCCGTCGTTTGCCTAAACACTTCCCTGTTACTTTCGGTTTTAGGAGTGCTTATTAACTGCTTGACGGACGGCTGTTATCTGTTCTTTCCTTTTCACTGGTTGCCCGGTGGCTAACATCTGATCCCCTGTCTTTCCCTCTCCTTTCGGTTTGACTCGGCGTTACAACACCTTTGCCAGGGGTCCTATGGCAGTCGTTCTCTTTCCCGGCGGTTCGATCTTTTGGGCCCGGCGGTCTTCTTTGCTTTTCCGTTGCGAATGATGTTTTGCGCCGTAGAGCCTGAGTTCAAAATCACCTAACCCCTGCTTCCCCATTTTTTTTGCGTCCTGGTCACCAACTGATATGAGGCATGAATTTGTGTCCACCCACACATCTCTTTCCTTTTTGAAGGTCCTGTTTAGTGCTCTGTTTTCTTCCGTGAATTCCTTTCTTCGAAGTGGCCCTTTTGTTGTTTTGGATGTTAAGGAATACTTCTTCGGGAACGTTCCCCCTTTGCCATCCACCCTGGTTGACCCAAAGTTTGTCTTCTTCTTTTTTTTTTCCCCATGTCTGGGCCAACCACCGCGGGCATCAATTTTATCTTTTCGATTTTTCCCTTTCAGTCTGCTCCTCCCCAGTTCACGAACTTTGTCCAACCCGCGTCCTCTCGACGTAATTGATTTTTTTTCCTGCACATCTCGAGTAGACGCCTGGAGTTGACCTTCAACTGTCCCTCTTCACTTGATTCTGACGGTGTTTCCTACACGGCGTCCCCAGCGATCTGGCTTTTCCCTGAGTCCTTCTTAGCCCTGGTCGATCGGGTTCTTCCCTTACCCGCTCCTTTTTCCGTCTTTTTGCACTTTCGAGTCTCCTCTGACGTTTTTGTTTTTCCACCTCTTGCTGAGTGTAGTTCAATGGTCGCCTGCTCACTGTTCAGATTTGACTTCTTTTTTCACCCCTAAATGAAAATCGTTAACCTTGGATTCTTTTTTTTTGTGGGTGTGCGTTATTAAGTGTCCGTTCGTCTGCCCCTGTCCTGGTGAACCGGTTCCTTTCATTGGGGTGCCCGTACGTTTCGACGTTCTTCCCCCCCCCTTTCGGCGACCCTATTTTCTTTTATTCCTCGACAATTTGGTCACGCCAACTTCTGTCACACTTTACTCCGTTCATTCCGAACCTTCAGGCCCTCACAGGTTCCCCCTGATAAATGGTTTTCTTCTTAATCCTCCTCTTGGTTTTCTCTCTCTAGGCTTGGGACGTTCGTGGTATTTCCGTTTTTCCTGACCCTTTTCAAGTTCTGACGTTGATCTCAGGGCTACCTTTCGCGCTTTTTTTTTCTCTTCCGTATGGGAGTCGTTGCCAACATGAGGCCTTCACTCTGCATTTTGTCGGCCTTTTCGCTAAACTTCCTCTCCAACACGAGAAAGAACCAGTGGCTCGTTTTTCCCCTTGCCGCAGTCGAGGCCAATTGAGCTCCCCTTTTTCCGCCCCACTTCCCGTTCCATTAGACCCTCTGCCTTGGCCGTTGAAACCTTTTTCTTGAAATCTTCGTTTTCCTACTGACCAACTCCCTTACCCGTCTCGATGTCTCCTTGCAAGCTGCTTTTCTATAGTTTGTGATCCTCCACCCTCTTTTCCGCAGAAATGGCCCAGATTCGTTTTTTTGTGCGCTCCGCTCACCAAATCGTGGTTCTTCTTACAGTTCCCCTTCACGTACAGTCTGACATTCTCCTCGTGTCTCCCTTAGTTCTTTCCCCGCCTCGACGTTAAAGTCCGAAATGAGTCTTTTTGCAGCCCCGCCCGTTTGACGTGCCACGACGCGACAAACCTTGTTTTGGACGATTTTGCTTTTGGTTCGTTTTCACGTTTTCCTACGACTCTTTGACGTCGACCACCGTGCCGGTAAGATTGATCTTTATTAATCAACCGTTCCCTTCTGCCCCTTCCCTTGACGATTTTTTTTGATCCCCACCCCTAGCAGTTCTTGTGCTCTCATTGGCGGCACTCTTTTCTTCTGAGTCTGGTTTCTGCTCTTCCCGCCCATTCAGCTTTACTCTCTCAATTTCCCCTTGGCTCTTTAGCCTCAGGAGCAACTCGGACCGTCTCCCCCCTCAAGGTCCCCCCACCCTCGTTCACTTGTTTTCCGTCGGCTGCCCGATGCGAGATTCAAGGGTTCTTCTTTCCCTCCACCGCACCCACCAGGTTAAAGCCCCGTTCCTGGGGCCGCCACCCTCGTCCCGTTTTCTCTCATTCCATTTGCCAGACCGAATCACTTAGACTCCTTTTTGCCTTTTCCCCTCCTCCTGGTCGACTCAACGCCGCATCTCCACCTCTCGCCATACGTTTTGCTTGTTCCCCCCACATGACTTTTACTAGCCTCGTTTTTGCTCTTTTTCTTTCCATCTACGCCTAAATCGCGTGGGAAGGACTGTCCTTCCCTTCCTCTGCCCTACCTCCCTGTTTCTTGCTATTCTACAATCAGGGAGCCTAGTTTCCCTCCCTCCGGGGTCGTTTTTACTCTTGTTTCATCTGGTTGCTAAGGTCATAAGTCTCCCGATCTTTTTTCACAACTTCCCCTTTTACGGCGACCCAGGAGAGTTCCCTCAACTTCCGGCGTTGAGTTGTCGCACATAATCTCTTCCATTTTGTTGTCTCGTCAGCTTTGCTCCTAAATTTTTTTTTGCAACGCTCCTGTGACTTTTCTTGCTGTTCTGTTTCCTGTTGGCCTTTTCCCTCGGAAGTTGCCTTGTGAGTCTATTGCTTTTTCTCTCTAGACTGTTCCTATAATGTTTTGCTGAGTACAGCTTTACGACCCTTGTTTTTTTTGGGTGCCGCTATCCGAGTTGGCCATGACCTTACATTGTTTTCTGTATTCTCACCTTTTGTCTCATTCCCGACACCGAAAGGGCTTTTCTTCCGCGGCTCCTCAGATGCTTTTGAGATTGAGGTTTGCTTTTGTTCCCATCCTCTCCCCCCCCCATTCCCCCCCTGATGTTTTTATAATGTTTGTTCCGTAGGTGCCCTTCTTTTTTACCCCGGCGATTTGACAAAATTCCCTTTTCGCGTGCCCTGCGCCCCATGACCCCTCCTGTCGCAACACCGCATTCTCGCTTTGGGATCACTAGGCCCATATAAGCCCATTCACCGTTGAAAACGATTCGTGGAGTTAGTGTTCTCCCCCCATTTCTTTTGGCGCCAGCCGTTGTGTCCCCCTCTTCTTCTTTTTTGTCTTTTTTTTTCGTAGAATAACAGCTTCCCCCTTCTTTTTCCTGTGACTTCTCGGGGGATTCCTTCTCCCTTCATTCCCCTTCTATCTTCGCCCAACGGTCCCCTTTGTCTTCTTTCAACTAGCGTATTCTGTCTCACGCTTTATTCTTTCGAATTTTGTCTTGCTGCCCTTGGCCCCATTCTGCCCTCTTTTTGAAAGCCCTATTTATTTCCTGTCCTGCAACGTTCTTCTTTCTCATGATTCATTTGGCTCCCTTTTATTTTTGCTTCTCTGCTGTGCTTTTGTATCGTCTTGTTGCCTCTTTAGCGTCCTTTCTAGCACTACCCGGTTTCAATTTCGCACAATGCCCGTTTTTTCGCGTTTTTTCTTTGTCATTAACCTTATTTCAGTGGTAGAATTGACTTTGACAACAGCCAGCTGTTAAGACGAGACGCTCATTCCCCTTTTCTCCCCAACGCTTTACTATAACTCTGAGGCTTTAATGGTAACCCCTCCGCGGACAATTCACGGATTCCGTCTTTCGATGTGACCCCACCCATTTTTCCTTTTCTCTTTGGTTTAGTGAGGCTTGGGCTTTATTGGACAAGGTCTTTACTCTCTTTTCGCGCCCTTTCTCCGGGAAACGTCGTGAGCCGAATCGCCCCTCTAGTTGATGCTTTTTTTGTTTTCTCCCCCGCGTTCGTTTATGAGACGTCCGTTTTTCCCCTCCCTGGTGTTTTCAAACCGTGATCGATCCAGTTTACTTTCACCTGAAAACTCCTTACGGGCTGCTCGCTTTCTCGATTTTGGTGAGGCAGCGCTCTCTTCTCCCCCTTTTGTTTGTTGGGCCTCGATAATCCCGATTCTACTGGTCAGCCTAAGGCTCCTCCCTTCCCCCAAGAGGTCAACTTGGAGATTTTTCTTTATTGGACCCCCTCGGTGGATTTTAGTTGTTCTCCTGGGTAGTCTTACCCATGACCGTGACCGTCTGTCCCACCGTTGCAAAACCCGTTCCCCCTTCCCCCCCCGCCTGTCTCAGCGCCTTTCCGTTCCCTGTTTTTAAGTGTGAGCGCTGTTGAGTTGCTAACTTCCATTCTTCCACTCTTTCCTCTCTTTCCCTCACCCTGTCCTCTTTTACTTTTTTTCTGCACACTTAGTCCGTCCGTCCTTCCTAGATTGTAAACTTGTGTTTTTCCTTCGATGGACCGCGCTTGATAATTTTACCCCCCTTTTCTCCGGCTTGCGCGGTTCCTCGAAACTGTTCCTTGTTCGAGCCTTTTTTTCGTAACCCATTTTTTTGCTTCCGCCCAGCCTCTTAATTTCCCCCCCCACCACTCCCCAATTTTTCCACCGAAGGCTTTTGTGTTCAGGCTCTTTCAAACCCACGGTTTCTTTTGCATATTTTTTTGTTGACCCTTTTAGCCTCTCTTGACTTCTTGCCTACTTTACATGATCAGGTTGCAACCCATTGCTGCTGCTTTCTTAACGGGTTCCC
>Ga0179591_1305854_pt1 | contig 18445 bp, 20 predicted proteins | sample CZOMad2_1_08_16f_FD_182891 | JGI IMG/M metagenome (GOLD analysis project Ga0179591, IMG submission 182891) | Vadose zone soil fungal communities from Angelo Coast Range Reserve, California, USA - CZOMad2_1_08_16fungal (PacBio error correction) | ecosystem: Environmental > Terrestrial > Soil >... | reverse complement strand
GAGACCCCACCACCCCCCCTTTTTGATTTTTTCTGCGTGCTGTCGGAGAGGACTCCTTCCCTTTTGATCCCACTTTCCCGGTCTGGTACCCTGCCCCCCCTCTGCTCCAAGCGAGGGTTCTTTACCGTGCAAGAAACGCGAGTCTTGTTATTTTTCGCAGTTTGGGCTTTGACAGATACCGTGTCGTGCCCACCCCCACTCGGCTCCTCAGAAGATTTTAAGCTAGTTGCCGATTCCCTGGGCTTTTGTGGGCCCTCCTTTTTCAGCGAGTTCCACTTTTTCCCTTTTTTTCGACCACGTTTTTTTTTTTTTGGCTCGTGATGTCGACCTTTAAACCCCCCCCTCCAGTTACCTTAGTTACTCTCCCTTCTCGCCCGAGCCGATCGATGATTTGGGGACGACGACCCGATACATTCGCAATTTCCCGTTTCCCGCTCGATCCGCCAGATCTACAGCGGCATAGTGGAAGATCTTTAACTGGTCCGCGCATCGGTCGTCGTCGAAGGACGTTTTCCTGTCCATTCCGGGCCTTCTTGAAGGTTCCTTGTTCCCGCGGTCCCCCTTCCTCACCCGTAGGCGGCCCCCGGTGTTTGTATCGGGCTTGAGGAGGGCGTAGAGTGTTTTGTGTGCGGCGGATAGTATGTCATGTCCCCCCACGTGTACGTGGGATTTCGAGTGCGCTTTAAGGCAGCGTGGTCTGGCGTTGTGCACCACTACAACCCTTTTCAACGGGTGGCAAGGTTGTTTTGATCTTCCCGTAGGGAATTTTTTTTCGGAAGTTTGTAGGCGTCGGCCCATTCGCTAAGGTCTCAACCCCCCTTACCAACCAAACGGTTCGAATCCTAGGGTTATTTAGAGTTTCTGGGCACCCAGAGCCCTGGTTTAATCGAATGGGCGGGTCCGGTTTCCCCTGTAGACTCGCAGTTCTGGTCCATTATCGGGCTTACGTGGATAGGCCCTTTCCTGTCTCGACCCCTTTCCGCGGCTTTTGGGACAGTGTGCCCGCCTGCTCTTTTAGAATCGATCTCCCACCCGCGTTTCCAAAATGTGCGCACACAAAACCACTCGTTAGGTACCTTTTCCAGCCCCCCTTTTTTTTTTTTTTTTGTATGCGTTTTTTGCTTTTCAGCACGGCCGGGCAGGTTCGACCCCGTGTCGCAGACGTTTTTTTGGCCGTGCACCTCTGTTGGTGCGTCCAGTCCCTTTCTTACTTTCCTTGCGTGGTTTTTCAGGGGTCGGCCGCAGTGCTTTTGGCCCCTGCACCCTGTTGCATGTTTGGCGACCTTAAGTTTCCAGCCTGGAGTTGTTTCGCCGGTTCCCCGGCTTGGCATGGCCAAGTCGACCAAGCGTCATTGAAACCCCCCGTCGCTTGCACCCTACTGTTCGTTTTAGCAATGTCTCCCTTTGCAGTCTTTGAGGGTTCATCCCTTTTAGATTCGTGGAAGGGAAACGTTGGCTCATTTTATCACCTCTGTCTGTCGTAACTGATGCCCCCGCCCTTCTGAGTGTAGCGTAGAGCTTCTCCTGCGTCGTTGGTGAAAGCCAAAACCCCCAGCCTTCGACAAGTGAGATGTCGCCGTGCCTTCCTTGACGACCAAGATTTTTTTTTTTCCCAGCCTGGTCAGCGGGCGTTGCGTGCCCCCCCCTTTAAGTGGTCCCGCCTGCTTCTTCTTCCCCTCTGTGGGGAGGAATCGTTGGCCCTAGGTCGCCCCTTGACGGATTTGTTCCTCCATCCCCCCCCGCGTTTGAGTAGTTGCCTTTGCGCTCGAGGAAACGGAGGGCGCCTGCTCTTTTTGTGCAGCCAGCCCATTTTTCCCCGTTCCCTCGTCGAGGGCGCTTTCCAACCCCCGTAAAAGCGTCACACCGCACCATTGTTCGGTGTTTTCTGCTGCATTGTAACCGGAACCAACTTTCGACCCCCGTTTTTTTTTTTTTGAGAGCAAGTCGTTTCTCTTGCGACTGTGTCGCGGTTGACGGCTCCCTCTTCCCAAATCTGGTGCAGCCATTTATTTTTTAGGTTTGAAGGGTTGGTTTGGGGTCCTTTCCCGTTTAGTCCAAGTCCGGCCGTCATGCTGGAGGTTTCCATCACTCCGGCGTCGTCGGCCGGGTTCCGCGCCTTTGTATTTTTTTACCCTCCGCGGGTTTTTTCCCGCTTGGATGGCGCCCATTTTACTCGCCTTTTTTTTCCCTTGAAGTGCTTTCGCCCCAAAGGGGGAGGGTGGGCCGTATTTGTTTTTTCCTGTTCGTTGCGTGAAGCGGCCCCCGCCGTGTGCGCCCGCGTTCTTTTTGAGGTTTTGATGGAGCTTTTCCATCCGTTCTCAGTTCTTTTTGGATGCGGTTGATGACGTACTTAGTAGATGGCTTTTTTCTCTCCGTTTTCTCCCAGCTCCTCGGGGCCTTGCTACCCGAGCTTTTTGTATATTGTTCCGATGCGTGCGGCGATAACCTTTTGCCAATGCTTACCTTCGTGCCCCTTTGGACAGAGCGCAGGTCTGATTTTTCCGTTCGTGATGACCAAATCCTTTTTGACCGTTTCCTTCAGGTTTTGGTCTCAGCTGCGTTGCCAGGGGTAACTTGTCCTCGCCTTTTTGACGTGAGGACCTTCGTATAGAGAAGGTTCTCTCCTCTTTGGCGGACGTTTTGAGCCCCCAGGCACCCCCCTGCGGTGTGACCGAGGCCTTTCTTGTGAGTTTACCGGTTCTCCCCGGCGGCTGCCGATTTGGGATCCCGCGACGTTCTTGCCGGTTTTGCCCAGGGACCGGACCCGTGTGAAACAAGATTGTCTTTCCCCCTGGTTGTGATGGTCATTTCGCGTGATCGCTTCGCCTGTCGGTTTTGTTTTTTTGTTCCGGTGGGCGACGATTTTGGTTTTCGAATGGCTGGCCCTGGTTTTGAGTTCCTTTGCTTTCGGCGGCGAGCAGGCGCGCCCTCCCCACACCACTTGAGTCCGCTCGTTCCGTCTCGTCGCGCCCCCCCCCTCGTCGTCTAGAGGCAAGTATCTTCCTTCCGTTTTTGGACTCTTGGGAGTGCCGGGCTTCCAGGCGACGGCCGTGTGCCCTTTTTTCTATTCTTTTCAATGTGGCCGTGCGAGCAAGTCGGACGACCTTTTGCTTTGTTTCGGTCGTTTTAGGGGTTTCGCTCGAGGTTCTTTTAGAACTTGCCCTCGCCTGCTCGGGTGAGGACGGGGCTCGGGGGTTACGAGCGTGGTGGTTGTTTTGAGCAGTTTAGGCGTCCCCGACCGGTGGCGTTGAGCGGGATTGTGCCGGATTTCTGCGTCCGTGGTTGACGGTTAGGCCTCGTTTTGCGGACCTAAGCCTCGACCGCGGGGCCTGTTTTGGTACCGCCTTCTGTTTACCTCGGTTAGCCTGCCCCCCTCTCGGCCCGACGCATTCAGTCGCCGTCAGGCATTTTTACGCGGTGTTCGAGATGACCCTTTTTCTGACCCCTTGGTTTAGGCCACGGGGGCTGTTGGGTTCGGTTTCGGTCTTCGGCTTAGTTGGGGGTGCCGGGTCTGCCTTCCCGGCACACGGGGTTTTTTTGACAAACAGAACTTCTCGGATCAGTGGACCATGGTCAGGTTATTTTGCACTGGAACCCTTTTTCTGGGGAGTACGACTCCCTTCCCGCCCGAATCGTCTCCCCTGCTCCGTCGGCTTCGCAGTCCGTCTTCTCTCTTCCCCTTTATTACGTCTTCTGCATAACCCTGAACCGGTCGGTCCCATCCCTTGACCGGCCCGTGTCGTTTTTCTCCTCGTATTACTTGTGGTTGGTCCTCAGGTTGGCCTTCCGCGTACCATCCGAAGGCAGTTCACTTCCCCTTTCTGCCCCCCAAACGTGGGTACCCACGAGCCCCTGTACACCGTCGGTGGTTTTCCCATTTCTTAGCCCATACTCCTCCCCGTGAGTGATGCACGACCTTCTGTCGGAGTAGTAGTGGTTCTTAGGGGCTGCCCGGCTTGGTATACTGCGTGCAACCGGATTAGATTCACAATTTTTTTTGTCACCCTTAGTTCTAGCCGAGGTTGCTTCCGTCACAATCAACAATTAGATGGCCCCTCCCTCTAATTTGTTTTTCTTTCTACTGACATCGTTTTGTTATGTTTCCTTTGAGTTTTCCCCTCGGTGTTTTGTTTGTTTCTCCTTGCCTCCTCCGGTAGGTTTCCACGCGTACGATGGCATCCGCCATTCCGTCGGGCCTTTTTTGGAATCTTTCCCCTTTGACAACTGGCTTTTTTCTCCCTGCGTGAGGCCTTCTTCTCGTAGTTTCGGCCTTGGCCATTCCCCTTCACTCGCAGTTACAGAACTAACGTTCCTTGGACTGCACTGACTTGGTCCGTTGTCCATTACTGGGAAGGTTTTAGGAGGTTGGGCTTTTTAAAGTTCTGGACTCCCTTTTGCCTCCAACACGCACAATTTCCACCCCATTTTTTCTTTTAAACCCCCTGTACCGCATGTCATTTTTCACGAAGAGCACCACCTGACCCTATTCTTTCTTTCTCTCGTTCACCGTTTTGCTGCTAGAACCGTGGCGGGTTGTGCACGGTGCGCCTCCCACCAAAGAGGTTTCTTTGTACTCCTGCACCTCCGGTTCATGACAAGTCACCCCCCGCTTTTCGGGATTCTTCTCCTAAGGTGTGTTGTTGAGAGCCCATTAAAGCCTTTGGCTTTGGGGGAGGGTGTGTATTGGATGTAACCCTTCCATCGTTGTTAGTTAGTGGAGGGGACACCCGCCGATCTCAGTTGATGGGAGTCCCCTTCTTCACATTTGACCCCTCCCCCGGGTTTAGAGATGTTCCATTGACCCTCTAATGCCTTCTGGTTTTTTCCCCCCCTCCTCTGTGACCACTTCGTGAATTCCTTGGCCCCGTTGGCTTTCCAGTTGTTTGTGGACGTTTTCGTGAGTGAATGCTTACCCCCTGTCCACCACTTCCCCCGCGTCACCTTCCCCGCCTTTTACCTCCTTGTTTAGCTGTCCTGCAAGGGCCATTTTTTCCGGTTCTGTGTAACGGCCCGGCCTTTGGCAGGGCCCCATTTCTCCAAATTTCTAAGCGTTGTTTCACGCTCGTGCGTTTACCCAGATTTTAATTTTCCCGGTGAGGTTCACGCTGGATATCCGGCGCTCCGGCCTTTTTGGTCACGTCTTGCACTAACTGGCGGACCCTACCTCCGATACCCCCGGTGAGTGCAACACACCGCCCCCTACTTTCCGTCAATCTAGGCACCGCCCGTGTTTCTTGACACCGCAAACACTCATCCTCACCTGTGCCCGATTGCGCGGTTCGTTTTTCCCCTAAGGGACTCAAAACCCCCGTCCGCAGTAGACGACGCGTTACCAGGTGTTTTATTTAAGTTAATCTGTGTTCTCGCAGTTCCCCCGTCGTTTCATACGAAACGATTACCCCTGTTGCCTTTCCTGGCTGGCTCGTGCTCCCTCTTTTGTGCGATACCTTTTTGTCGTGAAAGGCCCCCCCATGGACGTGTTCACTGTGTTCGTGGTTTTTGGAACCCACCCCTTTTTGTTTGGGCGTAGTGTTTTTTTCCTTTTTTTAATTCGGGCCGTGGAGTTGTCACCCCGTCAATGGCCTGATACCCCAACCTCGGGGGTTTCTATGTTGCTCCCCCACCCCGACCTTACACTTTTTCATGAGTATTTTTCTGCCCAGTTCGGTTAGTGCTTTCCCGGACTTTTCCGACTCCGTGTCAACCCCCCTCGGCTTTTTTCCAAACAATGAATCGGAATACTGTGGAGTTTGTCCTTGATGAGACCGGCTCGGCCCTGAGCGGGACCCCCTCCGTTAGTTTCCAAGCCGTCCACCGGCACTCGTCACAGGCTTTTTAACACCCTTTCCTTGAAATCCAGCCTCTCCGCCAAGTCTGTTTGGACGCACAGTGGTTGCTTGACGTTGTCGGCATCCCGACGGCCCCCCCTTTTACTGCACTCAGTTCTGATCCCCCCTCTGACAACAAGAGTGCGTCCCCTCCCCTCCGACGCTGTGGCCGAGATTTACCTCGTTCAACCTTAAACCAGAGTATGCAACTCCACCACGTTCCCAAGTGCTTTGCGTCTTGTCCCGGCAATCGCGTTTGGCCAGGGCTTAACCCGACTCCCTCGGAGGGTACCACCCCAAGGCCCCTTTTTCCACGTGAGTTGATTATGAAGGGGTCCCCCGCCCTCTGAATCCCCCCAAAGCCGATGCAACTCCCTTTTTTTTACATAAGTCGAAAACTCCTCCTCGGTCAACCCTCTACTGCTCGGAACAAAGCCCCCCTCCCCCCTCCGGGCCCGCATATATTTAAGAGTCACTAACACTCCCCCTCAGCCCGTTTATCACTGTCTCTTTTCTTTTACAAGAAATCTCGTGGTTTTCACAGAACGACCTACCTTTCCCCTCCTGTCCAGCGTTTTTATTGCGGTCTTTTCTCAATTTTAAGACCTATCGTGGTTTCCCCCTTCCTTGAGATGGGGTGGAATTTGTTTTGGGAAAATCCCGAACTCCAGTGGCAACTGGACGGGGCTATCTCCCGCCATCCGTCAGCACAGAGGGTTGTTCCGACTTTCCGTACCGCTCAACTGTAGGCTGTCCCGGGGCTCCCTGTTTTTTCTGGGGGCGGCGGGCTTTTTTCCATGTTTCTTTAACAACTGGTCCCGCCACCTTTTCCGGTTCTTTGTTCCCCGCTGACCTCGTCTCCACCATCCAGGCCGAGCCGTCCCCCGAATGCGATGCGACTTCACGTTTTTACCGTTTTCTCGGGCTTTTTTTTTAAATTCACCCCGGCACGACTCCTTTTTTCCGCGTGCTCCATGGGGCCCCTGCGCCCACCTTTCCAAGCCCTCAAGCGACGTCGTCGCATTTGTTTTTTGCTGCTCGTCAGGCCCCGAGTGCGATTTCTTCCGCGTTCCATCGACTGATGTCCTCCCGTCACTTGGGTTTGGTAGTTTAAAGTGAGCTTTCTGGCACCTCAGGCGGCGTTGTAAAGCCGGAGTTTGCTTAATTTGTGGAGTCCTTTTCCACCTATTCGGAAGGGCAGAAATTGTCCGATTAAGTTTTGGCTGAAGAAGTCCGCAGGGCAGCAACCAAGGTGACCCCTGACCCGCCGTCCCTTCTTCCTACCCCGCGAGACCTTTCAACTTCCTTTCCCGTTGCAGAATCCTTTCAGGCTAGACGGCGTATACATCTCCCCGTTTGACGATATCCCCCCGTCATCTAGCACAACGCGCGTGGCTCACTTCTCGCCCCGCGGCACCCAAACCCACCCGAAACGGGCTTGCCCTACTTTTTTCCAAATCTGTTCGAGACTTAAAGGCGATTACCAGCGGCGTCTCCCCCCCTTGTTTGTCGAGTAACATTTTTGTTTCACCCTTCTGGCCGATCGAGCCTCTGATTATCCCTCCAGATGCCCAGGCAGAACGTTCGGTGGCCACCGGTCGGAGACCCCGCCGATGGGGTGGGGGTTGGTGGGTGGTGACCCTTGTCCCTTCGCACCGCGTTGAAACGCCTTTTGCCCCCAACAGACAGTTGAGTGGTATTTTGAGGTGTTTAGTACTTAGTTTTTTTTGGAGGCATTCTTGCGGTTATTGACACGAGTGGGGTCTTTCCGTTCCTTTGATATCATGGGCCTGGGGTGGTAATCCCGCGGCACCAAACCCTTGTTGCGTGCTGTTTCGGTAGAGGATCCCCCCTTTTTTGGGTCCCCCGGGCGGCTTGTTTGTTTTTTGCTCAACCTACGTACGTTGAGGGTTTTTCAGGAGCTCCTGTTTTTCTCTTGGTTTCGCCCCGGACTGGGTTAATCCAGCGTGGGACCCGTTTGAAAGGCAGGTCCCAAGACCTCTCTTTTTTGGTCTGACGGATTTGCCGTTCCCTCCCTTCGGCCGACGGAGTTGTCAGGGCCAGTACCTTTGATGTCTCCGCCCGTTTCTCCGAGTAAGACTCCTCTCCCGCGCCGGGCACGGTTCGCCCGTAAAGCTGTTTGTGGTTTGTGCGTTTTCTTTTTTCCCCATGCAGGCCCACCTCGCCCGATACGGGCTTCACCGACTCTCCCGGTTATTTCTCAGTCGTCTGACGCCGTTTTTTTGCTCTTTTGCGTTAGGTCCATGCTAGTCGGACCCCTTTTCCCTGTCGCTTTTTTTTTCCCATCCCATGCAATGTCGTCCTTGATAGTCCTTGGTTCCGACTTTTTTCTGATGTTTCACGGGGGTCGGCGACCACTGGTCCCCCCCCGGGGTTTTTGTTTGCCCCCCCCGGTGAGATCTCGTGAGCTGGGAGCCCGGCGTCCCCCCCTGCCGTTGTGTCCCCCTTCCTGTTTTACCGTCACTCCCCTCCTTTGTTTGCCGTTCGTCGCCAATTTACAAGTTCGCCAACCCGTCTTTTTTTTTCCTCTTGTTTGCGGCACCCCGTTTTCTCCTTCTGCCCTTGGCCGGCTGCGCCCTCACCTGGGCATAACGAGGTGGCTCTTCACCCTTTTGAGTTCCCTTTCCGTGTGGAGCACAGTTTTGGTCCTGCTTTTTTGTGGCAGCCCCCCTCTTACCTGTCCCCGTTAACTCTCTGGGAGCCAAGTGTAATACGCGGGTTTTTGCTTTTCATTCTCCCCAACATTTGACCGGGCTTTGGCTTTTTCCGCCCCCCTGACCCCCCCCGAGGCTCGGTCAGGGGGGCGAAGTGCGCATCGATCTTCCAGAAAAGAGTTGATTACCTTCATCGACTCGAACGTGCTTCAGAGTACCCGTGGGGTAGTGTTTTTTGGGAAGTTGAGCTGCCTTTGTCACTCCCAGACCGCCGATCTGTGCCTTCCCACCTCCTCCGTCCAAAAGGGCAACCAGTGTAGGATGGTTTTTGCCACCGCAATATGCCCCCCTCCCGACGTGTACAAATCCGCGACCCTTCACACAATAGCCACCACGTTTTTTCCCGAACTTAGTAGGACCGGTCCCCCCCCCACCCTCCTGAAATCATCATCCCCCGAGTACCCGCACCTCAACTCAGAGGGGTTTTTTTTTTTCCCCTTCAATTTCTGTACTGTCGCCTCTTTTGACCGAAACGCGTCTTTGTGTTTTTTTCTGCGCTCTTTTCCATTTTTGATCCACCCCGCTAGCTGAGACAGGCGGTTTTCCGTCCAGTACCGCTGGTCGCAATTCGGTGCTTGAGATCATGCCTTTGGTGGAATGTGATGTCTAGCTCCCCTTGATCTTCGGGGATTCTCACCCTTCGGTAGTAGGTGCGGAGATAGGTGCTCAGTCTCTCCCTTACTGACGTTTCTGATTTACCTCACCTTTTCCTCTTCCCTGTGAGCTTTGCTCAGGGGGAAAACGTCGCTTTCCACAAAGAGGTCAACGTTTTTTTGATCGACAGTGACGGTTCCCTCCGTTCTCCGGTCCGACGTCCTGCTTTGCCGCCTTCACGTCTTTATGCTTTCTACTCCGCTTGTAGTTTCTTGTCCGACCGGGCCTTTTTTTGAAGTCCGACCCTTCTTAGCGCCTCCTTTCCCTCAAGGTGCTCCCCCTTAACAGCGCATTGTTGTTGCGTACCCCTGGTCTCCTTTGCTCCACTACTTGTGTTTTTGAGATCTCTTAGTCACCCTTTTTCACCATTGCGTCTGTTTTCCTCTTTGAGCGCTTGTCTGCTCTTCTTGCGCCCTTGTTAGTGGTAGGGACCGCGGGGCTTCGGAGGTAGTCGGAGTAACGCGACGCTTGTGTCGGCCCAGTTTTTTTTTTTTTTCTGCGCGTTCGTCCCTTTGTTTTTTTTTTTTTTCCGTTTTGTTGCCTCGGGTGCCACTCGACGTTTTTCCGGTGGCTTTTTCGGATTCGCGGTTGCCCGCTTCCCGGCGCGTGCTCCCCCATTTTGGAGCACCGGTGGCTTTCCTCTTCGATGTCGCCGCTCACTAAGTCCCCCCGGTTTTCGTTTCCGAGGCCTGTGGCCTAGAATCTTTTTCCGTTTTTGTAGCTCGTCATGAGTCTCGACCATCCCTAACACGTCCCACCCCCCCCCCCCCCCCCCCACCCCCCCCCCCGGCTAGGGAAGACCTGTCGGTCCCCTTTTTTTTAACTTTCCCCTCCCCACTTTGCTTTCTACCCCCCCCCCCCCGTCGCCTCGGCCGTACTTCGAGGTCGAGCTGTAGTCTTCGACACCTCCGTGTGCGTCTACCCCCCGGTTGATTACTTTTTTCACTTCGGCTTGGGTTGCGGTTCTTTTTCTCGTGGAGGGCGCGTAGAGTTGTTGTCGGTCGGACATTTGAGTTTTTACATTTTAACGTTCCTCCTGTTTGAGGCTATTTCTGTCAACCTGCCTTTCTCCCTTCTTTCCCCCCCCTCCCTCCTCCTCGTTGGGAGGGTTGAAGCCCCCACCCCCGTAGAGGACTTTGGGGGGGTCTCCGGATCTGTTTTTTTGAACTTTATCTCCAGGCCAACAACCCTGTTTCCCCTTCCTGATGCCCTTCGAGTACTCCTGCTTTGTCCGTTCCATCACCGCGATCGGTTTGACTCAGGATGGAACCGCCCTCTGTTCTTTTTTTTTCCCCAGGCACTGACGGGTCGGCGAGATAGCCGTCGCTTTTTCTATGGTTGGAGCTCCGTACTGGCTGCGATGAAGTGAACGTCTGCCTTTTTTCTCCTTTCCTTTTCCCTAGACTCAAAAAACACCCGTTCCAGGGCCACCCGTTTTAGCACCAACTCGTCTGTTAATTCCTGACATGTGCGAGCCACATACTTGGTGAGAACCCAGTAGTTCTTCTCCAACTTAAGGGAAACTTGTGGCTTTCTTTACCCCGGGCATGTCCTCTGAGGAAGAAGGTTGAAGCTTCACCTGATATCGTACTTCTTTCCGTCTCTTGAACTGTTTAAGCAGGCCCAACCTGCTTTGCCCGTTGTCCCCCCTTTGCCCCAGGCATTTGTTGGATGACTGACGTTCCAAAGTCTTTGGACCCTCCCGTCCCTTCTCCCTCATGTTCAAAGTCCGCCTCCACTCGCCTCGAAACACCCGTAGTGGCCACCGTCGGGAATGTGCGGAAATTGAATTCCCCTCGGGAGTGTCATGTTTGACCCTCTTCTAATGAGCCAGTGACCTAACGTTCTAGATTCCGTATTTTTTTTCTTTTGATCCGGGCCAGCCCTCTGCTTTCCTCAGTAGCTTTCTCGGTTGATTTTCCGTGTCTCAGTGGTGAGAAACCCCTCACAAAACTTCGTTTTACAAGTGACTTACCTCTTGTGCCGCTCGTCCCAACGTCTTTTCCCTATTTTTCGGCCTCTCCCTTCCCCTTTCCCCCTCCCGTAGCTCCGTTCTTCTGGACCGCTTGCGTTTCCCTCCTGGAAGGGTCCTTCGTCCTACGTTCGACCCCGTCTTGATCTTGCTTGCACAACCCACCCCCCACTCCCCCCTGCGGTAGGTCGTGGGGTCCCCGAGTCGAGGAACCAGGTGAAGTTCCTGATCTTTTCTTGATAGCACAAAACGAGCGCATCAGGTTTCCTTCCAATTCAACCTGGTCCCTCCCCCGTTGCGTGCCGCTGCATGACCTGCCCCATTATGCTTTTATTTGTCCCCCTTTGTGGCCTACTAAGTCGGCTCTCTTTCCCCCTTTGCAATGGGGTAGCTGTTTGACGAGCTCCTCTTCCCAACTAAGGCTTTTCCCGTCCTTTTTTCACCCTGAGCGTCTTCCTCCAGTCCCCTTTTAGTCACAGTGTTTGCCCAGAACTTTTGCGTCGGTGGCCGGGATTTGCCCCTCCCTCCTAGGCGTAGAGGCGGGCTCTTTCGTTGGTTGTTTTGTGTGGTTTCCCGCCTGAAAACTCTCGACCCCCCGTTTTGTTTTTCTAACCTGAGGGGTTGGCCCTTTAGTGTGGTGGCTTTCTTTTGTTTGTTTTGCCTCTGTCGAGCGTGCCAGCGCGTTCTCTGTCCTGTTCAGCCTGAGGACGGCGCCGTCCACGTGGATTTCTTTTCCTCAGCCGTAGAAGGCTTGACCCGAATACGTAGAGCTTATTCTGGGTATGGTGTTTCATGTTTGAGGTTGGTCGGAGATCCAATTAGCTTTACCCCTTCCTTCCCCCTTTTTGGGGACCGAGGTTTGTATCCCAAGGACTCGGTTGCCCAGTCCGAACCTTAAGTGCACTGGATTCATTCTGGCCTCTAGTGGCCCTTTTTTCCCTTTCTTCCCCCCTTCCGCCCAAAGGGTTTACGGGTTCCCGTCCCCTCTTGTATGAGTGAGGACGGATAGCCCCCTGTGGATCCCTAGAAATTCACAGTCCTTTTTGCGTTTTCTTTTTGTGTCCCAGGAAGGTGTTCTTGTCCCATCTTGTAGCGCCCCCTAAGTTTTCCACGTTTTTCCCTTTCCCCGTGCCCCCCGCGGGACTCCTGGTGATTGTAGGAAGTTTGGATAGATGTCGGTTCTTTTTGTTTTTTGCGAATGTTTTCGCATGCGGGTCCTGTGAGTTCCTTTTCGAGGGGGGTCGTGGGTGCAGTTCGTGACATCCCCCCCCCCCCAAGGTGCAAGCAATAAGTCCTCTTCGTAGTTTTAGTGTCGTCGTTTGAAACCACCTTCGTTTCCCGATACGATGATTTTCTTTTGCCTTTGGGTATTAAGTGTTGGTACCCTTTTGCAATGGGCCTGTTGTTACGTTCCTTGTTCCGATAGCCAGGTGTTCTTTGCCTGGGCTTTTGTCGTCCCTAGCCCACGACAAGGGGTGTCGGCTTTCTTTTCTTTGACCGAGCGATAGTCCGATGTTCAGATTTTTTTAGCTTTTTTTTCTTTTTTTTCGTAATCAGTGGCTCCGTGTGACATCTTCCGGTGTTGAGGAGGTCACTTGTAGTGCAGGCTTCGCTGCCTCGCCGTTTGTCGTATGGGGGCTCGAGCCAGGGACTTTTTTGGCTTGCCGCCTGGCGGCGTCGTGCTGGCTCGCCCTTTTTTCCTGGTGGGTAAGAATCGGGTCAACTTTTTTTCCGGTTTGCCACCAGGCGGCCACCGTCACCTGATTATCCCTTTGGTCTGGTCCTAAACCGCTGGTCGGACATTTTTCTCCCTGACTAAAGCTTCTTATTACGGGGAGCTCGTTTTTCTTTGTGGTCTTGTGGTCCGTCGCCTTTGATTTCTGTCAGCCACCCCCAGGGGTCGTCAACAGACCGATTTTTCTCCTTGATTGGGAATGAACCTTTGGTCTTTACTTTTTTGTTTGTCTCGTGGTTTTCAAACGACTTCCCCCTCCCCGCTTCTCTTCCCTCACTGCAAGGTTTCCGCCTGTTAAAAGACTGTTTTGAGGACTTCCTCTAATTGGCCAGATTTTTTTCTTTTTCCAGAAATAAAAGGTACCATCCTCACTGGCCCGTGTTTCGTTTTTCCTTTTCGAAGCCAGATTCTCCCAATTGTTCTCCCCGGACTTCCCGACGTAACCCCTACAATTTCCCTGTTTTAAACTCCGAGCACGACCCCCCCCACAGTGGGTACCCAATTTCTGTCATTTTCCCCAAGTATGTGGACTTCGCGTACTGACATCCCCAAGTTGAGTTTGATGGTGCACCTTCCGCTCTCGCCACCCTGATCGTCGGTGTTCCATGCGGGGATATGGACCCCCCGTGGGAACCCCGTTCCACCCTTTTTCCCTCTCCCTCTGAGGGTGGCGCATTCCCCCATCCCCCCACGTGCTGTTCCCGGCCAAGGGTCTTTTGACTCCCAAAGAGTGTTTGACCTGCTTTCCTGTTTGGCCCGGGACTTGGAGTTTTTCTGGTTTGTTTTTTTTCCCGGGGTTCTCCCCTCGATCCGGTGTCTTCGTTTGTTTCCCTCTGGATCGAAAACCGATGCCCCCCGCCCTTCTTACCCATGGGCCCCCCCTCCTCTCCACCCCGGCAGAGACGCTTTAGGGTCTTCCCTTTTTTCTTACACCGGGACGTTTCTTCTTCCCCGTTTGAGACTGTCCCTTAAGTGATATAAGACGTTCATTTTTCTTTTTCCAGGTTCGAGCGGTAGTTTTTGTTGTCGGTTTTTTTTTTTTTTTACTGCCTTCCAGGCCCGTCCCTCTCCCCCAACGCCCCCTCGTCCCAACCCACTGTTACAACATTGAGGGTTTTCGGCCCAGTAATAGACGTACCTGCCCCCCCTGCCTATGGGCCGGAGGCTTTTTCCCCAGCCCCGATCGAACCTTTTTGGTGACTTCTAGACCATAGTCTGGCCCTTGTTGTTTTGGCCATATAACCTCTTCATAAACCTGTCCCCACCCCACACTTCACAAAGCAAGTGGCTTTTATCTCTCATTTTAATCCCTTCCAGTGGTTGTTGCCGGATTATTTTTCCTCCCTCGCTGTTTTTGTTAAGGTTTTTGGTGGAAGTGGATTGCTGAGACAAGATCAGCTTGTTTCTAAAAAAGTGTTCACAACTCCTCTTTTGGGTTGACCCGTCTCTTTCCACACGCCCCCCCAACCTTCCCCCTTGTTTTTTAAGCGGCCATTTTAAACCTCGTTTTGCCCTAGGGCGTTTTTTTGGTTTTTTTCCTCTCTGTCCCCCTTGATTATTCATGGTTGTGTCCCCTTGGTTCCCGTGCTTTTTGGAGCGGGCGATCCTAACAGACCTCCCCCAAAATACATCTGATTACATTCAAACAGACCTGGCACCGAATGTAACCAGTCCCTTGCTAGCGTTCCACTGCCTACTTAACTTTTCCCGTGGAAACTTGACTACACCCGTAAGATTCTCCCCGTCCGATAAGGAAGTGGGGTTTGGAGTTTTTCCTCCTCTGGCTAGGCGTCGTAACGGCCTCCTTCTTTGCCCCCCGACTGTAATCCACCCCCTTATAAGGGCGCCAGCTCAAAACACCATAAATTAACGACATGCCCCCCTATAGGGACCTAAGTGGGTACTTAGACCACAATGTCCCCACCATTGGTTGCCTTCGATAGGACCAGTGGGAGAGGATTTTCAGTGGCAACTCACTCCCCCTCTTCTCCTGTCCGTTAGTACACCTCCCGTGGTGGACAGGGTTCATCTGTCTACAATCCGAGTACCCCCTCCGTAAAGCAGCCCCCCCCCTCCACCTTCCTTCTTCCGCGCGTGTCCCTGCCAGGTTGGGGTTCCGACGCTCAGGTCCCCCCCCCTACGGGTGGACCTTTTCCTCGTTGTTTGACCACCGGGGGTTTTGTTTCTTGCGTCGTTGGGTGGAACGGCACTTATTTGCGGGGAGGGACAGCGTTGAAGGTCCCCTGATCCCCCCCCCCCCCCTCGGTGTGACTTTCTTAGACACTGACGGGCACACCGGGTTTCAGTTCTGGGCGCCAGTTTTGTGAGTAGTCTCCGAGGCCATAGTCTCAACTTTTTGCCACACCCCTCGGCCTCCAACAGCTCTGCCCTCGCTGGACTTTAGGTTTACTCGTAATTCCCCCAACGGGTTGACCGGTTTCTCGTCCTTTTTTACCTCCGCCTTTTCACACCCCCGGTCTTAAACTTCACCGTTCCCTGTCCCCCGGAGAAAGAACCCTCTTCCGTTCTGACCCCGCCCCCCCCCCTTTGTTGATGGGTGAAGCCCGTGGACCTCCCTTGCCCCAAAACCTACGTTGCCCGATCACGCCCCCGAGGTTTTTTAAGAGCTTTGTAGGTAGAGCAATGCGCTCTAGTCCCCCCCGGGGCTTATTGCCTGACCTCGGCCCTGATTTGCTTAGGGGAGGAAGCGGGTGTTTGCCCCGGAGGGCTACAATGAGGGTGACCCGATTTTACTTTTACACCAGGGCCGTCCCTCGTCGGCGGCTTTTTTGTAGCTTTTCTTCATTTTGACCCCCCCCACACGGAGGGAAGGGCTCTGCCACTTGCCTCGTACCATAGGAGAACGCCGCCTTAATTAGGACCCCGTTTTACTTGATTGCTGTCACGCTTTCCGACGAGCCCCTTCTTCTTCCGTCAGTATACCTTCGATCCGATACCCCCCAAGATTGTGCCTTACCCCTCTTGTCCCGACTACTTACCCCCTCCCCTGCCCCTGGTAGTGCCTGGGTGTTAGAGAAAGTGAACCCTTCTATTGGGAAACGGTTTTTCCACATGTTGGAGTGGGCCCCCTCCACGACGCCCTTCCTTTTTTACCCCCCTTTTTGCCCTGGGCCAAGCTTTTCTTTTTTCATGACGTCACGAGGTTTTGTTTCTTGCCGAACACCCTCTCACTCTTGAGGGTCCGTTTTTTTCCACAAGTGTTTGGAGGGTTTTTTTGGAGTCCCCCTTTTTTTTGCTCCCTTTCCCCGTTCCCCGCGTCCCCCCCCATGGACGTTTCCAACTTAAGCCCATTTTTGGCCCGTTTCCTGACCATCCTTTTCTTTCCTCCCAATTCCTTTGTACCCTTGACACGAGCTCCCCCAGACCCCCCTTTGAAATCCCATGATCGTTTTTGTTTCTCTTTCCCCTTGTCGGTTTCCAACGTCACGACCCTTGCCAAGTACGTTCTTCTTATCGTTTTTGCCTATTAAATCATGTAACCAACGCACCCTCCCCCTTTTCTACGCCTCTGTGCTTTTGTTGATTGATCGTCTGTTTTCCGAGTTTCCTTTCTCCTCTCTTACATGCCTGACGTCTTTTTTCCCCCCCCGTTCCCTTTTTTTTCTCCGAGTTCAGAAGTTAGCCTACGGCAGGCCTTCGCTCCGTTCTTTTTACAAAGGACTGGTTTTCTCAGGTGAGGTGGCTCCGCGGGGCTTTCTGTGCCTGGTGCCCCTCCCCCCCCCCCCCCCCTCCCTTTTTTTTCCCCCCACCGGGAGTCAATGACCCCCGACCTGGTATGGCCCCACGCCCCCACGTCCTTCACCCCGCTCATGTTCCCCTTCCCTCCGCGCGTTTCCCTTCTCGTAGAACTCCTCTGGATAAACCTACACTAGGCCTGCTTACTCATCCCTCCCCCCTCGTCAACGACGGCTGTTTCCACGTTGCTCTCACCCCAACGAAACGTATCCATCAGTGGAAACCCAATGTTTCGAGGCAACTTTTTCACTCGGTCCCCCCCCTCTTCACCACCAACCCGTGCGGCTCCCTTTCTGTTCCTTTGAGTATTTACCCCCCCCCAGCTTTTCCTTTTTTTTTTTGAGAATGACGAACCGCCCTTGCCCCTCCCATTGATTCAATCCCCCCCCCTCTTCTTACACACCTGTTTTTCCCCTACCCAACTCTTTCGCCCATGGTCCTGTGGTTGAGCTTCTTCAGGAGTTGCATTTTGTTAGCTAGGCCATCTTCTTTCCTGACAAACTCTTCTCCGGCTGTGTAGACCCGTCCCTTCTCGGTTATGTGTTCCGGTTTAAGCTCTTCACTACACTTTTTTGGCGTGACTTGTTCGGGTTCCCCTCGTCTCCTCTGAGGTGCTTTGGAGTTTTTTTGTTGATCCACCCCGAATACCCTCGGGGGAGAATTTCGTTTCCGATCTTTCTTCTTTTGAAAAGACCCCCCCCCCCCCGCCTTGGTTGGAGGGGACCCCCTTCCCGAGACCTCCTTTTTTAGTCAAGTTTGAGACGATGCCCCTCCTCTTTCTTCTAGAGTGACCTTTTCCTTTCAAGATTCAGGACTTCTTCAAGTATTAAGCTTTTTTTTCGGCCAATTGGCGCATGCGCCATTTGCACTTTCCTACGCTATGGGGGTGGGTGCGTTACAACCAACTCCGCGCCCCGTCCTCGCCGCTTAATTTTTTTTCCCCAGAGGGCGAGTGTTTCTTCCCATTCTCGACGCAACGCCGTTCCTCTTTTTTCATTAGGTACTTTTGTCTCGTCATTTTCCGGATCAGGGACATCGAGCCCATGGGCTAATTGCTTCCCCGTCTTGTTACCGAAGTTTTTTTGTTTCTGATGGGGGCTGGTATGTCGTTGAAAGTTCAGAGGCACACCTTTGATGCTTTTCCCTAGGTACTTTCCCGCTTTCGGCCCCCTTTCCTTTGCTTTCTTCAAAAGCAAGAGTCATTTGACACGTTTCAACAATAAGCACGATTAGTGTCTTCTATTGGCTTTCCTCCACTTCTTCTGCCCGAGCTTCTGCTTTTGGTCTATCCCTTTTTTCTTTCGGCTTTGAGAAGCCAAACGGGGGAACCCTGCCTGGTGCTTCGTAAGTTTTTTCCTCTTTCCGTGACGTATTGTTGAGCACGTGCCTAGCTTGGCCTCGCGCAGGGTTGCCCCTCCTCGGCGGCACCTTTTCAGTTTTTCCCCATAATATTATGGTAGTTTTGGCGAAAACAAACAGATTTTTTTTTTTTCCAACTGTTCATTATTGCTCGGTTTTGCCGTTTTGCCCCCGTTTTCTTCCCGCGGCGGCCGGGAAGACTTTTTCCCTTAGTTCTCCCGATAGCGGTTTTTGAACCGGTCCCCAGTCCCTTAGTGCATTCGTTTGAAAAGTGGGTCTTGTGGCTTTCCCCCCCCGTTGCGCCGGACTGGTTTTTTCCTCCCCCCGATCCCCCGGCTGGTACTGACCCCTATTTTTGTTTATTCAACCGGAAAAGTCGGGCTTGTTTCTTTTGTTGGCACTCCGA
>Ga0179591_1344708_pt1 | contig 18447 bp, 29 predicted proteins | sample CZOMad2_1_08_16f_FD_182891 | JGI IMG/M metagenome (GOLD analysis project Ga0179591, IMG submission 182891) | Vadose zone soil fungal communities from Angelo Coast Range Reserve, California, USA - CZOMad2_1_08_16fungal (PacBio error correction) | ecosystem: Environmental > Terrestrial > Soil >... | reverse complement strand
GCAGTTCCTTGTAAGATCGTATTCCCCCGTACTTACCCTTTCCCTTTTCGCTTTTTGACGTTCCTTTTTTCCGCCCACCAAAACCTTCCCCAAAAGTTAACTTGTGACGGGCGTTTAAATTCCCCCCCTTCCACTGAAAAATGCTTTTTCCCCTGTTTTTCGAGAAGGACTTCCATCCTGAATCGAATTTCCCTTTGAGAAATTCAAAACCCCTTTCCACGGGGGCATTCCCCCTTGCCCAACCCATAGGCTTTTCCCCCCTCTTTTTTTCAAGTAGCCCTTCTTCCATTTCGCTTAAGGACTTTTTCTTCTCTTTTTGAATTTTAAGTAGTTCCTTAGACAATATATTATTTCCTTTATTTTTTCTTCTATTTGGAGACTTTCCCCCCTTTTCCCCCCATACCGGTCCCCCCCCCCAGCCTTCCTTCTGTTCTCTTCCCTTGAGGAGAGGATCCAAATTAGGCCCCCGTACCACTCGTGTGACTCCCCTTCCGATGTTCTTGCCCTTTTTAGTGGACAACTCTTTCCCCCTCCTTTTTTTTTCCTGGAAATGCTTTCTTCTTTTGCCGTGGGAACCCCCCTCTCCCCTTCCTTTTTTTTTTTTGGGATTGACCAAACACATTTTTGTGAAATTTTCCCCTTTAAAGGCCCCCTGGTCACATGAGGTTTTTCCCTCCTACGGGGTTTTCCAAGAAGGGATCCTTTTTTTTTTCCCCTTTCACCCCCCCCAAAGTCGGAGGCCCCTGTGTGGGGTTCCCCGAGGCTGAAAACCCTCTGATTGACAAAAGTCCCTTTTCTTTTCCCTTTTTACTCCCCCACTCCTTCCCTCTTTTCCGCCTTCCCTCAAGATTTTTTTTTTCCCCCTAAGCTCGATTACTAATTTTCAGGAAGACCTTTTAGAAACCCCCCCCCCTTTTTCTCTCTTTTTTTGAACCCAAGACATCCCTTGCTGAAAACTTGGATCCCTTCCCGAAACTGGTGGCAGGTCTTCCTTTGTGGTTCTTTCTTTTTCCCTTCCTTTCCCCCTTTTTTTCTCTCCTTTCCTTTGTGCCGCCTTTTTTTCCCCCGTCCGGCGAAGAACTTCCTTCCTGAAAGTAAGGGTTGCACTTTTTTTCCCCGGATGGTTTTCCCAGGACCTTCCTTCTCTGTCCCCCCTCCCCCTTTGAACTGAAGGTTGTTCTCCCCAACCTTTCTAATTCGGTTCCCTTCCGGCTTTTCCCCTTTCAACCGAATGGAGAGAGGAGTGATTTCCCCCTCTCGATTCTCTATCTTTTTGAACTTTTCCCTCGGTGCCTTTTTTTTTTTCGCCAAGGAAATATTGACCAGTTTTACCCTTCCCCCCCCCCACCAAATCCCTTTCCCCAATCAATTGCGGAAACCCCCCCTCTGTTAATTAGTTTAAACCTTTTTCTCAGAATCCCAGTTTTTTTGACATCCCTCTTTTTCGTAATTCCGGCATTTTTGGTTTTCGCCCCAGTTCCCCCCCCCCCCCCCCTTCGTCTCAAATGCCCTTTAGTAGCCACCCCCTTTCACCTTGGATTTTTTTCCTTCCGTCTGGTTGCTTTTTTCTTTTTGGGCAAGTTTCTCTTTTTCGTTTCTTTTCCTTTGTTTTTTGGCGGCTTTTTTTTTTCCCCCCTGTTTCTCTTCCCTTTTAAGGATTTTTAAATACAACGTAGAAAGGATGTTTTTTTTGTTCCTGAAGAAATGGCTTTCTTTGTAAGAAAAACGTTTTTTCAGAAGAGATTTTTTTCCAAAGGCCTTTCAGGTAATGGGAGTTCCCCTCCCCCAAGAGGAGGAAAGTTTCTCCCCTCCCCTTCCCCTTCCTACTTTCTCCCCCTTTCTTGTTTTTTTTCTACAGTTACTTGAAAAAGGGAATCCTCACGGGTCGTGCCTTTTCCTTTTTGATTACGCTTATTCCCATTCCGTTTTTTCGGAACGTTCTCTTCCCCCTTTGGATAAGCCCCAGTTCCCCCTCTTTTTTTCTCCAATTTATTAGTCCCTCTTTCATTTTTTTTTTTTTGAGAAACCCTTTCTTTTTTTCTTTTGCAAGAGCTTTTCCCTTTTCTCCCCCTTTGATCCATCCCAAGACAGGTGGAAACCCCCCCTCCCCCACTCTTACTTTTTTCTTCTTAATTTTTACCCCCCCTATCCATAGCTTCTTTTCTCTCTTATATGGAGTAAAGTCTGATTTTTATGAAATTCTTAACTTACCCCTTTGCAGTTGCCTTTCCCATTCTCGTCGTCCCTCCCTCCCCCCCATTTTCGTTCCGGTCTTTCCGAGTGCCCCCTTCATGCAGAAAATACTCCATATTTTTGTTTTTTGCTTTTCTTTCCTGAACCCCCCCTTTTTTCAATTGCTTGCCCCAGGAGTGAGATCCCCCTTCCCTCTTTCCTTTTTCCGCGGCTTTTGCAATTTCACCCCCCCCAAAAGTCAGGCCGTTTTCCCCCCATGTTGCCAACAAATTTTCTTTTTCTGTGGTGTGTTTACTTTCCTGGATTGGGGAACTCAGTCCCTTTTTTTTCTCAAGCCAATTTCCCTTTCCGGTCGTCTCTTTTCCCACTGGTCTTTCTTTTTTCTACTGGGTCCATTGCCAGGCTCCCCAAGCTTGTGTCTCTCCTTCTTTCCTTTTCAAAAACCTTCTATTGTTTTTTTCCACGTGTGCTGTTGCCAGCGTTGACCCCCTTTCCCACAAATACAACGTAATCGTCCCATTCGTAGAAGTGGGCTGTTCCGGTGAAATGGCTCCCCCATCCCAAGTAATCTTAGTGGCTTTTTTTTCTTTTGTTTGTGTTTCCCAGTCCTTTCCCCCCCTTCCCCCGTTGGAATAGTTATTGTGGTGTTTTTGATGTTTGTTTTCTACTTTTTTATTTTTTCTTCCTTTTTTGCTATTTCCGGGTCCCCCCCTCCTTTTTCCCTTACTGAAAGGAGGTCCTTCCACCGAGAATAAGTCTACTCACCATTCACTTACATTCACACTACTACTTTTTTTTTTTTTGATTGGGAAACCGTCAGCTTTCCCCCTCTTCCTTTTCCTCTTTTCCTTTTTCGATTGGTGACCTTTTCCCGCTTCTTTTTCCTTTCCTTCAGTTGGGAAGAGGTATAGTTCTATTTATTCTTTCTCCCCGTTTTTCCCCTTTCAGGACAAAAAAACTTTTTCCGATTCACCCCTCCCCCCCCGGACGGCTTTTTTCTCCCCCTGACGCAGGTAGAACACCCCCCCCCTTTCAACATGGATGACTCCCCCCCCTCCACCCGTGATGGAAAATTTTTCTTTTTTTTTTTCCAACACCCTCAGATCTTCTTTTTTTCTGATTCGCAGTTCCCCTTTCGAAGAATTTTTTCCTTTTCTCATGTGGACTTTTCTTTTTTCCCCCCTGCAATCCCCCCCCTTGTGTCCTCTCCCCTAACAAAATGTTTTTTCTCCCCCGCCGAGTTTCCGTTGTCTCCACCCCCACGCGGCGGACCCTTTTCCCTTCCGGTTTTGTCAGCCCCTTTTCCTCGATTTCCCCCATTAAAGGATTTGATACCCTTTTTAAGCAAATTTCCCCCCCCCCCCCCCCGTCCACAACACCTCGTGCATGTCAGCCTTTCCATCATAAGTGAAACCCCTTTTTTTCCCACTTTCGGTGGGGTTTGCCTTTTTTTTCAACCCCCAAAGGACACCTTCCCCCCTCCTGATGTAGCTTTCTCCCCCCCCCCGATTTTGCACACGCTTTCAGCAGCCCCCCAAAATCTCAGTTTCGTTCCTGCTTTCCCTGGTACGATGTCCCCGCTGTTTTATCGGATAAATTGGAGTGCCCAGGAAATGTATTTAGTTTCCCCCTTTTCCCCTTTCGGCAACCTTTTTTTCGTCCAATTCTCTGGCTTGTTTGATTTCTTCCCCCCCCCTTTTCTGCGATGGTAGGACAGGGCATGGCTTTGTGTACCTTCTTTTTTGATGGGCCAAATCCCCCCCCTATTTTTGCCAAGATCAAGTGCTTTCTTCCTATCGGTCCTTTTTCCCCCCTTTTTTTCTGACTACTGGTTGAGGCTCCTTTTCCGTTTCCCAAAAAGGGGCCCCCCTTCTTTTCCCTTGCGTATAACCCCTTTTTTTTCCCGAGCGGAAACTCTTCTTGTCTCCGGTCCCCTTTTTCCTCCCCCCCACACGTAAGAAAAGCGTGACCCTTGCCGAGGCGCTTTTTCAGCCTTCAGATCTTTTTCTCTCAGGCTGCCCCCCCTCTGTCACAACGTTTCCCTTTTTTTCAAGACATACAAAGCCCTTTTTTTTTTTTTTTCAAAATAGGGCTCACTTTTCCCCCTGTCTTTGTCAAAAAATTTCAGTTTCCCTTTTTTTCCCCCCTTTTTTTTTGTCCAGCCGGCTTTTCTCCTGACCGTTTTTTTTTTTTTCGAATTCTCCCCCCCTTCAGACAATATTGCAAGTCCCCCCCCCCCCGACTCGGAGATACCCCCCCTCTCATTTTTAAAAATTAAACTTTTATTGGATTCCCCTCTTTTTGAGTTGAAATCGCACGGGACCCCCCCTTTTCGGATGATATAACACTGATTTAAAATAGTTTCTCCCCCCAGCCTCCCCTTTTTTTGGCGATTTCTTTTTTTCATTATGAGCGTTTTTCACGTGGCAAAACGCTCCTTTTTTTTTCCTTGTTAAATAGTGTTTCACCCCTTGCAACGTAGAGGTTCGCTTCGAATCAGTACATCTCAATTCTTCCTCCCCTTTTGCAATTTTTTTTTTCGTTTTTTCCAGGTGCAGCCCCCTCCTACGTTATTCTTTTCTTCCTAGTACTTAAAAAAGTTCTGCCATTTGGTCCTTGAGTCTCTGCCACTTTTTTTTTCCTCCAGCTGCGCCCCCCCCCTCATTAATTAGGGAATCCCCCCTGAAGATTAAGGTCCGTGCTTTTTCCATGACTTCCCTTCACGATATCGCACCCCCCTGCGTCGCCGGCCCCCCCCCCTTCGTCCTTTAGAATCAATCCCCCTTCCCGGTAATGTGGTTATTTTTTCCAGAAGACCTTTTTTCCTAGTTTTCCCACCCCTTTCCTTTCCCCGCTTCTTTAGAGATCCCAATCCCTGGCCCGTCCTGGGAAACCCCCCTTTTGTATTTCTATTGCTCCCTGACCAAGCGCCCAGTGCAGTTTTTTCCTGCTCTCCCCCCCCACGGTCCCCCTTTTTTTTTTTTTTTTGTTTTGGTCAGTTTTCGGCGGCCCGTCCGGTTTCCCCAAAAAACAACCTTTCCCAACGTCCAGCCTCCTTTTTTCCTTTTTAACTCCCTTTTTTCTCCAACTTGTCCTCCACCCGGGGCTTGCCTTTTCTTTCCTGACAATAAGCCTCCTTCCGGTGACGCTCTCCCATCCAATACAACTTTTCCTCCCCTTTTTCCCCCCCCATTTACCAACTCTTTTTTTCGGCGACCTTTTTCCCCCCCTTCAACAGGCGATCAGCCTTCTTTTCAATTGTTTGCCGTAGTTCATCCCGTTCGTGCCATAATCTTCTCTTTTGAGTTTGCTATATTTTGCAGAAGGTCCCTTTTTCCCCCCTTCCCCAACCATTGATGTTTTTTCCCCTTTTTTTTTTCCTAGTTCCCTTCTGCTCGGAAAGACAACTTTTTTTCCTTTAGAAAACGAATATTCCCCCCACGATTGTGTTTCTTTTCCCTCTATGGTTAAATTTTCTTTCCTTCCCCCCGTGGTTAGTGGATTTTTTCCCTCCCCCCTTTTCCTTCCAACCGGGAACCTTCGATTAGGGAATTGGCCGTTTCAAACTGAGTTTTTCCCCCACGATACCCCCAATTTTTGAGTGAAATCTTCATGTTCTTTAATGGTCCCCGAACCTTTTTTTTTTCTTTTTTGACGTTTTAGGAAAGTGGTGAGCAACTACTTTTTCCGCTTCTGGACCCCCTCCCACCCCTTGTAGTTTCCGTTTAAGTTTTTTCCACCCCGGATAGATGCCCCCTTCTTTCCAAAAAAGGAGATGTCCCCTCCTCATAAAATAGTCTTTTTTTCCAGGATTCCCCCCCTTCCCTGGCGTTACAGCTCGATAAAATTTTTTTATTGTGTGCCAAAATGAGTTCCCTTGTTTCAAGCCCCCGTTACCTTTTGAACACTTGGCCTTTCCTTTTTTTTTCGGAAGAAGACTTCCGGAAGATGTTTATAGTTATAACCCGCCCCGGTTTTTTTACCATTTTTATCGCCCTGAATTCTGGCCCAACTCCTCCCCTCAGCTTTTTTTCCCGCCCGGAACCCCTTTTTTCCCCCAAATTACTCCATTTCACTGGAAAATCCCCCCCCCCCTTCTTTAACAAACCCTTTTTTTTCGCAGCTGGGTTTTTTCCCCCTCCGTAGGGCCTCACTAACTCCCCGGTCTTTTTTTCCCAACTTCCAAAATTTTTTGCAGCGGAGACATTTTGCTACGGAGGTTCCCTTCTCAATGGAACTTTCTGACCTTTCACTTTTTCGCGATTTCTTTTTACAAGGAATCGGTTCTCAAACATCGCCTTTGCCCTTTTTTCTCCCCCCTTGGTTCCCATTGTTGACCACTGTCTTTCTTCTTAGCGTTCCCCCCCCCAAGAACGCCGTCTTCTTCGGAAAAAACCCTTTCCTCCGCCCAACTTCCCCCATTTTTCTTTCGCTCTCTGGTTAGCTCTTTTCCTTCCTTTTCAGAAGATTAGTATCGGTTTTTTCCTCTGCCGACCTCTTCTTCCAATATCCTTTCAAAGCGGGAGTTCTTTGGAATAGAGATTCGCTTTTTTTTCCTTGTTGATTTTTTTTTTTTTTTTTTTTGAACTTTGCTCATTTTTTTTAGTTTAAAGTCTTTTCCAGCCTTTCTTTGAGTCCCCCGGCTTTTTACATACCCCCTTGTTAGACCTTTTCTTTGCAGGCAGCCTTCTATTTCCTTTGTAAGCACCCCCTCCGTTCTTTGTGTCAGACCTTGGTTTCAAGGAAGAGCTTTTCCCTTTCCCGGCCCCTGGAAAAAGAGGGAGTGCTTCCTATTTCTTTTTTTTCTTGCTTCTCACTCTTTTCTTACGATGTTTTTTCCCACAGTTCTCCCCCACAAGGAATTATTTTTCGTGCTTGCGGGGCGGCTTCTTTCAAGTGGTTTTTCCCCCTCCGGTTTGAGGGGACTGGAGCGGTTCTCCAGTCTTTCAGACACATTTTTTTTCTTTTTTTCCCCCCGTTTGATGAAAACTGTACGAAAGCCTCCCCCATTCTTTTAACGCTTTTTTCCCTTTTCGAAGACTATTTATCTGTTTTTAATTTCCCCTCGGGTGGCCCCCCCCCCTTTGCCCCCCTAACTAGCCCCCTTTTTTCGTATCCTTCATTACCTCCCCCCCCCTCCCCCAGAGCAATAGAATTTTTTTCTTTTTGATCTAGTCCCCTTTTTTTCGTTATAAGGTGCCTCTGCTTTTCCCCCCTACACCTCACTTTCGTTGCTACCCTTCCTTATCCCCCGGTTATCCTTTTTTTTTGAAATGACTCTTTAAAGGCTTTTCCCCTTGTTCCAACCCACTAAACTTAGGGGGGGGGGACCTCTTTGCTGATTGAAAATCTTTTGCCTTGGAATGCGGTGTCCCCTTGTTTTTTACCGGACATGTCTTTTTTTTGACGAGGCTTAGTTTTTCAATTGCACACACAAACGTCCCCCCCCCATGCAGTTGAACTTTCCCTCCACTTTAGTGTCGATTTTTTTTGGTGCGTTTGGGAGGAGTTGGGAGTTTGGGATTTTTCTGTCAATGAAGCTCTCTATAGCCCTTTTCCCTCGGTTTCCCCCGTCTGCCTGTTGTTGCATTACTGGTCAATTGCCTCCCTTTCAAGGCTTTTTCTTTGATCAACCTAATCGGCTTTCCCCCCTTTTCCCCCGCTGAGTGAGTCCACCCAGTGGTCTTTTTTTAATTTCTTTTTTTTTTGGGAGGCCCCTTTTTCCAAAAATTTTTTCCATCTGTTCCCCCCCACACCCCCTTTCGCCTTTCTGCAGGACTTCCCTCCTCTCAACAAAGTCCCTCTTTTAGTTTGGCGTATGTTTTTTTCCCCCCTCCTTCGTAACTTTTCCCCTTTGGCCTCTTTTTTCGTACATCAATGTTTCCCCTGAGGCGTTGCTTTTGACAAAGCCTCTTTCTTTCTTAGGTTTTTGAGGCTTTTCCTCCCCTGTTGGCCGTTCCCCCCTCCCCTCTCCCGTTTTAGAATCTCCTCCTCTACTCACATTCCAATTACCCCCTATAATATGCCCACTTTCTTTTTTTTTTTTTTTTCCCCCCCCGAAAGGCGGGACCACTTCCCCCCTCTCCTCCGTTTTTTTTTGTTTTTTCCCTTTCCTTTCCGCGGGGTCCCTTTTTTCCCAAGCATTTTCTCTTTTAAGTAATTTGAAGGTCTTCTCTTTTCCCGATTTTACAGTCACGAAAAGGGTCCCCCCCTTTTCCCCTGCCCGTCCAACAATCCCCTTCCCGTTCGGGACACGTGTAGAAAAAACAGCCCCCCCCCCATTTTTTTTTTCTTAACAAAAAAGAAAGAGCCCCAACGGTGGGAAGGTTCCCCCCAAAAAAATCCGCACTTTCTTTCTTTTTGGAGAATTTTTCCCCCGTTTACCCGTAGTACTCTTCCCTGTGCCGCTTCTTTTCTTCCAAGTAAAATGATGGGAACTTTCCTTCAGAAGAGCTTTTCCCCCCCACTATTGTCGCCATTGTCTCCACCCGGGCTGGGTTTCTTTTTTTGCAGGAAGGACCCTTTTTTTTCCCCAAGCAGGACCCCTCTTCCCCCTCCTTACCTCTTTTCAAAACCCTTCTTTCTGGAGTCCCGCACCCCCCCCCCTCCCAAACTAATAACGTACCCTTTGTACAAATTGTTTCAAGCCTTAACCTTCCCCCCTTCTGAAATGGTTTTTTTTGGGTTTTAACCCTTGCAACCGGCCGCCTTCTCCCCCCCCCCCCCACAAGTCGCCCGTAGTTCTGTTTTTCCCCTCAATGGAGGCCCTTTTTCCTCCCCCTCAAAAAAACCTTCTTTTTTTGCTGTTTTTTTTCTTCCCTGTCCCACAAGGCTCCCTTTTTTTTTTCCCTCTATACATTTTCCCCCCATAGAAAACCCCCTTCCCCTTTTAGGTCATCATCTTTCTTTCTTTTTCAGTCACTCGAATCGCTTCCCCCCCCCTTCGATGGCTATGTTTGCTTTTTAAGGGCCTCTTTGCTGTTTAGAGATGTTTTCCCCTTGACCGTTGAGTGTTGTATGGGCCCCCTCTTAGTCCTTAGATTCGCTCCTGTTGAGCTTTCTTGTTCTTCAACCGAATAACTTTTTTTTTCACTCTTTTTTTGATAATTCTCCTGGCCCCCGCTCCCTTTTCCCCCCTGATGATTTAAAAAATGAGTCCCCATGGAGACGACCCCCTCCCGCCCTAATTCTTTTTCTTTTTTTTTTTTGCCTGGTTTCCCCTTTCGGAAACCCCCATCTTATAAAGAGTGATCCCCTGCCGAGGTCTCTCTCTCTTCCCCGCTTCTTTCACATGCGTTGCCCTTTTCCCCCCTGAACAGTCGTTTGCTTTCCCCCCCCCCCCAAGCAATTACCCCCTTTTCCCAAGGCAACATTTCTTGTTTTGGATGAACGTGTCCATCAGTGAACGGGCCTTCCGGGTAAACGTTTACTTCCCCCCCCCCCCCCCCCCACTTGACCCCTTCTGAAAACTGTGCCTCCTTAAAACAGGACGCGTTTTTTCAAGAGTTGATCCCTCGCTTTTCCCCCCCAACGTGATCTTTTTGGAAGCCTTTCGCGAGAGTTGCACCTTTTTTTTCCATGCAGTACCCTGCTGCTCCCTACCGTGTGCTGGCGATTCCCCCTTTTTTCTTTCTTTTTTTTTGTTGATAATCCGTGTACGCACTTTATGGGTTTTTTGTTTTTTTTTTTCCCCTTGTAACCCCAAACCCTCTTTCTCATTTTTTTCCCCTTTTTTTCCCTTTGGAGTTACTTCCACGTTGCTTCCCAAGCCGAATCTTTCACTTCCGAGAAATTCCCCTCCTCTTCCCCCTTTCGTTTAATTAGGTCGGCCCTAGACAGGGCCAGTCGAACGTTCCCTTTCCCCCTTTTTGTCTTGTAACCCCCCCTTTCTGCTTGTTGGCCCTATCTTTCGTCCGAATCCATTTCTGTTCCCCCTTTTTTTTCCTGCGAAAATGAATTACTTTTCTTTTTTCCCCCCAGTAATTTATTTCCTTTCCTCCTTCCCGCAATTTCCTTCCGATCCCGGTTCGGGCATGCCTTCACACAAGCAGGTCGCCGGCCCCTTCATCCAAGTCCCCCCCTTCCCTGTGCTTCCCCCCCCCCCCCCTTTTTTTTCATTTTTGGGTCCCCCCCCCCCCCTTCTTTGCTTTTCAGCGTTTTTCAAATTTTTTTTTGAAAATTTACCCTTCTCCCTTTGGAACAATACCCCTCCTTCCTTTGGTACGCGCATCGCTTGGTCACCCCCCCCTCCTTTAGTAGTTTAAAAAACCCCTCAAAGTGGTTGATTTTTTTTCAGCAGTGGCTGAAAGTCCTTCTACCCCCCCAACCACGTTCGACCAAACGTCAAGCTTTTCTGTTTTTTCGTTACAGGAAATGCCCTCTTGTCATACAACTCTCCTCAGCGAATTCCCCCCTTCTTTCCGAATTTCCAGGGTGCCCTCTTTCTAAGAACCCCCTTCCCCCCAAAGTGAAGCAGGTCCCCATAGGAATCACCCTTCTTCGTCCTTTCATTCAGATCTCCATCCCCCCCGCCGAGATTTCCCTCCAATTGTTTCCTTCTTTCCTCTAAATATCTTCTCAAATCCGTGTTTTTTTATATTGAGCTATTTCCCCTTCCCACCCTAACAATTTCTTGACCCTCCCGCCGGCTCAATAGAATTTTTTTTTTCGGCAGAATTCCCCCCCCCCTTTTTCCGCAGACCCTCCTTTTGTCAAAATTTTTCTGCCTGATTCCTCGTTTTGTCTCTTTCTTCCCGCGGCCCCCCTTTTTCTTAAAAATTTCCTTTTATTTTCAGTTTACCTTCCCTTGTCCAATTTTGTTTTTTTTTCTTTCAAAGTGTTTTCCCTTTTAATTCCCCTTTTTTCAGAAAGCCTTTTGAAGGTTTTCGTGGCCACTGTTTTCCCGCCCGTTCTCCCTGATTCCCAACCCCCCCCGTTTGCATGGCTTTTGGGGGTTTCAAAAGCCTTTCTCCACCTTTCGTCTTGCTTGACCCCTTTCTCTGCAGGCCCCCTCCACCCCATAATTAAAACTTGGCGTTTTGAAAGGAACCTTTTCCAATGGTCTTACGCGTCCTTTCAATCCCCAATTTCCGGCTTTTTTTTGTGTGGCCACACTGCGTGTTTTTTTGGGAAAACGCACCGTTCACCCCCTTGGCTTAAACTTGGTTTCTCCCTCAAGGCCTCCCAGTTTTTTTCGGTTTTTTCTGGAGTTTGTTGTGGGGTTGCTGATCGTTCTTTTTTTTTTTCTCGCCCTTCTTTGTTTTGCCCGTCCTCCCCCTTTCCTTTTTCTGGACGCCCGACAGTCCCCCCCAAAGAATCTTTTCCCAGAAGGACGCCTCCCTTGCCCAATGGTTTTTTTCCCTCGTCGCTGCCACCGGAAATTGATTCGGTTCCCCACTGCCGCAAATTTTTTTTCTCGGCTTTCCCCGTTTTGACACTCCAAAAAAATTGTTTGTCTTTTTCTTCCCTCCCGAGGGCCTTTTCTTTTTCTTCGATCCCCCCCCGTCCCTGTCCAAATTGATCGGCTTTTCCCCCGATATGAAAGGAAGGAGAGGTGATCTTTTCCCAACCCCCCCCCCTTTTTGCCCTTTTTCAAAGACGCACTTTCCTTGAAAAACTTTTCTCTGTTTGCCCTCCCCCCCCCCCCCCGCGACTGATCCACTTTATTTTCCAAAATTTTTCTTAAAAAGAACCCCCTCGTAAATAAATTCGTCCTCCTTCCGTTCGAGTCAGACGATTCTTCCTAATTTCTGTGTTCCCCTTTTCGAAATGGATTCCAATATAACTTTCTCAACAGAGATCTTCTTTTTCTTGTTTCTTCCAACAACTCATTTCCCCCCTATCGGTCTTTTTTTGCTGAAGTTCCCTTTCTTTCCCCCCGAGAATTTTTTAGTTGGTAGTTTTCCGTGAAGAGTCTCCCCTGAGATTTTTCTCCTTTCCAAGTACGTTTAGTGCCAGATTTGTTCTTTCCGCAAGTACTTTTTTTTTTTGTACCCCTACACACTTGCTAGCGTGTGCCTCTTTTCTCCGGAATTTACTGAGTTAGACACTCCCCCCTTCCCCAGATTTTCCCTTTTTTTATATTATTCCCCCTTGCTGACCCTTTCTCCTCTCCCCCCCCCCTGATTGTTTTTTTCAGGACAGTAGAATACCCACGTCCATATTTCGTTCTTTTTTTTTTGCTCCATTGGTGATCCCTCTTTTTCTTAATAATGGGCAGTTTTTTCGACGCCTTTCTTCCGGGTTTCTCCGCAACAGAGTCATACACCCCCCCCCGAGCTTCTTTTCCGGCACTTGTAAAGATTCCCCCCCCATTGAAGCGAAACCCCCTGGTCCCAGAGCTTTTTTTTTCCTCGAAGGTTGCCCTCTTTTGAAAATAAACACCTCTCCCCCCCCCTGCAACCACAAGACCTTTCCCCTTTTTTAACATCGCCTTTTCCCTCCCCCCTGCTCCCACCCCCTCTGCATCGACTTTTTTCTGATTGAGATTCGTGAGGTATTCTCCATGCTGATATTGATGCCCCTTTCGTAAAATGTACCATTGCGTTGATATGTAAGGCCCCCTTTTGATTTGTATATTTTTCTTCCCCCCCCCCCCCTTTTTCTTGCCGGAGGGGATTTTTGGGCCGATTTTTTCCATTTTGTAGAGGGGGTCTCCCCCCCCCCTTTAAAAACAGCATGAAGAGAAAAACTATCTTGTTTTTTCTTGCTTGAACCTTTTTTTTCCTTCCTTCTAAATTCCCCCAAAGAGTTTGGGATTCCCCCCCCCTTTCTACTTTGGTGTGTTTCCCCCCGCGGAGTTTTCCCCCCTCCAAAAAACACCACCTTCCCCTTTTCAGCAGTTTCAATTATGACTGTTGCCCCCCAATTGTCCCTTGTGTAACGGTTTCTTCAGTTGGAGTTTTTTTCCCTTGGATTCCCAGAAGGAATGGTCCTTTTTTTTCTTCCTCCCCACTGGTTTTGGGGTGCCTTACTGGTCTTCTTTGTTCCCGAAAGATTTTTTTTCCTTTTTATACAACGGACCCCTTTCCTCAACCCCCTTTAAGATGATTTTTTCTTTCACAGGGGAGGGACCCCTTCCCTTTTGCAAATCCCCCCCTCCTATGTAACCCAATTTCAATTATTAGACTTTTCTTGCAGGGAAAAAGAGTCCTTATATAAAAAACACCCCCTCCATTTTCGTGAGGTTCTTTTTTGCCCCTTCTTAAAATGGCCACCTTTTTTTCCCCTTGGGAGTCCCTTTCTCTACCCTTCGGAGGCCCCTTTTTTTTCAAGGATTTCTTTGCTAATTCGGGGCCCCTTCAACTCTTTTTTGCCTTCATAACTTTCCCTTCGGGAACAGGTCTTTTCTCCTTCTAGATACTCAACATCCCCCCCACTACTACTCTCCCCCTTCTTCTTTCTGGGACCCCGAAGGCTTTCCCCCCCCTTTTTCCTAGGTTTTTTTTTTTTCCTCTCGATGGGGATTTTTCTCCCCCCTTTCCCAGGGAGTCCAAAGACAGTGTTTTTTAAGTATTGAAATGTGTCTGTCCCCTCCCCCTAAATTTCCCTCTTTTCCCCTTTTCCCTCCCTTTTCCAAACCAAGAACCCGGACAGCTTTTCGTTCTGGTAGTAAACACCCCTCCCCACCCATTATTGACGCCCTCCCCTTCCAGTTTGGTCAGTTTTCTACTTTGAAAACAACCTCCCTCCCTAGTCTTGTTGAGATTAGCATTTTCCCCAAAGAAAAGTCTCCTTTTTCCCTTTTTTTCAGATGGCCCTTTTCTTTTTTTCCCCCCTTGGACCTACCCCACACTTCCAGCGGCTGAAACAACTTTAAGTTGTCGCCACCCAATCTTACCTTGTACGCCTTCCCCCTTCCCCCGCCAGTGATTTCCCCGTCCCGACGGCCATTTTTCCTTTTTCCAAAAATCGTGCTGAGGACCCCCCCACGAAAAATTAACTCACCCCCCTTTCCCCACCCCCCCCACCCCATCGCCGACACATTTTTTTTTCCCCTTTGAAAGTTGCTGCCTGTGGTGCGGGTTTTTTCCAACCGCCCAAAAACCTCTCCCCCTCCCCCTATACCCCCCCACCCCCCCCACCTTTTTTTCTTCTCCCTTCCTCCTTTCCCCTCCCATACCCCACAACTTCCCAAACAAAACCCTTCCCCCCCCACTTTTTTCCTTTTGATTGGTCTCCTCTTTTCTCCCTTCCCCCCATTGGATTTTCAAGAAAACCCATATTTCTTTTTGTTTTTCTCCGACAGCCTTTCCAAAAGATACTCCGGGAAGATATAACCTTTTTTTTTTTTTTCCCCTCCTATGAAACTTCCCCCCCGTCTTTTTTATCCCCCTTTTTTTTTTTTTTTTTTTTTTTTTTTTTCTTTTTTTTGATCATTTTTTCTTTTCCTTTGGGTCCCTTCCAGATTCGTTCAATATTCCCCCCCCCACCCTTCTATGTTTGTTTTATAGATGCGATGTTAGTTCTTTTTCTTTTCCTTGATTGGGTTCTTTTCCCCCCCCCCTTTTTTCCTCCCCAACCCCAAACTTCTCCAACTGTCCTTCCGATTTTTCTTTTTTTTTTCTTCCGAATGTTGAGCTTTTCTTTCGGTACAGGACCCCTTCTCCCTCTGTGTCCCCCTCCTTTTTTTGACTCTTAATTTCTGCCTTTCCTGCCCACACCAGGTTTCTTGCTTCTTCACCAATGTCCCGGAAAGATTCCCTCCCCCTTTTTTCCACTGGTCCCTCCCCCCCCCCCCCGACCGCTTTCTCATCCCCTTTTCAAGGTGCCGTCTCTAAAGCACTCCGTGGACAAAGCACCCCCCTTTTCGTAGGCCCTTTTTTACACCCTTGCCCCCACCTCTGTTGAGGACCCCCCAAATAACCAGTTTTTTTTTTTTTTTCTTTTTTTTTTCTTTAGTACCACTCTGTGCTCCCCTCCCCGTGGATGTGACCTCCTAGAAGTAAATTTTTTTTTTCCTCCCCCCTGTGAAATCTGCAACCTTCCTTTCCTCTTGCAGCACCCAGACCCCTGAGTTTTCTTAAATTTTTTTTTTTTTTCCCCATTAAACCTTTTCTCCTCCTTGAGTTGACCTTTTTCTGCCCTTTTTTACGAATAGGCTTCCCTTTCAGATAAACCTCCGATTGGTTTTTTTTCCTTCTTTACCCCTGGAGTCGTTTTCCCCTCAAATTCTTTTGTTCATGGGGTTTGTTTACCCCGATAAGATTCCTCCCTTCCTTGGAGTACTTCCACTGTTTTCCGAGTTCCTTTCCTCCCTGAATACGTTCCTAATAGCCAATGTAAAACTTCCCTTCCCTTGTCCGGTTGAAATCTTCCCTCCCCGAGTAGTACCCTTGGTAGTACAAAAACTTCAGTCGCCGATGTTGTCCCTTTAAGACTCCCTTTCTTTTGCTCGACCCCCCCCTTTTTTTTGTTTTTGCCTACTTTTTTTTTTCAAATTATTTCCAGTAATTTCTTTTTTTTAAGGGCGGAGGGCCCTCAATTAATTCGATACCTTTTAGACCCAGTCCCCCCCCCATGGCGTACTCCGTCCCCCTTTTTAGTCCTTTCGATCGAAAGGGTACTGTTTTTTCCCCTCAGGGCCAATCCTTTTTTGGTTCACTCCTCTTCCCCTCCTGCTGTCTTTTATCGAGATTATCGTCTCCTTGGCAGCTTCCAATACTGCATTTTCGCCGGATCTGCAGCGTTGCCCTGTCAATCAGCGTTTTCCCCAAAAACGGATCCCTCCCTCTTTTTTTCCCCCCCCTGGGAACTTTTCCGTCCAGCCACCCCCCCCCCCCCGTGCCTCCCCACGTCAGCAGAGGGTGGCTTTTTTTTCAAAGGGAACAATTGCCCCCCCCCTTTCCCCTTTTTCCTCCAACAAGTGGCTTTTCCCTTTTTTTGTACACCTTCCCCCCCCCCTCATCGTCATTTCCTTTTCCGTAGAGAAAAATTTTTGAAAGGAGGAATGAAACTTTTCTCCATTAACCCTCCTTTCGTTCCCCCCTTTTGTCACCCCTCGATTCCCTTTTTTTTTTTAATTGGAGGGGTAAAGCACCTTTCCGTAAAATATCTTTTTTCCCCTACATTTTCCTTCCTTTAGTTGGACCTTGGAGACGGGCTCTTCCCCCAATTGTGAGTGTTGCCCCCGGTTCCCCTTCTCCATCTCCTGGATGGATCGCTTTCATTCACGAAAGATTTTGAAGTACTATGGTTTCCCCCCTGGCTTTCCCCTTTTTATTTTTCCACAGCTTCCCCCCGGAAATTAGAGGTAGTTTCCCGGCATAGGGAAAGCCCTTTTCTCCCCAAGTGGCTTTTTTTTTGACGTCCCTGGTACCCTGTCCCCGCCCTTCGGATGAACCTGGGTTTTTGGTCCTTCCCCGGGCGCTGGTCCCTTCTCCCCACCATGTCCTTAGGCCGTGTTTTTTCGGAAAAACGTCGTTGAAAAAAACGCTTTTTCTGGACTTTCCCTGCGTTACCTCCCCCTCCCACTGCGTACTTTTTTCCTTCTTTCCCAGAAAAGAAAAACTTCCAGATATCTTTTCCCCTCGGTTTTCTGTTTTCCCCCCGTTTTGTTTCTTTTCCCCCCAACGCACAGTTCCCTTTCCCTTTGGATATCGCCAAATTCTCCCCATTTGGAGGCGACGTCTTTTTTTTCCCCGTCCTCTATCTTTTTTTTTTTCCTTCTTTAAGGCTTTTTTTTGGGGGAAACGACGCCCCCCTTTCCCTTAGAACTGACACTTTCCCCAATCCCCCCTTCCGCCTGGTAATTCCATTGTTGCAGCTGGCGGCAAAGAACCATAAGAAAGGGGCCACCCCTCCTCCCCTTTTTACACTTCCCCCTAATATTTTCTGCGACATCCGTTTTCTGTTGCTTTTGGTGCGGGCCAGATCTTCCAAATGGAAAAAGTTGCTTTTTCCATTCCCCCCCTTCTTTTTGACCCGTGCCCTTTTCCTTATCGAAACCTCGCTTTGGCCCGTGAAGTTCTCTTGAATTCTTCTTTGCAAGTCCCCCCCACCCATTTCCCCCACGCCTCCCCTAACTTTTTTTTTTGAAAAGACCCTTCGCAAATGTCCCTCCTACGTCGCCTGATTTTCGTGTAGTTTTTAGTCCTCCTCTTCGTAATCTGTCATGGTCCGAGATATCTCTAGACAATCCTTTTGCTCACTATCCTCAAAGGCATCCCCCAAAAACTCAATTGATTTAGCTCGAGTATGGTTTTGATTGCTGACAAGTTTCCCTGCTTTGTCTCTCGTTTCCGCTTTGATTACGTTACGTCCCCTACACCGTTAATAGTTATTTTTTGATGGTTGCTGTTTAAATGGCTTGTATGTCTTTTTCTCTCATTGAGTTTTCCCAAGATTGGTTTGCAATTCCAGATTTCCCCCCTTGCCTTTTTCAGACATGGTCCCCCCCCCTGCCAGCTTTTTCCGTGCTTTATTTTCCTTCTCTGTCCTGACGTTTCCTTCCCCCTCTTTTTAGATGTGTCCCTTGACCGGACTTTTTCCGGCATTCCTTTTTCGCTTCGGCATGGTTGTAATTGAAATATCGATGGGTTTTGCGTCCGTCGAGCTTGCAACCAGAGGTGCAGGCCCCTGAGTTTTTTTTTTCTGCGCAATTTCCTGAGAGTCCCAGACTGACCCCCCCCTCTGTATGGCCCCCGATTTTTTCAGGACTATTTATTTTTTCCACATCGGTGGAAAAGGCCCCCTTTCCCCCTGCTCTTCTTCCTCTTGAGGGCTTAAAGTCACCCCCCCCCCACCAGAGACATCCCTTCTGATGAGATCTGAGGTATCCTTCTTATTGCCTAAAACCTTTTCCCTTTGCTTTCTTCTTTGCTCCAAGGTGGTCCGCGGACCTTTTTGTTCACCGTTCTGGTTTGGGAGGTTGGCGGTTTCAAACACCCCGAAAAGAAACTCGCCCCTCCTTGTTTTTGCTTTTTTTCCCCTGTTCATACTTCTGGCCTTCTCACCGGATCTTTTTCCGGGAGAATTGTTCTTTTCCCCCGCGTTTGGTTGAAATCCCCCACAGACAACCCAAATTTTTCCCCCGAAGTTTAATTTGATAATGCCCCCCCCCCCCATTGTCGGTTCTTTGTTTGTGGTGGGACCGGGTTAATTTTTTTTCGTTTGGATTTTGCGGGAATGTCGCCGAGTTTTTTCTCAGTTGCCTTTTCGTTCGGTCCTGGGTTATGATTGGTTTTTCCTTGGTCTGCCGACTTCTTTTGTGGAGAAAACGGTCTTCTTTTTTTACAACTCCCTATTTTTTTTCTC
>Ga0179591_1336871_pt1 | contig 18454 bp, 16 predicted proteins | sample CZOMad2_1_08_16f_FD_182891 | JGI IMG/M metagenome (GOLD analysis project Ga0179591, IMG submission 182891) | Vadose zone soil fungal communities from Angelo Coast Range Reserve, California, USA - CZOMad2_1_08_16fungal (PacBio error correction) | ecosystem: Environmental > Terrestrial > Soil >... | reverse complement strand
GCGCCCTGGTCACTCATCCCCAGAATAGCCGTCGAGTTCAATTCTTCTCTTTCTTTTGCAATTGGGATTTTTGATCGGATATTTCTGTGCTAGGGAAGCCTCCTGGCCCTCCTGATAGCCGAAGCTGTAGAACAAACCCCCCGTCGGGGATAGCTCCTCGTTTCTTTCCCCCCGAGGGCTCATGATCCCGAAGAGGTGGTCTTCCTTTTCTCGTCTCCTTCCCCTGAAATAGAACCGGTTTGGAGTGATGAGATTCTTCAGCCTTCGGATAAAGAAATCCGCCGCCAGCGTCTCTTTAGAAGACCTCACGATGAGGAGGAATGTCTTAGTCCCCTGTTTCAAATACGATCGACCCCCAGGCAGAGCGCTTGCTGGATAAGTACCCCCCTTTTTTTTTTTGTTTTCTTTTTTCATGAGGATCTGCGCTTCAATTCGAGGGTCGCGACCATCAAAAGAATTGTTGAGTAAACTGCAATCGAATTGTCCGTTTTCTTGAGCTTTATTCAGCGTTTCTTGAGTTCAACTTTACCGAAGTCCTCTCTATCCCTCCTTGATGGAGAGTTTTTTTAGAGCACGGCAAAAGGTCTGCAGGTACCCTTCCATTAGAATACTACTCCCCCCTTTGATGGCTTTCTTGGAGATGAAAAGTAACCTCCTGGCTCGACTTCCTTACCTCTCAGGTGACTCCCTCAGAGAACGAAGCAGAATTTGCGCCCCTCCTTTTCCGGGGATCAAAAGAAGATGGAGCCCCCCCTCTAACACGTGTGCGCCCTGATAATACACGATTCTTCCGTTCTGGCGAGGAACACTGAAATTCCCCACTTTTAGTTCTCCGAAATCTTTTTTTTGCAGATCTAAAACTTTCTGTTCTTTCCCCCTTCGCTCCGGTCGAACAAAGCTGGTGCGCCTTCGAAAAGGGAGATGACACCACTGAGTTCAGCGACTATTTTTTTTTCCGGAAGTGTCGGGCCCCTTCTCTCGAAGGATCTGGCAAGACAGAAAGTAGACCGTTCCAAGCCCCTTTTCCCTTCCCAATATAGATGCGCTGCAGGGAGCGCTTCAAGACAAAACAAACACGTTCCTTGTGGCGCGGCTGTTGACCTGGCAGCGAATCCTTAGATTTTCCCTTGCAAAAAAATTATTGCTGACTTTTTTCTCTCCCCTTTCTGAGTTTGAGGAGCTTGACCCTCCGAATGCCACTGAACTAGTTTTGCTCTGTCGCCCTGCCCCTTTTTTCTCTTTTCAAAAAGTTTTACAAGGGCCCCCCCCATCAACCCTTTTCCCCCCCGGCTTTTCCGTCGGCTTTTTACAGACCTATATGCGCATATGAGAACGTAAAATGTCCTCCCTTCCCTGCAATCCTCCACTGAGAAGGTTCGTCGAATGTGTTCACCCGACATCAACACTTCCTCTCCTTCGGCAACTTCGATTCTGCATCAATCGTTGATGGATTTTACTTTAGACGGACCCCAAAAATTCCTCTCTCTGTTTTTCCCCGACGAAGTGCTTTTCCCTGGTACACTCAGAAGGCCTCCTGGTTCAAGAATCCCGCTTCCCTTCCCCTTTCTCTTCGGAGAAAGAACGTTTCTTTCTGATCTATAAGAATGTGTTCGCACCGATAAAGATATTCCTTTCCAGAAACCCCTCTTTGATGTGAGCCCCAGGTGAAGGACCCTTTCATTCTGGAGCTATCAAGACGCGAAACTCGTATTGGCTTAAGGAAAGAAATCAATATGCTATCCTAGGTGACCTTCCGGTTTCCGTTCGCTTTCGACAAAGCCCCTAGAAGATCAATGATCTCTGTTCCTCCACAGACGTCCGGAAGCGGCTCCTCCTCGCGTGTAATCCACGGTCTGCCTCCCTGCCTTCCTTACCGCGGAGTTCTTCCCACAACAATTAACCGGAGATCTCCCCCATAAGCATAGATATCCTTGTCCTTCTATACTCGATGGAGGTCTTTATTTTTAACGCCCCCTTCTCTCCAAAGGCCGGATATTTTCAAAAAGTAAATGCCCCACAATCGTCTACCACGGAATGCCTGGATGCCTCAGCCGCTGCATGCTTCTTCTCATTACTCGTATGCACGCGGTTGTTCTTGAGACACCCCCTCCCTCCCTCATCCTCCAAAAAACTTGTACCAAGAACCAGCGCGCTCAGGGCAGGGCGTTTTCAACCTGAAGAAATTCCTTTTTTCTTTTTATCGCTTCGTCAATACAAAAAAGGGTCACGCCTGTACAAAGGCCTTCCCTTTTTCTCTTTTCTCCTTTCTGTTACGGGAGATGGCGGGGGGGGTTGATGGTTTTTGGAGAGGACCTCTCTTTTCCGCTTCTGAGAAGGGAGTGTCCCTAGTAGCATCCTACAAGCGTCCGATACTCCCTCTCGCAACGTCATCACCAATACCCTTTTTTTTTCGGCGAAGTCACGCGTCCGAGATTGCAAAGGACCTCTTTTCCCTCCCAAGAATTTCCCTCAAAAGACGTCTTGAAGAGGAGCGAGGTGCTTCTCGCGGAGACGAGCCTCCGGGATATATATCTTCCTAATACGTTGTTAGTTGGTCCAGAGATCCGTCAGCCTCTTCTCGAGAGCCTCTCAGACTGCTTTGCTGCAAAAGCTCTGATGCTCATGGCAACGCAGATTGTCTAGTTCTACGCAACATGTGGTGATGACGTTGCTTTACTTGTCGGATCGGCGAGGATCCTGAGCCCAAGTAGGAGCACTCCCCGGCAGACTAGCTCTCCCCCTCCTCTCCCCCAGCCGTAATAGGAGATGTAGCTTCTTCAAACAACATCGCGGACCTAGCCGACGTAAAAAGACTAGACGTTCCTTCTTCTCGAATGGAAATTCCTTCTCTCCCTGAGTTGGTCTAAGGCGCACAAATCCCCTTTTCTATTTCCGTTCTTCGAAAAGACGTTAACGCCGGAAAATCCTTTTTGGTCTGTTCAGCGCTGCTCTACAACCATGCCCAGCCTCTCTTTCCCTACCACTTTTTTCAAACCGATGTCGTAGGAAGACGCGTAGAGTCCTCCGCAGCAGTCCTGAGGGTCTTTCTTTGGTGGGAATTACTTGGTGTCATGATCCCTCTTTTCTCCTCCGGAGTGCAATTACTCCCCCGTAAAGCAAATAGGATCAGCCGAAGTCGTCCTTTCTCCATCGATCCTCTTTTCCATGGCCGAGCCCTGGTACTTTCCCTTCTGAGCGAACGACGTCTAAGTGACAGACTTGCATGTTGAAAGGGATTCCTCTCTCCTCCCTGCCCTCTACTGCGCGGCGAGTCCACTCTTCTCAATCCCTTTTCCCCCGTTGTCTTTCCTAAAAAGAGGAACGTCCATAAGGCAAATTATGAATCATGCACATCTGGCAGATTGATCTTTCCCCTTCGCCCTTGCGTTTTAGAGTATTGACGATCAAACTCCTCTCTCTTTCCCCTTAAACCTCGCCGCCCCTATCTCCCCCCGAGACGATTCTTGTGAAGGGATAAGCCTTCCTGATTGATAACCCCACTTTATCTAGCTTTCTCCAGCAAAACGTAGGGCTACTCCCGGTAAATTCCTAGAGTGCTCCCAGCGAGTTGTAATTACCTCTATCAAGTCTCTCTTTCCCCGGAAACGCAAAGGCCCTTCAGGTGAAAATAGACTGAAAGGAGAATTTTTTCCTTCCGCTTCGCGCGATTATTCCTCTTACTTCCGGTTTGAGGGGACTCACTAAGGTTTCAATGTGTGAATTTTTTCCGCATGCCATTCGCTTCGACATTTAAACGCGCGTGCCCCTTTTCTCCTATGGGACGGATTTGCCTGGTATGTGATTGCCAATGTGAAGGTCGTATGCGTGCGTCGTAGAGGTCAGTCTTTTCCCGTTTTCTGCCCAGATTGAGGGTAGTGCCGTAGACCTCCCCTACGCTTCGCCTTTAGTTTGGACAGCTTTTGCAACTCTGCGAGGGATGTGCTGGTCTGGCTCTTTAAAGTCCTCAACGACATCTTCCGCGTCCCCCCCGTCCCTTTTCTCAATTAGCGTTCCTTTATTCAAACACGATTAGTTTCTTTTTTGCGGCTAAAATTCAAAGAGTTTAAAACAGCCCACAAGATCCGCTTGTTGTTTGATTTCGCGCTCTTGCAAGCGCATCCCCTCCCTTTCCTTTTCCGCGGGGCTCGGGATGGCTCCCAAAATCCTTCCTCATCCAAGTTGCCAGAAACTACAGGCATAGATCAAATTCTTTCTCTATCCGCAATTCCTCTCTTCTCTCACAGATTGTGCACTCGGCCCCACCCCTCCAGGCGGACAGAAATGGCGACTTTGTGAGAGAGGACAAAGAGCAGTCCGTTCGAGGTCTCGTGGTAGATTCCACAGTTTTTTCCTTTTTCAGCTACAGAACGACCCCTTTCATTTTCATACTCTCCCGGGGTGATAACTCGAGTTGATGCAATTTCCCCCCTTTCCTGGATAGCCCCTCCCTTGAAAGGGCGCAATTTCTAAGAAGGTTCGCTCTTCCCCGTAGAGTAAGTACCTGCTTTCAGATGGAGGTTTCAAAACTTGCAAGAAGAAAGTTCGCACTAAAGGCGTTGTTGAGAATGGAGCGACTCCGAAGGCCTAAGAAGGGATACTTACCCCCCCTTCCTAGAGACCTTCCTAAGGTCAAAGTTTGAAAGGCCGACCGTCCGGCCGAGGACGGCGACAAAGATAAAGACCCCTTTCCTTGCACTTCTGTAAGTTGTCACCTGGATGCCCCTGAGTACCCTTTTAATCCGCCACCTCTTTCCTCCCCCTCCCGCATTAGGATTGTTCATACAAGACCACGCGCGACTTAACTGAAGTGTTACTCTCTTCTGTTGCAACTATTATCTCCTCTCCCATGTAAGCTCGAGCTCATCGGCTCCCCTTCCCCCCTCACCCGGCGCTGGCTTACGGCTTCGCAGTGCTCGACGAGAGGAATCCCTCCCCCGCACGACAAAATTTTCTTTCTCTCCCCACGACTTTCCGCGACTGATCGCCCCCCTTTCATAACCGAATACTCTTGAAGACGGTAAGATTCGCCCACAGAGTGATCTTCATCCGACTGTGGGTTGTTTCCCCCCCAGGCTTCTTTCCACTACACCCGCTCAACCTTTGTCAAGGTGAAGGACCCTTTCCCGGTGCTGAAGCTTCCAATAACAAGGCAACCCTCTTCAGTGGAAGCCGAGGACTTTTCTTTCCATGGAACGTAGGTCCCCTCTTCCTTTTCCTTTGTTGTTTGTTGAGATCCTTGACGCCATGGCATCATGACGACACATACCTACTGTCGGCGTACCCCTCCTCTCTCAGTGCAATTTCTTCAAGATGGACGGACCTTCCCCGTACCCCCTGGGCTCGGACGATATGTCTAAAATGCTCGCCGAATGCAACCACCCCCGCGTCGGTCCCCTCTTCCGTCGTGTTTTCTCTACGGACGACCTTTCAGACGGCACTTATTAGGTGAGTATTTTTCTGGTGGAGCGTTCTGACGGATTCCTTGTGTCTGGCTTGGTTTTATCTTCAGTCATTAGATATCCCGCTAAGAAGTGACTCCTTCCTCAGGGGAGACCTCTATGATAGCCCCCAGGACATGTCTTAGCGGCTCCCCCCCCTAGGTGCCCATCCTGGAAAAACTAAGAATTCGGCCAGACTGTGCTTGGAATTCCGAAATAATCTCCTTTCCCCCTCAGAACCTGCGATAAGTAGATGGGACTGTCCCCACTAGCATTTCAGCTGGCCAATGCTCGAATCCCGGGCTTGTCTCTTTTGAGTGGTAGCATTTCCCGGTAGAGTTACTCCCGAGAAAGAGAGTAGCCTGGTCGGCTCCCCTTCAGAGCCCGGCTCCCCCAGGCCTGCGGAAAAGCTTACTTTCGCATCGAGAACACGTAACGGATTTTTTCTGAGTCCTCCCTAAGACCTCCCTCCTTTCCCCGGAAGAGACGGGTGCTCGAGATTCGTCCTTCCCTTTTTTCCCCCTTTCTGGAGTTCTCGGAGACACACGGACAACTCCGGAAGCACACCCTTTTCTCAAAGTGGATTTCCCCCCCGTGATCTCTTTTCCCTCGGGAAAGTTCCCACTTTCTATGTGCTTTTCCTCTTTTCCCCCGAGACCTCGAAACCCGCGTGACGATATCAACGCTCTCCTTTTTCCGCCGGGGAAGTAAGGTGTCGACCCCCCTCGTTTTCGCAACAAAAGAGGGTTTTCTTCCCCAGGTCGGTGATTCGTCCAGAGATCTCCCCTTTCTTTTTGGCAAAAGGACGGGAATATGAAGGAGGATCGGGCAACAGACAGAACTCTTTCGCCGAAAGAGTCCCTTAAAACTTCCGAAGCGGTGCCCAGCCCACAACCCCTCTAAGAGGCGTTTTCCCAGAGAAGAGCCAGTTCCTCACACAAGTAAATAGCTTTGACAATCAAGGGAACACCTAAAAGCTCTCACCCGAATAGCTTTCTAGCTTTTTCCTTTTCGCATGTTTTCAACGACATCTTTCGTTGCTCGTCAGCACTGTTCTCAACATCTTAGATGATCCCCCAGGGCAAGTACATGTCCCCCCCCGTCAGTCGGCGGCTAAGAAATCTAAGCCCTCAATCTCCGCAAGTCATTTTCAACCATCAAAGGCCCTTCCCATCCTGCAGCTTCTTTTTTGAATGTTTGCATTTTTCTCTCCCCCTCCCCCCTTCCCCCCCCTGCACCGCATTCGTGCCCCCCGAAACACCGGGCATCCCGCTGCTGTGGGAAAGACGTCCTTTTTCCCTTTCTCAGGACCCCTTCCGGACTTCCTTTGCGTGTCCTTTTTAACCTGCCGTTGCACCCCAAGGACCTCCTGGATCCTTTCTAACGAGCGAGGCCAGTGACACGCTCGGAGAAAGGACTTTTCCCTGATCTCTCTTTCCGAAAACTCTTCTTCGCCATACAGGAACCCGTACCTCGCTGATGGAGAGCGGCGATTCAGACTATTTTTTGTCTTTCTGAGAACGATACCCCCACCTCTCCCCCAGGATTATTGATAGGGAATTACTCCTTTTACCTCCTTTCCTTCTTCTCGGGCGAAGTTCGTTCTGGAGCCAGACACACCAACAGAGAATCTCCCTCTCTCTGTTAATAGAATTATTTTTCTTCAGTCGTAAGCACGTGAAGGAGGAAAAGAGGTTTTTCGAAGACAAATACTCATATCCGACGACCCCCATAGATGTCGGTAAGAGGCAATCTCGACGATAGGAAGTTTCCTTACTTTTATGCCCTTCCAAGTGCATTCGAAGAGAGCCCTTTAAAGCCAAACACCCCGTCCTCACGAATAAACGAGAGGACTAGATTCCCGTGCAGGAGTCTAGACGCTTGGGCAGTATGGGCCTTGGTTCTTCCCTTAGCCGAAATCCTCCTTCAGATGATCAAACGGGAAAAGGAACTTCCTTCCTCTGGAGGGCTTCCCTACTTCTATCTCCCGCCTCGAAAATATTTGTCCTTCAGTCTGAACCCACCAGGAAGAAGATCTCAAAGGAATCGGAAATTTCTGGCCGACGGCAGATCCTAGGCGCTTCGATGGGGTTCGGATACCTCTTCCCTCTCCCTGAAGATGCGGCTCTCGTGGGTAGACGCGATTCCTTTGCATCTCGTCGCCTCCGTGGGACTCACCTTAAGAGTAAGATCTCATCTCTTCAACGTAACACCCCAAAAAGGTGGCTTTCCGACCGTACGAGGCAGAGTTGTCCCCTAATCTTCATCCATAAGGAGCCTTGGCGCGTCCAAGATTCTTTCTTTTTTTCGATGAGAGAGGCCGTCCTTTATATAATTTCATCCTCTTGTTTTTGAGAGATCTTTTCCTCGGCGCCCCCCCCCCCCTCCCTCCGAAGCCAAGACCAGCGTCACTTTGCCTCCCCCGGTGATTCCCTACGATTGAATGAAATGAGTCATTCGCATACTGTCTCCGACTCCTTTCTGTGGGTGTGCTTGAGGAGAGCTCTGGATCGAGAGGTGAACTTTTGAGGTTTAGAAGATTCGTCGAAAAAGACTTTTAACTAGCTTCATCTTCTTGAGGTCATCCGCCCCAAATAGACGACATAGACGCGTAAAAGACCCTTCGGTCCCAGCTCCTTTGAAAGGGCACTGAGGGTCCTTCTTAGGGGGAAGTGAAGTGTCCCGGAGACCCTAAACGGTACAGGTTGAGACCCCCGTCCCTAAAGGCACATCTACTGATGCGGTATTGTAAAAGTTTTTCGTCATAGGCTTTAGAAAGAACGCCCTCGCTCCGCCAGCCAGAACGATTCGACGAAGCGTACGAGCACGCAGCGCGGATATTCACCAGGAGTTGATGGCGTGAGCCTTTTTTTTGGCATATAGCAGGAATTTCCCACATTCTTCTTCATACCTTTCTCTCTCGATCGGCGAGACTCCCGTGCCGAGGACAGGATGACATTCTATCGAGATTCTTGGGCTTTGCGTACGCAGGTTGGCGTCGTGGTAAGTGCAATTTCTTTCCCTTTTATGCCAGGGCCGTGCTGAGAAGGCCCCCTGCCATAGACTTTTTTTTGAAACAGATTTTTTCTTCTACAGTATTTTCCCCCAGACCTTCCCCGGAAAATTACGGACACAGATGTCCCCTCAAGAGCAATGATCTTCCCCTTGAGAAATGCCGTTTTTTTATTGAAGTGTCATCCTTTCCCGGTACGCAGATTCCGTAAACCTCTCCAAGAGCAGATTCCTTGTTCATAGCCAGGCGACTGGTTTCCCCTTTTTGCGTCCTAAAATTTATTATATGAGCCGCTCAAAACGTAGGGCTAGATGGTAAAGTCCTCTTATACCCGTGTAATACATCTTCACCTTGCGATTTTCCATCCCTTTTTAAGTCGTAGGGGACACTGCCAGTCTCATCTGTGACCTTCCCCCTCCCCCGCTCAAGATCATTTATCCCGGTGGTGTCAAGAAGGATTTTTCTTCTTTCGGTACCTATTAGATACCGCGCAGGTCGCGCCAGGAAATGTTATGTCCGATGGCCGATTTCGGGGATGTGTCTCCGAGATAGGCGGTAGCGTTCTTTCTCCTCTTTATCGGAAAGCCTTTCAGATTGAGGTATTGACTGTCTCCCCACCTCGTCAAGATTTGTCTTCCCGGGTTCCGCAGCTACGGAGTTTTTGTCAACAGGTGGAGAATTTCAAGCTAAACGAATTAGGATTCCCGTGAAGGGCACCTTTGGGACCTCCCTCATCAATAAAGCCGATTCTTCCTTTCTTAAAGTAGATGCCGTCCACACAAGAAGAGTCAAAGATAGATGGTTGTTTTGATTTTCCTGCAGCGACTTTTCCTTTCCCCCCCCCCCTTTTACGGCTTAGGACTAGGGAGCTCCTTCTTCTCACACCGGAGATCCCGAAAACTGACGAAGTTGTTCCCTCAGCCACGGCATATCATATACTTCTCACAGAATTACGCACCTTTTTTTTCTCTCTCCCAGCTATGGTGAGCCTCGTTGTCGGACCATGATTCGAGGAACTCCTCTGAGACGGCTCGGTGACTTTCGAGTCCGGGTCTCCTTCCCCCCTCCCCCATCTAAAAGTGAACCCTGAGTGTAGACCGTCAAAAGGAAATTTGAGGCCCTCCAAGGGTTCCGTTTTCTCTCCAGGCTTGGAAGTGATGTCCCGAACATATAACGGTAACACTTATGAGCAAGGCGCGAAGCCTCTTTTTTCTCCCTCGTTTTGACAGATGGTCTTTTCACTGTCAGACTCTTTCCAGGCTCGCCGGTTAAGGTGGGTCATCTGAGAATGGAGCGTTACCTTCGTTCCCGGCCTTTTTCTTGAGAAGGTGGAGCCTCTGCTCCGACTCTTTCCTCCTCTAACGGGAACTCCTTTACCGGCAATTAACGGAGACACTCCCAGCTCACGCCAATTTTAACTTGCCTCTTCAAACAAAAACTTGACTCGTTTTTTTGTCCCCATAGAATTGACCTTACTTCTCAATTTTATTTTCCCCCCTTCCCTGAAACTTTGAGCTGCTTCATGATTTTTAGCGGATGTGCACCTATATACGGAGCCCCACATTCAGCCTAATTTTTTTCTTTCGAGCATAGGCCCCCTTCTTTACCCCTTTGGAGGGATGCAGTCGTTAGAATTCTTGAATCTCATCCCCCCTTTTTTCCCCAGGACACCTTGAGTTCCCCTCTCTGCGCAGAGAAGGAGCTCCCAGCTTTTCCTTCCCCCCCTATTTGAAGCGGTCCGAGACAGGCCCAACAGGAAGTGATCGCCTCGCCGGCGGGTTTCTAATCCTGTAAAAGAAGTTCCGAGCCCTTTCAAGTTACTTGAATATCGATCGTAAGACCGGATGTTCCCGCTAGATATCTAAGAAGACTTTTTTAGTACCAAGGCGGAATATATCTCTCCTCCGTGTGTTTTTTCTCCTCCCCTGGTACAACTTTCTAAACAGATATAGCCTTTCCACTTCGAGAATAGAGCTTTCTTGGGATGTAGTTCCTCCCGTGGGACGGATATCTTTTCAGGATCGATCGTACCAGTAAACTCTCTCCTCCCTCTGAAACCAACCCCCTTGAGTCGGGATCGAGATATCCCGTGGGATGAAACTATTTCAGCTTTTTTTGTCCCAACCTCCTTTCTCTGGTGTCGCCTTGATCCAGTGTTCTCACCCGTCTGTGTATGGCTGCTGAGACATCGATTAATTCCCCCTTTCTCGAAGAAGCTTTCTCCCGGGCGGACGCCGATTGAGACGAACCTTGGTGCCTCATGTCAGAGGGGGATAATATGCCCCATCCGACCCTTCCCGGAAGCTTTTCTTACCGAAACCTCGCGGCCAGGACTTCCCCCCCTTTTCCCTGTCCCCTTAGGAGATTGCTGCTTCAATTCCGAGGGGAGGGAACACTAAAAAGCATTTCCAACGTTGTTCGAATTGGCCCTCTGAGGGTCGCCGTCGCGTCTTGAGGTTTCTCGAGTTTCCCTTTACTCCTAAGAGATAGCCAGAGGCCTTTCTGTTGTAAGAGGCAAGGCTCAACACGGACTGGCGGAAAGAGTATTTCTCCATTCTCATCGCCCCCCCTTGATGGTAGAGCCATTACGAACTAAATAGTCTAGGCTCGGACTCTCTTTTGCCGCCATCTCTCGGAGGAGATCTGAGAAAGTGAAGTTTTTCTTAGTTAGAGAAACCCTCTCTTGCAAGAATTCGCTGCGATACCGCTTCCACTTTCCTTTCCCCCCTCGTGAAGTTATCAAACCTTTTGTGAGTGGAAGGTACACGAGACACACCCCTTTAACTTCCTCTTATACACTGGCCAGTCAAGTGGGCTCAACTCCGTTCGCACCCCTATTCCTCATATCGAAACCAGGGTCCCCCCCTCCAAACTGGAGGACCGATTGATCGATTGCCGTGAAGGACGGGCAACGGGCCCGGTCCCCCTTTCCCCGGTGGGCTCCAGCGTACGACCCCTCCTACTCCAATATAGATGCAGCTGCAGCTCTCGTGAAACAAGTGCAAAACAACAAAGATGATTCTTGTTTTTTTGACCAAGAGAAGAGTCCCCCCCCCACGTCACTATTAGAAACTACTTGTCCCCCTCCCGCTTGCCAGGACAGGGGTCAGCCGATCGTTTTTGAATGAGCCCTTTTGCCCACCCGCACTTTTTCCTCCCAGGCGGGTTCTACAAGGGTCCCTCATAATTGTCGCTCCGGATTTTCCGTCGGGGCTCTCCCTCTTATTAAGCCCGAAATATAGCCCTCATTTCCACCCCATCACCCGGAAATCGGCCCTTTTTTCAGAACATGCGCTTTTTCCTCCTCCTGCGTACCGAAGAGCCCACGTACTACAGTTATTCCCCTCTCTGAAAAAGGCATCATACGCTGCTGGACCTCGGCGCGAAGTTACGACTAAATTATTCCTTTTTACACCTCGTTTACTGGTAAATCTGACGTTAAGCATGTTTCCTTCCTGAAGAAGCCGCCGATAGGGTCCAGGGACCGTCGGAGCGAATCTCCCCCTTCTATATAGGACGCCCGATTCGTCTGGTCTCTTCCCCCTTCCTGAGATCGCGATGGGATTTTCGCGGCATCGGTTGACGGATTTTACTGTATTTCGCAACGCTCCAACGCGCCCCCTTACCCTCCCCATATGCATCGTGTCCCTTTCGTTCAAGAATGTGCGCTAGGGACTCCTTCTATAAAAACCCTTATCCCCTCCGAGCAGATTGAGCTTCTTTCCGAGAAGAAAGGCAATCCCCCTTCTTAAAGAAAGGCGGCACTGTGGAGTTTCGAAGAAAACATTTTTTTTTCCCGGAGTATCTCCTTTACCGAATACCAGATGTAAATCTTGTAACGTCCAGGCTCTTCTTCTCACTCTCTTTAGATTTATGCAACGCCCTCCTACGGAATGTGAAAAAGTTTATCTCCGATTCCTAAATACAAAAACTTCCACGCAACCCTACTAGAAGATGCCTCTTGGGGCTTATACCTGCGCACGAAATAGTGAGGCTTTTTATGGAAAGAGTCTTTAGCGGAGATCCTCATGAGCTGACCCCGTTCGACAAGACCACCTCGTCTCTTTTCTCTCGTTCACGACGGTGATATGGGAAGACATAGCCAGTGATGTTATGCGATTCTACAGGACCCCTCCAGGAACACAAGGACTGAAACCGCTTCTACTGGTTGTTACGTTGTCTCACTGTAGAGCTGTGGTGGAGGATTCTTTTTTTTCACAATTTCAGGCGAAGGTTTGGGTTTTCGACCGAGGCATTCCCTTCGCAGAACGGGCGGTCAGCAAAGGACCCGCCTCACGACGCAGATCCTCATTAATAACCAACTCAGGTGGCCTAAGAAGTTTTCCTCGTTTCCCCCTCCATGAATTCCCCCCTTGATGTGGCCTGCCCCCGAGGAACAGTCTTAGGAGAGAGGGGCATTAGAGGCGGCCGAGCTCCGACGGACTCTCTTCTAATAGTTGTTGCTCCTCCGAGAGATAGTAGGCCGCGCAAGATCCTGAGAAATAACTTGCGAATGGTGCCTGATCCTGACGAAAAAGCTAGTGAATGACACTCTTGCCCTGGAACTAACTAAGTAGCCTTGAAAAGAAGTGTAGGTGGTTATTTACTTCTTAGCTAGAGTCGGCTCTAGCGGAATACTCTTGAGGTCCTCTTCCGAAGAATCTTTTCCCAGACCTTCAGAGGTCCCCCGTTCTGTATCAGATTTCCCGAAAACCACCATCGCGCCTTCAAGACAGAACAGAAATAGACGTACCATCGCTCGAATGGTTCTCTTTCCTGAATCTCTTGATACTTCGCAATCCCAAATCCCCCTTCGATGTTCCAAGCGTGAACGCCTCTTCTCTCTGAGGTATTGTCCTCTGCTTATACGCCACAGGATCGCCGTAGTCCCCCCGCAAGAAAGAACAGATGTCTTTGAGACAAGTAGACTCGTCTTCTTTAAATAAAGGAGGGTCTTGATTTTTGAGCAGATGGTGGTGATTCTTGACTTTGGTAATCGCCTTTTTCTTTGTTAAGACGTCCCGCATTCGAGAGATTTCTTTGACCGTACGCTTATAGAGGATTTTGGATTTAGAGATAATACGTCTTCCCCTTGGGCGTCCCTCCACTCATTGAAGCAATTGGTCGAACATGTCGCAGGGAGTCTACGCTGAGGACTCACTCCCCCCCTCGAGCGGAGAGGCCCTTCCCTGGGAAGTTTTTTGCTTCTAATTCCCCATCTTCCGCAGATATCCCGGCCCCCTTTCTGAACGAGGAATGCACCCCGAAAAAGATTTTTTCCCCTTTAGACATTTCCTCGCTAAAAGAAATCTTCAAACTTAGTCCCCGATCATAGTTCCATCTCGATGCGTGCCGGGATAGCGCTCGAGCTGTATCGGTGGCACTTGGGGGGTAGAAAACATTCTCCTTGCTGCAAACCTTTCCTCCCCCTCCTGAAGAGAGCTCTGGATGTTCCCCAGTATTCTCTCCTCACAGGAGAGGGTGTACCATACGCAAAGGATAAAGTCTTTTTAAACTGACGTTCCTTTCCCAGGCTCCCGAAGCGGATTGAGTAGGCGGGAGCCCTCCCAGGAATGATGGTGACGGTAATTGGGCTTGCTTTTCTAATTTCCACGAGAAATTTCCCCATGTTATTCTCCTATTAAAGTCTTCTCGATGCCCTTTGACTGTGCGTGTCGGGAATTCGTCGTAGCCGACGTTTGGAAAAAGCACTCTTTTCTTGCCCTCCCTCCGCTTTTTTTACAAGGAAGAGCTATTGCTTTGTCAAGGAGGCGAATTTCCCAAAAAGCACCCCCTTTCCCAAAGAGCTTTTTTGCTTTCTTGGGGAACTGCGGTGTCGATTAAACCATATCTCTCCCTGATGGGGATGTTCGCTGCCGAGTTAAAACTCTTCCGGCACAAGATAAGATTGTGTTTTCTCCTTGAAGAGTCATTCTTTCCTTGGAGGACGTTTTCTCTTTGGAGGTTGCCAGGAGACTCTGCATTTCTTTGACGAAATTCACTAAGAATAGATAAATTCGAATCACGAATTGCCCTTTCCTCGACTCAGAGTCCTCAAGAGTTGTAGTCCCCTTATGTCTGATGACTAATTATTCACTAGAGGAAAGAGAAATCCCTCAGAGGTATCGTGGTAGCTCCACTTTGATAAATCTCTGAAATCCTCCCTTAGGATTCCCTCATAGAACCTTTATTAACTCTTTCTTGCTTTGGAGGGTGGATAGCCTTGGTCACTTCCTCAGCACTCGAGCCCGCCTTCTCTCGGGGGAACCGAGAAGACTTTCCCAGGGAGGTTTCAGAGCCCTTTTTTCCCAGGTTACGGTTCAGATTTATACTTCCTTCGTCGTAGTCTTAAGGCGTTGGAGACGCTCCACTCGCATCCGAGCCTCGGGCCCTTGACGGCCACCCCTTTAAATCTTCTTTTTTCCAGGAGCCCCCAAGACACTTCAATTTGCAGTTGACCAACTTGCTGGGGAGTGTGACCGGTCCCCCTCTCTAAGCGCAATCTACTCAATTTTTTTTCTTCTCTGCCATAAGGATTTATCCCCCTCCCCCGAATTCCGCTCCCGTAGAGGCGTTCACCTAACCCTTTCTAGGAAAGAAGCTCCTCCGGTCGGCGAGAATCTGCCCTTCCCTTCAACAACGGGCCTTTGCTTGAATTGTTATATATCAGAAAAAGAACCTAACACCCCTCGAGTCTCACGAAGCTCTCGCAGGAGAGAAACCTCTCATTCACACCTAATCGATTGCCGCTCCTCAGCCATCTCCCCCTGATTTTTTTTTTTTATCACATTGTTTTCTTCAGGTTCTTGTCCACCTATCCGGCCAAAATCCCCTTTTACTGTAATATACGCTTCTTCCTGCACAGAACACCTATCTCGAAGTGTTCCTCCTCTTCCCTACTGATAGCCCGTTCTTCATATATTTTGTCGTTGTGCGAGATATTCCTCCTTGCGTTTTTTTTTTCTCCTTTTCTTATGACTACCTTTTTTTCTCTGATCTTTCTTTCTCTTGTTGACCGGATAGTCCCTTTCACCTCCGGATAGAATTGGAATTACTGATCGAAGAAGTTCTCGAAAAAAATTTCGACCTATCACGTGTTTTTCCAAAGTTTTCCCTCTATATTTACGGGACCTAGTATTCGTGATGATTTTTTCGAGTCCAGGTACGACTCTTGCGTCGTTAGTGAAATCCCCCTAACCGTTTTTAGGGCATTGTGCCGCGCCCTCTTCAACTGGACGAAGCAGTACCTACCGGCCGGGTCAGGCAGGGAGCCTGATCTGCCGACCAAGTGAGATGAATTTCCGGCACTGAAAAAATCCTTTCCCCTTCCTCCTCAGAAAATCACGATTTAAACCTTCCAATTTAGAGTTATCTCTCCTCTGGTGAAAGGATCCTCCAACAGAATTTCAGAGTTTTCAATGCTCAGAATTGAACCCTTTTTTAGATAGAGGGTTTTTTCTCCCCCTTTCCGGTAGAGATCTTCAAAGATCTCTTCCTCTCTTCGTTGGAAGCCCCGTTCCAACCGGATGCGTTCCTCTCTAGAATAGATGACCAGTAACCGTGATGGTCGAGCCTTTCCTTTTTCTCTACAGCCGCCCTTTCCCTACTTTTACTGGCGCCAGATAGGCTGCATTGCGCCATTTGTCTTTAAGAGGTAGCTCTCGAACAAACGGTTTCGGCAGAACCTGTATCCCCTTTTTTTCCGATTCCCCCCGTTTAAAAGTCCGTTTCTGGCGCTTCCCAAGTTATAAACTTTGAGAGTGCGATTCCGGCGACCACGAGAAATCGACCTTCCCCTTTCGAGTGAAAGCTCTTCTTTTTCATATGTCCTTGTGGCAGTCCCTCCCTTCCCCTCCGGTTGCGAGAGAAAGGCCTGCCACCCTGGACCGCGGAAGATTGCCTCCTTCGGAGGAAGTGTCGTTTCCTTCCGGAGGATCAGCCCTTTCAGACCCCCCCCCCCCCCCTCAAAAGGACAATCTCGACTCTAGAGATGAAAAGTCCCACACAAGCTGATATTGTGAAGCGTTTTGTTGAAAATGGAAGCTCTCCCCCCACGCTATTTGTACTCCCTTTCCTTAAAAATAGGCTTGCTTTGGTGGACCGAGCGTTGGAGCTTCAAATGAGCAGACTTTCCCCCTCTAGTAAGAATCCGCAACACCTCGTAGAGTCTTCACAATTCAATACATCCATGTGAGTCCTTCCGTGTCGGGACTTCCCACGAAAATCTTTTTCTTTCAAAGGGGTATCCAGGACTTTCTTGAGCTGTTCGGCTAAACTTCCATCTCTCCCTCCTCCAAAGGAAGGCAAAGAATTCCTCACCTTCTGTCAAGAAACAACCACCCCCAATCTCTTCCTGGCCCCTCTTCTCCTCAAACATCTTCACAGACTCTTTTATTTTTTGGCCCCTGAATTGGAAGGACCTCCAGAGAAAGATAGGCGGTCCGGGACAGCAGGATGACGAAAGGCTTTCCTCCAGGAAAGATTCTTCTCCGCAACTCCGCCGGATTCCAAACCCGATGGATGGAGATTCTTGAGAGGTTGACGGTTTTACTCTTCTGACGAAACTCTCACGCCTCCAATAAAGGAAAGAAGATCCCATCTCTTTCAGTCGCGTTAAAGAGGGTTCGTTGCGACGTTAAGTTATTTACCAAAGTCAGACCTTCTTTCCGATGGCGTTACTTTTCTAGCCCTCAGAAAGGCATACCTTTCAATCTTAAATGTCCGGCTGTTCAGACTCTCAGACTCCCCCAAGAAGTTTCTTCTCCCCTTTCACTACCCGCGTTATAAAGATTTGCTTTTTTTTCATGCAAAAGCGAAGGTTTAAACAAGGAATCTTTTTATTCCCAAGTAAATTCCCGGGAACTCCTCTTTGAGTTTATCCTTTTTCGCGGTCCGGCTGATCGTAGAAGAATTCGTTCTTATTCTTTCAGAGGATTATTTAGCCTCCGCCATGGCATTCCCCCCCGGTCCCCCAAGCTTGCTATAGATGTGACTTTAAAGCTTCTTTAAAATTCGACCCCCTCGCTTTTTTCTGGAAGGATTCCCCTCAGGTCCTCCTCTGCTTAAGGGCTGTAGTTAAGTCGCGAGCCTTTTTCTTTGGGAGGAGGACAGCTAACTTTCTTTTCCTGCTTAGAATTAGTCTTCCTCTTGTTAGTATCTTCACGCAAATTCTTCTGCGCCGCTTTCTCCATTCTAAAAACATAAAATTTTTGAGGGAGACGTCTTTCCCTATTTTTCAAAGGCCTCTTTCCCTTTAGAAGGATATTGCGCTTTTCGATAGACTTCTCCTCCTGCTCTGTCTATCGGGAACCGTCTCTTCTATATACGTTCTTTTCTATCCTCTCAATCTCGATCAGTCCCCTTCCTCTCTAATTTCCTCTTCTAAAGATTTATTGAATGAATGCGCTCTTTTTCCCAAACGCTCCCTCCTCCGTAAGCAGACCTGCTGTATGGCCTTTATGTCATCCCTCTTTATGCTCTTCCTCTATAACTAGGAGAAGAACAGCACTTCTCGTAGCGACAAAGACCCTTTTCCCGAGTAATACTCTATCTTTCACCCCCCTTCCATAGAATACCCCCCCCTAGATCGACTGGAAGGTGTCGAGCGGAATTAGGAGAGTTTGTGAGTGCGGATAATAAGGCTTCCCCTCTAAACATTGGCTCTCTTTGAGAACATCCGACAGGTCCCATCTTCGGTCTTGCAAGTTTTGCAGAGGATTCCTATAAGAACTTCATTACGCCCCCCTAAGAAAGTTCTTTCTCGACTCCTTCCCTTCTTCACGTTTCACCCATGAGGGTGATGCGTTTTTTGCAATTAATGGCTCCTGCCTCGCCCCCGGCATTTTTCCTTTTTTGCTCGTCCCTCTCCCTAAGAGCCTTGCCTCTCCCCGTGACATACTATAGAGAATTTCTTCTTGGTTCGTATAATCCTGTTTTGGTTCTGAACATCGACGCAGTGACCACGTGATGAGGGGTTCGATGAGCAAGGAGCAGAATTTGGATC
>Ga0179591_1278035_pt1 | contig 18455 bp, 14 predicted proteins | sample CZOMad2_1_08_16f_FD_182891 | JGI IMG/M metagenome (GOLD analysis project Ga0179591, IMG submission 182891) | Vadose zone soil fungal communities from Angelo Coast Range Reserve, California, USA - CZOMad2_1_08_16fungal (PacBio error correction) | ecosystem: Environmental > Terrestrial > Soil >... | reverse complement strand
TGCCCTCCCGTTTAGATCTTTGATTCGCCCCTGCCCTTTTCGTTCAATTGCGCGTCGGTTTTCTGAGTTTCTGAGACGCGCAGAAACAATCAGGTGGACAATTCTTTTTTTTCCTGCCTGCGGCGTTGGGCTGGGACACGTCCTGTGAACTCTAATTTTGGACGAAGGGACTTTTTCTCCGTCATTGAAATACAAGCTGCTACTGGCGTTTTCCTCCCCAATGACGTCCGGTGCCTCTAGTCTGCGCGATGCACGACCCTCCCCACTCCTACATCAAAGATTCTGAGGATATTTATCTTCCGCTGTTTTCTCCCGACCCACTGTCTCTCCTAAGGGATTCAGCCTTCTTTTTCGTTTTTAAGCAGAATTAGGGCCGCCAACGCGCCTTCTCCTTTTTTGTTACTTTTATTTTTAGGGTGGGGTCCTGATAGTCTGCCCCCCGATCGACTGGTCGACCACGTTGCCGAAGCGCTTTTTTCTTTCCTCAACCACTGACGGCTTTTTCTCTTCCAACAGACCGGGTGATCGGCAGGAAGGATGGCAAGAATGTCTCGCGACCTGAAGTTTTTCTTTTTTTCTGGTTAATAGTCCAGGTTCCTCGCGCCGACGATCTACCTGCACCCCTTCTTCCAGTGCTTGCCGAACCCTGTTTTCCGTTAGACCGGAAATTTTTCTCGGGCTAACGTATGAAGTTCCTTTTATCCGAAGGCCCCCCTTCGTCCCCTTCGTGGGGCTTTCTTCGATTTCTCGTTTATCTCGCCGCCGACGTGAAAACTTTCTGTCCTCGGCTGGTACGACCTCCTTATACCCCCTTAAGGGCCGCGTCCCTCCGAAGTCCTAGGTGCTTTGGTCCTCTTGGGACACCGCGACTCGATCTTTTCGCGCCCCTTCCTGAAATCTCTATCTCCCCTTTCGCCGACCCGGCAGCTACCTGTCCTCCATGCCTCCCCAACAAACAGCACATGATCATCAGTTCTCTTTCTCCTGTTTGTGCCCCGTCTCCTCCCCGCGCGAGCTGATTTTGAGTCTTGCGGGATCAGCCTTCCCTCCAGCGTTTTTGCCCCCTCAAAGCAGCCAAGGCTCCTGCAGTTATCCTTTTCCCCTCGGTGCCATTCGTTGCGTCGCTTCTGTCATTCCCCACTTGATCCGCTGCTCCTCTTTTCCCCCATCTTGTCTCTGCAGAGTCCTTCGAGGAGCTCCTCAGGACCCTGTTATTTCGCCAGGAATTGAACGTCCCCCTGACGGCTTCTGGTTTTTTGCTTTATAGAGAAAGTCAGTTTGGTCCCCCCTAGGTCGCTTGACAAGACGCTTCAACCTCCTTCTTCCCCTTTTGTTTTTTTTGAGATTGACGCGGCTGGTCTTGGACCCCCGCCTGACGGTGATCTGAGACATAGGGTCCCAGCGACCAGGAATTTCCCATTGATGGAAAAGCTGAGTCGTTTCTTTTCGTGAGATCCCCCTTTCTTTGCTCTACCGAGGACCTTCGCTCCCAATTCATTCTCTCCCCCCAAAGACTTTGTCGGACCAGTATAGCGGAATGGACGGTTTTTTTTGTTTTTTCCAGAAAGGGAAGGGCTCCTGCCTTTCCCGCTTCCGGTCGCGGCCTGACCTCCATATTTTTCCCGGCTCTCCTGGCTTTGATTTCATCCTTCAAAGATGTCCGAGCCTCTTTCGAGAAGTGTGCGTTTTTCTTCAGTATAGGGGTGCGTTGCCTCGGCAGGCGGTTTTTAAGATTCTCTCTAAAGTCGCAGTTAGAGTTTCTTCTGCCTCGACACGCTTCCTTTTTTACTAGCGGTGGAATTAGGTCAGTCGGATCGCGGTCTCCTTGACTCGTCAGTTTCAAGAGATCGAATTAAACAGAAAAGTGTCCTCCCAGGGATCCGAACTGCCCCTAACGGGACCCTTCCCTTTTCAGACTGCCCCTTTCTGCAGCACGTTGATCCCTTCTTAAGATATAAGGCGGTATTATCATGTCCATTGTTACCCACCGTAGACGAGGTGGCTTTCGGCTTTTGTAGAGAAGTTGTCGTCCGGCTTTTTGTTATTTTTTTTTTTTCGGAAAGACCCAGCCTCCTGCGTTTTTTTTTTTTTTTTTTCCGTTTTGTTTCCTTTAGCTTTCTTTTACCTCCTTTCTTTTTCTCCCTTAATCGGAAACGCTTTTGACAGCAGAAAGCCGGGTTTTTCTTCGTCATCTCCCTCGCCGTTCGGCCTTCTTTTCCCTGACAAGTGCTTGAAGCAAGTGGTCGACTTGCCGGACCTACCGCCAAACCCTTTAATTTTTCAGCTGTTAGTTAATTCCGACGCGTGTGCCCGCACGACCGCCTCTCCTTCGCCCGCGACTTATATCTCAGCGTCTCTCACTCCAGATCATATCCTCTCCTTTGATGTCGAGTCTGGTCCGAGTTTTTGTATCCACCGTCATCGGTCATTCTTTTTTCGCCTGCTCGGCCTTCGAGCCTTTATTCCTTACTCAATCCCCTTTCTTCGCCTTCCACGATGCTCATCGCCCCTCCAGAGGGTCAGATTCATCACGTCCCTGATTTCTCTTCCGAGTCTCCACTCCCCTGCTTCGACCCCTCCCGATGCTTGAAGCCACTCGAAGCCTCCCGCTGATATATGCATCGAGAAGGCAGTAAGGGACCCACTAGATCATTGCTAAAAGCAGCCTCCTCTTGGCAACTGCGTCAGCACCCTGTCTAGTCGCTTGGGTGTGTAAAAATTCTTCCCGCGGATCGCGTGTTTTCCCTTTTGCCGTCGTCAAGGGTACCACTTTCCTGTGAACTCACTCTAGCCTCTCTCGGTCCCACTCCTTTGGGGTGCACCGATATGGTTACCTTTTAGATTTTCTAATTTTTAGTAAGGTTTAACCTACCGAATTGGGTTCGACTTCTCTCCCACCCTATTCGTATCCGGTCCCCTAAGCCGGATTTCTTTCCCCCAGAAGTTACTGTTGTTTTCTTACGTTCGAACCCTATTTTCCAGTCCAAGGAGTGACGTTCTCTTTCCACCTCAAGGCCCACTTTTGCACCTGGCCCCCTGTCCCTTTGTCCGAGCTCTGCGTCCTGCCGCTTCTTCTGGATCCTTTTGACCGACAAACCGTTGTTGCCGGGCGTTTCGCATCGTAGTTTTCTATCTTTCTGCTTTTGCCTTTCCTTCCTTGCTCATTTCGTCTACGGTAGCCTCGAACCGTTCTGGGCCTATCCTTCTCTCCCTACGACGATTTTTTTTCCAACCCTGATTGACTTCTTCAACCCGTACGCAGACAACCCCCACGCGCCTGTTAGCTCAACGCTGAGAAAGTTTTGTTGTTTTTGGGCTTCCCCCCAACCTCCTTCGTGGTGTCTGGGAACGCCCGCCTGGAGTCCCTAAGTCGTGAACCATTACCATCCATCGCTTGATCTCGCCTCCATAGGCCTTTTTGCGCGCGCCCCTATGTTTCTTTTTTTAGGTAACCGTTGACTACATGAACTTCACCGCTCGTCACTCGTCCCCAGTGATTTCAATGAGAGAAAGCGGCCCGTGTACGAGCCCCTCCTGGCCTAGATTCCGGACACCTTATCGAAGTTCTTGAGTCTCATTGTCATCGACGGGACCTTTTTCCCTTGCCCCGCCTTTTCATCCCGAGGTGAGCCTGATTTCCCCTCCTCCCCTCTGCGACCCCACTCGCGGGACACTTAACCGAATCTAGGCTTGCTTGCGTCCCTCCCAATGGGTTCATAGGTTTCCCAGCTCTACTCCCCCCGGCGGCGCCTACCGCGATCCCGGAAGTTTTTTATGAAAGGTGACGACTGAACTGGCTTCCTGACTCCTTACCACCCTTGCCGTTGCGTTCTGTTGATCTTTTTCCCCCCAACCAGTGTAAGTCATTAGCTTGATCTTTAGTCGTGGTGCTTGGCCGCCGGCCACGACGTTCCTCTTCAATTCCCAGTATAGTTCTTCGAGTCTTCAAACACTCGTTGAGCGCATGGATTGCCTGTCTTATCTATCACATCACCCCCAATTCGCGTGATCGTCCAGCTTTATTACAGAATCTTCCCTCCACAGGATTTCTCCGTCTGTTCTCGTGATACTAAGTTGATCTTTTCCGTTCACTCCCCCTCTCAGGAATGCCCCCGCGGCCTTGAAACCCGCCCCAGCCCTTATGTCCCACAAGGGCCTACCTTGTTTGCCAATCCTCCTCTTTCTCCTCCCCTCCGTGTTGTTTTTTCATCGTTTTTTCCGATGCGGGCCCGTACTGCAAACTACATTGAAGGGTCCTTTCATGTTTTTTAAGAACAGTCCCACCTGTCTCGAAGTTGTACCCGCCCCCCCTTGCCCCGTAGCGTAAAAGGAATTCCCCCTTTTTCCGGGCCCCACTCGCGCTTTACGTGCCGTTTGGGCAGCGCTCTGGACATGTCTTCATGGCTCCACGCCCGAACTTTTTGATTTTCATATATAAAGGCAGAACTTCTCCGAGACCCGCAGGTGTGCCTCTCCTCCCATTTTAAATGCTCGACTCCCCTCTGTTTCCCCCTGGCGTACATCACCCCCGAGATCTTTCCCCTCCCCCCAACGTCATATTTCCCGTCGATTCCACCGCGCGTTTACATCCTCTCCTTTGTGAATTCTTCCGATTTTCGGCTAATGTGTTTCTATCTTCCGATACAAAAAGTCTCTCCGTTCATGGTGAGGATCCGCTGGGCCCCCAGGCTGAGGCACCAGCTACCTGGGATAGATTCTGTGTATTATTTCAGACCTGGGGTTTCCTGCGAGAGATCCCCTGACACTCGCTGAACGAGGGCAAAAGTCTTGTATTTTGCTGCAATCGCATTGGATTTTCTCTTAAATTTAAGTTTGTGATCGCTCCACTAGCGTCCGGTAGTTTTCCCAAGGGTGATCGGTGTATACGCGACGGTTCATAACTCGCGGACTTTTTTTACTTTCATGGCTCTCACACTTTAATGACTGAATCCCTCACACATGGCACTGAACAAGATTAAGACCTCGGACGGCGACTTATGCGATTTTATTAGAGAGTTTCCCCCACGAAGAGTGATTCCAGGCCGGTCCTGTGACCAAGCAAATCCCAATCCCTTTAATGTTTGAAGCTTGTCGATCAACAAACAAAAACAGACACCTTCTTCTCTTGAGAGATGCCCTTTGTCTTCGGAATGGTCCCCCTCCTTTTCCACAACGTTTGGTAGTGAGAGGTCTCTCGATTTCTTCCAATTTCCTGTTAGTTTGACGGCGACCCCTTCTCCGAAATTCTCCCGGCCGCCCCGACCTAGATAATCGCAAAACCCCCCAAAACCCCCCAGTCGCGTTTTGTACACCCCCTCCGCCTGCAAACGTTCTGTTTTAGTCAGCAGCGACTTCCCTTGAATTCCCCCCGTCCCCTCGCACAGTCCTTTACGTTTCTACCATTTCAGGCCTTGTGCGCTTTTAATTTTTCCGGCCCGCGGACTTTCCATTTTCCCAGCCCCTGGCCCCCACTCCGGGCGGTCGAAATTTACTTGCATTGGTAAACCATTTCTACCTGTACTTTGGCCTTCCTCATTCGGTTTTAGGCGAAGTATCCGCACATAGCTTAGGATTCCCCAATCATTCGCTCCGGCAGGCCCGTCCCCAAACTCTTGAGCCGTAATAAGTCTTTTCTGAAGAGTGCTTTTTCAACTCCAATTGATCCATTTTACCCAGCACTGGGCACTAATACGTTTCCTAGAATCCCAAGAGAATTCTTTACACCCGTGACAAGCTCCTTCCCCTTGGTGTCTGCGCACCCTTTCCCCCTCAGTAGGACCCCGTTCCTTTTATTTAAATTCTTCTTCGTTTTAGGGCCGAGGTCTGCTGCTTGCTCAATCTTCTTTTCTATGCTGCCCTTCCCCGGGCGGTCAATCCTCGAGGAGTTTCCCCCTTTTTGCTCCTGACATCATTTCGGAGTCCCTCGTCTCCGCACGGTTCGGGGCCCGGTCTTTCTTCTTGATTGGCTGGAGATCTTCCCGGGCGTGTCCTGAATTCAATACTACAAGCGTATGGGCGTTCCTTCGCTTCCGCGTCCCCGCCTGCTTTTTAGTTTGTGTCAGAGGTTAAAAACGCGACTGCAAGCGAAGACATCCCCCTGTTAGAGTAAGAGTGTTCGGTCTCTACTTTCCTTCGCCTCTCCCTTGTCCTTGCTACTCCTCCAGACGCTGCCTCTAAGCTTCTCGGCTTCGTATTCTCCAACCGCTAGCATTTTTTTAGGTTGCTCTTTCCACTTTCCCCATGCTCGCTTTCTCAGAGATGCTCGAACGTTTCCTCCAGGGCCGAGGTCGATATCTCACAGACGCTTTATGCGCCAAAGCGGTGACAAGGACTTTTTTGCAGTATACTCCTCTTGCTGTTTCTTTTTCCTCTTCACCCTCCGGACGACCTTCCGGTTTTGTTCGCGGCCGATCTACGACCCCCTATACGATGTTGGCCGTACCAAACTGGGGGTAGATCGAATTTTTTTTTTTTTCTCGACTTTAGAAACCGTTACGGAGTTTTCCCCTTACGAAATTCGATCCCTTCGTGTCTTTTACGATTTCTCGTTTTCTCTCGCACGCTGCTCGCGTCGTCGATCCTGACATTCGTCCCCGTCGTCTGACCTCCTTCTACTTCCCCCCCCCCTTCTCAAACCTGACTATTGCTGTGACATGCAAAAGAGGACTTAGAGGTCAATCTCTGGTTTTTTCCTTGACCAATGCAATCGACGACCTTCTCCTGAAATCAACACCCCCCCAAGCCACCTTTCTCTCTCCTCGTAGTCTCTTACTGACCGCTTATGAATGCTGCCTCAAAAGCCGCTCTTCTAGACGTCTCTCCGCTCCCTCCTCCGTTGCCGTTAAGTTTTCCCCCCGCTTGTGACCATGCTGCGCTCGGTTGAAACCGAAAGACAATTTCCGCAGCGTCTAGTAAATTTGGTCGGTCCGCTGCCCTTATCTTTCGTTTCTCCCGAATGTCCCCATCTTGGCCTCGGCCGACCTTCTGGAGGCGCCCTCGCAATCGATTGACCTTATGTATCCAATATGGATTCTTAACCTTGTGAGATTCCTCTCCATTATTCGATTCTGCTTGCCGTCAACTTTCAGCTTTGCGGCTCCGATTTCCCCCCCCTTTTTCCCTCCTTCTCTCTTTTTTGATCGAGCAAGTTTTTTTGGTGATGTCGCGGAAGATCTACTCCTCCTGCAGGCCGTGCCACAGGCGGCACGACCTTCCGTTTCTCATCTTGATGGACTTTGGCCCCCTCAGGGCATCGACGGTCAGCCGCCCCCCGCAACGTGTGTCCAAGTTTTTTAGATCCGCAACGCCTTACTACGTTACCGCCGACCCCGGCCCCCCATTTTTTCCGATCCATTGCCTGGCGTTTTCTTTCGCCATGGAACGCGAACGGCTGACCGGCAGTTGTTTCGGCTTAGGTTCTGTTTTCCCCCAGACAGCTTATGTGTCCCACGGTTCCCCTGCTTTCGGATCTCCCTCTTTCGATCATGTTTCTTGTTTTTCCTTCTCCTTTCCTTCTTCTTGCCTTTTCGGCACAATTTCCGTAGAGCTTACTCTCCATCGGATCTTCTATCTTTTCTTGATCTCATTGGTTGCCCTACTTGTAAGTAGGTTCTCCTTCTTTTGGCCACGTCCGGTGCCGCGCCTTTCCCGAACCTATCTCCGTTCATGCCCCCTCGAAGCCCTTTTCGTCTTCAAAGAGACCCTCCCTTCCCCTGAAAAAATTTAATCGGTCCTCTTGCCCGGTCGCAGCGTTTGAAGCCATCGAGCTCCGACTGTCCGCTTCCTCTCTACTTCGACCCATTGGTTCAAATAGAAGAGGTTAGATCGGGCGCCACCGGCTTGTTTCCTTTCTTTCGAGAACTTCAGGCCGTCTGTCGTAGCTTTCGGACATCCCCTCTTCTCCATAATTCCTTTTTCGTCTCTCTCACAGTTTGAAGCATTAACCTTTCTTGGGGTGGTTGCTGCTCAGTTCGGCCCGCGTTTCCTTCTGCGTTTCCAGTCTAGCTGAGATTTTTCAGACCTCACGAACCGCGTCCCCAATGATTCGGGAAGTTGGGTTCCTCGCCTCCCTCTTACTCTCTATCTGAATATGCAGACCTCTCTTCCCGAGTTTAGTCATTTTTTTTTGGAGAAACTATATTGTATAGGTCTGTCTTTCCTCTATTCAGCCGTTTTCCCTCTTACCGTCCCGTAATACGTGCATTTGTTCTTTATAGCCCCTTCCCATCGACGAGTGTTAGGGTTTTGCAACGTACCCGTCCGGATTTTCAACTAAGACCGAACCTACACAGATTACCTCAAGGAGGGCCTCCTTAATACGCCCTTTTTGATGTCCGAGTCATACCCCTATCCGAGCCGAAAGTGAAGCTCCCCCCCTGATGATAGAGCACTTTTCTATCTCGTATACATGTCTCTTTTCTCTTCGGCCCCCGCGATCCGCCTAAATTGAAATTCCTTGCAAGAACGCTTAGGTTGTCTGGAAACCCTTAGTTCCTATTCGGTGTGCCCCTATCGACGTATTCCCCTCAGGACCCGTTAGTGGTGAACTTCTTAATTGACAAAGTACAACGTTTAGTCCCCCCTGAACTTGAGTTTTCGTTCCTTGAAGGTATTGTATCTCCCGGCCCCTCCCCCTATCCCGAATCAACCCTTGTCCTGCAAGCCCTGCCCCGAAGAAGTTATTTACACCATTGCGGTCTTCTTCTATGGGATCCCTTTTTTCATCCCCCGGCTGGTTAAAGTTCGGTTCACCATCTCCCCAGTACAAGTGGCCGCCACAGGTGCTCTCCCTTTACCTTCTGTGCGGGACCTTGGCGGGGAGGTATCTTTCCTCCCCACGCTTTTTCCGTCCGCGTTTCTCTGTTTGTCCCCCGGTTGGCAAGACCTGTTTTTGCTTGCAAGTGTCTCCGTCCGACGTTCGCAGAATTTCGACTGAACCGCAATTGTCATCAATCCGGCTTCCCTTACTGCATGCCCCAGTTTGACTCTTCCCATTTCCGACGAACAACCAGGTAGCATCTTCTCGCACCATTCTTTGGCCTCCGCGCTTGGGTTTTTGGCGTTTCTTCCCCCCCGGCTTAAGTGATTTCTTATTTTTTTTTGTGGGCAACGTTTCCCGTCCCCTGAGAGTCCAAGAACCTGACGGTTGGTCCAATCGTCGGAAAATCTCTCACGCTCGTTTAAGGCCCCTGCCTCTAGGAGTACAGGGGTTCTTTTCTTCTGAGTCAATTTGTGTCTGCCTGTCCATGAAGACTATCCCCCCCTCCTCAGACCTCCGGTGAGTGCCGTTCGTGATACCGCGTTACGATGGTCAAAGTACCCGAATCGACGACTTCTACCCGCAGTTCCTAGTCTGCCAAGGGTTTAGCGAAATTTCAGCCTGACCTGGTGCCTGTCCCTAGGTACAACTAGTGTGACAGTTAACGGCTCACCCACTAGAGTCACTAATCCACCGCATCTCCTCAAAATTCGCGCTGAGATTTTAATACTCTTATGTCGCTATTTTTTCTAGTAGATCTCCCCCTTCCGACCCTCTCCCTGGACGCCGACCTTTTCCTCAATGCATAATTCCCAATTGGAGTCACCCCTTTTTTTGATGACCATTTTTTTCTTCTTACGGTGCGTTTTGACGCCCGTCTCCTCCTGTCAGGCATGGCAGTGCCGGCCGTCCCGATGCACAAAGCCTAAAAACGTGGCGCGTCTTCCTTGATGGAAGTGCTATCTAGACCACCCCCTTTCTTCTTCTGCTGTTAATTCTTACTCGGCCTCCCCTGCTCCTAGTCGCGCATTAGGAATGGCGTTCCTCTTTCAGTCCGTTATTCCTCCCCGTGACCTTTACAGCCTCCCTCCCCTATGCAATTACCTGCTAACTTCTTCCTCCGGTTTGACGCATCTCTACCTCCGTTTTGTGCCTTTTTATTCAACAACGAAGTTTCTGCAGTGTTTTCATTTTCCTCTTTTCTGGAGGCCTGTAAAGTGTCGCACATGTTTTCCTCGAAGGACCGTCTTTTCGCACAGAACTAATTACTTTGTGATTGCCTTCTCGCCTTTGACGCGGGCCCTGCGCCGCCTCCATTGCTTTTCTAGGATACACGTCCGAACGTCTCCCCCCCCGCACTATTTTTTTGCTGGTTTCCCTGCTATTTAATGCGAGGCTTGCTTCCTCCCCCCCACGATATCCGCAATTCCTTCTCTCCCCCGGCGCAGCCCTGTGTCGATCAACACGGCCTCGGTGACCCCCCGCTTTCCTCTGGGTTGACAATCAGTTACTCTTCGTTTTCTGCTACACACACCCCCAAACCCACCAAAAGTCTTCATCCCGGGGTATCTGAGTTGACCGCTGGGAAGTCTGACCCAATGGCGGGAGAAAGCTTAGTAGGGGGCTGAAACGTGTACGTTTGTGTAGTCTCCTTCGCGTTCGATAATCAATAAGCGTCCTGCAACAGGCCGGATTCTCCATTGCCGCGTCCGTGGTCCGATTCTAAACTTAGGTTGCTAGTCCGCTTCCCCTTTCATGGTTTTCACTCGGGTTTTCCCGTGAACTTTTCACTCCCCTTAGTGTTGGGATGCCTTCAGCTCTTTTGACCCCCAATATTTTTCCCTGAAAATCTTTTGAGTAGTTGGCCTCGCTTCTTTTTGGATTTCCCTTCAAGCGACGTCCGATTTTGTCGATTGCCCCACGTTACTTTCCTAAGCCCCTGTTAACCCCCCCCCCCCCACACAAGACGTGTGGTTAAGTCTGGTTTCGCTCCACCAGAACCCACTCGGTTTTTTTTTGGATCATCTCCCGTTTTTTCTCTTTGGTTCAGTCCCCTTTTGGCCCTCGTCTCCCGATTCTCGACCCAGGCTTCTGCTGTTCATTTTTCTCAGTTGTTTTTTTTGGACTCTCCGGAAGCGCCCCTAAGCCCAGAACGCCGTTCGCCCCTGATTGACTTCCACAAAAATTATCGCGGACACTTTTCCATGTCCACATAGGTGGTTGAGGTCCCTTCTTACTTCGCCCGGAACTTCAGGGAAACATTCCACAGCCCGTAAAGGGTACGCCTCCCCCATGTGTTCTTTTTTTCCTTGGTGAAAGGCCCCCCGACCCGCGAACTTTCCCCCTCTTGCGGACTTTGTCCCTCGGTCCCAGTCAGTTCACTTGGCCGGAAACGCACACTTGTCCCTTTGATTCGGTCCCTGAAGATTTGAGATAGACGAACGACTATGTTTATTCGGAAGCGAACCTCCATTCATGCGCGGGGCGGTCCCCGCTGCACGAGCGATGCAGTGAATATCGAGTTGACTCCGGCTTTCTCAGGACTTTATTTCCCCTTCCCCGATGATTCAAAATTGTACACTGGCCTCTTTGAAGTCGTATCGCGACCTCTTCCTTTTACTCCAACCTCAAGTCTCACCATTTTTATGAGCCCTGGTTGCAAGAAGTTCTTAGACAGGGTGTTCATTGATTTTTCTCCCTCCGTGTTCATCCGGGAACTTTGATAGGAGAGTGTATTATAATCTTCTTGTTCTCTTTCCTCCCTGCTTCCCGCTCGCGGATTTTTTTTGGTCTAACGGAAGAGCTTCCCGAGTGTCCTTTACGGCGACACGTTCGTGGAGTTGTCTTGCTTCCTGTCGCACTTCCTCATGAGAACATTTTGACCTCCTTAATTTCTCACCGACATCAACTTTTTAGAGGCTCCTATTCTAAGACATTCCCTCTTTCTTTGTTCGTCGGACGATTTTCCCCCGTTGACAGAGGCAAAGAACTCCTCGACTTCATGGTTCCCACAGTCGATGTAGCCCCTGAGTCTTTCTCAGCAGCGGTGCACTCCGGTGCGGCAGTCCCTTTCCCCGTCTTAGATTACGCTCCTTCCCCCCCTTCATGTTGTATTTTCTTTTAGCCCCTAATACGCCCTTAAGCGTTCCTGAACGATTTCGAACTGCTACTCCCTCTTTTCCTCACCCCACCCCCTCTTCTTTCTGCTGCCAAACGCGTTTCTAGTTATCGCGAAGGCCTGAGAAGCAGGGTCTTTCTTGAACTCTCCAGTTGCTTGCTTTTGTAAGTCCGCGGTCGCGTCGCCGTTTCTTCCCCCTTTCCCCATCTTTTTTCTCTTGTTTTGCCCCCATGTCCCTCTTTCGACTATCAAGAATTGTCGCAAGGGATCCTCCATTTTTTCTCCGGAAGTGCCAAGGCTCCCCTGTTCTTCTTTCTTCGATTCTTTTTTTCCTTCTAGTCTCCTACTGAAAACGTGGTGAGAGGCTTTTTTAACTATAGAGTTCTTCCCCCTGCTGAGTCACCGCCTGTCCCGAACGACTTACTTCCCCACCGTCCCAAGAGCGCTGGAGAGTTCTCCCTGCACCCCCATTCGATTTGGCTCGCATCACCATAACTGACTCTCTAAGAGACCCCCCTGTACATACCGGACTGTTTGAAGTCCCCCCTCCAATGAATATTTGAGAGGAATTCGTTTCTATTTTCCCAAATCCGCGCTCCCCGAGAGATTGGCGTTCTCCTTCGCGACCTCAACGTCCCCCAATTTGATTCCCCCCCTCTTCTTCCCCAGTGCGTTCGAGTACAGCTGCTTGACATTCTTTTTCTAGTTTACATTTTCTTCGTAAGTCCTTTTTTTTTGGCGGTTTTCAGCTGCCCAGCGTCGCTGACTCTCTTTCGGCTTGCGTTCTTTCCGTATGTTCTAATCAATATGTGATAGTAAGGATTGCCGTTTTTTTGGCTGCCTTCCCGGCTTCCCAGATCCGGCTGCCGACCGTAAGGCTCGTTTGACCAAATCTCTTCCCCACCATTCAGATTCCGTTGTTTTGTGGCATCTTGGGTACGGAAGGTCAGGCATCGATATCAGGCCGCGCAACCGGCCGGCCGCCCTACGATTCCTCTTCTTTCGTACATGCGGCATCGAATTTCTTCTCTTCCCTCGCCAGTCTGGTTTTTTGAGTTCAAAGGAATCGCTACGTTGTTGACCACCACAGGTTTCCCTGTTCTCGACTCCCTTCATGAGGCTTTATTGGTCACAGCCCGCTTGTACGCGAAACTTCTTTTTCTAATTGGCTTCATTGTCTGGAAATCTCATTTCCTCGGCTTAGGCCCTCCAGTCTTGTGCTTCCTGTAAAAGTTTACCAGTAATAATTTGTCTCTTTTGGTGTTCGTCAGTTCATTTCCCCTTTTCGTTGACTGTGCGGGCCATTATGTGAGATCCGAGATTTTCATGCCCATCAGAGGTAGCACCCCCGTCCTTTTCTTTTGGAAATAGAGGGCAAACATTAGTATTCGGACCGTCTCTAACGACTGCCGCGCCAGGTGTCCCAAGTCTATAGACGTAACGACTCGAGCACGTTTTCATGATTCCCAGTAGACCTCGAAGGAATTTTTGTTTCAAGGGGATCGCCTTGCCTTCCCCTTTGCAGACGGCGAGTCTGCTAAAGTGAGCTCGACGTTTATGTAAGGTTCTCGACCGCCCCTGAGTCGGTCTTAGATCGGCGGCTCACCGGACGCGTCCGGTCTTTACGTAGACGAAACGACTCAGTCTTTTCTGACCAAAGTCTCCTCCTTCCTCCCCTCCCCTCCACCCATCGATCCCCAAGAGTTGGCAGCAGACCTGGTTTTTCTCTCTCTCGTACTCAGGCCATCTCTTCATCCTTGAGCGTGGGGATTTCGCATTCAACCGACCCCTAGAACCCTGCCCTTTGCCTACTGTTCTCCTCTCCCCTATTTAGAGTGATGCGCACTGATGCTGACCTCTTTGCCCTCCCTCCATCTAGCGACCTCGCGACCCTCTGATAACTCCCTTTCTGTAGTGATTGCTTCTACTTGTTGACAGCCCCCGACTACAACGCGGAATGCCGACTCTTTAACCCTTCAGCGCCGCTGTGGTACGGAGCCCCTTTCCGTTCCCGGATCAGATGTTCAAGCCGCATACCCCTCCCCCTCCGGTAGCTCCCCGCTTTTTCCACCTGCCTTGAGTCTGGTCCCGCAACTCACCCTCCCCCTCCTGAGTCCTTGCCGCCCCTTTCTTGCCTCCCTCACCCAGCAGATTATAGTACCAGTATTCAGACGATAATGATCGCGGTACTTCAGTCACCCTGAGACAGCATTATGGAGTGATTGTAAGGTCCTGTTTCTCCTTTCTTTTTCAAGAAACCGGTCAGAGGACTGTGTGTTCGCTGATTTCCGACTATGCGCTTCTCCTTTAGTTTTTTGGTAAATTTGCCATGTTCACATCGAATATAGTCTCCAGAAGGTAGCCCGCGAGTACGGGCATGTTTTTTATAGTAATTAGTATTTCCAAGTCCATCTTATGTTTAGAATAGACCTCCCCCCTCCTGAATTTCCTTTCCATGATTGACCTCTCCTGAAGCATTTCAAGGTCTTCCCCCTTTACTGATGGGACCTCCCACGTTCCAACTTCGGATTGGAAAGTTCGCCTTACACCTCTACCGGCAAGTACCGTCACCAGGCGAGACCTGAATGTGCGTTTGTTACTTGTTACCTTCTTTAAATCCCTTAGACCAGTTTTCTGTTTTCGAGCTTGTAGGTGTTTGGAGCAAGAATTGTTTCTTCCTCTGCGTGCGGTTTTTCTTTCTCCTTTGATTAGGCTTTGAGGTCGCGGACTACTCAGATGAACCCCAACTTCTGATTCCCCAGTCCCACGTTTGTCCTTCTACCCTTAAGTACCCCTCCCCCCAGGTAGCTCTCGCTGCTCAAACCGATGCTGGACAGCGGCTTGGTGTTTGGAGCGCAAATATTCCACCTCAGTTTGGCGTTGATTGGGCAACCCTCATACCCGCCCAGGATTTGTGCCAATATCTTGAACATAGCCGTCGCTTCCGTTTAGTCTCCGCCTTCGCTTCCCCCCTTTTATTTGCTTTGCTTAAATTGACCTCTTTTCTCCCCCGACATTCACTCCCCGTTTCGTCCCCTTCGCGTCTCCCCACCACGCGACAGTGTTCCGATTTCCCACGCCCCCGCCTATTCACCGGATAATTAGATAAGGGGTCGACTTTCTGTGACGTACTTTACCTCGAGGTTGGCTAGTATCCAGTCCCCCCCGATCCCCCACTTCGCGGACAAGCCTCTCCCTTGGCGTGTCTTCCCGCCATTTGGAAGATTTCCCTCTTAGCTTCCTCCCCAGTCTGAGGACTTTTCAGTACTCGTTCCCCTGTTCCTCCTGAATTTTCCCGCCGCCTCCCTTCCCCACCCGGTTGGTCACCTTAGGTTGTTTTTAGAACTGTGAACGTTTTCGTCTTTGCGGCTACGTTGTTTTCTTTCTGCGCCCTCTTTTTTTTTTTTTTTGGTCAGCTCTGACTCCGTGGCTCCTCTACCCCGTCCCCAAAATCTGGGCCGGCGTCTTCATGTTTTTCCTTGAATCGATTCGTTCACTGAGACGAGTTCCTTCTTCGTCTCGCCTGCCTCCACCGGATCGCCGGTTTATCTGATTGATACTTCTTCGGTAGTTCAAGGACGGGGGTATTTGCCCTTTCAGGACCACCCCTTGGGGTTTTACCTATTCCCATGTACACCATCTCCCTTTCCTTTTTATTTTACATTTTTTTGCACGTACTTTTCAGTAATAGTTTTTTTTTTTCTTCTTGAGATTGTTTGCACCAACCTGTAGGTCACGCAGTTACCTTTTTTTTCCTTTTTACGGTCGTGCGGCATGTAAAGTTATTTTTTTCATGGTACTTTCGTACATTCATAAACTTCTGTACAATCTGCGTGACTCGGCGTCATCCGGTGGATGAGCTCTCCTCACATCGGCCTTCCTTGGCTTTATACCCCCTCCTTGCAAAGACCTTAATATCCCCAGTTCCTCCTTTTGTTCATTTCTGGTAGTCCTCGATTAATGCCGCTTACCAAGGGAGGAGGACGTACTCCCCACGCCGATCTTCCCCCCAGAGCTCCCCTTTGTGATCCCCACCGCTTCGGTGACCCGCCGCCCTTTTTTACGATTCGGCGGCCCGGTATGAGACAGTTCCCGACTATCGGACGCTCCCACCCGTACGCTGGTTTAGGTGCCAGCCCCCACCTGGAGCCCTCCACGAATACCCCGGGCTCGATGCGGTGGATTATTGAACCTCCCCGGTTAGCTTCCCCCCCCCCCTGCAGCGTTTCTAGATTCCTTATCCCCACTATTGTCCCGCTAAGGGTCCGGTTCAAGACCGTCTCCCCTCAGCGTGGCCGCATTGAGAAATTTTGCGGTTCTGTGCGTTTATGTGGGTAATGACAACGCTGGTTGACGAGGGCGAGAAGTCTCCGAAATGGGTGCTGCGTCACGATAGCTTTCGGTCTCTTCAACCAATTGTACGTCTTTCCATAACTCCCCCTGGCTGGAGGCTCCCCAGTATCGGGCTCCCTATCCTTAAAGGCGCCGGAAATCCTTTACTCTCTGTCCAAACTTTTTATTGCTCCAGTCGGCGTTGCCGAAGGCTTTTTGTGACTCTTGTTAGCCGCCAACAAACCCCCCCCTGCCTCTGATTTTGAGCTCTTGTTCCCCCTTTGAGGCCGACCCCCCTTTTTTGTAACTCGGCTCCGATTAGGGACATGATTTCTTCCCCTGTCGCGGTTTCGATTAGCCTTTACCCTAGCAGGTAGAAAGCCCAGTCAGAACGCCTCTCCCCAGCTTGCCGCCCAAAACAGACACCGAGTTTCCCACCAAGCTCACTTCTGTTTTTCGTTTGTAAACTGCTACTGAGTTTGAATGGCCCGGCACCGCTCCTTTTGCAAAATGTGCTTTCCATTGGCCTTTTATATATGTTTTGAAAGTGGTGACTGTCCCGCCTGGTTCTTCCCCATCCGTTCCTCTTTCCACGCGGAAACCTCATTTTACTCGGTCCTGCTTATTCCCCGAGTGAACTTAGGGACCGACTTGGTTAGGGCTTTTAAAGTCGAACCCTCAACTTGAGGGTTCGGTGCTGACCCATCTCCCTTGCCCCCCCCCCCGCGTTTCCCCGTTTGACTCCCGGCTTTGGGCCCCGCAAGAGATGCTTTCAATTCCCCTTCAGCAAATTTCCCGCCCCTTTTTCCCACGTCCGATTCTTCCCACAGCAGAATTGTCCTTCCCCCCACCGAAAGTCTTCCCCCAGGGGTTATGCGCAATGTTAACAGTAAGTCTGGACGAGTCTTTCTTTCTCTTCCCGAGTGTTTCTTATCCGCTTAGAGCTTTTTCTTCTCCGATGATCACTCTCACTGTTCTGGTTATGCTACCTCCCGTGGAGTCTCGCCGTTATGATTTTTGAGCAGCACCCGTTCGTGAAGCGTCGGGTATTTTCGGTTGTCTGGCTTATGCTTCATCGGTTGCGCGTCGTTTTGTGATAATCTCCTTACCAGATCCTGGCATTCCCCTTGACCCTTGACATTCGATTCTTGTTGGTCTTTCCCCGACGGTCAACCTCTTTCCCCGATTGCTGCACTCTCCCACATCCCCGATGATGGAATATTTTAGGCTTGTCGAATGTCGATATACTTTTGCCCCTCCCTTGAAAGAAGAGTTTGAAATATTTCTTCCCCTCCCCCCCCCGCGTTCCTCGGCGGCGAGGACTCCAAGCCTGCCCTATATTTGGTTGTCTGGTTGAGCAAATTTGACGATTAACTGATGACCTCCTCCCGGGTTCCTTTTTCCCAGGTTCGCTTCATCCACACCCTACTGCCGCAACCGTGTGCTCAGACGTCCGTAAGGCCTGCTGTTCTGAAGGGTTCGCAGTCCGTCTCGTCTGGTCTCCGAACTTGACGGGCTTTGAGATCTCGATTTCCCTTCACCTCCGTTACGCTTTTTGATCCTACCCCCCCTGGGATCTTCGATGATGTTTTTTTCCTTAAAACGCTGGGGTTGCCCCCACTCCCCTTCCACCCTGCAGATTAACCTTTTTTGGATTTCTCCTCGGTTTATCTCGACGCCGCCGAACAACACGTGATGCTTCTCGTTTAGGTATCTGCTGACCTGCCGCGGCATTTAGATATCAGAAGTATCCCTTTACCCCGAATCCAAACTTAGATCTTTTTGGCAGCTCGCGGACTCCAGATATGGGGTCGCTTGTATCACCCGTTTATCTCACCCCTTTCCTTAAGATTGCAAGATGCCATAAACCCCCCCCCCCAATGATCAAGTCTTTTTTCTAGATCGAAATCGTGACCGTGCATCAAAGTGCTCGACGAGAGGATGGATTTCGCCTCCCGATTGTCAAAGCCTGATTAGTCCAGTTTACGTTTATTGGTTTCCACAGAAAGGCCGTCATCCTGCGTAGATTACGGTTTTCGTCTCGCGTTCTTCATTACCCGGGTTTTTGAGAATTATTTTGGTCCGAGCTTTCTTGCCCTTCTTGCAGACGGATGCGCGCGCCCTTCCTCAAGATTTCCCCCTTCCCTTTTTTTTTTTCCAGTCTTCCCCAAGATTCTTCCCATGCCTTCCTTGAGGCCTTGCGATCTCTCACCGTCATCGTTACATCAGTCGATGGACCCGCCTCTC
>Ga0179591_1371100_pt1 | contig 18456 bp, 18 predicted proteins | sample CZOMad2_1_08_16f_FD_182891 | JGI IMG/M metagenome (GOLD analysis project Ga0179591, IMG submission 182891) | Vadose zone soil fungal communities from Angelo Coast Range Reserve, California, USA - CZOMad2_1_08_16fungal (PacBio error correction) | ecosystem: Environmental > Terrestrial > Soil >... | reverse complement strand
TGGATCGCTGTAGTCCCCCCTTCCCCTTACGCATCGAGATTAGAGAACCCATATTCGTCTTTTTTCCCAATTGTTCCATCCCCCCGTGATGAAAGGGCCAGACCTTTCACGTTCGATGTCATTTAATCAGCCGGCGCCTCGCTTACAATTCTCGGGCGATTCTGTATACAACTGCCACCCGTTCAACTTTCTAGGGAACTGCCCCCTGCATTCCCCGTTATGAGGTCCTGCAGTTTTTTGAGAGATTAAATTCCCCCCCCATCATTTGGATCCGGGTTTGTATATCGAGGTACGTTTCCATAATGCCGGTCCTCCTGAAGATTTAAATTGATCACCTTTCCCACTAGTGGTGCCCCCTGTTTTATTTCCCCAAATTACAATCCTGCGTACCGCACCATGCCTTCCTTGCCGGAGCAGATAAGTTCCTCCTTCGACTTTAAATTCGACCCCTGATACAGCGTCTGATCGGAACCGATTTGTCGGCTTTTTTTTCGTGAATAGGTATTAATGACCCCTCAATACCATTTTTGCCAGAGTTGATAGTACCCGCCCCCTTCATTTCGAGATTTCACATCCCCCTGCGATAACGAGCTCTATTTGTTCTGAAGGGTTGACGAACCTCCACGGCCATGCCAGTCCATCAGAAGTCTCAAGCGTATTGTGATTCCCCTCTTTATCTTCTTCCAACTTGAAACCCCTGTCTTATCCGATTCTACCTTTTCTGTTTTTTGACTTTAAATACATGTCCCGTTTAAGGAGGCTGTCTTTTTTGATCAACTCGACTGGATTCCCTACTCGTTCTTTTTTTTTCTTCCCGACGTGACAGAACTTTCATGTAAGAATACCGAGATCTCTCGCCTTTTGGGAATCCGAAAAAAGTACTGAGGGTGATTCGTTCCGCCAATCCTTGCGATAATTGCGGGAGCAGCCCTAATTGAATTCGACCCCAGCCCCCCTTTTTTTTATATCAGTGCCCGTTCACGACTTTCTGCACCATTGACTTTTTTGTTTGCTGCCACTTCCCTTCCTTTTCGCTTTGGCTTTGCTTCCCCGCGATCTGCTGCTTTGCTGATTTTTTCCACTCGTTCCTGGTTTGCAAAGATTTTACCCATCCACTTGTTTTGTGGCATGCAGCATTGTCGTTCTTCCCTCCTCCCCCCCTTCCCCAAGGACATTACAAAGGGTCTGGCGCCCCTATCGCTGGTTTGCCTAAATGTTCCTCCGAAGAGAGGACAGTCTGCGGCTCTTTCTTGCTAGCCAGAACGGTACCTTCGTCGCTCTTTTCCCTGTGATGTAGAGCACTTTTCATCGCAGACATTTCTCTTCGACATTGGTTTTACCAAAATGTCGATTGGGCGAGAACAACTTTTATCCGACGAAGACTCTGTGTCAGAGTTCCAGCAGAGGGCGTGCCTTTCCTTCAGATCTGTAAGCACGAGTCAAGTGAAGCTCCTTTTTCACTCTCTAGAAAATGTGACTATTGACAGGTTCTTCTGTCATTTTTCTCAACCGCACTAAACTGGTGGGGGGCCTGTGATTGTCGTGAACGTTTACATGTTCTTGATCTGAGTCAGTCGTTCATGAATTGCAAATTTCTTCCTTTAAGTGAATCTTTCATTTTCACCAGGAATTTTTCCAGCACTTTCTTTTTTAGAAAGGAGTCACCCCCTCCTGACGAACTCGCTTCGCGACTGCTATGCCGTTCCAATTTTTTTTTGCGGTCATAATCTTTTTCGATGACCATCTTTTAACACCTTTCCTCCCCATTACTGTAACTTAGCAGGCCGGACGACTTTTCCCCAAAGCCCCTCGATATAAGGATAGAGATTGATCCCAAAGCTTCGGGATCCACAGCTTTTTTCGTTCGTCCTTTCTTCACTAACTTTTCTTGGTGATAAGGTTACCTAGAATCATCCTCCAGGTTAGTCTTACGTTCACCCTCACTGCTCGATAAAGCCAGCTGCCCTGCAAACGCGTTCGTTCGTGAAACTTTTTGCCTATGTAACGAACTCCTAGTAGCAATTTCGGTTTGACTCCTTACCTTTTGTGCCTTCATGCTTGTTTCCCAGATTGATTGCCTTTCCGTCTGATTGGAATCGTGTCTTCCGGGCCTTTTTTCCTTTTGACAACGGCAGCAATGCCCTCATACTGGTCCGTTTTTTTTTCTGCATCCAAAAAAAAGAGGGCCGCAATGAGTCTTTCCCGGATTTCCCTGCAGTCGCCCTAGGGCCCGACGCAACTTCCGGGATTTCCTGGATTTCCCCTTTGCCCTGTGAGCAATGAAGCTGTTTTTCCTATGATTCTGTGGGTATCAAATTGGCCATTTTTGTCTTGCCCACCTTGCCCTCCAGGATTGACTTAGCTTCTTCCCTCTTGATGCGAATCCGCGGCATCCCAAAACCCCTCGGGCTTTCCTGGAGCGCCTCTATTTCGGTCAGATTTAGCAGATCTTGTTCTAGTCCCCCTTCAATGACGTACTAATACTTGGCGTCCTTTTTCCGACACGACCTTGCTCCTCGAGCGCACGGTTTCGGGATTTCCACCAAGGTGCTTTGCCCAGGGAAAGCAGCGAATTGCCCCTCCTTGGAGAGGAGTCGAGGCCCGAGTTTGGCGGCCCGCTTCTTAGTAAATTCCTGTCTCTTGTTTAGTCCGATTAGAAGCCACCTATCGCAGTAATAAGGACTTTCTCCACGTTACGGTTGATCCGCCCTCCCAGCGATCGACCACGACTAAGTATTGCGCGGTAGTCTTTCTGTTCCCCGAAGGAGCCCTAATTGTTCCCCTTCTATCTCCTGTTTCGGTAACGTGTCGTCTTCTCTTTTCCCCTCTCCGAATCAACCGAAATTAGAACGGGTCTGCCGCGCCTTTTCCCGGCGCGATCTATTCTCCCTCCTCCCTTCGTTTTTTTTCGACTTGCTCGATCTTTTGACCTTCCAGCAATCCTTTCCTCCCTCTTTGTTGTTGTGCGAGATAGTTCTTGTCCCGCGTCCCATAAGTCATCCGCTTTCTCTCACGATGTTCTTTCCTCTTTTCGCCGCGCGAGTGTCGTTCAGCCCCTGTGCGTTCCTCTTGGGTTCCGGCTCGGTTAGTATCCCTTTTTCTCCCTTACCCCCCCCCGGCGAGAGAATCGAATTGCGCTCTTGTAGCCCTTCCTTGCATCACGCTTCCCCCTTCTATGTTTGTTGAATTTTTCGGCTTACCATTTTCGGCTGAGAAATTCCCCTGGTACGTGAGTAGTGGCGTTTTTCATCCCAAGTTCCTTTTTTCCCGCGTATGACTCCTAGAAGGAAGATAGAACTAGTAATCGGGTTTTTTGAGATTAGTGCCTGGGTCATTGCGCTCTGCAGCTGAGCGGGGTTCTGCCCAACGTGCGGCATCATTTCTTCTCAACTTCTGGCGTTCTGGCCTTCGGCTCTTACCTTTCGAGTAAGTTTCTCAGCCGTCAACCGATCGTTTCTGCGCTCGCAATGCGGAGCCGCCTAAACCCAGTCGCTTGTGACGTTTTCTCCGGGAGTTCCCATAGTGCCGCTCTAGAAACTTTTTTTCTTTGTTTCGCCCCAAAGATGGTGGCCCCTCCCCTCATCTTCATTGAACTCCCGCCAACCGTTCATTTCGCATGGCCTTTTCAACCCTATCCAGATCTCTTACTCTATTGCGCTTCTTGCCGGAGTGCGTAGCAAAGGTAAAATCCTTGTCCTTTACGTAATCTCCCCCACCTCCCCAGTTCTTTCTCCCTGCGCCGTCTACCGCTCCAACCACTAGAGCCACTCTTTTTCCCCCTTTCCAATAGATAGGGAACGGTCATGGCGTTTCTTCCCCAAGGAACTTTCGATGTACTTGGTATTATGCCGTTCTTCTTTCTGTTGTCAAAAGGCTGGATATGTTACTTGAAGTGTCGTAGGTGGGTCTGAGGGAGATATCTCTATTTTCGGAAAACGCGTCTGCAGACTTGCCTCTTTTTGACCCTAGGTTCCACTTAAGGCCACGGTCCCTGAACCTGGATTCGGTTCGCTAATGCGCATGGTCATCCCCGGGCTGCTCGACTCTTGGTGAAGATAAAGAATTAAGCTTTAGCCTGTTGATATCTACAGTTCCTTTCGTATTATCTGAATCTGGCGAAACCCTGTCTCCTTGCGAAGAAGGCCCATTTCCCTTCCTCCAGCGTGCGGACTGCCCTGTTTTTCTTTGAGTTTCTAAACCGTTGGGAGTCCAGGCCCCCCGGTTGCATCACTTCTCTGTCCTGAAATTTTCTCCGCTTTTATTGAACCCTTCTGACTCTAGCCTCCCTCTTGCCCCATTATTACCCATGGCTCCAAACCCGGTTTGCCTCCCCTCCCTTTTTTCTCTCCAAATTCCCCGCCCCAGGTTGTCGTTTTATGAAACCTTTTTCCGCACGATTATCCCCCTTTTTCAGCTTTCTACCCTTTGTTTGACCATCATTCGAGGATGTGTAGTTCTTTTGGTAATGCTTCCCCCCTCTTTTTTTTCCATGTCACGTCTGATATTGAACGGTTTTCGATCGGTTTTGCGTTAACAGCTTACGACTTTTGTTCCTTAGGTAGGATTTTTTTTTCAATCCTGACCCTTTTCGCGTGCTTAGGCCTTGGTACGTTAGTTTTCCACACCCACCTCGATCTCCGCACCCCCACATGCTTGAGCGATTAGGGTTTTTTGAAAGTCGATGAGTTAATCTTGGGCTTCCCCTTGCCTTTACAAATAATGGGTTACAAGAAGTACTCGGGAAACCACTTTTCTTTTTCTTTCTTAGTTTCACGCCGGCACTTTAGACCTTCATGCGTCTCGTATCGCCTTCCCCCTGATCAGAGCCCTGTACTGTGGCCTCAAGATGGGCCCTTTTCCAACCGCTTCCTGTTGCATGAAGGGAAGGTCCCCATTAATAGCCCTCCCCCCTTTTTGTTGAGTATAATCCTTGATGTCTTCTCCTAGACGTGAATTGGGCCTCCCCCCACTGTTCACCAAACCTTCGCGGCTACTGGGTCCCAGATCTCGTAGCCAAAAGAGGAGGAAAGGCATTTTTGCGAGGTTCCGGGTCTACACAACGGCCACCCCCCGTACCCTTATTATCAGACAGGAGAATTGCATTTCTATCCATGTCCCCTTTTGATCGTACTGTGACTCCCCCCCATCAGGGTGTTATATTTCATTTTCAAAGCCTCCTGTCCACCTTTCCGTGTCCGGATTCCACTCCGCCTTTACGATTGCTCTATTCCTTCATGCCTTTATCGATTAAAACTGCAGCTTGGACCCAATAGATCTGTGAGCGCACCTGTTATTGAAACTCAGGCCCGCTGACTTTCTTTTCGTCGTCCTCCCTACAAAACGTCGGTTCGGTGTCTTTGACGGGTGCATTTGCAGTGAATAAACCATGAAAACCGCGAATTCTCTTTCCGTTTCAGTCCCTATTGCTTTTTAGACCTAAATAGACGCGGCCCTCAGACAGTGCGGCCCGAGGACAGGTAGGGTGATGAAAGATTTCATTTTCACGTAGCGTCTTACTGCACATTTGTAGAGCCCCAGTTTTCAGCGCGCTGATCCCATCGGCATGATTGAAATCCCCCCCTGTGCGGATGTACCCGGTATCTCCTCAGCTACTTTCCCTGCCGCTTTTCTAGTCCGACTTTTCCCTGCATGTTCCCTTATAGCGACCCGCCTGCAGTTGTGCCTGGGGCACCTTCTTAAATAATAAATAGAATCTATTGTCTCGGTTCTTATTTCTGCTGAATTAACCAAATTCGTAACCTTTCATATTTTCTTCCTGTTAAATACCCATTGAATGTAGTAAAAAGCTTGGTCTGTTTCCACTCGGATCGTGTCCCTGACCCCTTTCTGGAGGAGGGAAAATGTACCCTTCACCAAAAGACCCAGATCACCTCTGCGTCCAGAAGTGGTCAGCCCCTGCGTTTTTTCCACGCGGCTTGAATATGGCATTTTCTTATTTTTATTTTAAGGAAGTGCCTATACCCCCTCTCCCAGAGCTGTTTTTAGATGCCCATTTTCCAACCTCCTATCCTCAATCTGTAAAATTAGGTCTGGCCCCATAAATCTGAAGATGTCCTTTTCTGGTGGCAGGAACGTCCACTTGATACGACTCCTGCTAGAACCAGAATTTATAACTAATCCCCTCTGTTATTGCGATTAACGCAATCAGTGAAGTTGTTTCCTTTTAGGAGGAGATTGCTAACCCTTTGTGCAGTGTACTACGCGGGTAGCCGAAAATTCCCCTTTTTCATTCCCGCCTCCTTATTTTTGTCAGGGCTTCGTTCCATCTGTGACCATCTTGGCACTTTATCTCCACAATAATAATAAATTAATTTTTTCCTCTCGCCAGCCCCACCCCCTGCATGAGACCAGATAAACCTCCTTTCATCCCCCCACGTTTGAGTAGCATGAAGTAAGTAGATTTTCGCCTGGCTTATGTTTCCCTTCACTCTGTTAGGAGGGCTTCCCCCCTCCTTTTTTTTGAGTAACGATCACCCCTTTCACCTATCAGCGAAGCTTCTCGTATCCCTCTTCGGCTTGATCAGGCGCCTAGCCTCCCCCCCCTCCGTTTACACCTGCACAGCTGTGTTTCCCCACCCAGGAATCACCCCTAATCCATAATCAGTCTTTTCCCCCCCCTTATCCCATCTGAGTAGCTGGTAGGGCTTGTACGTCTCTGCAGTGACAATTTCTTTCTTTCCCCGCTCTCCCGGCCTTTTCCACGAGGCCCGGTAACTGCTCCCTTCGAACCGAATCCCCCCCCCTGGCGACGGATCTGTTCTTTTGATTCTACTGGAACTTTAATATTTCACAGGACCCAAGCTCGCTGTAGTACATTGGCCAGTCCCCGATAATCACATCGCATTGGGCGATCTTTGCCGCCCATTACTCTTTTTGTTGCCTGTGTTTCGATGTCAGGTTCCACTCAGCGGATTACCGGCCCCTCCCCTAAATCGTGTCGTTTCAAAACATTTAATATTGGGTGGTTCTTCTTTCCTTTTCCTATGTTCTTACTTTGTATGGTCACGAATCATTTTTCGTTCCTTCACCTGAGGCAGGTGGTATGAAGTCATTTACAAGATACCGATCTTCACCGGAAAAAGGGCCCCCCTCCCCGTTCCACTGTTCCCTTCGGCCTTCTATTCTTTCCACAGTTTTTATTTTTTGAGTACGACTCATCACTCCTTTTGGTGGGTGATCGGTCTATACCGGTTTCCATAGGGCGTAATATTGACTGCCCCTTTCCCCCCCTCCCATGCGAGGCCAAGTACGGCGTCTCCTCGTGAACCATGGTTCCCTGCTTTCTCAAGAACTCCGGCCCCTCCCTCCTTTCTTTCCCTTTCGACTTTCATTACTTCGCCCGGCATCATGCTTCGACTTTAACCTTGAGTTTTTTTGTGTCCACCCCTCCCCCAGCTTTCGATATTTACGATTTTGCTTTCTTAAGAATCGAAGCCCCTTTCCTTCCCCCCGCTCAATACATCCCGGTGGATAACGTCTCTATTTTCCCCCTTTCCGGTTGAAAAGAGACACTCCTCAACTGCCTTGTCCGTCCGTCCTTTTCTTGATTTCCTCCCCCGCCTTTTCCATGATTAACCCATGTGAAATAACTCTACCCCCCCCCCTATAAAGCCATCTTCACCTGATAGTAAGTTCAGAGTTGTATACTGCCTGAGATTCACCCTCCCCTCAAGTTGGACCTGGTTTCTGTAGACAGGCAATGGTCCTGTTCCCCTGAGTTGATAGCCCTCCCTAGTTTTAAGAACAGCTTGCATAGAAGCGGCCTTCCCCGGTTTACTTTTGAAGTCAACAGACTCTTCCCCCCACTTCCCCACCCTTCCCACATCCCCTTCGAAGGCAAGTAGGAGAAGAAGTCCTTCATTCGAAAATCCCTGCCCGTGTTATGGGCTGAGGAGATCGCTCACTTACTACGAACTGGAAGCCCCCTTCACACGCTTTCCCCGTAGTCTCTAATCAAAGAGGACCTGCAATCTCTCCTGGTAGGTTCACGGCGGATCCCCGAGAATAGCCGGCACTCAGATCTCCGTTTGGAAGACCTTTGTCGGGGTGGTGCTTTCCTATGCATTTAAATTCCCGGATTCGGAAAGCTTTGCGCAGGAGTTGAAGTGTCCCGGCCCTTTATACTTTCAACTTTAAGTTACAAGGGTTTTCTCCGAGGATCCCGGGTGTTTTATCATATCCGCTTTACTTTTAGTCCTGAAGCCTCGCGAAACCTCACCACAATACCACCCCCTCTCCCCCATCCCCCCCCCCACACCCCCTCCTTCGCCCTCCTCCGCTAACTCCTACTATCCCTGTCTCAACATTCTCTACTCGCTCCACCTAATCCCATCACCCCCCCCCCGCTGCTCCTCTCCTCCCCTCCCCCTTCCTATATGTTAGACCTTCACCCTCCGACCTATAACCTCCCTCCCCCCCATCTCCGACCCTCGCCCGTCTCCTTCCCTCCCCTCTTCCACCTCTGCTCTCCTTCCCCTATCTTCTCCCTCCCTCCCCTCTTTTCTCCTATCACTCCACCCCCTTACCTCTACTTCCCCAACCCCCCCCCCTCTCCCCGGATCATCCACTTGGGAAGTATCCTTACCCGCATTATCTCCCGAGCATCCACACCCCTACCTCGTACAACCCTCAGTACAACGCCCCTACATACCCCCTTCCTTCGCATGCTCCCTAGCGTTACGCACGTCCAGAGCACCTAGACATGAATTTCCCCCCACTACTCAATTCCCCGCCTCTGTCCCTCATCTATCCCCTCATTTTCCCCTACCTCCCCCATTATCCCCCTTTACCCCCCATCCTCCCTTCCTCCCCCCATGTATCTCCACTAAGCCGCTCCGCGTCGAAATGACCTTCCACCACTTTCTATTCCCTCCCCCTTCACTCCTCTCCCCTTCCAAACGTGCCCATACGCGACTCTGCCCCAAGCTCCCACCCTTCCTCCCTCTCCACGTTCCCTTTGCGGCTACACCACCCCTCTTTTACTTTCCTCCCCATTGACATCTTTCTACTTCCCTCACCCCTTCCCCTCCCACCTTCGCCCCGATCTTTCTTTTTACTACTCTTCCCTATCTCCCCCCTCTTTCTTCTCGTTTTGCACCGCCGTAACTCACTTGACTCAAGTATTATGGTAAACATTTGGGCAACCTCGTGCGGCTCTGTCCAGGAGACCAGCCCATCCGGCCGCTGCTTTTCGCAGGTTTAAGACGTGCTACGAGGAGTAAGCTAATGTGAGCTAATTCCCCACATCTGGCCACCTTTCTTTACTTCTTTAGTAGGATCGGCTAATGACCCCTTTTTCCTTGTTCATCAAAAGATTCGCCATTGTACGACATGTGGGCAGGTTCCTGGGCTTCCTCTTCCTCCTGAAGTTTCTTATTTTCATTTAGGTTCACGCTTCTACGCGGAATCTTTCCCCCGTTTCAGGGGATCTCGCCAAGGTCTTATCAAGGCTTTACGACAGAAGAGCTTAGCTCTTGTCATGGATTTTTCCCAGTCGGCTGGGGTTCCCCCGGACTTCCTCTTAGATTAATCATTCGGTCTTTTCCCCCGTGCCATGGATCTTCCTCTATAAAAGGATAAACGGCGCCATTCTCCTGCCACCTACCTCCGGAGTACTATTTTTTCTTCCGATCTTGGATCCTTGTCTCCTACCCTGCAATCCCCTATGTCGCAAAATACCCCATTTTTCGCCCCTTCCTGGGTAGGCGTCCACCCTCCCTCCGCAAATTCGCCTCAAGCGATAAGCACTTTTCCTTCTCTCTCCGCCCCGCTGCCCCCCAAAGATGCTAAGGTTCCGGTCCCAGTTTTTACGCCCTTTAGCAAGAACTATTCCCCCCTGGCAACTTGAAGGAGTGCCCCCCTCCCTCCGTCAGACGGGCTGTGCACGGCCCAGGCCAGATCGAATTTCCCGAGGTTCTTCTTTTCTCTAGCTCCATGTGGCGTTATTTTTTTTTATGATTTCAATCGTTTTGCGTCCCTACTGGTCCGTTGGATCCTAAAAAAATTGGCCGCAAGATGCGGCAAGGATGTTAAGTTTTCCCTCCCTCCCCGTTCATCGCTTCCGCAATCCCGGTACCGGCTGATCTGAGCGTTTTTGTCCATGCTAACCTTTTTTCTTTCTTCGTTCGTGAATAAGGATTTATGGATGCGGCGAACTTGCGACGGCTTGTCCTTTAGAGTCCCCTTCCCCCGCTTAATATGAGAAAGCGTCTGCATCCAAAAGAGAGGCTTTCCTTTCTTCTCTCCGTGAGCTCCTATTTTTTTTTCCGACCCGATCCTGTTTTTCCCCTCTCACCCGTCCTTACATTACTAGATGTTTGCCCCTAATAAGTCGGCCGGCCGTATCACTGAAGCCCTACTTGGTGCGATTTATGCTATGGTGGCTTCCCCGGGCTTCGGTCCCCTCCTTTCCCTCTCCTTTTAGAAAATTGCAATTCCTTCGTCTGCCGCGCAGCGCGATTTGCTTGATATTCTTTTCCTTTTACTTTAGGATTTATCCTACACCTTGTTCCAATCGGGCCAGCTTTTTTGACTCCCCATTAGAAGCATCCAGAATTTCTCCTCGTTTTTTCCTTCCGCTCGTATCCCTTGATAACCTTGTTTGTTACGGTTCCTCTTTCTTTTTCAAGGGAATTGATCCTCTTTCCTCTCCCCTTCTATTCGTTGCCATTAAAGCAGAACTGAGTGTCGGCTTCTGGCACTTCCCCTCACCCTTCCCCAGAAGAGTGTTTCCTTAGCCACTTGGGTGTCCAGACTCTCTAGCGTCTTTGAGCTATAGTGCTACTCCCCCTCTATTTTATATTGAAGTGCTGTGACCCCAGACACAGGGAACAGCGTCCTCAATCTCCTAGATTTTACATAAGAATTTTTGTGTTGAGAGAGATTACTGCGGCGGTTAAAAGTCCCTCTTTTTCTTTTTCTATCCCAGCTTGATTCGCGATCGTCACCCTCTTTATTGAACTAAACGGTCGCGAGAAGAACTCCCCCTCCTCTTAGGAGTAAGGAGAGGATGTTTTTGAGCCGATCACCCTTTTAGAAGTTCTCGACCTTTTCCCTTTTTTCTCACCCTGTTTCCACCCTCCTTTGTAAGGTCCTGCCCACAATTCTCATCGAGCTGCGGGCTAGAGCCTTCCTGTTTAGGAATTACCCAGTCCGAGCGGTGAAAATGAGTAGGCGAGATCCGCTTGGTAGCTCCATCCCCCCCCCCCTTTAGAATCCCCTATTTCAACCCTGTGGCGAATCAAATACTCTCTTGACTCCCCCCCGACAATAGTAATAGATTCGCGCTCGCCTTCGGCCATTGCCGTTTCTTTTTCCCTTAAGCCTAGGTGTCACCCTAACACTTTGAAGACCTCCTGGTAGAAACAATATTTTTCAGTCGGCCGGGACTGTAGGTCCCCCTATAGCTCTGAATTGATGACCACAGGCTCTGAGTAGTTTCCTCCTGCCTCTCCCGTCAATAAGCGCGCGGTGGACGTTGTCTCTGCCCTTGCTTTTTCTCCATGCCCAGAGGTTCCGAGACTCAATGATTCTAATCCCCCTGCTGAAAAATGTCGCCGCGCATCCTACACTCCGTCCTTTTTTCTCTTTTCCTTTTTTCATTGAGACTTTGTCTCCCTCTTCCCCCCCCCCCCTTTTTTTTCCCTTCCATTTCGACTAGCGTATTGCACATTTTGCCGTCCCGCCAAAACATACTGCCCGTTGCGCCTCCCTTCTTTGCCTTGAAAATATCTTTCCAATTATTTTTTCCGAACCCTGTACCTTTTTCTCCCCTGTCTTCCCCAACGAAGAAAAATTCGCCCCCCCATCGATCGGGGCCTGGGCCGTTCTTTCCCCCCATCCGTCCGGTCGATTTAGGGGATGAAGATTCGCTGCCTTTTTTCACCCCTCAAGGGAACGAAGTCCCCAGCGGCGCGCTTTTTCGCAGTTTACCCTTCTTTTTTTCACTTGAGGAATGATTCTCCCTTCTTTTCAACCTTTCCCCAACAAATTTTTCCTTCCTCACACCTTTCGAAGAATGGATGTACCCCGGCTGGTACTCCCTTCAGACCATTTTTTTCTTCTATATGACGAGTATGGTGCTATTGCCTTCTGCCCTTCCTTGAATGGGACTCTTTTCAGAGTTAGGGCAAGTTGGCTAGACCCCTTTTTCCTCTTTCATATCTGAAATACCCTTCTTTTTTTCCTGATGAAGTACCCAGACAAGACGAGTACAAGCGGCCTGGACTGGTCCGGTTTTAGCGCCGGGCAAATTTCATTTTTTCTCCGGCAAATGCCGTTGCCTATCTCGTCTCTCTCCTTCCCCAATTTTTTTCTAATGGTTGAAGACTTTCCCCTTACCCCCTTCCTCTATCGAATTTCCCCCTGACGCCGGCAATGACCTTCCCACACCCTCTCTGGAGGTTGACTTGACCGAGCCTTGCTCTCCTCCTTCCCCAAGAAAAAGAGTTCCCCACTGTTGCTCGATGTGAGTGCACTTGATGGATAGTGCTTCCTTGCATCGTTTCTTCCCTGGCTGCCCGCGCCTGACTCTCCCCCAAGATCTCCACGGGTAATTTCTCCGAATACCGATTCCACAATGTGAAGGCCTGTCTAGCCTCTCCCTTTCCTCTCTCTTCATAATTCAATTCCCCTCCTTTGTGCAGTTGCCTTAGCCAGAGCTCTCCTCCCTACTCGTGAAGGCTGCGGCGAGTTCGTCGCAAACACACCCGGCTCTCCCTCTCGACCCCCTTTGAGCATTAGATTATGTGTCGAAATCCCGATTCGCTTTCGATGAGTCACGTTTGCCGCAAATCCTGGTGGACCAACGTACCCCTTTTTCCCCCTCCCTGGTGTCTTCAGCCCATCTATCAGGGCTTTAGCTCAGAGTCCCACTGCCGCAAGAACAGTTTGACTTCCGTTGAAGGTAGCTGGGCGTTCCACTCTCGCGATTTTTGCGTGTGCCGTCAACGAAACCAGAGAATCCTGGGGTGGCGGCTTTTCTACTCCCTTCTCTTCGCCTACTCTCCCCTTTGCGGAAGCACCAACTTAGTGAAGCTGCTCGGTATGAGACCATATTCATAAAGAGCGTATTCCCATCCTTAGTTCAAGGAAATTTTGTTCTCGGTTATGGAGTACGAAATACAAACCTTTCCCCCCCCGGTATTTTGTAGCTGCTCCCCTTCCCTCTTGACTATAAACCCACTAAGCAATGTCTCCATTGACCATGTATTGAAATCTTCAGAGGTTCTCTGATCTGGACTTCACCGATTTCATCGGTTCCCCCTCTTATCCGGAAGGCTTCCCTCCCCCATGATACTCGTTAGGCGTTGTCGTCCTGCCCTTTTGTGGAGCTTGTTTTTTTCAACCCTGCTTGTTCCCCAATAGCGCGATTCTTTTTCCCTGTTTTGACCTCAGCAGGCCCACTCATTTGCTTCGAGTCTTACTCCATTTTAGTAGATGCTATCTATTCCTGAGGTTGCATCAGTAAAGATGCCCCCCAGCGCGATAGTTCGAGTTCCAGTTCGATGCCTCTCTTTCTACGTCTCTCCTTTAACAGCGCTCCGAGACTGGACGCCGCTCTTAAGAATGGATTGGCTCCGATGGGAAACATTAACGAGGAGACGTTTCCCTTTCCCCCCCCCTCGACTTGCTTATGGTCCGGTCGTCTCGTTGCTTGCATGTAAATCAACCCTGTGCGGAGACCAGTACCCACTTATTTTGACCTAATAGAAACGTCCGGATCCTGCCGCCTTCCTTCCCCCCTTTAATATGAGAGACACCGCGACCGATATCTCCTTCCTCCCCCTTTAATAGTTCGGTTTTCCGGCCTGTTTTTCTGTGTCTGCCTCCCTGTAAAATCAGCTCACGGTCCCTTCTTCCGAAGTAGCTTCCGAATCACCGTAACTTTCCCTTCATGTTGACCCCCCCTTGTAACCCATTCGACTGTTAGTTACCCCTTCTTTTGGTCCCCCCCGAATTTATTGAGCTTTTTTATCTTCCTATATGAGTAGGGAACTTTACCGTTACAAAACGGAACTTCTCCTAAAGAGTCAAGAACGAACTGACTTAGGAATCATAGACATTCCTAGGTTATTAGTGTGGAATTCCCCCTTCATAAGCTCGCCCCTAGCTTATGTTTAAGGGCCCTTCCCATTCTATCTCCCGAAGTATCGTCGCAGGGAAATTCGGTTCGGACCGGAGAATACGTCCCTTCCCTCAATTTCTCTTGAGTTCTTTTCAAAAGAAATTGCCCTGTTCAAGTCCCTCCAAATGAGAAAACGACGCGCTGGGACGATAACGATAGACGATCCCCCCTCCCTTCTCTTTCTTTTTTTATTTGGAGATGTACCACTCCATTAGTTCCCTTGGTCTTCTCGGTCTCAACTTGATGAGTACCCACTACAAGCCGAAGATCTCACGATGGAGGTCTCTCCCTTCTTTCCTGATTGACATCTTTAAGGATGAAAGAAACGCTCTCCAATGGCCTTGAAGAATACCCTGAAGAACCTCACCATTGGCCAGAAATCCCTCCTTCTTTCTACTCACCTATATGTTGTTAGATCTGATCCTTGAGAGTTTACCAAATATGCGTTGGACTAAAGCAATTTCTTTCCGATTGCGCATTGTGTCTTGCACTATTGTTCCCCCCAGATGGAAATCCAGAGCCGATGAAAATCCCAATGCTTCCCCTTTTGAGCTTCCCGTAATAAATTTTCGCCGCGTCTCCACACGACGGTTTGGTCCCCTTTTCCCCCCCAATGTCCAGGTTGTCCTGCATAATAACTCTAGAATATCCTCGCTGATAACTTCACATCTTTACCTCGTATTTCCTATGTTGTCTTTACTGGTTTCTCACCCCTTTGCGTGATCACGCCTCACTCTCCTCCTTCCCAAGCCCCTTTGCTCTTTTCAAGGCCAGAGCCCTCACTTTCCCACATTCCTCTCGGTTAGATAGGGCAAATTAATCTGACCAATCAAAGCTTTTGTTTCCAACGGGTTTTTCTACCCCCCTCGCCTGGTTTTCCCCTTATATGAAGCCCCAAGGTCTTTCGGATGTGAGACTTTTTCCCTCTTCCCCCGCTTTTTGTTTATTCCAGTAGAGTTTAATTTAACTTTCCCAGCCCTGCCTCTTTAGATAAGCGACAACCCACGCTGCCCATAGTTCTGTACACCCTCCTGGGAGAATTAGTGAGGGTCCGACCTATTCATTAAATTCTCTTGGCCGAGCGAACCGTTAGATATACCCCCCCCCCTTTCAAGGTGTAGAGTTTCCCATCTCCTTGCACAAACCTCCCGGCCCGTGACTTGCCCCATGCCCCTTCCTCCTGCTATCTCTCCAGTCATCAATTTGCCTTTTATGCTCAACTCCTCATCCCCTCGGATTTCTTGACGTCTTCTTCTTCTCGGTCTAGCCCCCCCCCCGGTCATCCCCCGCCTTTCTGGCCCCCCCCTCAGTCCGATTTAATCGGCGTCTCCTTTTTTTTTTCCTAATAACCTATCTGCCCATGAAGTAAGTGGTATAATCTTGTGAACCAAATGAGTCATGCGGCAAGCAAAGCCCCTTCTTTCCCCATCCCTTCCGCCTCCCGTCGTTCCTGATCGAGATTCCTAGACACCTGTTCAAATTGATCCGAACTGGAAACTCGAAAGATTTTTTTTTGGTCCTCTTGTCCCAATCACCATCCCCTACACCGACTTTAGTTCTACGATTTCCCTGAGGATTGCCCACCGTCCCTCTTTGCCCCCCCAGGCCCATTTCGCCCCATAACTAACTTTTCCCCCATTCCTTTGTAACCCGACGGGCGGCCAGATTTCCCCTTTCTTTCACCCTTTGGGTACATATCCTTGAGCTTCCTGATTTCCCTCTCGGTATACTGACCTCCTCAGATCGACGTGGTTTTTACCCCTCCTTTTGAAAAACCGATGTTCCCCCCTCTTCATCTACTCTATGTTTTTCTTCCTTACACTTACAGTAAGCGGCCTTGATGGGGCCCCCCCTGAACCTTTAATGGCTTTCCCTTAAGCTCACTCACCTCGTGCGCTGTGTTTGGTAGCGATACGCCAATCTCCCATGTATGTAAGTGGGGTTCCTACTCCCCCTTTCATACAAGTCTATAAATAGACAAGCCTAGCACGGGGCTGGTGATTACCTTTCTCCCCTTCTTTCTTTTTTTTTTCTCCCCCCCTCCTACCTTCCTTTGAACTGCCTTTCACCCCCCCCCACGGGGAGTGTATTATTTTTATGACGTACAAGGACAATGCAACGCTCGTCTTCCTTCCCCCACACTCCCCCTCTTTGATGCCCTGACTTATTTTTTTCTGTTTTACCTACTGGCATATCTCCTGTCGAACTTCTCAGATTTATGCGGTCAGCTCTGTCTTGTTTTTCCCCTCTCTAGTTTATCAATACAGATTTGTCTTTTAATCATTGAAGCGGAGCTCATCGGAGTTCAAGCCCCTCTCTCATCTCCCTTCCAACAAGTACAAGGTTTCTTTTTTCCCCCCGCTTAGAGTTGTTTGCCTACGGACTTTTTTCCTCCGGCCCCCTTAACGCTCTGCGAGCTCTCTTTCTTATTGCCTACTTCCCCTTTGCCCCGGCCCCCCCCTAGTAGAATACTCTTTACTAGGCATACCGTCATTCTCTACTGGAGCGTATACTTTGGACCTGAGGAGGCAGATGCCCGTAAAGTTTCTTCCCTACGCCCATTCCTCCTACTGCGGAAGAGGCTTGCGACTCCCAGAGATAAGAGGGAGTCACTCTCCATCCTTTTATAATGTATCCACCTCTGACTGGTTTTCCCTTGTGTTCATGCATTCTCCTCAATGGCTTGGGCGGAACCCCAGAAGATTTCTCCCTTTCTTTTAATATGTCTTCGCCGATCTTCTTTTTTCTCGTATTACCGGAACTTCCCTGATCCTCTCGAGGACGGAATTGATCCCGTGCCCCTTTTCCCAGACGGCCAAGCCTTGTTTTGCCCCGCCTTCTCCCCCATTCACCGCCGCCGGGCCCCGGACGCTCGTAGCAGAATGAGATTTGTTGCCATTCTTCCTTCTTTCCCTGAAATACCTCTTCGCCATCGGGCCTTCTTCGAGCCCCGTCGACCCCACTTTGAACCGGTCCTCGGAACTCTCTCCAAGGATAAAGAAGTTTCATTCTCTCACCAATCCCCGCTCTCCCTTTCTCGAGAATGGATTGTTGCTATAAGTCTTGGCCCCTTTTTGGTTCTTTCGAAATTTCTTTCCCAAACGTGGAGCAATTACAATGTGGCTCTTTTTGAAGGAAGCATCCCAGAAGTAGTCCTTCGGACGTAAAGTCTCCCTTTCACCCCCCCGTCCCTCCCACTCTCCTTAAAAGCGACTTCTATTTTTCGTGAACAATCTTTTTTCTACCCTTTTTCCCCTACGCACTATTAGTTTCATTATTCATCCCTCTCTTTTTCTCGTGACGATGATCTGCACCACATTTACCCTCCGACATGGAAGACCTTGTCGGTGGACGTATAGAATTGTCGGCCTTTTTCTCGCGGCTTCTCCCCGGCGCTTTCCCCCTACTATTTCCCCCAGTTGTTCTCTCAAATTCGGACACGCACTGCGGGGCAAGGATTTTACCCTGTTCGGGAGGCAAATCCCGTGCCTCCCTCATTAGTTCCCCCCTTTCTTCGAGGATGTTGCTAATGTCTGATTCATGAAGCGGTTTTTGCGTGGAATACCCTTAATTCAGTCTTTCTTTTTTTTCGTCAATTATTTGTACTTCTTCGCGCCCCTTTTCCTTTGAGTCCCCTGCATTGCCGAAAGCCTCGCCCTTCTAATGCCCCTTCTTCGGCTGAAACTGTCCGCTTATGTTCACTCTCTCCTTTTTTCGCCCCGCTCACGGTTGGCATCACAACTTTTCTCCGTACACTCTCATCTCTGTGCCTTTACTTAATTTCCGCGCCACCGAATTTCCCGCCCAGAAAGGGAGGTGCGAGTCCCTGTCGAAACTTTTGCTAACAGTTATTAAACCGGGCATATGCTCGAATGAATTGTCCCTCCCCTTTGCCCCTCGGTTAGGAGCGACCCGAGTACTATTTGCGGTCTTTCCGTCCCTGCCGTATGGTCAGCCCAATCATGGCACCATTAGGCGGCGGGCGAATTAGTTTCTTCAGCAAAGAGATCTCGCGTAGTAATCGGAATTTCCCTCCCCCCCTCGATTTCCCCTTCCTCTAAAATGCCACAGTCTATTAGAGAATGGGCGCCTGCGCGTTTGCGTCCCCCTTCCTTCAGATACCGATAATTTCTTCACCTTATATTCGTCGCCGGCTTTTTGAAGGTCTTTCTGATTATTAATAGACCGATCCACTCCCTCCGAAGCGCGTCAGGCTCTCGACCCGGTGAGACTGCGATCAATCACCGAGCTCTCTTCCCTCTCCGAATGTGATCGCCTAGTTTTCTACAGTTTGTGGTTGGACTACCTGT
>Ga0179591_1280114_pt1 | contig 18457 bp, 25 predicted proteins | sample CZOMad2_1_08_16f_FD_182891 | JGI IMG/M metagenome (GOLD analysis project Ga0179591, IMG submission 182891) | Vadose zone soil fungal communities from Angelo Coast Range Reserve, California, USA - CZOMad2_1_08_16fungal (PacBio error correction) | ecosystem: Environmental > Terrestrial > Soil >... | reverse complement strand
GCTTCGTTTCGAGTGTCCGACCTAATTCCCTCCTCCTATGCCAAATCGGCCCCCTATCCCCTCACTTGACTCCTCCTCCCCTGTAAGCTTTTTTTTCCTATATAGTAGCACGCCTTATTTCTAACTGATTTAGTGAATATTGCCACGGTACTTATGTAATAGTACTCCCAAGCTCTCTTCTTTTAGCAGATCTTGGACTTTCCCCCCACATCGTGAGCCGTCCGTTATCGCGATCGTCACTCTGCCATAGGATGGTCACTCGCCCCCCTTCGAACAGCTCCTTTCCCGAGAATTTCTTTTTTTCCCACCCACTGCTCCCATGCTCGATTCTCCCCGACCCTCGCGCCCGTTACTGTTACGTCCCCCCCTCCGCAAGGTAAATCCTTCTTTCTCCTCGACTGTAGAAGACTGAAGCAATGAGTGCAACAGAGAGTCGCTCCCTTTTCCGAGATTATTCCGACTCCATGCGTTAGGCTTCTTCCTGTTCGCTATCATGTTTAATGGTTTTCCCCCTTATGGAACGGACGTTCCCAGATGTTTTTTTCCCCTCTGCCCTCTGGAACGCGTGACTCATCTGATCTGATCGCCCACCCACCCCCCCGTGTGAATAGTTTTGTCTCTGACTTCCAGACTCTCCCTGATCCTTTTCATCCGCCAGGATATCTCAAGCCCCTGTCGAGGTTGACCGCTCGTTTTAATTCAGATTCTTTTAGCGCGACGGGCCGAGACCCCCCACCACCCGACACACCCCCCTTTCCGCGACCACTTTTTTCAAACGTAGCCTTCCCCTATCCCGCCCTCCTTTAACGATCTTCTGACGCGAGTACCCCGTCCCCATCCGCTGTTTTTGTCCCCTCTATGTACCTCCCTTTCTGTTGAGTCAGATAGACGCCTGTCTCAACAAGCTCTTTTTTCTTTATGAATAGGAAGAGAAAATGACCCGAATCTCTTTTCCGTTCTATTTATTATAGTTCGACGTCCCCGTCGTAGCTTCTCTAACGTAGTCGTTAACAGTGCAGACGACGAACTATACGCCTTCCGTCACCACCCCCCCCTCCCCCCTCTTCCCAGGATAGTGCTCCCCATACGACTTTTCTTTTTTGCGTCCGTCAGTTGCCTTGTCCTTTGCCCCGGCTGACTCTCTCCGCGACGTTGTACGATCATAATTCGCGCTTCCGATTACAGACTCCGATCTCCCTCCCTTCTGTCCAGACAGTCTCCTTTTTACCACCTTCATCGTCGATGCCCTCCCGTCCCCTTCCATTCGTATCCACCTTCAAAAGTCTGATTTTTTTGAATGAGCCTCTCGGCACCCCCCCAAGAAGTGACACAGGACATAAGTCGTAGTCCAAACCCCTGCTCTCTAACCGCTGCTGATTGTCGGCGGGAGCTTTCCCCACTCTCGCCGTCTGAGCAGCATTCCCAACACCCCCCCCCCCCCCCCCCCCTGTTATGATTTTTACATTCCAAATAGCCTTGCCTAGTTCTTGCGTTGCGTACCCTTACTTTCCATTTCTCGAATTTCCTAATACCGGTCAGAACCAGTAGTACTTTAGTTTCTTCATTAACTGGACGGCGGGACCCGTACTTTTCAAGTGCAACCCTAGTCGATCATCGACTCAAGCACCCGAGAGCCTACTGCCAGACCACGTCGAGATTTCGCCTTGATTAACGCATGATGTTCCGTTATCTCCTCAGTTTAATCTGCCCATCCCTTGCACCCCCCCACGACCCCCCCTCTTAATGTCGTCGGTATTTTGTGTTACCCCTCATGTTGCCCCTTTTCTCGACCGACTCCAAGCGCGGCAACTTCCCCCTAACCCCCGCCAGCCACGTTGAGACGTCTGAAGGTGCCCTTTAGTAAATGATAATCTTTTCCGATGGACTATGCCCACGGCCATAGAGCCCTACGCAAATTTGAGACCTCTTAGTAATAGACGCGCTACGCAACCCCACCAAACGATGCTCTTAGTCCTTTCTCACCCTACCTCTTTAGATCCACTATCAGTTTGCCTCACCGTGTTTGTGTTGGTAAAATTTTTTAATTCTCTGTCCCCGCGGTTCATGTACTTTTGGAAGAGTTTTCCCTCTAGAGGCGTGTTTTATATCCCCCCCACCCCCCCCCCATGTCTCCTTGATCACCAAAGTTTCTCGTAGTAAAATTTTCTCGTATAGACCGGTCCCTCCTACCCCCCCAATTTCCCTGATACTTAGGTCGTCATCTTCCCCCCCCTCCCATGCCGATCGCCGTCCACCCGTCTTTCCTTTCACTACTCACTGCTGATTCCCTTTTCCCGAGAATCAGCGCCTCGCCGAGTGGGAAGGTCGGAAAGGAGCCTCCGCAATCTTTGATACTTTGTTGTTGAAAAATCCGCGTCTTCAACGTATTCGTCGACAGCGTTGGCGGATGACAGGTCCTCCCCCTGTCCTGGAGTTGTTCAACCGAAGGATGACGAAAGTAAGAATTCTCCTCTGGTCCTACCCCAGACCTATCCCGGATTTAGTACTTGCCATATTACATAATCGACCCCCGGTCCGCTGTGGAAAACTGCCCCCTCCTTGAATTGCCCTGCAGGCCTGGTACAATTAGGTTTGACTTCTCATATGAGATTTTGAATTTCTTAGCAAAGCCTACTTCCTTTGAAACCTGTTATCATCCTTGCACTTCCGACTAGACCTTCACCCTCCCCGAAGAAAATATGTGACCTTTCTGCGATTAAACTTTACCCATGGTATGAATTGCAAGAAGGCTTTTTGCTGTTGTTCTCGGTTTTCAACTCTTAAAGGAAGTTTCAAAACCCCCCTCTGAATCTTCCAGGTGCGACGCAGTGATATAGTAGACACGGGTTTTTTACTGCGAAGTCAGATTCTTTGTAAGTCGTGTCCCATTCAGCCGGCTACCGATAGCACTGCAGTGATATACCATCTGCGACTCGATACCTCCTTCCCCTGTTTTCGCTCGACACTCTTTTCGAACCGTCTTCCAACCCTAATGTTGAGAATATGAGACTTGCTGAGGCTCGCTGACTTTGCTCACCATAACTTCCGCTTGGTCTTTCCAAGGCGAGGAATGCTTACTCTTTCCCGTAAGTCGAGCACTCCTACCGGTACGAATTACCCCTGTAAGTGATAAGAAATAGAATATTTGAAGACATTCCCTTCATTAGTTTTGTTCTGGGTTATTATGAATTGGGGGGTGGTTTTTTTTGTTTGGGGTGATGGCTGGTTTTTGTATTTTTCTGGTGGGGTGTTTTTGGTTTTTTTGGAGGGGGGCGTTTTGTGTTTGTTTTTTTTTGTTTGGGAAGGTGGTTGGGGGGGGGTTAGTCGTTACTATCCATCTGTAAAAAAAGACCAGCTTAGTCATTCAATTCGTGAGCTTTCAGTCCTTTCAGCGCCTCTTGGCTCCCCCATCCCGTTCTAAGGACGACAACTCTTGGACCGATGCTCTTTTGGGACACGAAAAGCTTATTTCCGACCAACCACATAGGACTCCTACGCTCTTCCCTTAGCCCAGGACTCCTTGAATGTGTCCCCCCCGATGCATCCTAAGCTTCGTTTTTAAGACCTGATATGCTTCCCGAACGAAATCCCCGAGGTAGATACTTTTCCCTCTTGTTTCGGAAATTAGCACACAAATTTTTTTTTAGCGGAATCGCCCCTGTTGTAAGTCCCTCCCTGATTCTCATCATCCAGAATCTTACCGATTATTTCCTAGCGACCCTTAAATCAGTCTATAGAGAGTTGGCCGCCCAGTATCCTCCGCCAAAACCGGAACGCGCAGCGATGCCCTCAAGCGAGCAGTCCAGTGCGTCCCCTAGACCAAACAGTTCTTTTCCCCTCTCTATCAAACAAGTTCCTAGACTTCCAGTTCACAGAAATGCCGTGCCTTACTTTGTCCTGGTCCGCCTTGTTACCTTTTGCCATCTCCTTTCCCAGAGTCGAGAACGAGAAGCCTTTCCCTAAGCCTAGTCCGCTCTTAACTGCCCGAGACGTGTCCCTCCATTTCCCCTGAGACTGGCTTCCTCTAAAATTTTCTTTTAAAAGTTCTAGCGAGTTCCTTTTTGATTGAATTGATGTAGTCCATGCGGAACGGGTCTGACCTTTGGTCTGCCGGCCCACAGAGGTCCTCGCGTCGAATTGATGGGAATTTTCGGATGACCACTCGACTTCGCGCCCCCCCACTATTAGGTTTCAGTCGGTCCAGACATTTTCACTGTTACCAGAATCTTCCGATTTCACAGCCCTTGAACAGATACGATCAATATCGATCGGTGGCTTCGCCTTGTTTGACTTGCCCCTGTCGACCGACATTGAACACCTTTCCGACTCTTTTCTATACTATTGGATTAATTTTACTGATAAGCGAATTATTTTCAGCGCTGTTATTCCCTATCCCTCCCCCCTAACGTTTGTCTTTAGCTTCTGAAATAAACCCCACCTCAGAAACAGCTTCATGCTACCTCTGAACAGCCCACCACCCTTTCCTGACTTTGCATGGCCGAAAATTCCAAATGCCAAAAGTCTGCCCCCGTTCGCCTCCCCGACGCCCAACTCCCACCCCATCCCGTTTTAACTGACACTGGCCTCCCCGCGCGCGTGCAGACATGACAGAGCCTATTATGATCACTTTAAGTCTCGTTTGAGACCTCCGCCTCTCAGTGTCAATCTCAACGCACATCGCCTACCCGCGCCATTCCTTAGTCTGCCCCTCCCTAGAACCAGTCTTCTTTTTTTACTGAGACTCCAAGAACCTCACACCCAGTCCATCCCTTGACACTTTTGGAAATGCTGTGCCAAAGTATTGACCCTTTCGCGAACAGTTCGCCATCTCTGATTGATGACTAGCCTCGTGAAGCCCTTTTACTCCCCCTCCCAGCGTACCGAACCTCAAAAGTATCTTCCCCGAGTCCCAGCAACAGCATTAGTCACAGGATTAACTTCTATTCCTGTCCCAGATAGAGGAGGTGCACCTTACAATGAGTGTTATGAATCGAGACGACCCCGCACATTAGTGATGTACAAGTTTCTCGACTGAGTGTCCATAGGAGGAGAGACCGCATTTAATTACGTTGTATTTCCTTTGATCCCATGTGATGACCCCTAGTGACCTGCTACTTTCCCTGCTAGGTACTGCCCCTACACACGTACTATAACGCCCCACAAACATCCGATAGTTTGGATCGAGCAGATCTTTAATCGGAACCCTTAGCTACAGTCCCCCCTACTTGAGAACCACTTCCGCCCACGCGTACTTTTCCCTCCCCCGAACCTTTGCCCTAATTCCTGAGTGACCGCTGCACGCCACCCCCCCCCCCCCCCCCCCCCCCCTGTCTCCGCAGAGAGCTCAAATGCCCAACCCCCACGCTGACAACAGTTAGCTTTTCACTCTAGATTAAAGCGACCACAAACAATCCAACAGTTCCTATATCCTGACGCCATTATGCCCGCCTTCTTTTATTAATTCCCCACCCTGTTACGATAGCCCCCGATTCTTTTTACTTACCTTTACGGGCACAAATAATACCTCCTGGGAGGCGAACCGAATTCAACCCCACTCTGACCGCTCCCCCATTACCTACATTTCACCCAACTCGGACGATAGATGAGTTAATTTTCTCCCCCCCTAATTTGCCTCTCCCCCGTTTTTTCATTGCTCTAACATCTCCAAAGTCTCTCCGACTCGTTTATATTACCATGCCGCCAGTGAGATGTCCCTAGATAGCCCCTTTAATATTACATTTTTTTTCACCGCGTAAACAGTCCCCCCCCAGTCCTAAGCAACCCACCGATCCCCCGTCGGACCAGCCCTTAAAAGTGGCTTTCAATGTTTTCCCCCCCCTGGTGGCTCTTAGAGTCCAAAGACCCGACGTGAATACTCTTCACCCGTCTTCATCATCTATTAGGCATAGACCTGCATCTCCTTGGGCTTTGGCACCCAAAGAAACGTTAGTTCTCTAATTAACCCCCCCCCCCCCCCCCCCCCCCCCCCCCCCCCCCCCCCCCCCCCCCCCCCCCCCCCCCCCCCCCCCCCCCCCCCCCCCCCCCCCCCCCCCCCCCCCCCCCCCCCCCCCCCCCCCCCTCCCCCCCCCCCCCCCCCCCCCCCCCCCCCCCCCCCCCCCCCCCCCCCCCCTCCCCCTCCCCCCCCCCCCCCCCCCACCCCCCCCCCCCCCCCCCCCCCCCCCTCCCCCCCCCCCCCCCCCCACCCCCCCCTCCCCCCCCCCCCCCCCCCCCCCCCCCCCCCCCCCCCCCCCCCCCCCCCCCCCCCCCCCCCCCCCCCCCCCCCCCACACCCCCCCCCCCCCCCCCCCCCCCCCCCTCCCCCCCCCCCACCCCCCCCCCCCCCCCCCACCCCCCCCCCCCCCCCCCCACCCCCCCCCACCCCCCCCCCCCCCCCCCCCCCCCCCCCCCCCCCCCCCCCCCCCCCCCCCCACCCCCCCCCCCCCCCCCCCCCCCCCTTCGTTAATTTTCAGAACAGGTCCATGGATGAATTACTCTCTCCGACCAACACCCGCCCCCGTCCTCCGATCATTAGTTTCTCGCATCCTTTATGTCTAGACGAGTCGGCCGCCCTGGTCTGTTAAAAAAGTTCTGGTCCTTTCTCCTTGCCAGGCTGATATTACCCGGCAACTCTTCGTCTTTCCTCCAGCGTATTTTCCAACTCACACGGAAAGGCCCTTTTGGTACATAACGCTGTTCACGGGTGCCTGTACCGTAGATGTCAATTCCCTTGCAATACTACAGACGGGACTGCTTTTCTGATTTGGCACGCAGGTCCCCAGCTGTCCATCTCCGCTTTTCAATACCATCGTGAGCCTGCTAGAATCCGAAAATTGTGAACACTACCTTCCCCCCCCGTAGTTTTTCCAGTCCTTCTCCTCTTTGATTCTTACTTCAACGCTTGTGCACGCGCCCCGTCGCCCCCGTCTCTTCTGATGATTTGGAGTTTGGAAATCACTCCCTGCTTCAGGTATTGTCCCCCTCCCCCCAGTACAGATCGTCTATGTCCGTTTTATATCTATCCTTGAGCATCCAAAGCCCCCCCCCCGGCTTTGATGCGCGCAGCGAATCGGTTCGGCGATCAGGAGGATTCCTCCACTTTGGTCCTACACTCGCAAGAGAAACGTCGTTCCCGCGTCCCATCTTTCATTAACCCTTGCGATAGCCGAGAACAACGCGTGCTTTAAACTCTACGGTCGGAACAAGACGTTTCCCCCCCCCTTTACCTTCCACTCCCCATATTCCGCAGTTTACCGGGCCGTTTCAGTGCCCAGATAACTTCTTCCCCCACTGGCCTTTCTTTTCTTCGAGGCTGAGTTTCCCCCGGCCCTTCCTAGCCGAGATTCTTCGTCTACACGTTTTGAAGTACGATCCGTTAGTTAGCGACTTCCGCCCTCCCCGGCAGTAGTTGTCCTATTTGCATTTGAATCCGAATCCCCCCCCCCCCCCGACGGTCGTGGCTGCTCTTAGGATTCCGGTGTTTTTTTCCGATATTCTACCTATCGATAATTCCCCATCAGAATAACACCTCCTTCCACATTCTCTCTACAGTCTTCGCCGGAAAGATTTCAGAGCTGATGCCGTGATTGTGTGCCCACTTACACGTTCAATCGCCGCATCAGCAGCACTGGCTGTCTTTTTCCTTATAGAAGACCTTGCACCAGGTTTAAAGCAACTTCGCCCTCCCGCGAATTCCATCTATCTTTCTTTTCCAGCTCCGTGAACACTCCGCACCCCCCTAGCTGCACGATTCCGCTATTGACCTGTCTCAAATCCTCCCATTGCCCTAATCTAGCCCTGAGAAACCGGAGCTCGCACCGTAGCCGACTTAAAGACATCTCAGTCTACTTACGACTGATGTTGAAGTATCCTTCCACTTGCTCCCCTCTATAGAAAATCCGCCACGTATTCACTCATCCTATATCTCATTTCCTGCTAGCACATATGAATAGTCATTGACTTAGAATCTTGTTTAAGGAGACCCTTTTTGTGACTGCTATTCTCACATTCCCCCCGCCTTCTCCTTTCCTTCGACTCTTATAGGTGAGTGATTAGAGTTCGCGCCCATAAGGCTCTTGAGTACTCCTTCTCCTCAATACCCTCCCCGATTGCCAGAAGTCCGAGCGCGTAGGCTGTCTCTACTTTTTCTTACGCTTGCCACCAATGGGACCCTCAGGTTTCAGCTCCCCCCTTCTGGACCTTCCTCCGACTACGCTTTCCCCCGATTTCTACCGAGCTGGTTTAAGCTAATTCGATCCAAAAACTCTATTGGATTTCTCCATATGTTCTTCCTACCTTTCCTTTTGTTTTTTCTGAGACTAAGACCCCATACCCATCCTCAAATGTGAGTTTTGATACCCCTTTACGACCTTTGCCTCCCCTCCCTTTAATATTATCTTTCTTTTCGGATCGCACGGCCGACGTTCGTCGCCTCGCTCGTCCCTATCCCGTGTTCAGTTCCCGTCCGTCATCTGAAACGCTGCCACGAGATCCTTCTCCCCCCTTCGCACCACCACGTTCAGTTCTGCACCTGAATTCGCCGGACTACATGCCTTCCTCTTCAAGAGACGAAAGCCCCCCCCACGTCGAGCTGCGATCCTACAGACCCCTCGGACTTCAATCTGACAGAAGATGGATTGCTTACAATTTTTGTCCCACCCCCCCAATGTCGCCCCACACCCCCGCGACGACAGAGCGATCTTTTTGACGGTTAATAACCCAGGCAGATGTAACTCCTTGCGATGACTCGCCAAGTAGTCCAGGCAATTTGCGCCTTTTTTGTCCCCGTTTTCGGCAGCCTCTGTGTGCGATCTCGGGCTGCCGTTCACGCTTGAATTCCTCCGTGTAACTCATAAGCCCCCCCTTGTGACCTTCCACCTTCGCTTCCCTTTTTTCTTCGTTCAGTTTTTTTTAGGTCATCCGGCTTCTCCCCTAGACTCCTTATCCCCTCCCCCCAGCTCACCCAAACTTGTCCCTATAACTTTTCCCCTATTGTCCTTCCCGGTAAGTTCCCGCTTAAGCTCCCAATCCTCGTCTCTCTCAGGCCCTCCCACCCCCCGGTAAGTTTTACTTAGCCGGCGAACAATTCATGTCTTTTTTAGCTTGTGTGAGCCCTCGAAGCTCTTCGGCGAATCCTCCCATAACAGAAATTTATGCGCTGCTGCAGCTTATTTTGGCCATGCGAGTATCCGAACCGCCGACTTTCCATCCCCCCCTTATGCAATTCATCCCCCCCCCACGATGACCTTTGCATCTGTGCGCCAGAGTTTGACAGATCATTCATCGACACTAGGGTACCTCGTATAGCGTTCAGCTCATCCAATGTAGACCCATGCAGCGACACCGAGCCCTGTCCGGATTCTTTAGACTTCGCATGACTTCGAAGCTTTCCCCTTCACTTCCCCTAAAAGTTCCCCTCCCCCAGTGAACAGACTTGTCGCCGAGTCCCCACGTTTTCCCCTGAACTTTGGTCCACTTTTTTGCGTCGACGGCGTCTTTTCCATCCTTCCTCGGGTCCTCCCCCCCCCCAGAAAAAAGCTCGCCAAATTTGAATTAAGCACGCCTGTTTCCTGCGCATCCCTTCTTTGGGGAGCGATGGTTTGTTCCCCCCTTTCCTTCATGACCGGTGTGACTCATCTTCGCGACTGAGCGTCAATACATTCCCCCTTTTTTCATCGAACCCCACCCGATCCATCACCCCGCCAGCCCCCGCGCTTTCCCTCAGTTCTTAAACGAATTTTAGATCCTGTCTACAAACTCGGATTCACTATTTTCCCGATATTTGCTGATATTCGAATCCGAAGTAGTCTTGCCAGCAGTGCCCCTCACCCTTTTCCTTTTTTCTGTTTTTTGCGTTTCAAAACGAGCTATCGTACGTAGTGTCCTCTTTTTTATAGAAGCTGTTGAAACCACATGACCCTAGGATTCACCACCCATCGCCGACCCTAGTTTGCCACCTCCCCTCAGGTGCTATTTTTTTTTTTAAGCAGCCCGAGATGCGCGTGTGACTTACCCTTGAAACTGTTTTCCAGCGAAGAACCCTCCCTTCGACAGCCAAAAGGATGCGACCCCTTTCACTTAAGCTATTGACGGTTCCCGCTGGGTGTGTTGTTCGCGCCGCTCTGCTTGCTAGAATGCATTTAAGGCGCGACTTAAGGCCGATAGAAATTTGTACCTTACCTTTTGTTCTGGTTCCCTCCCTACCGAAGCGCCGTTTCCCACCTTAATTCTCACAACTTCCTTGCACCCTTGTCTTAATAATTCCATTAAAGTGCAATCAGTCCCTCTGACTCCTGTTGCAGTAAGTTTCCCCCGCAAATTGGTTGGGTAAACGCAGTCCTCTATGATAACGTTCATTTCTTACTCATCACTATTTTTCATGCAGGTCTTACCCCACAGGTCCCCAGAGTCGTTTACGTTTTTGTTTCCTTCTTTTCGTAGGCTCTCCCTCCCCCCACCCTGTCCGTAGACGACTAGCCCAAATTCTAGCTCTTCACTTATGACCCCGCCACTAGAAAGGCAGACACGTTGAATACTTTTCATTAGTTATCCAAGCCGTTGTTGTTTTGCACTGACAGTGTTGTCCCCAGCCTCCAAAATTTCCCCATCAATGAAACTTAAGGAATAGCACGCCTTTATGCAAGTTAACTACATTTCCCAATATTGGCAGTCGTACACAGACAGGCCCGCGTTTTTTTTTTAGCTTCTATGACTTTTGAGCGATATAGAGAAGCCTGCTCTTTCTCTTCCTTAGCACGTTCCAACCCCTTTTTTTTTTTTTTTTTTTTTTTTTTCTTTTTTTTTAAGACCCGCAGCACCCTCTGAGGTCTTTCAGTCTTTTTTACTCCTTCTCCTGTTCCTTCCTATTTGAAAGAACCAATCCAAATTTCCTCGTTTCCCTGGATCGCGTCTGCCTGCTTCCCAGCGGTCAGCCCCTCTTCTCACGGATTCATCCCCCCCCCCCATTCCCCGAAGAAGTGCGCATGTCAGTCCACTGCAAGGTTCGTAGGTCCTAAGCCGGTACAGTATCCCATCCAAAGACACCCCCCCCGAGGAACTTCCCCCGTGCAATGCCCCCGTCCTTCAACGGTTTTTTGCCACGCGCCCCGATCACACAACAGTTGTCTTTTCCAGAGTCGACTTTTTCAACCCCCTGACTCCCGTAGAATAATCTTTTTTTTTGCATCTCAATTAGGCTAAGGAACCCTAGAAGTTCTTACCAGAGACATCTGACTTTAACTGACGCCCGCAGCTCCTAATCCCCGTTTTTTTGCGGGCAGCGTCGCAGCCCTGTCTAAAATAATTTTTTAGCTGAAAAACCAGGCCAGACCAAGTATCCCGGCACTTTATGTCCAGAAAACCACACCACCCCCCCCAAAACCACAAGCGGCCCGCGGACCTCCCCCTCTGTTGTAGTACCCTACCCCCCCCCCCCCCCCCCCCCCCACACCCACCCCACCGAAGTCATAACTGCAGGACGGTTTCCCTGCTTTCTTTGAGGCAATTTTCACCCCACATTCTCAGCCTTTCGGCAAACATTCTGTGGCAAGTTGACTTTACTGATTTTCCTTTCCAAGAGTCCACGCCGACCGCAGAAAGAATACCCAGACCTCAAACGATAAGTTTGAGTTTTGATACTGCATATTTCTCATTACTGCACTTGATCGTCCCAGATTTATATGGAACACTGATCTTCTTTTTCCTCGACTTTTATGGACGTCCCCATCCCCCTAAATCAATACTGATGTCGTGAAGTTTTACTCGCAACGTACTCCTGACGACTTCCCGCAACACTGCCGATGCTTTCCCCAAGAAACTTCGGCGACGCGAGCATTTTCGCCCCCGCCAAAGTTCCAACAAACTCGTGTCCTTGTTTTCAAGACCCCGGTTTGCGGCGGCTTTTACCTTTCCTTTCATTCCTAACTGCCCCCCTTGCCCCCCCTGCTGATAGCTATTTGCGCGACACCGCTCCTTTTTTTAGCAGGAGAATGTCACGACCATGAATCCCCCACTAAACACCTGCCGAACCCGCCCGTTTATTTCCCCCGACGATCCCGCTACATTCCGACTGTTTCCCATAACTACAAGAAGCCCGTCTAAGGCAAATCAGGTCCTTGAACCTTGTTTTCCATTTCAGCAAGGACACTGCGTTTAGCCGCCCACGTATCGAACAGCGAGATACGAACTCCCCCGATGTTTTCCCTCCATGCACCCTGGTACCAGCTAGCACGGCTTTTTTTGATTCAGTTGCCCAGCGTCCGCCTACCCTCTTTCGAATTTTTCTCATTACGTCTAGGTTCCTTTCAACCCGAAAATTTTTTTTTTTTTCCCAGCCCTTGTCGAACAAGCTGGCTCCCCCTTTCCTCGTTTGCCCTTCTTCCCCTTTGACCTTTTTTGGTGTTCGTTTCTGTGCATAAATGAAATTATTGCCGGAATCCAGGATGCAGATTATCGCCTTTCTACTACAACAGATATCCTACCTGATCATCGCGCGATCTGTCTTACTCGACCGTTTGCCTTAAGAAACGATTCCCTACCGGCACTCCCCCAATGGTTCGTACTTCCGCCTAAACATCCGCTATCGCCTGTCCTTTCCCAGCAGTTTTTCGCACCACCATGACAGAGCGTCGCATCAGATGAACAGACACCCCTTCGCGATTTTTTTTCCCCTTAAATCCACCGACGGATGTTATTTACGAGCCACCTGCTAAGGCCAGAGACCCCCAGAGCTTGATTCCCGCCTTATTTGCTAAATCGACAAGGCGGCCGATTACACACCTCCTCCCGTCCCCGAGCCGACTGACCCCCCCCTACCTTTTTTATTTAAGCCTTTTGCCAAGTTTTTTTTTCATCATGTTCACGACGGTCCCTCCCCCCCTGCAGGTTTTCTCCCCATGATTTCTCAAGCGCGTTCCTATGCCCCCATTTCTTTCTTTTTCTTCAAGTTGGCTTTTTCCGCCTCTGACTTTCAAGAGCATGCCGTACCCACCCCAACCCCCCTCTTCTTTGACTCGTAGCAGTTTCCACCCTCAAGATTTCTCCCGGAGCACTTTTATTTCCCCGCTTGAAGTAAGGAAACTCCCTTTTTTTTTGGTGTAAGAAACTCACGAGCAGACTGATCCCAGATCAGGCAGAGCGAGCGCCCCTTAATATTCCTTTTTTTTCCCCGTCTAGCCAAAGGGCGTCTCGTTTTCAGAATTCACGGTCTGCGCCTTCCCCTTAGTGGGATTTTCGCCAGACCCCCGCCGCGAAACCACACCCTCTCTCACTCGTTTCCCCCTTCTAAATAGCCGCCGTATTCCATAGTAACTTGCCCCCTCTGAACTGGTGTTTTTTCCCCCTTTGTTGATTCTTCTTGGCAAGTTCGATTATAAAACGTTCCTCCTCTTCGGTCCTCCCCCATATTTCCCTCCCTGCTCCGAAAGTATTCCTACATCGTCAAGCGCCTGCGTTCTTTTTATCCCCTCCCCTTCCCGGCTCACTTCACGAGTACGATTAGGCCCCGATGAACTCCTCACCCGCGCCTTTCCGGTACGGAAAGCCAGTCAAAATAGCGAAAGGCTTCCCCCCCCACCGAAGATTTAGGAAGTGTACAATCTTCAATTTTGTATAGACCTTAGAATTCTCACTGTCCCCCGGTAACCTTTTTTTTCGTAGAAAGATTCTGGTGACAGCTCGGGCGCCGTCTATTTCTCCTATTTCGTTGGCGCTGGATCTTCCAGGGGTTATAGCCCTAAGTTTCTCTTCAATAGATTTTTCACTTGTATGTACACGCGCCGAAGCCACGCGGTCCTGTGACACATGTACGGCTGTTCCCGCTGACGCCTGCCGGCGGTTTTTTTTCCTCGAAGGTGCCCTTATTTGCTCCTCCGCAGGGACCAGACACGGAGCGAAACCTGCCTCTTTTCGATAGCAATGGTCTCCTTACCTGACTTCGCGATCCCAAGCTTCCTCCCTTAATTCCCCTTTCGTACTTTGCAAAGCCTACCTATGACCGTTCCCTCTCCTTTTTGACCTAGTTTCGGTTTGCCCGCCGCCCCGACTCTCCTGAGATTGGTGTTGGGAGTTGGTTTCTCCCCCCCCCCTCTCCTTTTTAGGGAGGATATTTAGCCTGGCGGCCCTCAGCTCATTTTTCTCGGTTTGCCGTCCTAGTCAGTCCGCACGGTCATGGAACCTTGATCACCCCTTCATCCTGAAGCCATCGACGTACGGGCTGCTTCCCCTTTTGTTGACGCGTTCGCATATCCTCAGACCTAATCACCTCGACGATAGTCCTCGTTAGCTCCTCCCCCTCTACCCTCCTGCCCAGGTCTACGGGAGGTTTTTCCACCTCCAGCGACAGCCAGTCCTTCGGCCCGTGAGACTTGAGCTTGAGGCGATTCGCGACGGCTTCCCTCCTTCCCATTCAAGCTTTTCTTTGTACCTTAACCGCCGACAGGACGAGCTAGTTCCGCCGTCTTCTTACCCGTACCCGTTAACTTCCTCTTCTCGCGAAAGACCCTGCGGGCAAACTTTTTACGCTCCCCCCCTCTACATGACCTTTCTACTCCCGAACTACGTTGACGACCCGTAAGTCACCCCACGAGTCTGAGCTTCTTTGGCATCACGTGGTGCCGCACGCGCATTCGCCATGTGTCCCTTGTTGCCGTTTCCCCTCGATGGAAGGTTGTTAAGCCTGCGTCCTGTACTTTTTTTGTGGCCAATAATAGCTTCTGCAATCCAGGTGATCGAGCCCCTGTTTTTAGTTCCTGATTCCATTAAGACAATATTCCGGCCCGACCAAAGCCTCCGACAGATTTCCAAGCATCTTTTTTTACGAGCGCCTGTCTTCCGAGCGCCTCCTCGTTTTCTTTTTCCAACACTGGTTTTTCCCCTTCGTCCGACAAAGTACTTCTCCGATCCTCGATTCCCCTTCAAGAGCAAGATGCCGCTATACACCATCATTGGATGCAGACTGCATTTCAAATCTTTGCAATTCTCTCTCCCCCTTTTGAGGTCGTGAAATGAGATGAATCTATCCCCCGTCGCCTGAGGCATAGGTTTTTTACTTCCTATTGAGCGACTCCATCGCCAATCTATCCCCGACCCAGAGTCGTCTCTCTCTCTTTCCTGGACTGACTAGGAGCGCGCTTGTTTTTGGTAGTAAGCGACCACATTTTTTCTGTATATGTCCCCAAACGTCTCGAACAGAAGAAATAGCAATTGCGTTAGCGACCGTGACATTAGCTTCATGAGATCTAATTTACCAACACCAGACCCACCCAACACAGTGGGGTGGGGCGCTGTTGGCCATTATTGTTTGGTGTGTTTCTTTTCCCCACCCCCCCCCCCCCCACCCCACCCCCAACCCCCCCCCCCCCAAACCCCCCCCCCCCCCCCCCCCCCCCCCCCCCCCCACATCCGCCCCTAACGTAGGTTCTATCAATCGATGAGACATCATCTAAATGCACCTTCTTGAACCTTACCTTTCCAACCCCAAATTACTTAGTTCCTTCCCCCTTTTCCGCCCCTGACCGCTGATTCTGACGGCTACCACTTCTTTAATCACATACAGGTTGAACGCGTACCTCCGAGCGAAAGTCCACTTTTGCCGTTGTGGCACGAACAGCTGTCTCTTTCCTGGCGGGCCAGAACATCTAGCCCCTCCCTTTTGCATTTGCCTAGAAGATACTGCATTCCGCTTTTCCTTTCAGAACTCTTTTCTTTTCCCTCCCTGTTTCCTAACCCCCTGCCGCTCGGGACATCTTTACCTCTCTTTCTGAATCCTGAAGATAGAAATTCCATCGTCCGCAAAGATAACTGTCCGTCGATTCCTTTTTCCCCTCAATTGCCACTCGTCCTCCTAGGACAGCCCCTTGTTGCTGCCTGCACACATAGAGTTTCGTAACTTTGCACCCCTACTGAAACATTCTCCCTTTATCTGATATGCACGGCTCTCCCCCCCCCCTGAAAATTTACTGCGCTCGTCTCGTCTGTTCTCATGAGCCGTCTCTCCCCCTCTTCACTTCCTCCCCCCTCTTCTTTCTAACGAGTCCCCCCCCACTCTTATTCTCTTGCCGCCAGGTTGGAAAGATAGCCTCCCCTCCCCCCCCTGTGGCGTTAGCGTTCAAAAGTAGCGCCTGCCTCCCCTCAGGAGAGCGCTTCCAACTCGACCTATTATCTCTTGAACGGCCTTTCAAGGCACCGTTGTCAATCACCTTTGCACAGGCATAGCCTGACCAGGTTGTTTGAACCTGAGCCTTTTATCGGCCGTTTTATAAGTCATACTCACCACTGTAGAGAAAAACGCCTTCCCCCTCCCAGTCCCCAGCCGTACATACCGGATTTCCCCCTTCTCCCTGACTAAGCGTGACTCTCATCTCATTCTTTAGGTCAACCGCATGCTCGGATCTTCCCCGACCGTGAAAGCCCCTGAATCTTGGATCCAGTTCTCTGAGAATTGACCTTGACCCCCTCAGGATTCACTTAGTCTTTCCCCACCATGCTTGCAGAAAGTTCCGTCTTGTAAACCTCCCCTTCCTTCCTTCATCCTCGTGCCGTCCCTTCCTAGAACCTTGTTTCTCTCGGCCCTTCTCTTTCAGGTTGAAAATTTTCCCCCCGGACGGACCACTCACAACCCTGCCTGCCTTGTGTAGTTGACCTTTGAGGTGAGCGTGTGCGAAGAATCCCTGGTGATCTAGGACCCCCTGCACCTGACTTGAACCTTTTCCGTCCTCAACGTGTGCTATACTTCCTTTCAATCGTATCCCTTTTTGAGGCGGGTTGGGTTTACCTCTAGTCCCGTTCTTCATGTCGATCCCTTGTTTTTCCTTTCTCCCCCCGAATTTACTGATAGTAAGTGATATCTTGCTCGTCCCTCAGTTCAGCTCTTAAGAGTGATCCCTTTCTCTAAATGCTTTATCGTGCTTCTTTTTTTCCCTATTACCCCTCCCCTGTTCTTTTTGCCAACAGTTCACCCGTTATCCACTGGTTGCTCTATGCGATTCCTTTCAGGACCATAATACGTTAATTCTTCGCTTTTATCGTCCCTCATTCGGCCTCTCTCGCGAGCAGGACTTGTTATCCCAAGGGGGACTATTAGGCCGTCCGTATTTTTTTATCCTACGTTGGTGCACGCTAATTCTTGTAAGACTGCTGCAACGCGTTACGCCCGTGGCATGAGTGGTCATTCCGTTAAGCGACGCGTTTTAATCCTCCTGAGGTCCCCCCCCCCCTTCGTAGTCATAGAAACGCGTTCCAATCCACCTTCCTATGGACTGACTTCTTTTTTTGCTAGAATTGTATTTACCCCTTTTTCAGCTTTTGCGCGCCCATCAGTTTTCGCTGCCCTTCATAATTTGTAGCTTATAGTAAACACCCGGGACGGGTTTGTGATGAGAAGCCTTCCCTATGTGTAACTCTCTACTTCCCTCTTAGCGTTTTAGACAGGAGAATTTGTCCTGTGTATCATGTATCCCCCCCCTGCAGACCCCCCGCACAGTCGCCGCTATTCCGGGAGCGTCATCACTGATCTTTGCCCAAACGTTTTTTTTTCCTCTTACCGACTTCAGACCGATGTTGAGACTTTCTATATTTTGGTCTTTCTTTAATTCGGAGGGAATGACTATCGTTTCGGGGAAAAGCCCTTCCTCTGGTTTACATAAGATTTCCACGGTCCAATCCCAAGTCAGGGTTCTGAAAAATCCGCCCCCCCCCTGTCCAAGTTCCGGCTGGATTTAGAGTTTTACTTCCTTCCCCCTAGTTCTGACTTACTCTCATATGCTGACATGAGATTGGTGGTAGGTAACATTTCATCGTTTCGAACATTCCCCCCTCGCTTCCCTACCTGCTTTCCTCTTCCCAGAGACCAGCGGGGACCCGCGCAAGCTCCCTATCCTTGAGTGAGGTTGGTTTGCGGCGCTGCCCCTGTTCCTGTCTTTTCCCTTTTCTTGAGTTGTGACTGATGCTTCTGCGATCGCTTCCCCCCCCCCTTCAGGATCCTCTCCTTTCCTACTCTAGTTGTGTCTCATTTCCTCATCAATGTTATCTAGCGAACCCATAACCTGCAGGATGGACAAGCAAATATTTTCTCCTTTTCCCAGATCCAGGCCAGCCAGAACGGCAAAATCCAAGATCGAGTCTGGCATGAGTCCGAGGATTTTGTACTCTAACATGCTTTCATGATCCTTTCCGCCCGTTGGATTGCCCCATCGATTAAGGTCCTTACCCCCCTCTCCTCCAGCGCCGACTCCCTTATTCCCGAGCCCCCCTCTCTTTTCTCTTTCCTTCAAGTTAAATACAACCTCCACCTTTGACATTGGGTAAGGACTTTTTCAGCCCCTGTAATTACGCGTCGCAGTTTTTCCGAAGGAGCCTTACCTTGTATTCTTTCTGTTTTTAGAAATGATTCCCTCTAGAATGAAGGATCTCATTTATGCGGTACAGGTCACTGAGAGGATTGCGAGTCTCCGCTTATGATTACC
>Ga0179591_1257504_pt1 | contig 18457 bp, 12 predicted proteins | sample CZOMad2_1_08_16f_FD_182891 | JGI IMG/M metagenome (GOLD analysis project Ga0179591, IMG submission 182891) | Vadose zone soil fungal communities from Angelo Coast Range Reserve, California, USA - CZOMad2_1_08_16fungal (PacBio error correction) | ecosystem: Environmental > Terrestrial > Soil >... | reverse complement strand
AGGATTATTTCATAATGCTCTAGTGTCTTCCCCCCGTGTTCCTCGACGGCCACAAGACTTTTACACCAACTTAGACCAGTCGTGGGCTGTGATTTCCTTTGAGAGAGCGGAGTGTCTTGGAGTTTTCCCCAATAATTTATTATTCATCTTTATTGGTTATTCTCCGTTGGTAAAGCCTGTTTCTCTTCTGCCCCCAGTCCTACCAAAGCTGATTGCGTCGTTCCTTGAATCTTCTAGAGTCTTTCTTTCCTTTTGGTCTTTTTCCCTCCATCTTTCGCCTTCGGGCCAAGCCGGATTTTCGTTTTTGCTGTCGTGCCAGACATGCACTCTCGCCTAGTTTTTAGGTTCACCAGCCCCTCTCCTTAGGTTTCTCGCCTCGGGCATGTCATCTGCTTTCTGCAGAGCTTTCCCCTCCTTCTGCGTCCCTTAGCTTCGAGATGACTCAAGTTGACTCCCTTTTTCCCCCTGCCGCTCGTCTTCTCGGAAGCGTTGCGGTTTAGTGATGGGTTTTTTTCACCCTGCCCTCCTCCTCCGTGTTTGTTTTAATCGATACCCCCCCCCACACGTCACGACCGCCGTATCGTTCCGAGGCTCCTAGAGTCACCGCTTCGTTTACGTAGAGAGCTCTGTCATGGAACAGTCCGCAAGACCTTAGAGCTTTTCTCCCCCGATTCTTTACAACGCCTTTCCTTGCACCCCGCCAGATTTAGGATTTTCGTTCCACGACGTTTTCAGATTCTAGCCCATCCTTCCTTCCGCCCCCCTGACCGCGCCAGTGCCCCCCTTTAGCTCCTGATTTGTCCGTTCTTGTAGAGATTCCGCCCTTATTGCGTAGGTGTTTCTACGTTCTGTCCTGTTTCTGGGACCCCTCCCTAAGCAAGACACCGCCTTTCCACGGACTTTGTTTTCCCCAACCAAATCTCCCTCATAAGTTCTTCCTTCCGTTACTAAGAGTTGTTGGCCCGGGAAGTTTCCTTTCCGGGCGCCACCCCTTGTCTCCCAACCTGGTTACTGACAGTTTCTCTTTTTCTCACCTGAGTCCGCTGCTTGCCGACCTCAGACGAGAAGGTTCCCATCTCCTACCCCGCTTTCTTCGTTCAGGCGAATCGTCCCTCAGTGGTGCTCGTCACTGTGTTTGCTTTTCGTGAGGACTGCAGAGTATCCCACTTCATTCCAGCCCTAGAGGCCTGCCGATCACTCCCGTCCACTTTTTATTTTTTTTCTGATGCGAAGTTTTTCCTCATTAGCGTCGAACGCGCTTCCAGTCTAGTCATCCAATATGCATTGTATCCACACGTCTCTGTCCTCCTTCTGCCGTTGTGGTTTGCATTACGGGTTAATGCCTCTGGGAAATCTTCCTCTCCAGTCGGCGCCAACACCCCCTTCACCCTTGAGAATACGACTCCTAGTCCCTCCCCCTGTCTTGTGCCGTCCGACGCCCATTCCTGTAAACTTTAACCCCCTATAGAGTCCTCCAGCGTTCGTTTCTCGTCTGCCGACGCTCTGACCCCCCACCCCGCCCGTTGATCACCGATCTTTCAGCTGCTTTCCTTCTGACCTCCCCCGCGTCGAAGGGCTTCCACCTCATTGGCTGCGGAGTCCTCAGTCCATACAACCGGACTCGTAAAGGTGAGCTGGGCGCTCTGCCCATTGATGGTGTTTGGATTAGTCCAGAAAAGACTCCAAGTCTACGTTTGATTGATCCTCTTCCTGGACCCCTACGATGTCCGAGGTCCTTTTTAGCTCAGGTCATGATTTCATATCACCCGCAACCGTTTTTCAATTACAATCCCCCTAAAAGATCACCCCTTTAGTCATTCTTAACCCTAATCCTCCGCCTCAGTCCTTCCTTCGTTCTTCTGCCTGTCCACCCCCCAATGAGAGACACGTCCCGCCATAGCTTCTCTTCAGGGCCTTGGTCACAATTTTTTTTCTCGTTTTTATGATCCTTACGCCTGGCAATGCGAGCGACCCATTTTCCGGTCTAGGCACGTACTCTGCTGTTTGGAGGTTTCAGTGAACGTTCCATCACGATCGGGATTTTTCCTTAAGTTGGGCGGTGACTGGCTTGCTTTTTGAAGTTGTGTTTGTGCGCGGAAGACCAGCGCTCCAAAGAACCGCCGAGCTAGAATGGCTACTCTTCTCGATTAATTTTGAGGCAGGAACGGCCGGACCTTCCGAAGTATAGATATAGCCCGATAGTCACCATTTGAGGTCTTCACGCTAACCCCCCGATGTCTATTTGCGAGTTTTGTTGCATCCAGAGAGCTTCCCTAGTTTCAGCTCCGGCATTCAATAGTTCTCTACCTCCGTCCGTTTTAGGAGCTGGACCAGGAACTCACGCGCGGCCCCCTCCTAAAGTGTGCCTCTTTTGTCGACCCTTTTTTTAGCCATGCGATTCCTCCCGTATGAGCGAGTCTTTAGTTTGCCCCTCCCTCCTAGAAACAAGTACTTTTTTCCCCCCCCGGAATAACGTCTCACTCTTGTCCTCGCGGTTAGCACGTCGCACGTACCTTTCCCGTGCGCTTGACCGAAAGACCACCCCCTTCCCCCTGATTCTGAACCCACATCAGGGGGCCTCGTTGGACGTACCCTGGTCCTTGGTCCTTCTTCGGAAGATACTCTTGCCTTCGGAAATCTTGAGCCGTTTTCCACTGGCTGCTAGGGTGATTCACACCGGCTCAGCTAGCTTTTCTTCGTCTTGTGCAATTTTAGGCTTCCCGCCAATTTCCCATGGCGTGGACCCCTCCTGCCACCCCCCCCCCCCCCCCCCCCCCCCACTTCCACCCGACCTCGCGTTTACCTTGTCGACTTTTTGGGTAGACGTTTCCCGTCCCTGCCGAAAACTCGTGGTCTCCCCCAGGGCACGTTCTTATTTTCCAAGTGATCCGCCGCGTACATTTTTCCTGCCCTTTAATCAGTTTCAGTGGCAACTCGGACCCCATCCCCTTCTTCGCAGAGGCTTCTGTTCTTTCCGATGTTTCTTCCCATTGCTAAAGCTGTGGGCCTCTGGTTTGTGAGCAAGGGCCTGGCCAGGGTTCGTGCTCCGGTTCCTGCCGCCATTTCTTCACCTGACTTTTACATCTCCCGTTCCCTTTAGTCATGCAGGTTAAACTCGTCTTTTCTGTTCCCGGGGTCTGACATCCACTCCCTGGAAGCTTCACATTTTTCTTCCTTTTTAGCGTTGGTCTGTGCGGCTCATCTTTCATCGTATGATGAACTTGTTGCTCCCTTTCTTTTTCGACCGTTGGCTCCGTCAATATTGTGTCTACTTTTGTTGATTTCGCTTTTTTGTTTTTACCCTCCGTGTCGTGAAGATGCCCTAGCCCCGTAATTGGAAGATCGACCGTTACCCGTTTTGTGGTTCCCTGAAAGCCTGCCCCTGCGTCGCTTTTTAGCTCTCTTCACTCCCCTCCAGTCTTTATTTCGTCGTCTTTTTCATTTTGTTTTCGGATTCTCCCTACCTGGATTGAAGTCTGTGCCCGCGTCCTTCGTTTTAATAGGCCCACCCCTCCCCCTTAAGGGGTTGAGCATTCCGTGATATTCCTTAGCTTCTCGCCAACCCTGGACCTCCAGGCTGAAGAGGCCTCCGGGCTTCGTAAACGCCTGCCCGTGCGTTTGAACCTCGATGGCTTTGCGTGCGCTGACGGCTGAATAGACTGCTCTTTTAAGTTTTTTTGCTTTACTGTCGCGTTTAAAGGCGACGCCCGCCGGTGAGGCCTTTTTTCGCCGGGTCGATTTTTTTTTTTTTTGGGGGTTCCTCTGTGACCCTCATTAGGGTGCTCACATGGAGGCGTTTACTCCTCTCAGACATTCGTTCCCAATGCCTATTCATATAAGTTTCTGACTGTGATGGCCAGTCGTAGAGACGTGGCAGGAGTTCCCAAAACCCCCCGGCCGGTTTTCCAAGAGATGCGTGGATTCGGAGACCGAGCGTCGTTTAGGTAGGTTCGTTGGTGCCCTTTAAAATTACTTCCTTCCTGTGCTGCCTATATTACGTTTTTTCCCTCTAGCTATAAAGCCTCCCATCTCTGTGCCGTCGGGCATCAGGGAATCTCCTAACCTTACGTTTGGTTTTTAGTCTCCCCTTTGGGTCGGTTCTTTTTGTGTTGCCGTCCTTTCTTTCGTTTCTGTAGTTAGCCAGGAAATGCCCCGTTTCCCCCGGATTGAGTCCGCCCTCCTCTTCGATTTTTGTTCTCGCCTCCGCGCACTTGCGCTTGACCTGATCTGCTCATGTTTTTCCCAGAAGATTCCCCCCTAGTTTTATCTCTCTGCTTCCTTCTTCTCCGGTGAGGTCCTTTGGTATGCTTTCTACCGTCCGGTTTGTGGGTTGGGTGGATTCTTCTCTTTTCAATCCCTTTTTTTGGAGCGACTCCACCACCACTCCCGAAACCCGCATCCCCTACGCTGCGCCCCGAGTCCTTTTTTCCCTGCAGCTCTGGTCCCCTCTCCCAAGGGAAAAGCTTTCCGCCCAGTCGCTGCCCTTTTTTCGCGCGAGTGAGTCAAACGCCTCCGTCCGGTGTACCTCCTCGCGTGGTTGTAGGCTCCTCCCGTCGTGCCTCGTACCCGCAGCCGCCCTTGCAGCGTTCCCCGGCCTTTATTCCTCCAAACCCGAGCGAGATTGCCTTTCGAGAGCTCCCTCTCCAGCCCCCCCCCCCGGCACCCGCTGTGTTGTATTTCTGCTGCTAATGGACACCCTTGACGAAATTAACGGTCCCCCACCCGTTGGCAGCCTGAAATTTGTTTCCCCCCCACTCTCCTATTTCGTCGCGAATATCCCTCTTTTTGGTCCCGAAGGCTTTAGGTGCGTGACCCTGATCAAAGACCGGATTACCCTGTTTACCCTGGAAGCTTTATTAACTCGGTATATACTTCTGGCGTCTTATTTGTTTTCTTGCTTTTCGAATTATCCACTCGAGATCGTTCCCACCCTCCTCCTTCTACTCGCAGGGTCTCCCGCTTCTCAAGGCTGCGTAGGACTTTAGTCTGATCAAGCAACTCCTCTATTCTCAGTTGGCCGCACCGCAGCACTGCCCCCGCCAACGGTCTGGTGTGCTGAGTGATTTCCGGCTTTTTCTGACGGCTTTTTCCTGGTCGACCCTTCCAGTTGCTGGACTCCCGTACTCACGGTCCCGATTATTTCTGTGCGTTGGGTGCAGACTTTTACCTCTCTAGGTTCCAGGAGTCCCCTCTCCGTGGCGAACCTACCCCTTTGTGGACGACACCTTGCTCCCCGTTAGGTGCAAGCTCTCCCCCTCAGGATTTCACCACCTTTTGATTGCAAAATTGACGAGTAGCCCACCTTCTTCTTCCTTTCCCGCTCAGTTGGCACCACAAACCCTCTCACGTTCCCCCACAAGTCCTGCAATAGCAGGAATATACTCCGGCGTTCAGAATTTGACATGACTTCCGAGTGTGAGTGTTTTGAGCACAACACACGAGCGACTAAGTTTCTTGTTCCCGCTTTTGGCGGCTGGTGGATTTAAAGAAACCGACGATTAAGACGGACGTGACTTTTCCTTCTTCCTAACGCCCTACCCCCTCTGTATGTAAGGATTACAGGTTTTAAGGAAAGATAAGTTCTTTTAGATAATAATGAAATCCGCATATCAACCTTCCCAAAGGGGAATCCCAAAGCGCCTTGAACACGCTTTCGTCTCCTTCTTTTACCCCTATACAGCCGCGGCCACACCTTGCACCCGCTTAGTTTTGTTTTTTTTCCCCCCTTATGCGACCAGCGTTTTTTTTTCGTCCTTCCCCGGTGTTCTCACGTGTGAACCCCCAGGTATCGAGCTAGCTGTTCGTCCCTTTAGACTCCTAATCCCTGTTTCTTTAACCGAAAGTTCTTTTCGGCTTGCTAAGCTACCTGTCAGAACTATTTTTCCACTTTCGCACTCCGACGCGGGGTGGGCTTTCTTCTGGTAGCAGTGCTTTTAAGTTTTTTTGCGAGGCCCCTTGCTATTCAGACGCCTCCCTCTAGTATCCGCCGGTGTTTTACGTTAGTAGTCCCAGGGTTCGAAGGTCCCCCTTCCCTTCATATGTCCTCTGATAATGAGACTACCCGCTCTTTCACTCCCTCCCGGTGAGTCCCGTCTGTCAATCTGTTCATCGTGGCGTAGCTCCCGTTTGGTGTTCGACAGAGAGCTTCACGTCTTTAGTCTGAGCTGACCGCCTCTGTCCCTATTTATAAGAGTAGCTGCAGCTTCACAAGGGACTTAAGCAGCCCTCCCCACTCCTGCCCATCTGTTTTTGTCTGCTTTTCGCTCCCCCCTTCCTACGGCGGGAGGTGATCTCCGTTGCGCTCGAAACTTAGTTCTGCCCCCTTGCCCGCGTTCCGCCAGAGGTCCCCCTTCAGGTCAGCCCTCCACCTTTCAGGGAAGTTTCTCGGTCCCCCACAAAAGGCGCTCCTCCGATCCACATTTCAGTGGGCTTCGTGGTTTTGTTTTTTTTGTCGACATCGTGTCATGATGCTTCGGGCCGGGACTTGCAATCACCCTTTCTCCATTCTCGTCAGGTTACGTGCGAGCTGTTGGTTTGTCTTGTAGCTCCCCGCTCCCCTTCCCTGCGAGCTCGCAAGCCGGCAATCAGGCCAGCCACTTTCTTGTTGCTCCCAGACGCTTGCTTGCTCCCTTCTTCATCGTTCAAACCCGTTGAGCATCAGGTCTTTTCATTCGTGTAAGTGATCAGCGAGCTCGAAATTGTCCTTTTCGCTCCGCCGCTTTCTCGCTTGTAGAGCTTCCCCTTACCTCTCCTCCCGGCCCTGGCGCTGAGGAATAACGACGGCAACTCCCTTTTATGAGAGCTGTATTTCGGGTCTGTTTCTGTCAGGGCGTTGCGAAGAGGGGTGCCCAGCTCTTCCTGAAACTTTTAACTAGCACCTGCCGCGGATTGTCTTCAGTCCTTGCAGCCAACAAGCAGGATGATGCTGAGGAGCAGGAAGGGGTTGGTACAAAGAACCCAACACCCCCCCTCCCGACGATGAAGATAGCCCCCGCCCCCCCTCCAAATATATTGCGGTTTTAGTTTGTTCTTCCGAGTGAAATCTGATGAACAGTTTGGGGGAGCATTCGTCTCCAACTGCTGTTTTCTGTAGATCTTTCTTACTTTTTGAATCAGCGTTTATATTTTTTTAACCCTGAGAGTGCATCTTTCTCAGATTTTTTGTCATGAGTGACGCGGTTCCAGCTTGTTGGGCAAACGGTCTTGCTTTCCGTTAGAGATGCACGCCGACTCTGGATAGTAGTTCTTTTCTTCCTCACTTTTTTTCTTTAGTCCCCCCTCCTGGATCGGAGCACTTGGACCCCAAGATCACGTTTTTGAAGCTTCAAATTCCAACCCGCCTAAGAGTGCTTTTCTCTCCTTTGATTCATTCCGGGTCGGCGGCCACTGAGCTCCTTTTTGTTAGCCAGAGAGACTTCGTCGTGAAACGCCTGCTGCTTTTTTCAACGCTCCTTTTTTTTGTGCTGCTTGCCGCGGAAGCTGAGGATATTGGCCAGCTGCACATTTTCTTTGATATATTTTTGTCGTCCCTTTCTCAAGTTTTGAGCAACCTTTCCGAAGCTGGTCCAAGTTAGCCCTAAGAGACCTCTCCTATAAAGGGTTCTTTTGACCAAATGCTTCTTCTAGTAGTACAGACACAGTCAGTCGACCCCCCTCAACCTTTATTTATACAGCCCTTCTTTTTTTTTTTTTTTTTGTCTCCCTTGTTAGCTCCGGGCGCGGCCAACACCGTCCTCCCGTTCCCCCCCCAAGCTTTTTTTTATGCCTTGCAGAGTGGCTGTGTGTGCTGCCGGTGGTGAACTTCCACCTTATATGCTTGCCTCCTGATTTTTTTGTCGTAGGTTCCTCTTTGGTTTTCCCCGATTTAGTGAGCAGCCACTTAGACAAATACGCACGTTTAGAGGGCAGCTGCCTATAGCCCCGTAATCTCTCCCGGGTGTTTCGACTGTCCTCTGTCGGTGGTCTCGAACTTTCGTAGACCTGAGCGTTTAAAGACATGCCCCCTTCTCTCGGATTGCTTCTAAGCTTGAAGTGAAGTGGTCTTTTTACTTCCTACGCGCACTTAGGAGACTCGTTGCTCGGGAGATTTTTTTTACCAAGTATAGTGTTTGCCCCCTTCCCCCCCGAGCGGCTCTCTCGTTCCCAGTCTGATAGGTGTCTCTTCTTTTCTTCCCCCGAAGACTGGTTGTTTTTCTTGGTTTTTTATATATATTTCCTTTTTTCCTCTAGTTTGTTTTAGATTAACCCACTCCACGCATTTTAGCCTTAGGAAACGAGCGGTCCCACCTGGAGTACGAATAAAGCTTCCGACTCCTATCAGAGCATATGGGACATCTCTCCGGCGAAGTCTATCCTTGAGGAAGAGGCGAGTCCCAAACGAATAAGTCTCCCCCCCCCAACCACACCCCCACCCCTGCTGAGCAACTCTCTCATCGTTCCAGTTTAGGTCCCCCGATCCCAGACTCCCCTTCGTCATCCAGTCCACGACGCGCTATGGAAAACGCTGATGGTGGTATGGGTACCTCGTCGTCATCTTTTTCCCCCTTGAACTTCTTTTTCTTGTTCTCAGGATTCATCCGAGGGCCAACGTCGACCCCGTCAATGCCTCCGAGATCGTTAATTGCCCTTTTTCACCCCCATATAAATACCCTCAGTACCGTCATCATCATAGATTAGACGGTCCCACCAATTAGGTTGTGCTCTCCGCGAGACCAAAGTTGAGGTCCCTGAGAAATTCTCTTTAACTTTTACTTAGGTTTTTCCGCGCTAGGCCTCTTTCCCTTTCTCCCGCCCAGTTTGCAGCCCCTCACGCTTTCAGATATTATTTTCAGCCGACGATCTTCTCCCCTCCAAGGGCTCGACCTTTATGCTCCCCGACTTTCGGTAAGGGGCATATTAAGTTGACACCTTCTTTTTCCCCCCGTCTTCTCGAGGACTCGGTCATTTTTCCTCCAAAGCAATTAGGTTGGGGATGAATAGTTTTCCCCTATCACTGTCTTATCCCGATTTCGTTTTATGAGTTTCTCAAAGTATGTATATGTCCCAGCCCGCCCGTCCCACTTGCTGTGGTTTACGTATGTTACTTTCCTCTTTATCTCCTCCCTTCATCCCTTTTCCTGAAAATAATTCCCCCAACTTCGCTCCTTTTAACCGTTGTTTTTTGCCGTTTACTTCCGAGGAGGTCGTTCCAAACTTTTGTCGACCCCCCTATTCAGGTTTTCTCCATTGTCTTTGTTTTTCTCTCGCACTTAGTATAAGGGAACCCCCACCGCTCCAGATTTCTCACCCCGCATCTCCCCTTCCGGCTGAGGATACGAAGTAACTTCGACTCGGTCCCACTGGAAAGTTGGTTCGTATATCCCCCGACCCCGCCGACCTGAACCTTAGGTCGAGGATGACCTGGTCGTGGCTGTTCACCTCCAACCGTCAAGCCCTCCTCGACAGTCTTCTTTGTATTTAATCTTTCCACTAATGTTTTGTATCCGCAGGGTTTTCTTCAAGAAGGTAAAGCCCCTCTTCTCCCGAACAACCCTTAACCCCCGAACAATGCCAATTTCCCCCAAAAGATCCTTGAAAACAGGGTCGTTGGAATTTCTTTGACATCGATAAATGCTGTACCCCCTTCTCCCTTAACTTTCCAGGGGGTTATTCCATCTCCTGCCTCCCTGATTGAGGATTACGACCTGAAGCCCTTGTCACACATTTCTCCGCTGATATCTGTACACAGCAAGTGGAGACGAGCCCATTTGGTCCTACGTGATAGGTTTTTTTTTTTAGGAGTGACGTAATAACAATTTGAGTCGTTTGGCTAAGACGCCCTCTGGGTTTTTGGACTGTTTGCTTTTTTTCCTTCAGTTTGTATTTTTCGTGACCCTGGCGCATTCACAGCTAACTATCATCTAGCTTGCTGCCCTCATTCTCCAGGGTGCGGTCCGGAAAGGCCAATGTCATTAATCAGGTATTTTTGCTTTTTACACGAGAAGTGATCCTGCTTTTTTCCTACGCCAACATGATGTAGATTTACGCGACCCTTTTTGAGAACTCCGCTATGCCCGTAATTAGAGTTCAAAGCGAACAGTTTCTCGTACCAGAGGGCGGACGTCCCTTCAAGGTTCTAGGTCCTTGCACTAGAAGCGCTGGCACATCCCGTGTCCATTTTTTTATTACCTTCAAACTACGCGGGCGATGGAGAGAGGAAAGAGACTGGGCCGTTCCAGATCGACTGGGAAGTGCTGTAGACCCAATCGACGTCCCGTGTACAAAGATCGCGCAGAGGAAGATTGTTTCCTCTCCTTTATCTGACTCTACTTTGTCCCGTTTCTAATGCGGCGACCCGCGATACCTCCTATTGTCCCCCATCATTTGTAAGGTCTGCCCTTATTGTTCTTCCTCGAGCTTGTACTTCCGGACTTCTTTCAGGGCCTTTCCTCAATGGCTCACGATCTTCTTCTGCTTGGTCAGGGCGGGTGTTGTGAACGCCTTTTATCCCTTCCGGGCAGCCCCCCGCTTCCTAATCCAGCTCCGTCAACTCCACCGGAGTTCCTTTGAACCATGCCCGCGAGTGATGACAGTATTGGAAGGGCATCAGAAGAACGACACCCCTAAGGGAGGTCGCTCTTAAGCAATGAGTAGAGCTTGCAAGGAGTGATTGAGATTCCGCTATCCGGTGAAACGGAGACTTAGCCTCTCCTATAGAGTTGTCGTCATTCATCCCTCATACCCCATCACGGCGGTCAGCCGGAGGATGCTTTCTATTTCCCCGACTGGACCCCTGAGTTGTTCAGGCGCGGGCGTCCTAACGTTGAAGCGTGCTGACTCGACGGTCTTCAGGGTCGGATGGAAGAAGGCCCGTCAATAGAGTAATTACTGACAACTCGACCCCAGATACAGAATCGTCTCGCCGTTTCAGGTCAGTTAGTACAAATCCGTTTCTATGTTTGTCCGGTGTATTTTCCGACCCAGCAGCGTGCCAGCTCTAAAAGCCCCCTATTAAGATTAGGGGGGGTCTTGCCCCAACAATCTCATCTATGAAAGTTTGAGACCACTTCTTTAAGGACCCCAGGTATTGATTTTCGTCCGGTCAGATGTAGGGTCAGATTTTTTTTTGTTTTGTTCCCTTCGACGGTCTGAGAGGCCACTCCATTTTTTTGTGAGCGCCTGCGAGCCCGACTTTTTCAGCATTACCCCCTTCCGCCCTCTGAGATTTCGCTGCCCCCCGCTAAATGCTTTTTTAGCTTCTTCGTCAGCACGTTTTTAATTTTTTCTGTTGAAGGATGCTCTGCCCCCCTATTGAATGTAACCTGTTGACAAGCCACCGTGTCGAGGGTCCGTTTCCGAAGATGGTGATAACCTTACAGTCCCCTGAGATTCCCGGACTTACCGGTCTCGAGAACCTGCTCGAAAAAATTTTTAATCCCTTTCCCAGCCCCCCCCTAGACGTGGGCTTTGCGTGCATTCCTGACTCGATTGAACGCTTGCGAGTCAGCGTTCCTCGACGCCTCCGTGCGTCCCCCCCCCCCGGTTAGATGCCCAAGGACTTACCGAATTTGCTCTCCATACGAATCTCTTTTCTCTGTTGAAAGGCGCGTGCGGAACCCCGGCTCTCCCCTATCGAGCCCCGACGTCTCTAATCTTGGCGCCGGTGCGACCCAGCGTGTTCTCTAGCGCAAAGCCGGCAACCCCAGTAAAACGTGCGCCTGCGGCTTTAGTGTGAGGTCGACGATCCAGGCGTTATGTCGTCGGTTGGGAAGTCCACCTTCCCTGTCGGTTTGGTGCCGTTCTTTTCGTGTCCCTTTTTTTTGTACGTCCGAGTATTTTATTTCAGTGTAGAAATCTCGCTTGCCGAGTTCGGTCCCCTTCCGCCAGTTGAGCTACCGGCCTCTTCTCTTCTGTGTATTTTCTCCTGGAGCGTATTTTTTACGTGCGGGAGGCGTCGCTCTTTGTACAGGAGAACCAGCTGCCCCCGTGTCATCCTGTGTTTTTAGCAAGAAGAGGATTTTTTTTTTTCAGAACTCAGTTCTCAGACCTTGATAATGATGGGCCGGCTTATTTAACAAGATCTGTCGCTGAAATGGTCAGTCTCTTTCCATGTCCCCTTGTTTTTTTCAGTACTCTTCCAGAGACTTCCTGTTTCGTTTCTTGGTTAGGTTTTTTTCCTTCTCCATTATCCTCCCATCCCCCCTTTTTTGTTTCTCGATCCACCCCCCGCAAATAAGCCTTCGACGCTTCCTACAGAGCTTCTCCCCCTATTCGCCTTTCGTTTACTCCTGATTTCCGCTGCCCTATTGTGCAAACGCCCTCCACGTTTCTTTAACCTTGCTTTCGATGTCTCTCCCAAATACTCTCCCCGTCGCACAAGAAGATCGTACGGCATGTCGGGTCCGCTACGACTTCCCTTTCCCCAACCCCTTCCTCCGGCACTACTCTCCCCGATGTCGACCTCCACGATCGCCTCTCTTTTTTCCTATGACCCCGACCCCAACCTTTCTTATTTCTACTTTTCTGCCAATCTCTTACTTCTTTCCCCTCCTCCTACGACAAGAACTTGAGCACCGAAGACTTGAATTTGAATGAAAACCCTCCATTAAGTTCCGATAGTGCCTTTTCATCACTCCAGATACTGGGGGCTCATGCGGACGTGTGCACGACCGTCGCTGCCCCCGTCTGTTTTGTATTCCCCTGTCACACCGGAGATGCCTCCGCATTTGTGCCCCTGCGTCTACCTGGCACTCCGCCGGCGCCGTTTCAGTCTCCCGAAGCCTCTTCGAGTTTTCATTCGAGACTTCTTCGATGCCCCAGGGTCGAAAACCTTACCGGGCTGCGAGACCCTTTCAATACTTTTCTCCGAGAGAAACTCCCATCGACCCATCATTGTCTAACGAGGGGGTTGTGTTTCCTCCTTCCGACTTCCCTCCCGAACCTTCTCTTTGATGGCGGTTATGAGTTTTTTACCGATCCGTTTCTCGTTTTCCCGGTAGCTTCATTTTCCGCCCCCTGCAACTTCCCCCCCCCCCTTCCTGACACCGTCTGTCTCACTCCCGTTTCAGGTGGCCTGTTTTTCTTACATTGTACCTCTCGTGGCCCGGCGCTTTTCTTAAATTCCCTGTCGAACATCTGTTTAAAAACGTTGCTGGCAGACGCCTCCGTCTCCCCCCAGAAGGTTTTTTGGTCTTCTCCAACTCCGTCTGCGAGGTCCCCACTTTTTCCTATTCACCATATTTTTTTTTTCCCCCGCTTTTTGTCTCCCTGCCGTCTGGTTCTCTAGCTGAATATATGAGTTGGGTCCAACAAAAAATTCGCACAACGGGATCAACACTATTTGATAACTCAGAAGTCCATCTGAAGGCCCCCTAGCTACGGCGCCACCGGTCTTTTAGTTATCTCCGCCGCACCAACCGCCCTCCTTACCAGTGCAGGGGCTTTTCCTTGATTGGTGTTGTTTGGTTCAAGAACCCCCCCCTCATCATCACAAGCCTGCTTTTTTCATTTCCTCCGTACTCTGCGGTCAGAGGTTTAAGGGTCCAGGACAAGAGCGGAACCTCTTCTCGCAACCTCACACACTTTAAACCTGACCCCCTTGATCCAACCCCCCTCGACCTGTCCCACAGTTTGGAGTGTCCATTTTCTTTGCAATCTCTCCTCGGACTCGCGCCCGGGTATGTTCTTAGGCTGTCATGCCGACGATTCGGCCGGGAGTTTTTTCCTGCCGTCACTGAACAAGGTTCTCGATTATGGCAAACCCTGCTTTGCTCCAAGTCTTCCTTTACGTTCTTTTCCTAGGTATTTTTTTTTTTCGAGTCGTTAAAGTTGACACGCATTTCCAATCATTTTGCTTTTTCTCCTAATCATCTTTGAGGTGGACATGAGAGGCCCAAGTTCTGTCTTCTGTGTCCGCTAAGTATATGTTTCCCGAAATTAAGCCCACTCCTATCGGGGGCTGAGCTAGACGAGGGATTCCAGGTGTCGAAGTTACCGGCGTCCAATGAAGTCCCCTCCGCGCCTCGGCTAGCCGCTCTTATCTCAATTCGCAGGCTTTAACCCCGTTTTCCACAACTGATGGTCAAATTTTTTTTTTTTGACTTTCCGTCCGCGAGTCTGAAAGTTTTCCCGGTAGTCTGCCCTCGTGATTCGCTTATATTTTTCTCCCTCCCCCCCCCCCCAGATTTTTTTGATTTCTGTCCCCCCGGGAACTTTCATGCCTTCATCCCTGTTTTTGTCCCGGAGTACTGACCATTTGTCGTCGACCCCGAGTTTACCACCTACTACGCTGTGAGCTTTTGATGTGAACCTCGCTTGCACGCCGAAGGGAAAACCGTCTTTTCCCCAGCTACTTTCGTAGCAACGCTTACTCTCCCGTCAGGCTCAGATCTTGATGCAGCTCCGCGGAGCAGCCAAGAGTCAGAACGGCCCTGCGAAGCCGAGTGAACAGTCATTGGTTCCGCGTGTGAAAACTGCCTGCTTGAGGTCGTGATATTGGGAGGAAGCCTCCCTATTTTCTTTGCCTTTTAAGGCCGGGCATCCTAACATGATCCATTCGAGTTTTGTAGTACGAAAGTTGTATTCTTGGGGCGCTTTTCGGCAGACTCTCCGTCCGTCGAGCTTCCGTAATGCCCTTTGTTCCAGCTCCAAGCAAGCAATCCAGGTGTCGTGAACCTTCCCCGACGCTGTTGCCTTGATAGCCCGCCTCCTACCCCTCCATGCGGTGCGCGACCCACTATTTCATGGCCCCGTTCTGAAAACGGCAATGTTACACGGGGACCACGAGAGAACTTTGTCCCCTTGGAATTCTCGTCCCTTTCTCGATCCTTTGTTTTTTTGTCATTCTGACCAGAAATTTCCATCTAAGGACCCGATGAGGCTCTTTTATGGATGTTCCCCTCCGCAAATACCTCTTGCATGCGGAGGATTGAGCCGGGTTCAGGGGTTAGGGTTTTTCTGATGGAGGGAATTCAATTTATTTTGAAACCTTTACTTTACAGAAGTTCGGCGTACTAGAATACCACCATTCTTGGCGATTTGCGGGTGGTTTCTTGTACCCACCAATCCAGTTGCACCTCTCGCCACAGACATGACTGTCTCTTCCTTTGTGGTTTTCGTGCTGCGATTCATTCCGCATATTTGATTGCCAGTTTTTTCGAGTCTTCGAACTAGGACGGCTTTCTTAGGATCCCTTCCTTTCTTCCGATTTCGGGTTGGGTAGAATGGCGCTTGGTGTTTGTTCCTTGAGAGTCAGTGGCTGTCTTCTTTCTGAATCCCGCGACGATGTTAGTCTGATCTAGTGTTTTTCCGTAACCCCTTGTTTTGGCCCCGCCCGCCCCGAGGCTTGACTTCGTTTCTGCAGCACGTCCGGTTTGTTATATAGTGTGTTCCCTGCTGCTTGTTAAGGATGTTTTCCTGATTGACGGTCATCCCCTTCCTCGATCAGAACAAGTGTCCCCCCACCGTCCACTGTCATACGTCGGTTGGAGCTTTTTCCCTCAGAGTCTTCTTGAGCACCCTGATGCTCATCGCTCGCCACTTCATCCTTCGTGGCCCCCGGCAAGTCCGCAATGAGCGTTTGCGTTTGCTGTTGAGTGATTCTGAGGAGATCTCTGCGTAACTCGGTTAGACTTAGTGATCCGAGGGTCATGAGTTAACGTCCAGACGCCCAAAGTTTTTGTTCCCGGGTAGTCGAAATTTTTTTAGACATCTGTTTATGAAATAGAATCTTCCTTTTTCGATGGTCATTCTGCACTGGAGCGGATTTGCCGTAAAGTGAGAAGGGTATGCCGCCAAAGACTTTTTCTTCATTTTATCGTTTTAGGTTGCTGACCTCTAGGTTTCGCGCTTGACTCGTACCCCCCCAAGTACCTCTCCTCCCCCTAGTTTTGTGCGTGACTTCCTTCTATAGTTGTAGGTCGGCGTGGTTTCCCCTTCAACTCCCTTTTTTCTTTCCTTTTCCTTTTTGTATAGGACGTTTGTTCCCTGCTCGTCTGCAGACACGGTCCCTTTCGCCGCTTTCCGTCGGGCCCCTTCCCTGTCTCTCTCCTGGCATTTCTCTCGGTTTTTTCTCCCGACCCTTTTGGGCTCGTCTAGATTAAGGATTCTTTTGCTGCTGCTTTGGACGCAAGCACCTTCCGTTCCTCCTCTCTTGCTTTGTGAGACTTCGATGCTTCGGTAGATGTCGCCTCCACTGGCCGATTGCGGCTTCGGAGCTGTTCACCGATGGTCTCGGTCCTCCTGCTTTCGAGCTTCGTTTTTACTCTTGCTTCATCTCTTGCGTGCAGGTCGACTCCCGTCGGTTGTCGTGGGTGTGTTTTTTTCCCTATTTTCTTTATCTCGTTGTGCGTTGTTGGTGTCAGTATCTCCCCCCACAACACACGACCCGACACCCGCCGTTTCTGCCGAGCGGCTCTGAGTAAAAGGGAAGACTGAGTGTGTGCAAGATACGCCCTTTTCCGATATGTGCAAACACTCTCCCCGCAAGTCTCGACAGTTGTAGCTACGCGTTTTTTGGTCGGGGGGGGTGGGTTGTTGGGGGGTTGGTTTTTGTTGGGGGGGTGTTTGTGTTGGTTGTTTTTGGGGTGTGGGGTGGGTTGGGTTGATCCCAAGCATCCGTCTCGTCCTTTCGAGAAGATCCCTATCCGTCCTTAGGGATCCCTTTACTTCAATTCTGTACGAACCTTCCGGCGCCACGACGCTTCATTCCTTTATCCAACCCCCCCCCCGTACTCAGATGACTTTTCGCTATGTCATGACCCCCCTTGCCCCTGGGATTTTTCAAGTCGCTCCCTTTTTGGACCCACTTTCCTTTAAAAACAGTAATCACGATCGCTACTTTTTCAGGTCACCAAAGTCTGACCTCACGCAGCAAAGCCTTTCCCTCACCGAAGAGCTGTAGACGGCGAGGTGAGCTGCCTCTCGGTGAAAACCCCTCTGGTCATTCAACTTCTCACAAGGACTTTGTCCTTCTCTTTGTCAACATTCTTGGATCTTTTGAAGAAGCTAACCTTTTTCTCTCTAACCGTTCAATAGGCAGCCGCGAATTACAGCATTGGTCTCGACACCGCTGCTCAAACGGATGCGTCCTTGCGGCCTACTGCTTAATAAATCCCCAGCATCCAAGCGCGTCCTTCTTCCGCCGCGCCAGTTTGCCAACGTCCTCTGGGCTGATTTCATTTTATTTTTCCTGCTCGGCCCCCGTTCGGAATTTCCTTGCTCGCCGACTAGTGATTTACACGTTTTTCTCCCTTTTCGTGGATCCGGGGCTGGTCCAGTCCGTTGTTACTTCCGAGGCAGTCGTTGTGACGTCGGCTTGAACCCTGAACAACTTTGCGAAGCCGTAGCTTTCAAGAATGGAGTTCTCTCTAAGTCATCCCGCAGGCTTCTTTGGCCCACACCTTGTTAAACCCAGACTGCTCCCTTTTTACCCTTTTTCTTTATAGGGCCGTTCTTCTCCGATCTATAGGGAACCCAACAGAGCATGCCCCCCCCGATCATCTACACTGAGGACCCAACCGTTCCCCGTGTCCTACTGGCGCAACCCTGTTTCGGGTGTATGATATTCTCACGAAAACCCGCTCAAGAGACATTTCTTGAGGCCTGGGTTTTCCCCGTTGCTGGTTTTTTTCACGACCCACCTTCACGCAGCTATTTGGTCCTTATTAATGAACCAGTATTCTTCTCCGGTAGGTCAGGAATGTTACTGCCTTCCTTAATATTTCCCCCTGACAACTCTACCAATGTGCTCCCCCATACCTCCACAGGGTGATTTCCCCAGTCTTCTCGCCAATATAGACACACGCCCCGCGGGTTTATTTAGTGCGTTGCCTTGCGAGACAACGCGCTTCCTGGGAGGAGTTTGCGTCCAGTTTTCACGGTATCCCGCTGATAATCTTGTACCCTGGGGACCCCGCTCTAAGGCGGTTTAAGTGATTCTCTTTCTGGAGCCCCATCTTCCGAGCCGTTTCCTTTTGTTCTCCAGACAAGGGGCTGTGGTGACTGGGCGTTTCAGTTTGGTAGCCGTCCGCTACGGCCCTCCACGCCGATAGCAGTCCTGTTTCCCCCTCCTTTTCGAAGGCTCCCGTTAGGACATTTTGCCGTCCCTTCCCCGCAGCCGGTACTCGCTTCCTCAACGAGTCTCCCCAGCAGAATGTAGGTTTTTCCACTTTGACCACCTTTATCTTCTTCCTGCGGTTTTGCGCCAAGAGAGGCAGTCCCCTTTAGTTTGAGACGCTTTACTGAGGGACATCTTCCTCACCGTCTCTGAGTCGACCGTGTCCCGGTCCCGCGCGTCCATCCTTTTACCTGAAGAGTTAGCCTACCATTTTTTCGCCGATCCTTCTACTACCTCCCTGGAGGATTCAGCCCCGCTTTCCCTTATGTAAGAGCCTAACAACGAGCGGTACCTTGCACGCGTCTCCTCTGCCTCGTGTCATCTAGCCCTCCTTAACCTGCAGTGTCCAGCTCGCCCGTGCGT
>Ga0179591_1228600_pt1 | contig 18465 bp, 14 predicted proteins | sample CZOMad2_1_08_16f_FD_182891 | JGI IMG/M metagenome (GOLD analysis project Ga0179591, IMG submission 182891) | Vadose zone soil fungal communities from Angelo Coast Range Reserve, California, USA - CZOMad2_1_08_16fungal (PacBio error correction) | ecosystem: Environmental > Terrestrial > Soil >... | reverse complement strand
TTGCGCTAAGAATGTGAAGTGTGGGATGGCGACGTGTCATTATCGTTTTTGGTCCGCGTCTTGAGGATCTCCGTACCCCGGTCCCTCAGATTTGATCTGTTTTTCTGTTCGGGATTTTGGGGCGACCTTTCAATTTGACAGTTTCCTCACGAGTCCATTGAAAGGTAGTTTTGACAACTTCCCTTGTGATCCCCCTCCCTTGCCCTCGGACTTCTTTTTTTCCTTTGGGTTACTGCCCACGACGCCGATGTAGCTGCGGTTTGGTCAAAGTTTTTCCGTCCTACGGTCTCCCTTCGATGATGAATCCTTTCCTGGTTTCTGCCCGGACCTCTTTGCCTCGTTCTCCCGTACCCCCCCCGCTAGTTTTTCTTGATCGTCACCTCAATCTTTCTTGTGATTTCCTAAAAACTCTTCTTTTTGTCGGACGTTACATGTGAATTGCCCACCGACCTACAGATTCATAGGGTCCAGACCATTTCAACTTTCTTCCCAAAGACAGGAATTTTTTGACCGTATTTTTGGCCACGATCATCTTATTTTGGGTTCTCCTTTCCCCTGATGCATCGACCCTATTTATTTCACCTTTGATTGTAGGATTCGGATTCAACCTGCTCCCCCGATTTGCTTCCCTTCTTCGTACTCGAAATCCCTCATTCCTCCTGTACATCACGGGCAGTTTGCATCGCAGTATCCCTCCATCTTCAGTCTTAACTCCTTTCCGGTATAGGCAGAGTGTGTTGTAAACCGTACCTAACATTTCCCATTGAAGCAGAGACTTTTGACCCACCGCTTTTGGCACAACTTTAGTCGTATGGACTTAACCCGTGTATTTGCAGGTCTGGGATGTTTTTAAGAAATCAGCATTTTCCCCCATAAGAAACTATACTCCCCTCGTCCCAAGGTATTCTCCCCGGCCTTTAACTCGTAGCTAGTGCCCAATCCCCCCCCCTATATTTCCCAGCGCGGATGAGATGGTCCATCTCTTCCAGTTAGCCGGAAGAGACTCCGTGGGTAAACCTTGTTCCACGTTGGACGTGCCCACCCCCAACGCCCATTATCCTCCGCAACCCAAGGGGTGCGATTGCTATCCTACCAAGGAAAAAGCGATGACTCGGAAGAACAGGCCCTCCCCTGTCAACTCCCACTCCACATCCGAATTGAGGTGTCTTTTTGTGTCCCCCCTTGAGGGCATGTGAGATACCAAAAGGTCGACGCTCATTGTTGGGGACCCAACCAATTTTCCCGCGTAACCCTCCCCCCCACTCTGAACATCTTCAACCGTCCCCCCTCGGTGTGACCCCAATAGTGATATCCCACGTAATAACTCAGACGTATACGGCCCCAGCCTCCAGCTGACGCAAATAAAAACCAACTAGAAACCCACCGGTTTTCAGCGAAGCAGGAGTCCTCTCCTTCTTCTTTGTCCAAATTTGGGGCTATACATGTGAGTTTTTTCCCCCCCCAGACACATTGAAAAAGGTCCGATTGTCTCTCAGTCTTCCCAGTCGGCCATCCCCAAGTCTCCTCCCCTCCCGTTGTCCTGTTTTCCTTGAACACTTTTACATGTAACCCTTTGACACGTTACTCCTCCGTGTTTGCCGTCTGCAATGTATGGACGTTTTTTTGACTCTTAGCTTTTGCCCGATATTTGAGTACATTTTGTTTTTACCATTTCGGACAGTCCGGCTTTTTCGGGGCAGTCTTTCCCTTCCACAGCTGGCTGTGAGTGCCCCCACACTTTGAGATAGTTGTTTTTAGTATCGTTTGCTATGACATTGTGTTGGTTTTGAGTTGTTGCATGCGGGCGTTTTTTTTTTGATGTTTTGTAGTTCTTTTTTGGAGCCCACAAGTCTAACAACAGTTTCCCCTACGTTACTTAGATTTTGGGGTCTTTGCGGGAGCGTAACCCCCCCCACCTTTTTATTTCTTTTATTCCTTTTCCTCCCTTCCGTTGTTTTTTGGTTCTTCTTCTTTTTTTCCCGCCATCCCACACCCGCACCCCAGAGTACCGTGGCTCCGACTTGTAGTGTTCCCCCCTGGATTCCTTTTAGTCCTTGGCGTCAGACCCCGAGGAAGCCCATGACACCCCCGACACACGCCCTCATGGTTCCCCCTCCCCCCCACTCAACCCACCCCAACGTAAGTTCGCCCCTCCGAGACACACACAACCCCCCTAAGCGCATGTTTGACCCCCTCACTCCTCCCCGTTTGTGCGCGCCCATCCTCAACCTAAAATCCCGCCTCTGCTCTCGTCCTTGTCACACCCCCATGACGTCCCCCTGCGTTTTTTTTCACCGATGTTTGCTCCCCCCAAGCCCCACCCAAGCTCTAAAGTCGAATACGTTCCACTCTACCAGTTGACGTTCAAGCGGATGCTGAAACCCTTTTAATTCAATTCATCCCCCCTTCGTTCTTCTGCTTTACTTTTGCTTCCTCACTGCTCGAGAGCTGCCATCTTTTTGGGTACCGTTTTTTTGAAGTGTGAACACTTTTTAATACGGTTCGGATCTTTTCAACAGTTTCCTATCTCAGCGCGGAGCACCCCGAACGTGGTGGGTTCATACTCAGTTGGGTTTTCTTTCCAAGATGGCCCGTGTCTTCTGGGGAGGATCCTTTTTGTTAGAGTCGTGGGTCTTCCCTGAATACCTTTTTAAGGCTTTTTCAGAATTGTCTCTGTCGGTCGGGCTTCCCTGTGACACCGCTGTGGCCCGGAGACCGAGCTTCAGCCTTTTTGTCCTCTACCCCCCTCCCACCTACCCCGAGTCGAACCGCAGTCGTTTCTTTTTGTTTTAATTTTCCCTCTATTGTTGCAGTAGCGTCATGCCCCGCTGTTTCTTTTTGTGAATATCGAATGAGGTCCTCCAAGGGGTGTGTATGTCCCCTTGATAGAGGTTATGGGCTCCCCCCTCCGCAAACCTTGTGACCTTCCCCACCTGTTTCCTATGTACGAGCCCTGATACTTCTCTGCGTGACCATCTAACTTGTGTGCTGTTCACGTGTGTGTTATGTCCCTGTAATATCGAATACTTGTAAGCAGTTGATAATAACCTTGGATTCCTCTTTAGACTGTTATTCTTTGTAACATTCGCTACCTGTTTCCCAAAACATCACACAGGACCGCAATTCCCGATGCTATGACTACTATACGGTGCACAATCTTCTCTACAGGTCTGTGCTTGTCCCTTTCTCTAGTGAAAACCCGCTACAAGATATGCACTTCGTGATTGCACTCCGGGCGATCTGAAAACAGGGAACCTCAATTTGTGAGTTACCTAGTTTCTGGAGATACTATGATTCCGAACGTCCAATAAATCTTTGTCTTCGTTGTGCTCCTAAAAATCCCTGGCTTGGGATTTTCGAACTGTCTGGCGTCCGTTGATAGAGGGACCCCCTCCAACAAAACCATCATCACCTGGCATATATCTGTCCCACCCCCCCTCCCCGGTCTGCGCTCCATATTCGGCGTTTGAACTATGCGTTTATGGTGGTTCACGATCCTCATGTCAGTCCTTCTGTGCAAGGACCTGGTTCCCCTCCAACGATCTTCCTATTTAATCCCTTCCCCCTTCTTGAGTGAACTCTCAAGCCCTTGTTCTGTTTTAGCAGACCTTGTCTTATCCCTCCGGGCATAACTCCCCTGAGCCTTAATCCCTCCTAACTAGTTCCCTCAAGTGACCCTCTTTAAAACCTAAGATAATTCATTTTGACGTACGTGGGCAGGGAACCCCCATTTGGTCCCCCCCCCTGTCCACGCGGGAAGGTTTTCGAGCCAAAAAATTACTTTTCCCCAACTGCCGGTGCGCCCCCCCCCCTTTTCCCCTCCGGACTGTCTTGCGAACACTACCCCGTTACCCCCTTTCCTCTTCCTAAGTTCAGATAGCCTCCCCATGCTGCCAAACTCAAGGAAAAATTCCACCCTTCAATGCTGATCCCATCTTTCCCTGGTTCCCCCCCATTCTGCTACGACGATCCCGGTCCCCGAATTCCATAGTCTCACACCATCTAGATCCCCACCCCCTTTTGGAACCCCCAAAAACTCTCCGATTTTTGATAAACGTCCCCTGAACCTTTCGTTGCTCACCCATCGTTTAAATATTTAGCGTAGTGTTGTGAGTTACCCTTTCATCTGCTGGTTTTTGTCCGGGAATTCCCCCCGTTATTTTTTGAAAATGAAGTAGATTCTTTTTCCCCCTTTCGCTAGATCTGTAATTTTTTTGGATTTTGTGAGAATTGTCTCCAGTTTTTTTTTTTTGATTAAGAGTTCTTTAATGCTAGAGTTCCCCTATAGTTTTTAAACTTGTATCTTTTTCCGCGTGGACGATGAATATCTCGCTGTGTGGTGGACTGAGCGTCCCCCCTTGATACAGCCCCTTCTGAGGGTTTCAATCCAGCCTCCCTAGAACTCCGCTTCCTAATTACAGACCTTTCCTACAGTGTTAGTTTGATGCTTGGTGGGGCCCAGATGATGCCCTTCTAGTCCTGTTTGCAGGATCTTTGTGCGGGTTTGCTGACCAATCCTTCATGATGTATCTTCCAGGGTCAACGGTGTCCCAAACTTCCCCCTAGCCACACCGGAAGTTTTTCCTTCCCCACTTCAAATCCTCCGTTTTCCAATAGATCTGGCTGACGCCTGACACATCCTTCTACGGAAACCCTTAACACTGTCCCCTTGCTTTGAACAACCCCTTTTTCTACGGTACCCTGATTCCTTGCTTGTGTCTCAAGAGGGATCGCATAGACCCTCTAATACCGGTGATAATAGAATCCAAGATTTGGTCTCTCGAGGCTTGTGATTTTATGAGATTTCTTCAGTTATTTGACCGGGCTGTCCGCAGTGTCTCTTTCCTAGTGCTCCTTCAAGATTAAGCTGTCTCCGCTTACTCATAATTCAGTTTGCTGGCTGCCGTGCTCCTACCATGGCGATCTTTTCCCTCCATACGGTTTTTTTTTTCTTGCATGAGATCGCCCTCTTTATTCCTTATGAACTGCACCAACTCAGACTTCTTAGCCTCTCAGCCCGCCCTCAGGATCCCGCGAATATGGTAAAGTCTCCCTGATCCTCCTGCACGTCCCGACCCGTTTCCCCTCCTGAGCCCGTTTAAGCCCACTTTCTTTTAGCCCCTGGATAGGAACCAGCTTTTATGGCCAGCGTACTCACGATATGCTTTTATAGGTCTCAAGGGATTCAAAGTTCGTCGAGATTCCCAAGTCGATTATAAGTTAAATCCACGAAGAGTCTTTTTTTTTTCGTAAGAATCGTCAGTCGTACCGAACCCCGGATATATGTGCACACCGTACCATTATTGGCCTTTATCTCGGTGGACTTTTCTCATTCGACAGTATTTTTTGTCCAACTCTCCAGCATCCATAATAAATTAGAGTCTGGTTTTCTACTAGTCTTTTCTCACCCCTATCACTCAAATACGAAGTCTGCCAATCCTAGGGTCAACCCCAAAAAGATTTTTGATCTAAACTCTCTCCCTGACATAAATATTTCTCAGATCGAGTCTGGTTCCGAGTATTCCCCCTATAGAAGTTTGCGGATAAGATTCCGTTTAAGAGACACTCCTACCCACACCAACCCCCCCCTTTTCTTTCTTAATAGTCCACTAAAGGTCCCCCCAACCCCTGACCCCCGTTGGCCAGATTACTCTTCCCCCCTCCTCCCCTGGACCCCTTAGTCCTATTTGTCCTTGAAGAAACAACCATCGCCATGATCAGGACCACCCCTGTCCTTCGACTGTGTTTTACCTTTCTCTCGTCATGTGAAACCATACCGGGATTCCAGTCCCCACCTCACGCTCGTACCGTTTTCCACCACTCACAGGAGTTCATTCATTACGAGAACTCATTCAAGTCTTGGTGATCAACTAAGTTTTAAGTTGGGAAGTTAGAACCCCATCTCTCTCGTTGGTTATGTAACTGCTTTTTTTTGCTCTTAGGTGGGCTCGTAGTTTTCAGTTGTCGGCGTAGATTTTCTAAGCTCCGTTGTTCATGTTCCCCATAGTCATGTTCCCAGAATTTCCTTATTGTCTTTCCGTCCTTTTGCATTCTTTTGACCTCTGCATTTGATTGATCGGATTCGGGAGCAGCTTCTTTTTCCAGTTATTTTGGTCGCCACTCCATGGAATCCCCTCGGACTCAAGAGACCCCAACTGAATGTATTTTTTGCAAGTCCTTTCTGTGGATCCTACTTTGTCCATGACGTTTGGAATAGTGTTGACAGGGGTGGTTCTAACCAAAAGATAAACATATGAGGATGGTCGTTGCTGTCATTTTGAAATCTTTTCACGTCCCCAGACCCCGGTTTTTTTTTGTAGTCGTCTCCCTTATGAGTCATTGTGTGTATTATCAGGAAGGAAAATAGTGAAGATTCTCCTGGGAATAAAACCAGCGAAACCTATTTGATATTCCAAAGACCGAAGGCTTTGTTAATCTCTGTGAAATAGATCAGGTTTTCCTTCGGTCTCCCCCCCCTTGTAACGTTGCCAACCTGCTGACACAGACCCTACTTATGTGGACTACCTTACAACTTACTCCGTGGAAAACGCCTTTTCATCTTGAGGGCGGCACCCCCCTCAGTTTGCATGTGGCCATTTGAGGCCTGTCTTTTTGTTCCCGGCTGCCAAAGAACTACATCCTTTAGTGCCTCCAGCCTGAAGCCTTTTGGGAGGTAGCGGAGGATGTCCAATGCTCCTTTCTATTTTCTGAAGCAGTCGCAGCTGGACTACCTTGGACCGGAACCTTGTTTTCCGACTTTCAGATGCACCGAGTCAGACCTCAGGTTGTATTTCAGGACCTAGTTGGACAACCGCTTGCCCCTTCCCCCCCCACCGACCTGTGCGCCACTCTTTTGGCGCCCCCCATGTTTTAGCGTATTGCTCCATCTTCTTCTTTGGATGTTTAACGGGCCTCGCATTGAAATAAAATTTTCTCATACCATCTTTTTCCCCCAACATGGTACCGCCCGGCTTCCATTCGTCTCCGTGCTTTCCCCTTTCCATACCCACACACTTTATCTCGATTATCTGGCACGCATTTCTCCAGGAATTTTGATAGTAATCGACACGACAGGTTTCCCGGTTCTCAAATAGTTGCTGGAACCATACCATCTTATCAATAATCCAAATGGTTCCAAATCTTGATGACGATCAAAGACAAGGCAACCCTCTTCCATTCGACGAACTTCTCTACATCTCCCCAGTGCACTCAACTGCTTGTACCTCCAAGCAAGAATCCTATGTTAGGTTGGAGTACGGGCTTGATGTGAGGTCGCAGCCACCAGTGCTTCTCTCGGGATATATGGCACATCCCCCCTTTCACTGGATAGTCCCCCCCCCATCCGAAACATGTATTACCCCAAGGACTATCAGTACAAAACGAGGACACCTCGGGAATGAACAACATCCTACCTCGGCACCAACCATCCCGTAATCATGAAATCCCCATACGCCAGCAACAATTTAGGAACATTTTTGATACATTTGATACCGATATCAAACAACAGAACTCTACAAGTATTGATAACTCAACCCACCTTTGATCTTGTACGATGTAACCGGACGGCCCATAGCCGAACGACGACCTGACCTCTCCGTCCCAACGGGGTCCTCGAAGGATTCGTCCGCTACCTCGCAACCGACATCCAGGAAGATTCTTTTTCATTCTTAGATGTAATTAGTACCCAAAGTAGTCCATCCACTAAGTAATTGTCATCTGAATTAAGGTCCCCTCTCCCTCGCTTCCGTAAAGTTCGAGTATTGCCCGGTCTTCTCGTGTTTTTTTCCTCATGGTTTTCCCCGAATGAATTCCAACTTTTTTTTGTGACAATGCGGAGTCAGGCAAGTGCCTTTTTTGTTTTACCGGCTTAGACTCCCCAGTTAGTGTGGCTTGCAACAGTTCCCGCTTGAGGTTGTGTTACTGATGTGTAGCAGACACCCTTTTGTTTTGTGAGTTTCGCCCTGTGGCGTGTTTGTTTTCACTGTTTTTTTTCGTGTCACGTCGTCCGCCCCCCCAAGTCCTAACCACTACCAGTGTAAAGAAAGTCTGCTCTCCGCGTCGGTAGTGACGGGCTGTCAACTCTATATATTTTCGTTGTTGTTGTTCGTCGAGATTTTACTTAATACATCCCCCCGCGTCAGGCGACTCAGTTCCTTTTCCCAACTTTAGGCTGTTTCGACTGTTGTCCCCCCTCAGACGTCCCCCGTCAACGCCCAAATTCCCCATACACCCTACGCCCTGGACGCAACTCCCCCCCCCACCCAGTCTAATACCAGTGCGCAGACGACCCCCGACACACCAATCATGACAATGGTTGCCCTTTTCAATAATCGGTGTGTCCGCCGCCATCCTGAACCCCCCTCCCCCCCCCCAACTCCAGGCCGGTCCATGATAAGCTCATTTGGTCCCCCAACTTCCAGGAATAGCGGGACCCCATGGGCAGCCAAAAAAACCCTCTACCTACACTCCTCCCCGAAAAGTAATAACTTCCCTTTACCAGCATTTCGCTGTTACATTGTCTATTTCCGAGTTCCCCTGCCCATAATATACAGGTATGGATTTCTCTTGCGCAAGGATCACCCAACTAGAAGTGGTTTTAATTGGTTATGTTACCAAATCTCCTTTATCGCACACTTAAGATAATCCCTCTCAGGTCCGCAGTCTTCGCGGCGCCCCAGTGCTTGTTGATCAGATTGTCGTTGTTTTTTTTGAATTGCTTTATTCGTTAGGATCCCCTGCTTTGTTTAGCTTTCGTCTTGCCTACAGATTTGACTCCCTTTTTTTTCGTGCTCCCTTAGGTTACGTCTTCCTGGAAGGGCCCTCTTTATTATGTTACCTTTCGATCGAGCGTCAGCTTTGACATTATCCTTCACACCCCTGCGACGGACACCGCTTGTATGAGGTCCGGGACAGTCCATTCAGTGGACGTTTTCCGCCCGCCTGTTGAAGGGCTTGGACCTATCATACAGAGGTACGAAAGTTTTTGCTTTTAGTGTCTCCTCTGGTGATTGGCGCCGCCCCCACATTTAGGCCCCCTTACCACCCTTTTTTCTAGATAAGTCAGAACTGAAGGTCGTTCGTGAACCCTCTCCATGCTGTAGAGTATTCCCTTGTCCCGTTTGGAGGACAATTCCACTCTTGAAGCAACTTGTTTACCCACCTTGTTGTTTTATGGACGCTGGGAGTAGATGTTCTTCGGGTTACAATGAGGGCAATTCCACCATAAATGTATCAACCAAGACGATGTATCCCTCCGTCTCAACCTTGTTGGTCCAACTCTAGACAGTTCTTTCTTTTTTTCCCCTGGCATATTTGGCTTAGTCGATCAGGACCTTTCTTGATATGACTCGGGCGCGCTCCTTCCCCCCCCCTCTCCCCCATTTTTTAACGTTCCCGGGGTCTCCGGCTGGCTCATATCTCCCTGTCTCTAAGGACGCCCCACCCTTCCCTTTTACCGATTGCAGTTTTTTCATCACCTAAATAATAGGTCTCCCTCGCAAGATTCTGTTCGTTGATAGCCGGGTCAAAGCCCGCCGCACTGGCCGCTTTTCCCCCCACACACTGCTGCGCGTACTGCCCGTCTCTGAGGCGTGTATTTCGGTTAACCGCGAACTCATGAGTGGTCAAGGTGACCCATGGAAATGGTTTCCCCTCCCCACCCCTTGCTCGATTAATGACCTCACATCCGTAATTTGGACCATCTCCAGCCTTTTTTTTTTTTCCTCTCCCTTTTCGTCTATTCGGTAATCGAAACCTGAATGGCTTTTTCCGTCTCATTTTCGCCATAGTCAATTTTCCCGACCGGCCCCTCTTCACCACCCCAGCCGTCCTTTATTCGTGTGGCAGGCCCAACCCCCCCCTTTAACAAAGAATTCGAGGTCACTTCTTCGCCCCCCCCGTTGGTCACCCTAAGACCCGTATCTTCTCCTTTTTTTGTAGGTGACCCCAACATCCGGCACCTCCCTTCTTCCTCCAAGGAAGCTTGGATCGCCTCACGCTGTCACCCCCCGCATTCCCCCCTAGCCCCTAACATTAATTTCATAGCCCCCACTTTCAATTTTGCACCCACCGGCCATCTACGACGATTCCCGCGCCTTTGAATAATTACATTCCCCGGATACACCCGAGCGAGCAACAAAAAACGAGGTTCCCAACCCCCCCCCTCTCACTAAAACGTCCCCTTCACAAAGTTTCAGTGTCCCAAAGACGTGTGAAATATTCTGGTCAGTAGTGACCCCCCTGTTGCTTTCAAACTTTCCGAGGTCTTTTTTTGTGACTTTCCTTTTCCCCCTTTTCTGGGTTAATTACTATGAGGAGGCCCCGTTCGAGTCGAGCGGGCACAGTGTGCCTGATAATGGAGATCTATTTTTTTGATTGGTCATGATGATGTTCCCCTTGATATTGGTGGACCTCTTTTAACTTTTCCCTTGGTGATCGGTTTTGGCACGGGAGTTGGCAGAAGTCTCCCCTCTTTTTTTTTCTGTGTCTCTCCGTTACGAAGCTTATCTTACCCCTTCCCTTTATTGTTCAATGACGACGCCCCTTTGAAGTTCCTAGTCTTTGAAACTATGGCATGCGTTAGGTGAGATCACCGCTTTGTTGCAGATTAAGACTTCTGAGGAGACTGAGTGTCTTCGTGCCGGAATCTATTACGCCCCCGCGAGGATTCTTGATGATTTTCTGTCCTCGTTTGTCCACATGATAATGACCTTCCTTATCTCCTCCCCTTCCAAGAGGAATTTGGGGCACGAGATATCCGGATGCTCGGCCACGCTTCGACTGTCAAAAACATAAACCTCTTCCCGGTTCGTAACCAACCTTCGACGCGGTCCTCTACTCAGGTAGCCACTTTGGATCGCCTCGCTCTGAGCAGATAGTGAGGTCCACTCCTTCCTAAACCGTGGGAAGATAAGGTCGTTTCTTCCGGAGGTTTTATTCTCAGGTCTCTCGTATGTGGGATGTCGGAATAAGTTTTCGCGTTCCTTTTTTTTAGCCTGACCTATTCAGCTTCTCCTCCCCAGATGTTTTGCCACCTAAGTAGGTTTTTTTCCAATTGCGCATCCTCGGTCAGATATCTATATACCTATAATCCGTGTTGTGTTGGAGTGCTCTCTACCGTGAGTTTTAACTGCACAACCACCCGCGCCTCTCTCGGAGCCGATGAAGGTGTCCCAGAAGATATACGACCCTTTTCTTACCCCCAGCCGTTCAAAGCCGATATCACCGATGACGGACAGCCCCCCCCCCGCGGTCGACCCTTATAGGACAAACAGTTTTGGAGCCGCGCGCCATCACTGCTTCTTCTTTAGATTCGATCCAGGGTCGTTCGCGTGATGATTTTCCCAGCCGTATCCTTGTGTTTCCTCCTCTCCCCCGGATGGGTTGCGCTCGCGAAGCTTTCCCTCGAGCCATCCTTTTTTTTAACGTCCAGGTCTTCTTCTTGAGAGATCCGGCTTTGTCAGTAGCAGTTGGCAAAACGATTGCCTCTCCCCCCTTTTCAATAAATCCGCCTTTTGTCTTCTCCCTGTCACGAACAGATCCCGCCTGCCTCGGACGTCTGCCGAGGCACAACCCACCCCCTCCCTTTTATAAGCCGCAGCAATCGGGTTCCCCCTTTTTGATTCTCTGTGCTTCGTTTATTGACGATATCCCATGGGCGCATAATCTTATCAGGCTCCGCACCCCCAATCCCTTTTATTCATCTTCACACGCCCTTTTCCCCCCCAGAATCCGTGGCCATCTTAATAGGCCACTAGTCAAAGATGCCCTCCTCTCCTGACCGCAACCCAAAATCTCGCCCATATCCCATTCCCCCCCAACAATTCTTGGAGACCCGTTTTCCTAATAGACGGCATTGCACAACCCGTCTCCTGTGACGCACTCCACTTAATCGTACGTTTAAACTCACCGGAGGCCCTTCCGGTTTATTCAGATTCCCCGGTTTGGTTTTTTATCAACTGACGTGGGTTCAGGGTTCCTTTTTATCCCCCCCCCCCTATTTTTTGCGGTTGGGTTGATTGGCACTTTTTTTGCTCTGCTCTTGGGTGGTCCCCCTCTTTGAAGATCCGTTCTACGGGATCGTTAGTAGTATTTCAGCCGTTTTTTGTGCCCCTTTTCCTCTTGGCTGTCAGCATGACTGCTTTCTTTCTTGGTCCTTATTGTGGTCTTCGCGTTGCGCACCGGCCTGTTTTGCGAGGTATTCTTCTGGAGGTTAGCCACGACATGCATCGGTTTTACCCTAGTCACCTTGAAGGTTTACGCCCTGACGTGTTTGTGGCTTCCTTGACCTGCCCAGGACTCGGTTGTTCCCTTGTATTTGGTCCCACTTAACCCCCTACGCCAGTGAGCGCTTTTTGCACAGCGGGGCCTGTCTGCACGTTTACTTACTCTTCTGCCTTCTTCCGAGGGTGCGGATGACCTGACCTCTATTATCCGATCAGGGCGAAACCCGAAATTTCTGATCGTCATCAATACGGTTTGGTGAGGCCTTTTCAGATGTTGTGCTGGTAGACTTTCCTTTGAACCTGACAAAGATTGATATCCCTGTGACCCCCCAGTCAAGCCTCGGTCCAAGAATGAATCTGGGATTCAGCCGGCGTTTGACAGATCGTCACCTTGACGGAGGTCGTTGTTCAAGTGACGGATCAACGTGCCTCCAAAGTTGGAGAGTAAACGAAAGAATATTCTTGTAGGTCGACACACTGCTAAGATTGCCTTAAGGGTCTTAATCTTTCTGCAGTTATAAGACTAGTACAAGGGAACTTAAATTTTGTGACCCGCCGACTCTTTGACAGAGTAATACCTTAAGTGCCCCTTCTCGGCTTAGGAGTGGACCTCCCCGAGTCAGCACCAGGCCTTGCGCACGATTTGTTCAAACCCCCCCCCCAAAGGTCTAGTCGTTCGGAACCTTCCTTTCTTCCTGCGGAGAGTTTCCCTTCAGGATTGACCCAGAGACAATCTCCAAGCCATCGTCCTAAAACGGTATGAAACTGGCTTCCAGTAGTCGTCCTTTCCTCAATAACACCAACGTTTATCCGCTCCGCTATTAGTCGCATGCCAGGATATGCTTAATTCGCAAATTTCAGTTTGTAACGTCCTCAACGGTTTCCACCCGGTCCTTGCACCAGCGTACTTACTTAAAATGGAAGTTACTCCACTTATATCCAGCCCTGCACTATCGTTGCATGAAAGACTTCCACGGTCCTCTTTAACTTTTTCCCATTCCGCACCCTCCGGTTTCCTTCTCGTTGAGGGAAGGCCATTCAAAAGTCTGACGACGGAATTAGCTTTCAAACAATACCACGGTTTTCCCCCTCGGACGCCCCCCGCCACCATTTGTGACGGCCACCCGTCCCCACAACTGATTTCAATCGGATCGACCACTTAAGACCTTCTAAAAGTCTCCTCTCCAAGCACGGCCCATCCACGAGACACACGCCCCAATCTTCGCCCCGGTCTCCGCGAGAATGCCCGCCGCTGACGATCGGCCACCTGTTTGCTCTACCGGAGCTCTTTTCAAAAGCAACCCCCCTTCAACCCCACGTCTCCTCCCATTTTTTGATGCTTCGGCTCAAGCCTACTACCCCTTTGTCCTTGAATTGCAATGGGGGACATGTCCCCTCCCCCCCGGCCCTTGACGTATTCGAGTGGTCGCCGGACATAATGTTTTTGTGCCCGATGGGCAGCGATTTTGCTTACCTTTGGGTTTGCTTCGCGGATAGGACCCCTTCTTCTTTTGAGTGGTGAAGGATGCGCCGCCCCTTGGGTTGGCAAAACCCATTGGCGTGAGGTTTCGGTCTCGGCTTTCGCACTGAAATTGGGTGGGTTTATTGCTCCATGCTTGTGTGTGTCGGTGTAAGTGTTTTTCTGTTAGGTCCCCCTGATCGCCCACAGGCTAACCTCATCATGGCCACGAAGTAGCTCTCCGTTTCCCCGGATTTGCGGTCGTCAACCTATCTTTTCATCATCCTTAAGTTTTTGGTTTTTCTCTAGTCCTGATTTTAACAGCAGCACTACCGCCCCGCGTCGTTACGTCGTGGCCCAATGTATGTGTTCTTTTTTCTACCCTCCTAGACGACCCTCCCCCCAAACCCCTCCGACACACTCTCCTTTCCCCACCCACCAAAGGTCAGGCGGCCGAGGAAAGACACAACCTAAGAGCAACCATTTTTTGAACTCCACCCGTCCGCTGTGGAGCATCATGACCCCCCCTCCCCCCACACCTTCCGGTCCTTTACCGCGACTGGTCACCCAAACGTAAGGCATCTTGTTCACAGGGCGAGCAAAACACCCTTGATCCAAATGCCCGATCGACAAAAGTCCAAACTTTACTTTTCCTTCTTCTTATTGTGGCCTTAATTGCGATTTTTCTAGCTCTGGAGGCGTTACTGTATCGCGCCTCGAGTTCAACTTCAGGTTTTTGAACCCCCTGTGGCGGTTGACTCGCACGGTATAGCCACCCTTTCCTCCCCTGACGAGATTGCCCGTCTTTCGCGTGCACGGTTTTGAGTTAAGATTTTGAGGTTGTTTGCTCTTGCGTGGCCTTTTCTGGCGTTTGGCAGGATGAGGTACGAGTTATTCTTTTTTTCCTCTAAAGATTGCCCTTTTTTCTGTGAGCTTTTTCCACCGATTTTTCGGGTTTTCCGGCGAAACGTGGCTTTTTGCCAAATAGTAGTCGGTCAGACTTTGTAAATAACTGCCCCTCCCCCCTTTCCCGGACAAATGCTGCTCTTCTGAGACATCAAGGGCCTTCTATTAGTTATGACGGAAGGGCTGGATATATAGAAGCTGGTCCCTTCCCAGGTTGTGAGTAACGGATCGATGGTGTGATCCTTCACCCAACCTTTGACGACCTACCACTGGAGTTCGATTGTATATCTTAGCTTGATGTGAAATCACTGGAGCGGATTCACGTTCGTTTCTTGAGGACATTTTTAGATAACGATGAAGCCTTTCAAGCAATGGTTGCTGTTCCTCTTTTGATTCGTAGGCTCTCGTTGGTTACCATTGCGATGACTTTGAACCACTCCGTCCGCCCTCAAGACTTTTTCTCGAAGCGCAATGTATTGGGACACCCCCCCTCCCCCCTTTTTCCTCAAGGTCTTTTGCCGGTCCTCGTCGTTCCCACCGAGCAGATCCCCCACTGCACTTCCACACTAGGGAGTACTGCTCCCCCACCCGGGGACAAGTTCCCTTTTCGTTCCACTGACTGGATCCGCTTCTTTCTCTACTAAGGAACAAGCTGTCGGCCCTTTACTCCCCCTCTCGGCTCTCTACGCGCCATGCTGGTCTTTTTGTCTAGCCGGGAAAACGTGACCCGCCGCCTGGCGATATTTCCCCCAAAACGAGGTCTCGTCCAGATTCCCCTTCCGTGAACTAGGCTTAGGTCCCTGGTACCCTCCGTAATTTCATGCGTTTTGAGTCCGGTGCCCTTCCCCTTTTCTCCCCCGCACACCGCAGATATGAAACACCTACGGCTTGACTGTTACGACAAGCCCTTTCTTCTTTTTCGCTATGCTCTCCCTATTCATCGCCGACCGCCGCAGTTCATCCTCTCGATGAAGGTGCCCTCATTCCCCTCTTTCCACCTTCAATCTCATATTTTGAGTCTTGGGCCTTCCCACCCACTTTTTCACCAAAGAGTTATTCGGGCCCAGGTAACTTTTCCTCTCCCCCACACGTCCTGTCAACCCTCCTTCCCTGCAAGTTGAAGCTCGGCGCCGCTGCAGTCTTTCGAACAAATAAAGGACTACCTCTTCGCCCGTAAAGCGGAGCATCACGCAGCGTACCCCCCCTTCCTTCCCCGTCCCTCAGCATCAGGCGATCGCCATCTGGCACAGGGGCCCCCCCACGGCCAGCTCGACGCTCCCTGAAGAAGTGACCCCCATCGGATCCACCCGAGCCTATCCCCAAAAAGATTGTCCCATCAAACTTCTTTTTTATATCTTGGTCCCTACCAAGTCCCTGACAATCAGTTGATCACCAACCCGCTTTGAAATATTTTGACGTCAGGAGGCCTCCGGTGTAGTGTACACGTCCCTCTCCCTTTTACGTGCATCCCTTCGGTGGTTGCAACATGGCGTCGGCTGAGTTGGGGATGAAATTTAGCTTAGAGTAGGATGGAAGGTTGTGTCCCTGATAGCCCCTTATTAGGGTTTGCCGATACATCTCCTTTTCCAGTGCGGTGGGACTTGTCATCTTTCCAAGGATCGGTTTTCCTGGAGTTCGATGCAGAGATCTGTGTTTTTTGATCAGCAGTACAGAAGATTCTTCCTCACATTTTTCCGATAGGGTAAGAAAAGAACCTCTAAGAAGACGACTTTTACTTCCCGATTTGATTTCTTTCTGTTCGATCACCCCCTTCGTGGTGGTTCCCTTTTTAAGACATTCTTAGGTGACATCTGGTTCTTGAAAGAGAGGCCCCCCGCCCGCGCGGGACTTTGCTCGTTGATCTTCCTCGTCGTTTTCAAAATGCTCGGAGCCCCCTTCGGCTACTCGAAAGGCCAAGCCTGGACCTTGGTTGCTCATATGATTTTTTTGGCTGCGACCTAAACCCCCTCTTAGAACCGACACCCTACCTCAACGCGGTTTCTGTAGGACAACCCCCCTTTATACTTTCCTCAGATCATTGCAGCCCCGGATAGCTCTAGAGACGATATTTATGATCGAGGAATCACCGCTTTTTCTTCTCAGTTGTCGACCGGATGGGATGTGAGCCCTTTATCTCTTTTCGTTTCGGGCTTGGTTTTCCCCTGCCCCCTTGTCTAGCTCGTAGAATGGTTTTCACCTATCAGCGGCGATGCCGGAAAGAATACGTCTTTTTTTTTGTCCTTATTACTATCGGGCGATCTCTCTCTTTCACTCCGTGTTGTGCTGAGATCGTCTCGACCTCTTCAGTATTCGCCACTGAAAACCGACGTATGCTTTCGGATCTGAGGCGACCCCTCCTCAGAGGCGACAAGTAGCCGATCTGGACATTTCTTGACCCCTCCCCCTGGTACTCTTCGTTCCTCCAGACCCTCCCCCCCCCGTCTCAGAGCCCCCAGCGGTATCACAGATCTCTTTTACCCTGCTGCGAGGAGATCCCGTTTATTCCCTTTTCTTTCGAGGACCTCTTTCCCGTTTTTTTCGTCCCCCTTCTACGAAGGTCTTTTCTTTCAGAAGGTTAGCGAAGCCATCTCCATTTGACCTTTCACCCACACCCTTCTTTCACCCTTTTGGGGGGGTGGGGGCCTTTCGTCTCTCAGTTGCGTGGCCTCAGTATGCCTACTAGCGTGGACACAAGAGGCCCGCCTAAAGCAAAGTAATCGGTCGTCCTCTAGTTTCCCCGCCCCAGATACAAGACCCGAATCCCGACTTCGTTTGCCCCACCCACGTTTTCTCCCCCTATTTTAGAAATAGGGTCAGATGGCTTTCTCCTCGGGCGTCGTCCCAGATCTCCTGAATTGGATGATTCCTCCCCGGCTCATCCCCACACCCCCTCTATTCGAATTGCCCCCAGGGTCCAAAAAGCATTCCCTGTTGTTCCTTCTTCCTATTCCACTCTAGTTTGAGAAACGTGCCTTTTCCTCCATTCCACCCAACATCCTTTCTCCTTACACCCCCTCTTTGAAATTATATCCTCGGTACACGTTATAATACATCCTTTTCACCGCACGGTTCTGCCAACGTACACTTCCTCCTTTCTTCTACAAGTGAAACTAATTATTTCCCTATGAAGACCGAATATGTACACCTGCGTTTTTCCCCTGACGTTTTGCAGGGTGACGTGTCTCCCCCCTTCTCTTCTTTGAGGGCAAGATTCTTTCTCGGTTTGGCTAAGATACTCGATCGTTTTGAGCTAATCGTCTTTGATGCAGCGTTGGTGCCATGTGCATGGACCATCTCCTCACTTTGAATGTTATTCGCAATTTTGGAGTGGTCTTCTCTCTTCGGACGATATTTTTTGGCATACCTGGCGATTGAGGTTTCCTGGACTTTGGCGCACGTGGCTTTCGACCTTCCCCCCTCCTTTTCCTTAGGGGTTGCCATTTTTCCGTTTTTTTCTTACTTCCGCCCGAGTCTCGTTGTGCGTTCTTGTGGTGGTCTTTCTTCCAAGAATTTCTTTTGCTGCGTTTTGAACTAGGACTTTGGGTAACTGGTGGAGGATTGATTAAGTCGTCTTTTATTGTTCTGTGAAAAGGAATACTTAATAATTCTCTTGCCCCCCGTATCCCTTTCTGACCTTCACCATCGATGTTTCTCTCCCATTCTTGCATGTTGCTGTACACAAGGAAACTGTCCTGACCCCTCTCCTTATTATAGGTTCAAATACTTAAACGCCTTTTTCACCTCGACATCATTTTTATCTCTTACCGTTAGTTTTTTCCATTGAAGGCCGGACGGTGTCGTGCCCTTAGACCAACCCCAACTGCTCAGCCCCAGATCTCTTCTTATTGGGTCCACTTCCTACAGTCTTGATTAAGA
>Ga0179591_1244221_pt1 | contig 18466 bp, 14 predicted proteins | sample CZOMad2_1_08_16f_FD_182891 | JGI IMG/M metagenome (GOLD analysis project Ga0179591, IMG submission 182891) | Vadose zone soil fungal communities from Angelo Coast Range Reserve, California, USA - CZOMad2_1_08_16fungal (PacBio error correction) | ecosystem: Environmental > Terrestrial > Soil >... | reverse complement strand
ATGAAGCGCCATCATTCTCGATTCCTTTCATATTGCTACCGTTTATGAATCCTTATTTTGTCTTGACGCGCCGTTCAGTTCGTTTCCGCTCTGAGTAGGCGCTGCTTTTTATCTTAGTGCGGTTTCCCCCGGCGCGGTTCCTACGTGAGACCTTCAAGGTTCGAGGTTTTAACACTCCTCCAGGAAATGTTAGTTAGGTTGTTGTCCGCGTATGGAGCGCTTTCAAGCTTTTTTATGTCCGACTTTTCGTGTTAGAGGCCGTTTCCCCCGTGTTGTTCTTTGGGCGCGCCCTAAGTGACTGGTAATTTTGTTCTCCATTCCCCCCCGATCCCTAGAAGGGATGACCCCCCCTGGATCTCCCGTGCTCGCGTGCCGGGTTGTCTTGCAATCCTGGCCGTTGTTGTGTTCGTTCGTTTTTGGTCGCTGGTTTGACTCCCGTGCCTGTAGTTTCGCGCGCCAGCTCGCCAGAGTTCGCGGCGCACGTTTCGATAGTCGGCCGCTTTTTTTATTATAACAGCCTTTCGTTCGATCTCTGATGAGAGTGCCGTTTGCCTTAGTCTCATTCTTCGTGATTTCTACTGCAGTAATAGGTCACGCTCCTTTTAGAGGATGCCCTCTTGAGAAGCGTCCTGGAGCCCCCTCAGGCGCATCGCGTTTTTCGAGACTTTGCGGACCTCGTCCGATTAGGACGCGGCCTTAACGCCTGCATCCGGCTCGCTTAGAAGAGTTTTTCTCTGTTCGGTGTCGACCCGCAGCCCTCGCGCAGACCGGTGGCGTCGCATTAAATCACGTTCATTACCTGTAATTTCGGTCTCCGCAGGTTTATCTTCTAATTAGTGTATCCGGGTGAGGAAAGTTCAGGACCTGAAGGTTGTCCTTTGCATTCCCTCATTTCTAGGGAAGTCTTGTTTAGATGGCAGGCGAGCAGTCGAATATCGCCTTCGAGAGAGCCCCCCTCCTTCACAATGGAGTCGGGTGATGACTGACCGAGTGGAAGTAGGTCTTGAGGTACGAGTCTGTGGGTGTCTAACGTAGGAGTTAGTTCCTTCTCGCCCATGTCCGGTTGAGTACGGGTTCTTTAGAACTATTTTTTTTAAGTTCCTGTGATAGTCTGGAGGAGAGCGTCTATCGTGCTAGTCCCTACCCCCGACTCTCGTCGATGCCTCATTTTTCCATGCCCCTCCTCCGGGCAGCCCCTGAAAAGGGAAAATGTTTTTTTTTTGGGAGCACCCCTATGCGTTTGTGACAGTTCGTGTACCGAGCGCCGGTACATGCACCACAATACACAGGAGTTGTTGGGTCCTTTCTAAGTTGTTGCATCTGGCGCCGTGGTTTTGCAGCATGTCTTGAGTCCCCAATGGCAATAAGTCGCGTTTTTGGATTTTCGTATGCCGATGTTCCTCGTTGACCTGAGCTCCTTTCCGGTCCCGGTCAGAAAGCGTCGACTCCAAGTGATCTCTACCCAGTCTAGATGATACTGCCAATTCATTGCCTAATCTCCTCAATCCCTCCGTTTTGTTGAGTATGGAGTTGCTCCCTGTCCTTTTCCGGCTTTTTCTCCTAAACAGTTCTTTGCTTCTTTCTCCTGTCTTATCGAGTAACGCCCGTGCTAGATTTGAACCCTCTACCTTCGGGACCCCTCGAAGGAAGTCCCACTGGGCCTTTGTTGGGGAAAGCAAGCAGGAGCTACCAAGTGCGACCATTTCTAGTCCCAACTTCGATGATCCAACAAAACGCCTTCCGCTTTTCCCCCCACAGACCGGTCCGATAGTACCTCACCCTCTCCCACACCCCTGAAAATGGGGACTCTGTCAACGGGGTCAGTGGACTGTTGTTTCAGTCTTTGAGCTTGCCATTAGAGTAGCTGGAGATACACATTTCTCCACCCCGACACCGCTGATCAGAGACCGTAATCGCAAGGATCGTTACTTCGCCTGCCACCCGTGATCGCTGGAGCGGACGACAGTTCCCGCAGGAAAGAATTCTCCACCAAGACGAAATCTGTGATAGACCAGACACTGGTCTGATCGGGCTGGGGAAGGCCTAACGCAGACCCCTTGGTCCGGAGTGTGCAGCGCTCGATCCCGAGAGCCCCTGCTAGACAAGGAATCCGAACAGATTAACCGAGCTCTATAGACAACGATTCCGGTCCTTGGCTCGGACCTTCTTTCACCACGTGTTAGACGTAGAAACCAGGAAAAGAGTTGATCGGTAGCCACAGCCCGCTCAGCTAAACGAAAGGAACGGGATGTGCGACACCAGCAAAAGGGAGACGGCTCAGAGCGTTTTAAGGCTTGCCCCAATTGGCTAAGATCCCTGGAGCCAAGTCGATGATGCATTCTTTTCTCCTTCCGTCATTAACCACCAAAGCGTTCTCAAGCTCGCCAACCGACGATGCGACTGCGGTGGCAAGGAGACGTCGAAAGGGACCGAGGGCTTTCCCTTAAAGGCGTTCGTGGCCGCCGTCCCTCCCGTCCTTAGGCATCCTGCTCGACTAGCCCGACCTAACGTTCCCCACCCTCATTCAAGCTCGAGCCGGGACGGACTAAACCCCAGCTGGCCAAATGATCCCAAGATACCCCCTATATACGATTCTTGGCGACGTTACTGTCTCTTCCCATTGATTTACGGAACCACCACAGGACGATGATGCGAAGATGACCCACGCTCGCCGAACACGACGAACACGTGGACGACGACCAAAAATAATGTAATAAAGATAAGAGCATCCCCACGTGCCAAAGGCGTAGAAGAAGCCGGAACATAGACTAACGGGGAAGGACGCCTTTTCGCCACGGTGAGCTCGGAAATGACCATGCCAAAACCCCTCGAGAAATTATCTCTAATCGAACCAGCTCCTCAAGCTATCAAAGGGAGAATTCGAACCTTGCTCGCAGCATCTCAAGTCTGGACCACCCGCCACTATAATTGCAGGGCGGTAAAATCCTCGACATGTGACGGTGGAGGTCAACCCTCCCCGGAACCTTGTCGCCGCCCGCCCTAAGTATATTAACCTCCTACCCCTGAGACAAGCCCCCCTCTATCCGCTTAACGGTCCTTCCTCGCCATCCCAAATACGGATCTAAAAGTCCAGAGAGTCGATTCACAGTACCCTGAAGATTTGACTTTTCGTCTACTATGTCCTAGCCACCAGGTTTTTTCCGGACCGAAGAAGCTGCGATGTTTCAGTGCTCCTCCCCTTTAGTAGTGTTCCTTTTTCACATCCTAGCTGCTCACGCCCGCCGGCTCCTCTACGCAGACCTATCCCGGTTTGTTCTTTGCTTTTCCCAACCAGATACTCGCTCCCCGGGGTCCTTTTCGTTACTCCCCTCTCGCTTCTCTCCTTTTGATTTTCCCAAAATGTACCGAAACTTTGAACTTTTTCGCCAACTCCTAACTTATTACGCATTCGAATAAAAACCTCCCCCACCCCAATGCAGGTGTGTGCACTTGACGGCCTGTCGTACTAACCTCCAGCCCGGCCCTGGATTTAACTTCCCCCGTTTAAGGTTTCCAGGCTTCCCAAATCTCTCAATGACCTCGGCTTTCTGTTCGGATGTGTGTTCCCAAAAGGAATGGGGCTGAATCCCCATCGGTCTTCCCGCGTTTCCATTAAAGTACGTCCCGTGTGCGATGCTCTTTCGCTACGCCGTGCATGGGGGGAAGTGCCAAGTAGATTGTGACCTCCTACAGTCCCGCTTCCAAGACTCAAACCCTCCCAAGGGTTGCCCCGTCCTAAGGCTCCTGCCGCTCAACACCTCCGCCTTGTTGGTTTGGGGCCCCAGTTTGTTAGAGCCTTCCCCCTAATCTAATCAGGGTATTTCCTTCTACGATCATCCTTAATAAAAACCAGACGCCACTAGCTGACCACGCGTGATATAGTCAACCTTCTCCCTAATTATAGAGGTCCTAACCCGGATCGTGCGTGGTCCAATTCTACCCAATAGCCCTGCTGAAACGGGTCTCCCCCGATCGCAGGCTGAACTCTTTTTCGACTATCTCGTTCGAGTCCAGCCCGTGGCTACCACACAGCCTCTGATGTTGGTACCTTTGTTTCTTCTTCACTAGACACTCGCTTCCCACTCGCTTCCAGTAGGAACAAGCCCCTTCCCTTCTTAAGGGTAAGACCGGAATTCTGTCTCGTATTCCGATACTCTCATCGCGCGTCCTAACAGACCGCTGGACCTAGCTCTGACTCGACCGGTTTCTTGGTCTGACTCCACCTTGAGAACGGTCACCTGTGATCACCGCGCGGGACCAGGCCAGGTTACATTCTCCTTTGACCGGGCATTCAAACCTCTAGTCCCCCACGTCTCTCCACCCTTTGAAGGCACCACCTTGTCCCGGCCGCTCCCTGGTACATCCAACGCATACAAGACCAAGGATTGCTTTTTTCCCCGCTGACTCCGTACAGCTGGGGAAAGTTCGTTCAGCCGGCGGAGACTTGTGAGAGACTTTCTTCCGCGTCCGGTTCGGGACCCGACTTTCATTTCGCAACCAGCGCCCGTAATCGATCGCTAAGAATTTTACCGCGAGAATAGTATCCCCACTCTCCCGTTGCAGTTCGGACCTCTCGCATGGCTGCCACGATTTTTTCAACTCGACTGATGAGAGCCCCCTAAGGAGTAAGTACGACTCATTCCCCTCCGTATACCAGGCGCACGAATCTCGCTCCCGCTTGGCGCTACCTCCACGAGCCTCCTTCCCACGTGTCCCCGCTGGAAAGTAGAACGGCTTCCTCTTCGTTCCTGCCCCGTATTCCCTACTCGTGCCTTCGTAAGAGGCGGGCAGGTTCGATGTTCGAGTCTCTGATCGTGCCGCGCCGCGACGTTTCCTTCAATGCGCCGCGGCCGCCCATCCTTTTTCCGAACTGCTTGGGCGACTTGTCCACCGTGTGATTGTTCGTGAGCATCCATCTTATCAGCGGCCCCTAGGACTATTGCGATTAGATCCCACACAGGTTCCACACGTTCCCAACGACTTTGGCCAAGACGATGGATACTCCTCACTCCCATCCTCCTTGGCCTAACTTTCCCCCAAATACATAGCTAACCGACGGACGGCTCACATAATTCTCTTATCGTGGCCAACGCTACAACTATGAACACATCGACAGCTCCTTGGTTTGCTCGCTGTCCCTTTTTTTTTAAGCTAGGTTTTTTTTGATCTTCCTGGTTGGCAGAGGTACTTCAGTATATGCAGTGCGGCTGCTTCAGACAGGGGGGTGGTCCGGCCGATTCGTTGTCAGTGAGCGTTACCAGGGGCGCTCGCCACCACTGGTCCTCGTATTCTGCCCTTTTCGAAGGAAATTTATTTATTTTCCCTCGACCGCTTCCTACGTCGGCCATCTTGAATACACTCTTTTTTTCTTTTCCCGGGAAAAAGTCCCTCTCATTTTACGACTGAAACCCCCTCAGGTCGCTCGCTGCACCTATGGGGGGAGTCTTTTTACAGGCCCTCAACCATTCTCCCTCTTCTATGTGCTTCAATTTATGAGTCGCCGCTAAGAGACAAGGTCAGTAGTCTCTTATATCGTCGCCGCCAGGCGATGCATCCTGAGGTCGTCCTTTTTCTTTTCCGGTGACAATTTTCCCCCCTTTCAACATCGGTCGCGGACTGTTTTCGTCGGACCCTTTTTCTTTAGAAGGTATTCCGGTCCACCTGCCATGTCCTCCCCTGTCTGTCGGGCCCCCCGACTTCCAGAACTCTTGAAGCTTCAAGAGAACATCCCTTTTTATGACTGGCGACTGCTGCTCGCTTCACGCGTCATCTCCCGCTGATCTTTTTTCTATCCCTTTTTAGATGTAAGTCTCACCTTGAGGTCGCCTGCGTAGTTCTCTCTATATTCCAATGTTTTGTGTTTTTTGAGAGATATCCGCCTGTGCCGGGAGGCCAAAATTTTCCCGTTACCTTTTTTCCTTTGATTAAAGGCGTTTTCGAGATCCTACCGCTTGAGGTTCGCTTTTCTCTTGAGTCTGTCGAAAGGCCGAAGCAGTAGAGTAGATTTTTCTCCGTGATCTTCTCCGCGGGAGTTTTCAGTACTGTTTTTCCCTTTAGGAAAGACGGTTTTTCTGGGAAGGTGTCTCTTAAGCTGATTTTCGAGTCTCTCTTAATGGGAACTCTGGGCCCAGATTCTTTGGGGATTGCGTTCCATTCCACGCCAGAATTCCCCTTCCAGATGATCCACTCGGCTGCCTTGCTGCGACAAGCGCCTATCTTCTTTCTCTCTTTAATACGTTCGTGATCGAAGATCATTTCGTCCCCCCAGTGTTCCAACGGAGATAGTTCTTTTCTCGAGGTTAAAACCCCTCAAAAGTTTACTTCATCTGTCAGACATGCTGGTCTAGGCTGACGTCGGGTGGGACGGTCAACGGTCTTCTATGGATTTTATTCTACGTAATATGTGTACTTCTCCTAGTATGAGATACCTTACTTGATATGATCTCCGGCTGAGGACCCCGGTCCCTCCATGTCCCAGTATCTCCCCCAAGGTTCAACTGTTTTCGCCACGTACGTTAAGAAACTCCGCCACGAACCTAATCTTCTGACCATCCGGGAAGGCAGCTCCTATCCCGAGAGAGCCCACCCTATAATGCACAATCTGAATCCGAACACTCCCCATGCTTATTTCGATTTTCTAGGTGTTTTTCCCCAGCCTCGTGAAACTACACTTGGGTGAGTGACCGATCTCTTTTTCGTTAGGCCTTTTTCTTATTTTTTTCCAGGTCTCTTTTCTTTCCGTCAGGCGGTTCATGTTTTGGCACGAAGTCGGTTGCACGTTTTGTACCTGTGGAACTCTCAAGACTTTCTCGTATATGGTCAGCTTCCGGACTTATTTCAGTGCCCCCCTTTCCCAGATCCCTTTTTTTAGCGTCGACCCCCCCTCATCAGTCGTCGGCGCCTGTGCGGTCCGGAACTAGCAGCGAGGTCTCTAGGATATCTGAGTATGATCTCTTCCAGTTTCTTCACCAGCTCGACCTTTTTCCTTTCTGTCTGTAACCTGCTGGAGGAGATCACCGGCATCGGTGACGGGCCCTTGACCTCCGGGTTGATTCTTCTTTGAGTTAGCGAGGCAGTTTTGTCTAGTCACCTCGGTCGGTCTACATTGTTATATTAGTGTTATGACAGATGTCAAGGCGAGGTTGTGGCTCTCCCGGTACCTGATGTCCCTCCAAGATGCTTTTTAAGTCAGTCGCTAGTTCTATTGCGGTTTTTTTGTCTTTCTTATGGCTGGCTTTTTCTTCCGTCAGTCTTTCTTTTTCGAAGATTCCTTGCTGAGCGCGGGCCTGACCATCCACGTTAACTTGTCGGTCTTACGGTCTAGAGCCCCCAGGTGACTTCAGTTAGGCACGCGCCCGCTGCATTTGTAAGAGGCACGTTTCTTTTTGTTTCTTCTTTGGCCATTCTTCCAAGGGAGTGATGTAGCTGGGGACTGGGGGCCGTCGTTGTTCTTAGTCTCCTAGTTAATCTCCATCATCATCAAGTGTACTGGCGAGAGTTAGGCCTATCTTGTTCGCGGAGGAAATCGGACTTATTCCTTTTACTTTTACGTCCCCCTTCAGGCTGGAGAGCTTTTTCCTTAGAGGTCCCACCCGCGGTATGGTTGTCGCACGTCTCTGAGCTGGTTACTCCGATTCGTGCCCCCCCTTTTACTTGGAGTCAACCATTCTTAGTTAGGGTTTCGGAGGTGCTCATCGAGTGTCCGCGACGGCGATTGCAGCTACACCCTTTTCCTCTTGCGCCTCGTCTTTTGTTTATACTCCAGGTTCCCGATAGAGATTTAGTAATGACCGTTTTCAGCTCTACGGACTCTCGAGAGACCCTATTTTTTTTTTTCTTCTCTTTTAAGAGATCGCAGTGATCCCTTCCCCTGAGACAGGATTTTACTTCCTTTCCCGGTTTTTTTTCCCGTGGAAGACTCGGCCCCCTTCTTCAGAGCACGAGGTAGCCGTGTTTTTCCTTCCTCCCGGATCGTCTCCTGCGACTAATGTCTTTCGGAGATGATGCTCGTTCTGTATGTTCGTTTGTCAGGGCCGGAGGTTTTGGGAGGGTTGCCCCTTGTCCGTGCATGGCGCTTTTCTGCCTTACTGGTAGTATTTTTTTTTTCTACTGCACGGCCAGATCCTCTCTAGCAGTCGAAGGCTTCGGGCCTTCCACGGGAGACCTAGCTGTGAGAAGATTTGGCTTCCTTTTTTTCACATACTACCGCCGCGCAGTGGGGTCAATGAAAACCACCCACACCCCTCCTCTCTATTTTCCCTTCCGCTGTCCGGCTGTGCGATCGAAGGAATTTTCACGTGCGCCCACCGCGGGTCGGTGTAGTCTCATTAGCCTCCTGTATTCAATCCTTTTTTCCCTCCAACTGGCTCTTTTCTTTTTGTCTTTTTTGAGTGAGTGTGAGGATTTTCTCTGCAGGCCCGGTGAGAGCATCTGGTTCTCGGGTTTTAGGTATCTTCCTCTTCGTTATTTTCTCCTGTTTTGTCCCTGGAACCGAGGTCGTGGAAGTCCTAATTTTCTATTCGCTCGCATGCTCCTGTGCGTTAGGTAGCAGCCGCGACCCCCTTTTTTCGTAGTCGATGTCTCTCCTTTTCTTCCCCCTGTGAGGTCCCCCGTAGGTTTCTTTTCTCGGAAGGACTAGAGTTTGATTTCCTTCCTCATCTTCTTTTTAGCCGTCGAGGTGCTTCGGCGTATGTGAGATCTCCCAAGGTTCACGTCGGACTGGGCAGACTGACAATCCATTCGATTCGTTGTACCCGCGAAGTTTTTCTTGGCTTTCTGGTTCCTATGCGGCTAGTACTTGTATCGTGTTTCTTACTTTTGTACTTTCGATCGGAGCCCTTTCTTTCTTTTCTGAGGACATCAGTTTCTCCGCCGCTGGGGCGGTCTGATGTTGCATTAGATCGTCGTGGGTCACTGCCTCCTTACTTCTTGCCGTCCGGCAGGCGTCTGCAGACGGGCCGTTGGTGGTCCCTTGCTCTGCCGTCTTTTTTTTTTCTTCTACGGTGCTGTTCAGCCGTCTTTCCGTAGATGCACGATTCTCCATTCCCGAAGTCGCGGCTGCGCTTGTTATGGCCTCTCTGTGGTCTTTTTCCTTAACTGACAGCGCTTCCCTCTTTTTTTTTTTGTTGCGGTCGAGTCGCCGCCCTCCGTCCTCTTTATCGAGGAGGACTCGTTCCTCTCCCTTGTATGACTAGCTGTGACTCTTCTTATTTTTTTCCGTGATCCGGGAGCCCATCCTTTTTTCTGTTGGCCTTGGAAATCGTTCTCTCTTTAGGTTTTATGTCCTCGGATTCCCTTCGCCGCCGCCGGCGCTCCCCCGAGCGTAGAGGGCTTGGTTTTCGAGACCTTCATCTCCGCCCGGCCCGACTTTTTGTCGCGTCCATGTTCCTTAAGATGGCGATGCTGTCGACCGTGTCGCGGTGCCGTAGTCTCCTGTGAATGGACCTCGTCCGTCTTCCATGAACTCCTTTCCTGGTTGTCTCGTTTCTCGGGGTTATTCTTTTTTCTCGTCTGGCGGTAGGTCGACGGCGCTGCTGTCGTTAGCGAGCACGTCCTTCCCCCCCCCTGTTTCTTTATTTCAGTCCCCGTCCCCGCGCAGACGTCGGGTCTTTCGAGCCCTGCGACTTCCGGGTTCGTCTTCCCCCCTCCTTTGATCCCGCCAAGGCGATCCGCCGGTCTTTTGTTTCCGATTTTCGTCATCTTGCTTTCGTGACCATCGGCGCGTTTTTTTGGTTTCTAATGGGGAGCACGCGATTCTTAGTGCCTCTCCTCCGCCCTCCGGCCCTTCTTTTTCCTTTAAATTCTTGTGCGCCCTGTGCCCCGAATTTCGCGGGTTTTTTGCCGTTGTGAGGATTACTAGCTGCCGGCAATGTGGACGCACAATCTCCCAGGGCTTTTTTTTGGTACCCGTCGATTGCTATCCTTTTCTTTTTTTCCCTAGCAGGGGCGTTTCGTCCAACCCCTTCTTAAAGTACTCACGTCGTTTGCGGGTGGCCGGGCGGCTGTCCTCTGTGTTTCCCTTCTACGCTGCCTTTTGAAGTGAGGCCTTCGAAGAATCGCGAAAGAAGAGCCCTCTCCCTGTGAGAGGATCGAATTTTTCAATTCTCGTTTCCTCCCATCCGTTGTTGTTTTGTTTCTCTCGTTCTCCCTTTGTCACTTTCTTTCCTTTTTCTTACGCCAAAGGTGAGGATTTCTGCGTCTCTCCCTGCTTTCCCTCCCCCCCGAAAGCCCCTTCTTTCATCGTCCGACCTTGACCCCTTTGGCCATGCGCCCGGACCTCTCGTCCTCTTCAGTAATTTCCGACTGTGGGGGGATTACCTCCTTCCCCTTCCGAAGGCTTCTTACAAAATGAGATCCCCCACCAAAAGCCTACTATTCGTTTGAGACCTTTCCGGACTTCTTCCTCCTTCCCCCCTTCCCCCCACTTAGCAATCGGTGGAAATTCTTCCACCGGTCAGTCGGGCCTATTGGAGGTCTTTTGTATTGCGGACGCTTCTCGTTGCGCTCCCCCCCCAGACGCCACGCGCGCCGATCCCACCCCGAATTTTCTGACTCTTAGCTCATAAATCGCTTCCCTTTTTTGTCTTCTTGTTTTACGTAGCGGGTCTTCGGAAACTTGACCTTCTCTGCTCTCCCCCTTACCCACGACCTATGCGAGGGAGGTGTCCCGTATGACATATTACACCCTTTTTAATTTCATTTCCCTCCCCTTCGACACTTTGCTAGGTACCCATGCCTCCGGACTCGAACCCGCCGCTCACCGAGAATCTAAACCCCTGAATTTTTTTCTTTCATTCCTATCCCAACTGTATAAGAGAGGACAACAAGATTCCCGCGGTAGCCCTAGCAGCCTTCCATGCGTGTCATGTCTGAGCCCTCAAACTTAGTGCACTGGCGATGAGACGTTAGACCACTTTTTTTTTAGGTTCCCCATATGTCCCCTTCGTGATTCCTTTTAAGGACTCGTTCATAAAAAAAAGAGTCGAGTGTTCAACTTTTCTCCAAGCTCGCCTGATTGGCACTTCCTGGAGATCTTTACTGACCCTTTTCTAGTTCGTTTGGCTCATTTTCCCCTTCTCTGTCTTTCTTCTTACTCCTCAAATCTCCGAGCAGAAGCCTCCGACGCACGGCTCCCCGCGAATGCTTATCTTGCCGGACCTTCAAAGTTCTGCACCCTACCCTCCTCTTGCCGTGGCAGAGCACGCGCGGATGGCGATCCGAACGTTGTAACGTTTTTTGACATTCCCCTGACGACCCAAAAATGTTCCTCGCGAATTCCTGCACTTACCCTTTCTCAGTTGGACAAGCTCTCACGGTCGGCTCGTTAGTCACTGGAGAGACTTCAGAAAGCGGCCAAGCTATTCTCCCCTCGAACAAGAACCACGGGCAGCTCTCTACGCCTACTGAAATCACCAAGACCTGCTTCTCCGCCCTTACGAGCATACCTCCCCTCCCCCCATGGACGCCTTAGGCCCTCCTAGACATGGTGAAGGTTCTGCCCCTCGGTCACCGTGGTTACGACAACCGAAACTGCTACCCTCCCTGACCGCGCTCGAACAGAGATTCGACGAACGGCGAGTCTACTCGACATCCCCTACGTCATCAACGTCCTCGAGGACACCACCTGACCTAAGCTTATGGTTTGAGGAGTTCCTTGGCGTCGCCCCCTTCTAATTCCGCCCTCTCTCCGAGGCGATTGTCTCCTGCCGCAGAAATCGCGGCATTTTCCCTAGCCGTGATAACGCAGTAGTTTCTCTCCTAAACCCCCCCCCCCAAAGGTGAGGCCAGCTCCCCTTCCCGCTCCCCTTGAATAGACCTAGGATCCCCACGCGAATAGATCCCCAAGCAGAACCTCGCCAATGGTTCTGTGACCACTACACTCATTCGATTCCCTACAAACAACCTCCCCAATGTGTTTCTCCATTGTCCCCCCCTTCTCCCCCCTCGAATCCCTCCTGACAAGAGGCCTTCACCGCTCGGGTCTTCAGCCACATCCATCAATGACGTTGTTTGGATGGCTTTCCCAAGTTCCTTTTCCGTTCGCACCTATTGGCTTCCCCCTTTGTCCTTCACTCCGATCGACCTGCTCGAGTCGATGCTTGTTCTTTTTTTTGCATGGAGTCTCGCCTACGGCCCAATGGTTGCCTCCCGCCTCTTCATTACTTCCAAGGGGCGCCCCCCCGCCCGAATGAACTCGACGTCCATCAAGACTTTGGGTCTTCGCTGACTAATTTCCCGATACTTCGTTTTCCCTTCTACTCTAGGCCCCCCCGTACACCGCGCCCGAGCGCTGAACCGCGTGATATCACGTGATGAATTCTTCATTTGCTTGTCTCCGGTTTCTGCAAGGCTATTTTTTCTGCTACACTCCCTCCCGGCTCCCTCCTATGTTTTTCTGTACTCATGTTCGACATCGTCGCGGCGATCGTGCCGCCGGTCCTTATTTACCCCAAAGTTCGGCGATTTAGGTATTCCTTCTCTTTTCTTTTTTGCACTCGCTGGCCGTCGCTTTTTTCACTCGATTCCAGTCCATTCTTAGCACCCGCCTGCCCCCAAGGTCCGCCTTCCTCGCGGTCTAGTCTAGAGCCGCTCCATCGCGGTCATAACCCTGCTTGTGTTTAAGTTTCTGCACTACGCTCCCTTTTTCCTTTGTACTTCGTTTGTTTTAAGAAAACGGCCCCATGTTGCTCACCGACCGCGCGTTCCTTTCTTAGATTTGTTCTTTCTGCCTGGCGCTCCCTTTCCCTCTGCGTCCCTCCCCCTCGGTTCCCCACCCGGTCCCGCGCTCTCGCCCTTTGGCCATCTTGGCACACGACCTAACATACCAGCAATCCTCATTTTCTGGAGCCTTTTGGGGATTTTTTTTGACATTTGGCAGCCATGGTGCTGACGTGCGCCGCGGCTCCAATTTGATCCTGGCAGTTCCCGCAATACTTCTCGGCTGACGGCGTTAGTTTAGTTTCCACTTAATGAACCGATCGACGCACACCGCTCCCTCCGCACTCGACATGGCTGAACACGTTTCGTCTTTTTTTTATTCACCCTCTTCACTCGGGCCCCCTTCGTGTCCCCCTGCTAAGTCTTCTATCCCCTTTCTGACCCTTTCTCATTCTTCCGCGATCATTTCTGATCTCCCTAACGACGGCAACCCCGGCTTCGCGCTATTTTGATTTTTTATACCTTCTTCTTTCCTAATCCTCTCACTCCCCCATCCTGTTTATGACCGATGGCCTTTCCTGCGTCTTTTTTCCGATGCGCCTTTCTTTTCTCTTCGACGCGCACTGACTTCTAAGCGCGCCGGCCGCGACGGACCGCACTTCGGTGGCTCCTGCTGGTCCACTTTGCTGTGTGATTTCCCTTAATACTTGCCTATTGCCCATTTCCCCTCCCGCTCTTTTTTCAACGTGTCCCTTTCACCTCCTGAAGCATGACCGCCTCCCCGTCCAGCAGACCTGCGCCGTCGCCCCCTAACGTCACTCCTTCGTTCCAAGAAGTTTTTTTTCTTGTCACCCCCCTCCTTCCAACCCTCCTGCGTTATGATCGCGGTTTCTAGGCGCAGCGGCGGGATAGCGGCGTCTTTTTTAGGATGTATTTTCCGACGGAGTTCAGTTTCTGGCGGGGCTTTTTTTGCGTCTTCGCCGGTCTCTTGTCTTTTTCCTGTTGGTACACCCTGTTTTCTTTCCTCTATCGCAGTGGCGCGACGCAAGTTCTCTGCTCCAGCGGTCCCCTTCTTCTTCATTTCTTCGTTCCCAGACCGGGAACAACGTACCTTCGTTGTCCGGTCCCAGACTTCTTCCGATAGCGGCGCGTTCTTCTGACCTCGGCGACCACTCGCCCTCTGCGCCGGCTTCAACGCCTTATGACGGCGATCTACTGTCTTCTTTAGGTATAGATTATTTGATTTTTTTTCCTCACGGAAGCTGATGCATCGCGAGGTCGCTTGGCGTGAGGTTGAACGACAAGCTAACCCTCTGCGTCTGTCCCGAGGAACTCTCGCGACAATCTTTTCCTTGTTAGTAGTCCCCTCCCCTTGTCCCTTTCTAGGCTCTTCCCTTTCCTTCTTGCTCCTAACCCAGCTACTTCATGCATGGCGAATCGCGCAGCTGCACGGCCTCAGCAGCTGACCTGGGCGCGTCGGTTCCTTTAAGTGGATATCAGTAATCCCCCACTTTACAAGTGCGGTGTTCATGTCTTATAATTCTTTTTCCTCCTCTAGTTTGTTGTTCTTTTCTTTCCTCCCCTTCTGGCGCCCCCCTACGGTGCCTTTGCTGGGACAGCCTTCTCACGCAGCTGCACCGACGCGCCGAACAGCTGCGAGGTCGCGTGTCCGTTGCCGTATGATCTCTATGTCCTGTTTTTTCCCGGGATTTCTTGGAGTATCACGAGGGTGGGCGGACAGACGGGGGCAGGGGTCCGGCGACGAACTTCTATTTTTTTAGCACCTGTCCTCTTCCGTCCCCCTACCCCGATTCTTGTCGTTCCCTAACCATGCAGCTTCCTTCTTTCCTTCGTGGGCAGTTCCTGCTCCACAGCCGAATAGCGTTGGCAGCAATACGATGCTCGCCCGTAAATTCTTTGCTGCAGCTTGCGCCCGGGCCTCTTGCAGAGGTGTGGTTGTGTGGGTTTTTTTTGGGGGGTTTTTTTTTTGGGGGGGTTTCTTGGGTTGGGGGGGGTGGTCGAACTCCGCAGGTCGGCTCGGCTGCGACCTCTTTTTTTTTTTAGTCGGTTGTGACCGTTAAGGAGGTGTTTGCGTATTCGACATGACTGGCGGTCTTTTTTTTCTTCTCCCCTTTCCGCCCGTCGCCTGCCGAGCTCGCGAGGCAAGCGGTTCGAGCGCCCCGGGTCATCTTCCGCCGATAACGCTCGTCAAAGCCCTTTTTTATTTTTGACGTGATCTAATTTCCTTTCCTCCAACCACTCCCTGTTCCGCTTCGCAGTGAAACCTTACCTAGGTTCTCTTTTTTCATAGGTGTCTGGCCGATGAGTCAGAACTTTGATACCGGTCCCAGTTTTTTTTAGTATCGGTCTTTGTAGCTTGTCGGAATTTTCTTTTTCCAGCGGTGCGGTACTTTCCCCCCTCCTCTTTTAAGTTTTTGGATTTTTGTTTCAGTTTCCGTGCGTCGACGTGGTAGCGAGGCCTGGACTCTGCGCACGGTCACCAGCTCATTTTCAGTAGACAACCCCGAATTGATTTACCTTATTGCCTCGGCGCGGCATTCTAACGTCAGCTGCGCGTCGCCGCCGAGTTCGCACTTCTCTTTTTGGAATATTTAAACCTCAGGTCCATCGTGGTGATCTTTATTGACTTCCTCTTCGACCCCCGGCGAAGGTGACCGAGGCGTGAAGCCCGGTGGTTGCGTATTTTTTCTAGAAGTCAGTTCTCCTGCCCATATCTTAGTTCTCCTTTCCTTTTCCCGTTTTAAGTGACTTCGCAGGCGAGGTTTGCCGCATCATGGTACTCTTATGACTATTTTGCTTTTGAAGCTCTTTCGATAGGCGTTTTTTTTTTTTTCCTTCGAGCGCGCGGAGGCAGTCTGATTATTTTTTTTTCCTTCGTTCAGAGGCCGACATAGTTTTCTTCCTCCTGAGTTCCTCACTTGTCGTCGGGCGGAAGTTCGGAACCAGGCTGCCCCTTTCCCGCGGTCCCCACGGGCTTATTACGACTCCCTTAGCGTTGATGGGTTTGTAGGCCTGTCGGTCAATGCGTAACCCTGGCTCTTCTCTGAAATTTTTTTCCTCTTTTGTGGGGTCGCTTACTGCGTGACCGGCCGATTCCTTCCGGTCAACCACCCCCCCCCCAGAGAGATCCCCCCGCTCGGTATAGTTCCTCTAGGGTGCAGTCCGACCGGTTCCCCCCCCTCCCCCTTGCGGGCTCGCAGTCCACAGACCTCACAGGCAGATATCTTCTTCGTCCTCCGTTCTACCCTGAGTCGTTCGTACCGTATTTCGGGTTTTTTCTATTTATGCTTCGTTCCGCGCCTTTTGCTGATTTCCCTCACCACGTGAAGAGCGCCTCGGGGTTGGCGAACTGGTCACTCTTCCGGCAGCTCTTTTAGGAAATTACTGTTCCTCCGCCGGTCTACTCGCGACCTTCTGTTCGTCTCTTTCTTCTATTAATTCCCTTTCATTTTGACCGCGGATCCATCGCGCCGATTCGGGCGACGTTTTCCCCTGGCGAACGCGGTCAGCCCTCTGGTTTTTTGTTGAAGTGACTCCGATGATCGTTTAATTCTTCTTTCGTCGGTTCTCTGCTCGGCCCCCAGTTGGAGGTTGAGCGGCAGGCCTTCGGATCGTCTTTTCTTCGGGCCTTGAAGGATTTCCCCCTTCCCTTTTTCTTACTGGACTCTCGATTCACTTTTTTAACACGTGAATAGTATCCTCGGCAGGTCGAACGTACGGGAAGGCGGGAAGCCTGAGGGAGCCGCTGACGTCCCTTTTTAATCATCCGACTACTGAGCCTTGATGATGTGGTAGTTTGCTCCGAGGACCTCCTCCGCGTGTGCAGCCCTTGCGATCGCCGGCCGTGCGCAAGTGCCGACAACCTGCTGGGGTCTTTGGTTCCCGATCGAATCCTTTTAGTTATAAGGGTTAGAACCCACTTGCCTCTGGTTATTTCCTTTGGTCCTTGAGACGCTGGTCGGTCGGTTCTTTTCCTTGGAGAGTGTTCTGTTTCATCACCTGGAAGGTCGTCTGATGAGCGTTGTTCCCTTGTTTTTGAACGTATTCTTTTTTCCCCTGCAGACTTTGTGAGGTAAGCATTCTTAGTTCTTTCGGCGGCATTGCCATGTGCGACAGGAAATCGGAGCAGCAGCTCCCGACTTAGCCCTCTTCATGTTCTAGGTCGGAAGTTGAGGATCCTTCTTTGATGTCGAGTCCAAGGTTTTTTTACGTGTTTCCTTCTCGCTTCTTTTTCTTCGATTCGAGGATGTAGGGGGGTGGCGGCGACCTTTTAAAGATGGTCCTTTTAGGCCAATTCCCCCCCCCCATTTGAGGTTTTTACCTTGCGTCCCGGGGATTTTCGTCGCGGGAGGAGGCGAGCAGTGTGTTTGTCGGGTACGACGTAGATTAGAGCTTTTTTATTCCCCCGTTTTTTTACTGGGTTATTCCCCTCCGTATGCTTGGGTGTCCCCCCTTCTGTCTAGTTAGACTTTGAACTTTTCTTCCCGTTTTGATCGCGTTGTCAGGCGGCGTTCGTACTATGAAGTTGGACCTCTCTTTTCTGACTGAAGTTTTCCTTTTGTTGCTTGTCGCGAAAGTGCTTTGTCTTTTTTCCCGGCTCCCTGCGATCCTCCGCTCCTCTCGCGCACGATGCACTGCGGCTCTGTCCTTTTAGCTTTTTGACCTTCAAGCTAGAGCTCGCGATTTTTGCTGTGCTTTTTCTATCTTGAGCGGCTGTTCGCGGCTGGCGGTCCAGATCCCCTTCTAGTTTTTCCCTCGAGCTTTACTCCTTTTCATTTCTCTTACCCAGTACGTGTTCACTGAGTGTTCGAGATTTGGGAGGGTCTTTGTTTTAGGTCTCTTTTCCTTCTTCAATCGACCGCAGGCGCGACCGAGTGAGACTGGTGTCTATCCTCTAATCCGCTGAAGGAGACAGGTTTTTTTCCACGACACCTTATTATGCTTTCTTTTACTCCGCGGTGTCCCGGTTTCCTCGTAGTATCCCCTTTATTTAAGCTTCCCGCTCCATGCAAACGCATTCCTTGTCTCTATGCTCTGGGTACTTCTTGTCCTCGGAGGCGCGAGGTCGCGCGCCTCGGTAGGACCCATAACTCAAGACAGGTCTTTGATTTAAGTTTTTAACGAAACGCTCAGAAGTTCTCACACCCACCCCCCCCCCCCCCCCCCCCCCACCCCCCCACCCCCCCCCCCCCCCCCACCCCCCCCCACCCCCCCCCGCCCCCCCCCCACCCCCCCCACCCCCCCCCCCTCCCCCCCCCCCCCCCCCCCCCACCCCCCCCCCCCCCCCCCCCCCCCCCCCCCCTGGTCTTGCTTCCTTTACAGAGACTTCGTCTTGTTTGTCGCCGTCTTCCCCACTTTTTTTAAGCTCGCCCATGCGCTCCCCTTGGAGCGATTGACGTAGTTTTTCGCGCCGTCGGTCTGATCGGCGGTTGTTTCGATCTTTTGTCCTGAAAAGCACTCTCTAGCCCTTATCTTTCCTTCATCTCCCTGACCAAGTCCTACATTGCACAGCGCGGGGTAGCAGTTAGTGAGGAGTACGCTACTCTTTCCATGGGGTCAGAAAAACAGTGTGTTTGTTCACGAGAGTTTTGCTTATCCTGGGCAGGTTTGTCTTCTTGACGTTTGTAACCCCCCCCCCCTTTTCAGTCAAACTTAGAGGTTTGGCGTCGGGGAGGACATGGCCGCGTGTTCAAGGTCTAAGCGAACTTTCTGTCTTTCTTCTCCCGGAATTCTGCTCTCAACCAATCCTCTCCTGTTCGGAGTGTCATTCTCATAGAATTTCCCCCCC
>Ga0179591_1313173_pt1 | contig 18470 bp, 27 predicted proteins | sample CZOMad2_1_08_16f_FD_182891 | JGI IMG/M metagenome (GOLD analysis project Ga0179591, IMG submission 182891) | Vadose zone soil fungal communities from Angelo Coast Range Reserve, California, USA - CZOMad2_1_08_16fungal (PacBio error correction) | ecosystem: Environmental > Terrestrial > Soil >... | reverse complement strand
TCACGTTTTGGCTGTCCGGTTATCTGGCCCAAACATACCCGAGGACAGCTGCCCTTCTCCCCCCCCTATTAGTTTCTTGCCGGAACAGGTCAATTTCCCCTCTCACTGGGATTTGGCAAACAAGCAATTTTTTCGCCACCTTCTAAAAAAAAATCTTAGTTTGGCGGTTTTTTTTTTTTTTTACCTGTCACACCTCATATTACAACCACAGCCTTTGTGCGTTTTGTTTCCCCCCCCATCTTCGAAAACTCTTGACTTTTCGTCAAACACAAGCTTTATTTGTTGATCTTCTTCCCCGTTCTTTCTCTTTTGAGTTCTTCCCCAGGAAGCCATTTCTTTCCACGATTCTATATCTCCTTTTCCTTCCTTCTAGTTTTTTTGATTCGGATCTCCCCTCCCCCTTTCACCTTTTCCTTTCCGTTTAGCCTCCGCAGTTTTTGCAGCTCCGGGACTTTTGCTGTATTCCCCCCCTCTTCTTGGGTTGACGTTTTCAGTTGTCCGGAGTCTTCGCCCTCCCCCCAGCATTTCTTAGGCGTTGTTGTGTTGTTTAGAATTAATTCTTTTTCAGTATTTGGACCCCACCGCCGGCCGTTCTCTGGTGGGTTCTGTTTTGCAGGTCCCACGTTTTCTTTCCTCCATAACTATGGACTTTTTTTTTTTTTCGGCACAAGGGTCCCCCGCTCGGCCTTTACCGCGTCGCATTCGGTCGCCATCTTCGGTACCGTCCAACCTTTTGTCAAGTTCTTTAAGTCTTCGGGACGCCCCCACACTAGGATGGGCCGCGTAAAAAGCCCCCCCCCCCCCCCCAGTTGAATCTCTCTTACGGACTCCTGCTCTCCCTGTTCTCGCTTGAAGGTTCTTTTTTTTTCTTTTTCCCCCTTTTTTCTGGACCATCCTCATTTTTATTGAGCACCACGGTTTTCCCCCCTGAACAAGTTAGGCGGCGTGCGACCCCTTGTCGTACCCCTTTTCTCGACGACCCTTGTCTCTTTCTTAAGGCAGCCGCGATTTGTTTGATTTTCCTCCCTCAACCTTGCTTCGTTTGAAGAGGGGAAACTTCCACTACACCTTCTTTTTTACGATGTTTTTTCCTCGTGCGGGGACGCCAACCCGTATAATTTCCCGACCGGCCAGTAGAAACCGTTCTTTACCGGCAAAACCCCCTTCCCTGGACTTTGACTTTCCTTGCCAGATGTCCCCCACGCTAAGTGATTGGGTCTGTTTTTCCCCTGGATGTTTGCTTCGGATTTGGTTCCATTTTTTGTCCCCATAGTCTCAACACTCCCTGGAATTGCCTGCCCGATTTTTTTTGCTTTAACTGCCACCTTTAACCAGGTCCCTCCCATATTTTTGAACACTTTCTTTCCCCCGATTTCCGTACTCACACCCTGATCTTTGGACCCCCCCCCCCTCGTTGGTAGTTCCCGGGACTAGAAATTTGTCCGCGCTTTTTAGTTAGGGTTAATGGGGTTTCCAAGGGTCCTTTCCCCTTGGTACCCCAAATTTCACCTACAAAAAAACGTTGGAAGGATCCCACCCTGAACCCCTGGCGCCTCACCAAGTGCGAACGATTTAGGCCGTCCGCGAGGTTCCCCTAGCCACCCCAAAAACGCACACCACCCTCTTTGGAGGTTTTTCACAACGTTATCCTGTTTTTTCCGTCTGGACCCAAATCTTTTGGGGCTATGCATTTCTCTTGGTGGTTTTCCTTCCGCCCCCCTTTCTCCGTTTTTTCCCGGTCCACTACTTTTTTTTTTGCAAAAAGCACCTGTTTTTTCTCCGGTGAACCCTGCTTTCCACTAGTACCTCATTTCCCTTCCTTTTCCTTTACGTCGGCTTCCCTGTAATGACGTGTTGATTCTCCAAAGGAAGCAACAAAGACCCCCCCGCATCATGTTTTTGGGCGGTTTGTTGTCGTTCGTTTTTTTTTCGTGCCGGTTACTCGCTGGGGTCTTCCCACCACCCCCCGACCCTTTTTTTTTTTTTTCTCCTTTTTTTTTTTTTTGACACTCATACCTAGGTCCCCCCATCCCAAATAGGACACCCCGTCCTCGAATTTTCGCTTTCCTCTTTTTTTTTTTTCCAAGCACTGTTTAAAAATGGTTAAACTTTTTCCCCCTACTTTTTTTTGAGGTGTTTCTTTGGTTTCCCATTTTCATCGTCACTTTCTTTTGAAGTTTTTTGTAAAACGGAGTTCGTTTTTTTTTTCTTTTGTTACGACGGGCTCGACATCCCTATGGTTTTCTGTCCCGGACTTTAATTTTCAGCCGGCTCTTTCCCTGGCGGGGTGCGCCAATACATTTTTTTTTTTCCTGGCGTCTCCGGTTTTTCTTTCGGCGAGGGCAAGGTTCTAACCTGGCCTTTCAAGGCCCTCTCGTCCCTCCGTTCTTTTAAACCATCCCCCCTCCGCGTGCATCATTTCCGTAACGGTTAACTTTCGCCGGGTTTCTCTCTTGAAAATCAATTTTTTTTTTCCTTTTCTTTTTGAATGGAATTGTTCTCTCTCCCAAGCAACGCTTTTTCTTTCGTCCCCGGCACTGGCACCTTCTGAGTTTTCTTTGTGCCATTGGTCGAGCAAACCAACCCCTTTTTCCGAATTCTTTGTACCGTTTGCCGTAATCCAAAAAGGTTTTTTCTTTCGATTCTTTCATTGTTGATTAATTCTTTTAAAACTTTCGTAAAACCCCCTCGCCCTCCCGCCCCCTGTCGAACAATTCGGGTCTTCCTATTTTCTTTCTCCTTCGGCTTTTAAAATTCCCCTTTCCGCCACGCCATAATTTCCTTTTTGAGGGACGGTTTTCCTTTCTTTCTTTCATGAAAGAATCCCCCCCGGACTCCCCCCCCCGGGAAAAACGGGCTTTGTCTCCCCTCTGCGTCAGTTTTTCTTTTTCACGCAAGTTTTCGTCGGTTCCTTTCGGTTTTCCCAGCGACTTCATGCTGTTTTCCCCCGCCCCAAAACCCCTTTGACGCTTTTGAACTAATAAAAACTCTCTCCCAGTGGGTTTTTCTTTCCCCCCCCGGGACCCCTGTCGACACCCCCGGAAAGGCCGTTTTTTTACCCCTTTGCTGCGAAAAACGAGGGAACCCCCCTTCGTGGGTTTCAGGCGGCATACGTTTCTCAACTTCATGCGAAAAAACCTTACTTCTTTTTTCAACATGGATCTTCGGGCTAGTTCCTGACTTCCTTCAGCCTGGACCAAAGATTGTTTGCGTCTACCCCCCCCAGTATTTCCCTCCCTGTTCAGAGATTCAAACATCTTCCCCCCCCTGTCCTTTCTTCCACTCACTTCGTTAAAACAGATCCCTCCCTGGTCCATCCTCTGAAAAGATTAAGGCCCTGCCTCCCGAGGTTCACAAACCCTACCCCCTCCTTGTTCCCCCCTTTTCCCTTTTCCAACACTCCTTGCCCGTTAACCAGTCTTTTATCCACAGCCTCTGCAATCTCCCCCATCTTTTTTCCCGGGAGAAGAGGTCCCTTTTTCCCGGTGCTTTTTGCCCCCCCACTCGTCACCTTTTTTTTCTTTCTTTTGTCAATCATCCCTTTTCTGTTTTTTTTTTTGAGATGTACTAGTGGGACAGTTTTTTCCCCCTTTTCTTTCTTTCCCCCATCTCCTTCTGTCGGGCCCGCCCCTTTCTTCTTTTCTACCGACGGTTTGGTTACCCCGCATTAAAGGGTCCCCCCCTTTTTTTGTTGCAATTTCCCCTTCTTGGAAACAAGTCGGTTCCTTTCTTCTTGTCTTCGAATGTATATTTGATTGATTCCCAGATTTTTTTCCTTTTCTTTTGATTCCCGTCTAAGCCAGGGCAAATGGTACCCCTTCCCTAGTCTCTATACTTGAAGGAGCAAATCCCATTCGTGGTTCCCCAGGTTCTTCCTTTTGGAAAACCATGTGTTCTTTTTGCCCAGGCTGTCCCAGGTCCCAAGCTTCCCTTCCCCCGAGGTTTAGTCCCTCAACCCCATGGCGAGTCCTGGTTCTCTGTTTGCCTACACACTTTCGGCGGCGCCTTCCGTTTCCTTGAACCTCGTTTGCCGGTGACATCACCCCTGTAGTCCTCACTTTTCTTTCTCAATATGATTTTTTTTGTTGCGGACCCCCCCCGCCTTTTTATTCTCTTCCAGCCGTTTCTTGCTGACTTTTGTGCTTCACCCTATCATCGCTATTTCCTTTTTTTTTTTCAGTGGTTGCAGACCCTCTTGGTGGCGAATTTTTTTCCCCTTTCGGGGTGGGGTTTGATTAAAGCTCCTTTTCAATCTTCCCCCTTTGAGTAGTGGCGTTGCGGTTGACTAAGCCTGCACCATCACTTTCTCCGGTCTGGTCCTGCGTCGTTTCGTTACAATCGATTTCGCAACGTTTTGACTTCTTTTCTTTCCTCCCCTGAAAGAACTTTTTTTCCCTCACAAGCTTTTCCCCGATGGTCAATACTTCTCTTCTGCTCCCCCTAGCGAACGAAGACCCTTTTCCCCCCAGGTGTCTGCTCTACCGGTGCTTGGTTTTCTTGCTGTTTTCCGCTCCAAAGTCCGACAAAAATCACTTGCTTTTTCATCGTCACCGAGCACCTCCCCTTTTGTTCCCCCTTTTGCCTTGCGAGATTTTTTTCGTTGTATGTTTCCCCTGACCCTCTTTCGGTCTTGACCCATCCTCCCCGGGTAGAAACCTTTTTTGCCTCTCGTTTCCCCCAAAATCCTTTGAACCCGGGCCGACCGGATGCCTTGCGCCCTCCCCCCCCCAGAGCCTGCCCTTTTTCCCCCCCCCCCCCCCCCCAAACCTCCCCAGGCCGGGATGACAACAGCGCGGGTTCTTCGTTTGGTCTTCCCCCTTTGTTAACACCCAACTCTAAGTTCCCATGGATGCCCCCCCCAACTCTCAAACCTTCTCCCCCTTGAAAAAAGTGCTTGAATCCCCTTTTTTTTTTTTTTGCCCAACCCTAAGAGGCTGTCCGTCCGTTTACAATGAAAACCTTTGGGTCGATTTGGAGATGTACGGCCCTTAGGTATGCTTTGCGGTGGGTTTTTGTATCTCACCACTGCGCCAGAAAACCCCCCACCGCCTTCTTGCTTTCTTGGCGTTTTTCTGTACTTAACCCCCCTTGCATGCTTGTTTTTTTTTCCGGGAACGGGGCCCCCACTCCCCAAGGCAAGGACCTTTTTACGGGCTTTTTTTTTTTCCGGGTTATTTTGATTGAAACCCATTGCGGTGGTTTTTCAAAAAAAAAGTGACCTCGAAGGCCTGAATATTAACCCCCTCAGGCCTAGCCACGATTAGCTTTCCTAACCTCCCTTTTCTCTTCAGATGTTAGTTTTTTTTTTTTGTTTCCTAGGTACCCCCCCCTCAACTTTTCTGCATCAGCCTTCCGAAGGCCCCTCAGCTTTTTTCACTTTTTCTTATAATTTAAGATTTACCCCTCCCGTGATAATTCTATTCCCCCCCCCCTTAAAAACCCCCGGAACCCTTTTCCTTTCGCCGTTCGCGAACAGGAAATTCACCCTTTCCAACCTTTTTGGCCCTCGGTTGGTGGTTTATTTTGATCTTTTCTGGTGGTCGTTTTTCCCAAATCTGTCGGGGCAAATGGGTTTTCATACCCCCCCATTATGCAGGCACGCAATCTGCAAGGCATGTTTCCTTCTTTTTTCGACGACTATTCCTCCTGCCTTCGTCTTTTTCCTCCGGGACCCTTCACCTGCATAAGTAGGCACCCCTAGCTCTCGCAAGTCACCGTCACACTTCACCCTTTTTTTTTCGCGGTGTACTTCCAATTTACGACGATGCTTTCCCGGGTCGTCCCTCTTTCTCGATCCATTTTTCCCTCATTCTTTTTCTGCGAAGAAATTTCAGTGGGCTCAAACCCCCCTGCTTGCCGACCTTTGATATCCCCCCCCACCGTCGTCTCGTTTATGGTTCCTTTTTCCCTTCCCCTTTTGGCAGCATAATCCCCTTTTAATTAAAAAAATTTCTTGAAGCGTCCTTCTTCCAACTCTTCCCGGAATATCTTATTCACCCTCTTCCGGTCTTCGTAAGGATTAGTGCTGCCCATTGTCATTGCACAGGTCTTCTTTTAGCCCTCTGTCTTTGGGCCATGATACTTGATGAATAAACTGACGCTTTCCCCTTTTGGCGCTTCCTTCTTCTGCAAAACCCCCCCCTGACGTGATTTTTTTGGCTCTGCAACTGTTTGTCTATGACTTTCCACATTCCAGTTAAATGGCCTGGTTTATCCCCCACCATCAACGTGGCTTCTCCTTCCTCACGGATGATTCCCTCATATGGCACCCGTGCGGCGGTATTCCCCCATTAAAGCTCAACCCCAAACGCATATTTTCGATTTTTTTTGACTCACATCGTAGATTTGTCAACCCCCCCCGCGTCCCCATTGTTATTTGTTTTCACTAGCCACTGATCCCGGCCCCATTTTGAGGGCTCTAACCACGTCCAAGGTGCAGGTACAATCTCCCCCCCAGCTCTCCCTATCTTTTCCTCTGTTGGAGGATTCTGAAACTCTTTTTCCCTTTTTTAGGAATCCCCCTTTAATTTGTGCCCCCTGAGTCTGTTCTCCCCACGCATTTTTAGACGCGGGGTTGGACCCCTTTAAAGATTCTTTCGTCAGCCCCCCATCGAACCCGGTCCTTCATTTCCCCATTGTGACAGTAGTATTGGCCCCCCGCAAGCCTGGTCCTTTTCCTTTTTCATCTTTTCAGTCCCAAAAAGTTGGCTGGTGGCCCTGCCAAGCCAGTACCTTCCTTTTCCCCTTTGCCGGAACTTTTCCACATAGACCACCCCTCTCAGATTTGGTGTTTTTTTTTCAGTGCCTTCCCCCCCCACCAGTTCGTTATTTTGTCGACCCCCCCTTATAGCCTGGGACCGCTTCCTCTTGCGGTTTATATCATAGATTCCCCCTCCTTCGGCCGCGGCGCCCCCCCGGCACCAAACCAGACGGTCCCTCCCCCTCCTTCTACGAGCGGTACTTCGTTTTGAGCAGAAAGAGATTTTCTTCTCTGACATAGATGACGCCTTTTTTCTAAAAGCTTTGTACATTTGGCTTCCCCCGGCTTTGGTGCGCGAAAGGGTCGTCCCATCCCCTCCCCGAAAGAAACCCCCCTGAGATCCTCCCCCTCACGATTTTCCACTTTACCCGCCGCTTTCGTGCTTTCCTCCTCCAGAAGGCAACGTCCTTTCCCTCGATTTCTAGTGCGACTTTTTTTTTTCCCTTTTTTCTCATTCGTGCGTAATTGGCCCCCCTCCCACCCCACTCTCCCTCCTTCACAAACGTAATGTTTTTTTGGACTGGCTGTACTTTCTTCCCCTAAGTATTGGGCATACGTTCCCTTTTTGGTGTACGTTCCAATTCTTTATGGGGTCCATTCCGGGGCCCTATCCAACGCCTTACTTTGCTGACACTTTTTTCTCCTCACTGGTTGTTCCCCCTAACCCCCCCCCGTTGTCCTTTCTTTGCCAACCTCCCAAAGCTTGATCTCAGGCACACACCCCCAATCCTCTCCTACCTTTTTTTTGGTAGTTCCACTCTGCAGACTGGAGTTTTCCAATTGTTGAGAGTTTGTGTGGGCTTGCCTTCAAAAAGAGACTCATCCCCACTTTTTTCAAATTCCTGTGAAGGTATCCCATGAAACTTTCGCGGCAGAGGGACACCCGGTGTTTTCTTGCCCGGCCCCTTTAAGTACCCTAGCACAAAAACGCCAGCGGCCCCCCCCGGCCCCCACGGCTGGCTTTCACAACTCTTTGGGGTTCTCTTTTTTTTTGACTTGCAGAATTTCCTTACATCCCCAATTGGCGCCCCGCGAAGCGTCACCTTGGGGGCCACTGTCAACACACACAAAAAAAAGAAAATGTTCGGTGAATAACCCTTGGTTCCCTTTTTTTATTTTTTCACCCTTTTTTTTTTCTTCCTTTGTGCATTTCCTTCTTGGCCCGTTTTTCCGTCAGTTTTAACATGTCCGGGGAACGGTTCTCACCCAGTCCTCCCCCCTCCCTTGGATGGACGATTTCAAGAGCGTTTTTTTTTTTCGTGTTTTGGCACCTTTTTTTTTTGTTTTTTTTTTTGTGAGACCCCCACACTCAAAACCACCCTTTTCGTCCGCAACCCCAGTGTTTCCGTGAAAATCCCTCCCAGATCCCCCCCCCCCCATTTCCCCTCCACGCTTCTATTCCTCTCTGCTCCCCGCCTCTTTACATCTTCCCATTCTCAAGCCAACGGGTTCTTCCCCCCCCCCCATTAAAGGTTTTTTCTTGTTTTTTCTTCAATGGGCATTCGTCCCCCTCCCGTTTTTTTGTTGGTTTCCCCGATTTTGGTTCTGGTCCGTTTGCTGGCTCCCCTCGCTGGTTTCCCTTTTCCTTTAATTTCGGTTTCCCTCAGGGATACTGGCCTTTTCCCCCGTTCCGGGTTTCAGCGGTTTTTTCTTGTGGTCCCCCTTTTTTTTATTCTTTTTTTTCCTTTCTTTTCGAGGCTTTTTCGGTTGCTCCTCGTTTGCCAAGACCTAGAGGGTTTTTGGTCCGTTCTTTTTCCCAGCAAAACCTCCCGCCCGAATCCAGGATTTCCCATTTTTCTGAACATGGTCCCTTCACCCAATTTTTTCCTTGGGTTTTGACCCCCCCATCAACTTTCTTTTCCTTTTTTTTTTTTCATAATTGGTGAGGGCAGGGCTCCCACATCACCTTCTAGTAGATTCGGCCTCCTGGCTTTCTGATATTCCCTTTTTTCTCTTCCATTGTTGAAAAACAATGTATTGACCCATTTCGCCTTTTTCCCCCACTGTCTTTTTCGTCTTTTTTCTTGTTCAGGGTTCCGTAACCTTAACCCCGTTTGCATTTAACCTCCTCGTGTCCCCCCATTCGTTTTACAGTTACCCCGGATCTTTTTTTCATTTTTCGGCTTAAAAACCGGCCGGCACGCCACTCTCTGTTTTTTTCGAAGGTTCTTTTACCCCAATGAATATTCTTTTCCGGGACAATCCCACCCGAAAGTGGCCTTTTTCTTGACCTTCCCCTTTTCTCCGATGAGATTTGGGTTTTCCCCGCTCCCCAGCACGGCCCCCTTCCTTTTTCCCACGGCTCGAGAATCCTGATGGGGGCCTGTTCCTTCATCTTTCAACCATTGCTGATCATTATTAAGTGGGAACCTCTCCCTGTCCAGACCACCACTACACCTTCCGGGCGTCAAGACCCTTTTTTTTCAGGGCAAAAACTTTTTTCCTCCCCCCCACGGTCTCGCATAAGGGTTGCTTTTCCAACCTCTTCTCCATGCTGGGGACCTGGTCCTTGGCTTTTTACAGTTTTTTTTGGCCTTTTTTTTTAAATCCGGCAGCATTGACTTTTTATTGGGGGCCCCGGTCGGACCGGATTCCCGAGACGTTTTTTCACCTTTGTCCCCCTCCTGGCTTTGACGTCTCATCCTTCGGATGCGCTCGAATCTTTGCCTTCCTAAAGCTTACCGCACGTCTACATCGGGATCCCCGGCCCCCCCCTCCTCTTGTTCCCAGGCCCTCCGTTCACGGTCCCCCCAAAAGTCCACAACCTGATCTGGCTTCCCTCCCCCCCCCTTTTTTTGCCCATCTCAGGATTCGACCCCTTTGCCCGGCCTTCCTCCCTTGATCACTCGTGTTGTCCCACTGTAAATTCCTCCTCACGTTTGTTTTTTCGCCTCTTCTCTAAAGTTCACTTAGTGACAAACTTAGGACAGGCGGTTTCCTTTTTTAGCCTTCCCCTTTTCCTTTCAGGAGGTGATGGTAAACCCACCTCCCTTTTTTTTTTGTTTAACGGAAATTTCCCATTTGAACCCATTTTGCTTTTCGTTTAGTATTTGTCCCCTTCGATGTCGACGTGAGGGCTAATCTTTTTCTCTTCTGAGACTCCCTTTTTCCTCTCTTATATTAAGTCTAAGCCCTTCCCTTCAGTAGTGAGGTCACGATTTCTCGGACCCTTTTTTTCCTCCTCCTGCACCCCCCCCTCCCCCTCTTGGTCCAGGATGCCGGCCCCCCCCTTCCCTTTGAAAAGGGTAAAACCCCCTTCTTCAGGCCATTTCTTTTTCCTTTTCGCGTTGCCGCGCTTCCCCCCCTGTATTCTTCCCCTTTTTTGGCCTACCAAGGACTTCCCAGGATCCGGGGCTTTGGGGAGTGGTTTTTTTTTTTGCCCCTTCGTGCCCGGTTGGGAACATGCAAAAACACCGTTCCCTTGGCCAGTCCCCCCTTTTTTCTGCTGAAATAGGATGGTGTTTTTTTCCACATGGGAAAGTTCTTCTCGGCGCTTCCTTTTCGGGATTGTGCTGCGCTTCTTCCTTGTGCCTTCCCAAATCCATCGTTTTTTTGACGGGCAGTCTTCATGTCGGGTTTTGCGCCCACGGTTCCGATTTTCCCTTTTTTATAAGGAGCACCCGTCCCCCTCCTCTTCAAAGACTTTTCTTGCCTTTTCCCCTGTTCCTCCGCACCTCTCGGCTGGAACTGGCTCTCAATCGTCTTTTTCCCCCCCTGCGTCTTTGAAGGGAAAGGTCGGACTTTCCAAGTACACATGCTCTCTCTTCGCCCATGTTCGGTGTTGATTACGGCGATTTTCCCTGCATTGGTTTTACAATAGCGAAATCGACTCCCCCCCTTCCCCAATGTTCCAGGGGTTGGATCTCTTCCTTTTTAGGTTCGTCCTCCCCCCAAGTGAAATTACATGGAAAACCCCTCTCATTTTAATTTCGTCACCTGCGTGGAATGGTTTGTTAAAAGGGGCTGCCTTTTCCCAGAGAGAGTTGATGGGAGTTAGGTTTTTCAGACCGAGGAAGAGATTTCACGACGACCCCTGTTTTTTCCACGTGGGGAGAAATTACCCCGGTACCATTTCTTCACCACATTCCCCCCTCCCTCCTCACTCGCTTTCCACCTTTCCCTACATCTCTCTCTTGCGCCCTCTGTTAACCCTTCCATTCACATCCTTCCCTGGTCATCTAGTCCTATCTTCCTCCTCCTTGCTTCGAACACATCTCCGTCCTCCCCTTCAATGCCGCTCCCTCCCTCATTACCAATTATTTACCTAGTTCCCATCCTCATCCTCTCCCCCCCACCTTCCTCACCAATTTCTCTCTTCTCATTTCATCTCCCTTTCTTACAACCCTTGCTGAAATCCGCACCCTCCCCCTCCCACAAAATCTTCTCTGTTTTCCTTCCCCGACTTTCCTCACCTCCCTTCTCCCACATTTCGTTCCCTCCCGCTTTTCGTCCCCTCATTTGTCTCCTACCCAACGTATCCCTCGCCACCCTTTTCACCCTACCCCTCCAACCACCACCTCACCCTCCCTCTATCCCCCGATGATACCCCCCTCTTCACGTTTCCTCGGCCATCTTCTTTCTCCATCCCCCACCCCCTGTCCCCCTCCCTTTCGTTCCTCCTTCCTCTCTACTCACCTTCCCCCCCCCCCCTCTCTTTGCCCACTCCCTCTCACTCCTCCCGGGCTACCATCATCTATTTCCTTCCGCCATTTTCCTACCCCGCTCTTTCGCATCTCTTTACAACCCTACCCCAACACCCCCCCCACCCCCATCAAACACCACGGCCCTCTGGCCAACCCTTTCCCCCAGGAAAAGCCGACCCTCCCTTCCCCCCCCCGTTGGGGCGTTCCTTCTCCATTCCAGAGCCTGATGAAACCTTTCTTAACTTGTCCCCCCCCTTTCAAAGACCACCACCTTCTTTTCGTCAGCCAGCCCCCCTCAATCCTCGTGTTACCCTTTTTTTCATAGCTTTTTCCCTCTTCTGATGTCGAACCCCACCCCCCAACCTATCCCCCCCACAGGAACCTTTTTCTGAGGAATTCCTCTTCGCAACCATAGAAAAAGGCGGGATCCCTGAGTTTGTTCTCTTTTCCTTAGGTATGCTTTAACTTTTTTTGGTGGTTGACTTTCCTATCACCCCCTCCCCCCTTTGCAAACGAACCCCCCAACACGCCCTTTTTTCCGGCTTTCTTTTTTTGTGGATTGAAATTCACCCCGCCCTTCTTCTCCCGAGACGGACGAAATTCCCACCCAGTCTACGTCGTTTAAAAACAAGGGTTCTATGGCCCCAATTTTTTGTTTTGCAAACACCCCCCCCCCCCCTTATCTTTTAGTACGGCTTCCCCCCCCTTCTTCTCTGTCATTAAAAACATAGCCCCCCCATAGGAAAAAACGGCTTTCGCCCTTGGTTTCTCAGACACGCCTTTTTTGATCTTCTTTCGATTTTTCCTGTAGGGTTGTTCTTCTTTCCAAGTCCCCCTTGCACTCATGCTGTGGGCCAGGTGGTCCCGAGCCTTTGGGGGGGTTTTTTTTGGGTTTTCATGGGTTTCCCCCTCCGTTCAGTTCATTTCCCCAACCTCACCCCAGGAACCCTATATCCAGCTCCCTCCCCCCTTTCAATGTATCCGGGGCTCCCCCCCAAATTTTGTTTTTTTGATTTTTCGGGGTGGTGATGCTTTCTCCTCTCTTTGTCCCCCCACAACATTTAAAGGGTTTGGGTTATGCAAAAACCCCCCCCCCCCTTGGTAATTTCCTCGGCCAACCCCCCCTAAAAAACACGCGTTTAGACCCCGGGACCTTTTCCAGAAGATCCCTTTTTCCCGTGTGAAACAACCCTTAAAGGGCCCCCGTTCCCCAATCGTCTGCTTGCCTGCCTCGTAACCTTTTTCCCCCCCCTTCGTCGAGGGGGGACTACTCTTCCCCCTTACCGAAGCTCCCCACTTTTACGACCCCCTTCCCACATTTAAATAGAGTACTTTTCTTATTTACCTTTTGAAGCCAAGTTCCCCGTTGTCCCCCAAAACAAATCCTTCCCTTTGATATCCCCCGTTATTAGTAGGGGTTGTTTTTTTAATCCCCCTTTTCTTTTTTAACTCCATTCAAGCGTCCTTTTCCTTTGATTTTTTTCTACCTCCCCTTGAGTAATATATGTCTCTCTCCCTTATTCAGGACCTTTCCCAAGGAGATTTTTCTTTTATTCTCGTAGGACTTTCATTGCCCCCTTTCTTTTTTTTGTCGCGAGTTTTTATGTTTGGCACTCCTCCCCAATACCCCGACTGGCTTCTTCCACGTTTTTTTTCCCGTCCCTTTGGAGACCCCCCTCCCTCAAAAGGTTTTGCTTGCAAACCCCCCCGTTCTATGGGAAACTTGTCCGTTTTCCCACTTCTCTTTTTTTCTTGGCAAACCCCCCCCTCCACGTGGAGATCCGATTCCCGCCCCAACTTCTCACCGGCTCCAAACTTCCTAAGATCATTCCCTCACCACCGCATATTTTTTGTTCTTGGCGGGATGTCCTCCCCCTTTCCCTCGGAGTTTAAAAAACGTTTTCCCCCCCCCAGCGGTACCTTTTTTTTTGACGGCCCACTTCCCCGGAGAGGATGCTCCTGGAAAGGCAGTCCACTGTGGTTACACTCTTCTCCACTCTCGTTTGTTGTTTTTTTGGAGAACCGATCTCTTCCCCATAGTTGGGCCCCTCCTACCTCAACCCCCTGTTTTCCCCTCGGGGATTCGTTTTTGGCTGGCTTATGGTTCCTCTTTTTTGGTTAACAGCAAGAGTTTTCAATCTTTCGTCTTCAGCCCGCAAAAGATTCTTTCGTGTTTTTTTTTTTTTCCTTATTTATAATTGTTGACCTTATTTTTACTTTTTCAACTCCGCCTCCTATTGTGTTTCCTTTGAATCATCCGTGGCTACCCCTTTTGATTTTTTCTTTCCCCCCAATTTTCCTCTTCATTTGGCATTGTTTTTTCAAATCTGTACCCGAGAATTTAGTTCCCTCGTTTAGACCTCCCCCCGTTTTCCGGCCCTTTGTTTTTGTTCTTTCTTACAAGGACGCCACCAATTGCCCTTTCGGTTTTTTCCTTCCTCTTTATTCGGAACCTCGGAAGAGGCCCTCTCCCCCACCGGGAAGGCTTTCCATGGATATACTACTTAACGCACGAATGGACCTCTTATTTTTTCTTAAGTTATCGAGGACCTCTGACGCCTGTAGTTTGTCACAAGGTTTACTCTCTAACTTTACCCTAGGAGAGACAAGGGTCCCCTCACAGCCCCTCCTGGTATCCTTTTTTTTTTTTTCCCCCTCGATGTTGCTCCCCCCATCCCCCCCACCTGTAGGAAATTTTTCACTTCTTTCTCTTTTTGAACAGTAGTGCGTTGGTGAAAGTTGGTATTCATCGTCTTACCTTCCCAATCGCCCTCCCAGGAAAACACCTTTTTTCATTTTTCCTGGTGAATGGATTTTTTAGTTCCCAGTTCAAGCCAGCTAAGTATTGTTTTGCCTTTTTTTATTTTTCCCCCTTGGAGGTTGGTTTCTCCTTTCCCCACCATAGGGCCCGGAGGTGGCATCGTCCAACACGGGTGTTTTCCATTCCCCCCCCCTGGCACTTCCTTTCCTGTTAAGCCTTTGTTTTTTTGAATTACCCACCCCCCCCCCAGGTTGACCTCAACTCTCCTCCCCCTTCTCGATTGCTCATCAAAAACCCTCTGGACCAACCCTTGGTATTCCCGTCCCTTCCCCTCCCATTTCCTGTTTTTCGGATTTAGAGTTTTCCTTTTTTTCCCCTTTCCTTTTTTATCAATTTGACTGTGTCCCCCCTCCTTTCCCAAATTGAAAAACTTAGCTTGCGGCGTTGACCGCCTTCCGGCCTTCCCTGCACCTTGACATAGCTCCCCCCACGACCTGGAGAACCGTTTCCTCACGCTCGTATTCCAGGCGGTCTTCTTCACACCTGATTTAATGGTGGTTGGGCTATGAATTTTTGCACTCCGCTTGTTGTTCCTTTCAGGCCCAGGGTCCCTCGTTCAGTCCCACTAAGGTTCCCCCCAACGTCCCCCTTTTCCGAATTACCACGCCCTGTTTTGTTTACCCTCCTTACTCCCCCCGTTTCCGTTCCGTCCAATAATGCGGACGGGGGTGAAGTCTCCCCAACTCCCGTATACGAATCAGCCTTGTTTTGTGATTTTAGTTGTCCCTTGTTCTTTTTCGCACCTATTTGTTATCACACACCACCCCCCCCCCCCCACCGCAACCAGTGGACCGCCCCCTTTTTATGGCGGGACATTCCCCAGTCTCCCCCCCCTCGCCGTTTCTACTTTTCTCTTCTTTTGCTCCCTCTTTCAGTTTTTTGCCTCCCTTTCTTTCGTGTTGAAATCCCAAGGTTTCTTTCCTACGGTTTGATCTCTTTCTGCATCCATGGGCAATCGTCTTTTTCACTTGTTTGGTTGTTAACCCCCCTCTCCCTTTTTGAACAGGGATAAGTGCTGCTTCGCCAACCCCCTTGGTTTATGTAAATTCCTCCGGGTTTCGCATCTAAATGGCGTGCGCACGCCCTCCCCCAATCCCGTGAAGAGGTGGCGTTCTTCCGTATTTTGGTTTTCCCCTTTCACCTCAGGCATTTTTTTTTTTCTACCTGTATCTATTATGTATTAGTTCCGGTCTCTAAGTTTTCTTTAACCCCCCCCGCGGAGGCTTTCCCATGAGTCCACCGGTAACAAGGCTTTTTTTTTCTCGGGTTTTTTTTCCCTTTTTTTTTGAAAACCCCTTCGGTTTCATTTTTTTTTTTTTGTCATTTGCGGACAGCGGAACCCCTCAGAGCTCTCCGCAAAAATGGGAAACCCTTTCTTCGGGTAGTAGCTCGCAACCCATTCCCCCCCTGCAGATATTTCCCATTCGCGTAATTTCACCCCAACCGGTCTTTTGTTCCCGGTATTCAGGGCTTTCCCAGAAATAAGCCCTCCGTTTTCCCTCCTAGCGGGAAAAATTCGTTTTCCAGCCCCTTGGTTATGGTTCTTTCCTTAATGAGTTCGGCCTTAAGCATCCCCACTCCCTTCCTCTTGTTTTTTAAGGAATGATGGATTTTTTCCTCTTATCCCCCCCCACCCTGAACGCCCTGAACCGGGGACCCTTCGCAATTCCCCCCCTTTTGGGTTTCCATAGCTGATGGGAGATTCTTTTTTTTCGCGTCCTCTCTGTCCCTGAGTTTTTGCAATTTTTTTTTTTTCTTTTCGGATTGTTTCCTTTTCCCCGCCCAACACCCCTATTTTCTGCTTTAAAAAGTGCTGTTCCCCCTGTGGGTTTCTCCCCCTTTGGCGATGGTCCGACCACCGGCATCCCCGTTGCTCCTTTCTTGGGAGGCAAAACAGAGCCCTCTGCATACGGTTTTCTTTTTGACCCCACGCAACAGTGAACCCGGTTCCTTCGGGTGGAAAGGACTCATTTTTGTGTGAGGGGGCTGGGGAAAAATTCAGAGGGCTTCCTGGAACCACGATATTTGGCTGTTTCTCAGAGGGACCTTTAAGGGGACCATATCCCCTGAACCACAATTTTTTCTTATTTTCAGGTACCTACTGGTCAAATGACTCGCTTTCTTTTTCACATCACCTTGGAAAGACCCATGTCCATTTCCCCCGTATCCTACAGGGACCCCCCCCCCCCATCACAGCCCGTTTTTCAAAAGGTACCTTTGCACCCCCAAACTTTGACCATTTACCCCCAGCAAATTTTTTCCCTTGGGTGTTCCACCCCGTACCTTTATCAGATTCTCCTTAAGGAGTGATCGGCCCTTCCTCTTTGAAATCGTGAATGTCCCCCTTCCATTATCTCTTTTTTTTTTTTTACTTCCTCTTGTTTTTTTTTCAGGGAGGATCTTTTCCAGTTACCTTCAACTTACCGCCATGCCAGGTTCGGCTTCCGAAATCTGGATCCAGAGGCGGGTGATTTCCAACCCCGTGTGATGGGTTAACCCCAGGTTGGCAAAGTGACCTTCAACAATCTTTTGTCCCCTTTCGTATATTTTTTTTCTAGTTGGCCTTCCCGAGTTATTTCTACCCCGATTTCGCCTTCTCTTGTTTAAGATTTTCCCGTTAAGCTTATGGTTAAGTCTCTCTGTTTTTTCCTTTCTCTCGGGATAAAGCAGCAGAAATTGTGGTCCCCCCCCTCTGCAAGGATTCATTCCTTTTTAACTTTTTTTTTTTTTTTCGCTACGGCCGTTCCAAGTGTCCCCCTTGTAACCCCCCTAAGGTTCCCGCTTGCCCCCAGAGGGTCTGAACCCCCTTTTTCCCTTCCCTAAAATTGGGTTTATACCAGTTCGTCCCCCTGGGAGCCTTCGTGAGTTGGTTTTTTCACCCGCCAGTGCCTTCCCCTCACCGTTATTATTTTTAGCCCAAGTTTCTCGATAACGTGTCTGTCGTTTGTTTTGGAAACCCCGTGAAAGTTTGTAATGTTCTTTTTGAAAAGAGGTTCCGTTTTTTCTTTTTTCACCTCCCCAAATCTCCCCTCCTGGACTTTTGCCCACTTCCAGGCCAGTTAATTTTTTTAATTCCCCCCTGTGTCCCGATAGTTCGCTCGTTTTCTAATCCCATACATCTTTTCTTCTTATGGAGTGAGGATGAATTTTAAGCCCCCCCTCCATTGTGAAAGAATTCCCCCCCTGATGGCCCCCCCCCCACATTAATATTTTTTTTGAAACCAGATTCGAAACTTTCAGTTTCCTTTGAAGTCTACTTTTAGGAATCCTGCCCCCTTCCTACGTACGGTAAAGCCTGGTGATTACCCTCTGATGGGTACCGGAATTCGTATTGATGGGTTGCTTCAATATGGGAAAGTAACCACTCTAGTCTCCGTGCTGTTTATATAACCTGGATTTGTTTCGATTCCCCAAGTAACCATTCAAACCCCCCCCCCGACTTCTTTTTTTCTTGAGGCAATTGGTTTTGCCCTGTTCCACCGTTTTTACGTTTCCCTTGGTTTTTCCCTGAGGGCGTTGGATTTGTCGGGAACGGGATTCTTCCAGGTCTTTTCAACTCCTTACAAGTTCCCTCCCTGGAGTTTTCCCCCTAGACTTTTCGAGGGTATTTCTCCAATTAGTTTAGAAACCCTTGAAAAGTTTTCCGTGGGGTGCCTTCCCCAAAAATTTCCCGTTTTGAATTTCCAACCTTAAGAACTGTCCCTTTGCCATTTTGGCTTCGGTATGTCAGCTTGCAACACCCCTTCCCCCAGTAAAATTGGTACGCAACCACCAGACGGCTTTTCTTCTTATGACCTCGGTAGTAATCCCCCTACTCTTGTCCACCCCCCAACCCCTTTCCTATATCGCTGCCCATGTTTTTTTCCGACCCCCCCCACCCCCCCCCACAGTAATTGGAATCACCCCCTTTAACCAGAAAAAGTTTGCTTGAGTTCCATGAGGCCAAAAAACCAATTTGGTCTCTGGCGGGCCTCCTTCTTCTGGAAATAGAAAAATGGCTTGTGCGTTTGAGTGTTTTGGCAGATCCTGAAGTAACCCTTTCAATTATTCGGGCGGTTTGGGGTTTTTTACTTTCACACCTACCTGTGGCTCCCCCTCCCTCAAAACCTTTTTTTTCAAGCTCTGGGCGGGTTTTTCCGGATTTGGACCCCACTCCCTTCCCCCACGCACCCTGCCGGGCCAATTTAAAAGGTCTTTTCCCAGTACGCGTTTTTTTCACAACCAGGGCGGGTATCTTGCTGACCCC